>Ga0070698_100001281_pt1 | contig 28053 bp, 22 predicted proteins | sample KBSK1502metaG_FD_65477 | JGI IMG/M metagenome (GOLD analysis project Ga0070698, IMG submission 65477) | Corn, switchgrass and miscanthus rhizosphere microbial communities from Kellogg Biological Station, Michigan, USA - KBS K1-50-2 metaG | ecosystem: Host-associated > Plants > Roots >...
CAGGGAGGCGACAGCCGCTGCCTGCGCGATCGAGGAGACCCCGAACGGCAGGGACACCGCGCGCAACGCCGCGGCCACCGACTCCTCGGCGATCGCGTAGCCGACCCGGAAGCCGGCCAGGCCGTAGGCCTTGGAGAACGTGCGGGTCACCACCACGTTGGGGTGCGCCCGGTGCACCGCGACTCCGTCGATCGGGTCGTCCATCCTCACGAACTCGAGATAGGCCTCGTCCAGGATCACCAGGACCCGGGTCGGGATCTTCGCCAGGAACGCCTCGAGCGCGGTCCCCGAGACCGCGGGGCCCGTGGGGTTGTTCGGCGTGCAGACGATGACCACCTTCGTGCGGTCGGTGACAGCGGCAGCCATGGCGTCGAGGTCGTGCTCGTGGGACGCGGTCAGCGGCACCTGGACCGACACCGCGGCCGTGGCCGTCACGGCGATCGGGTAGGCCTCGAACGAGCGCCAGGCATAGACCACTTCGTCGCCGGGATCGCAGAACGCCTGGAGCAGCTGATAGATCAGTGCGACCGACCCCGTGGCGGCACCGAGGTTGGCAGGCGTGACGCCGAGCCTGGCCGCGAGGGCGTCGTACAGCGCGACACAGCCCATGTCGGGATACCGGTTCATCACCGCCGCGCTCGCCGCGGCCGCCTCGAGAACCCCCGGGAGCGGCGGATAGGGGTTCTCGTTGCTCGACAGCTTGTACGTCGTGACGCCCGGCCGGGCGACGGGCGGCTTGCCCGGAACGTAGGTGGGGATGCGCAGGACGTTCTCGCGGGGAGCCGGCACATCAGGCGAACTGACGGTCATGGGGCCACTGTACGAGTGGCCATCGGAGCTGGTGTACGAGCGGCTATCGGAGCTGGCCCGTTGGAGGGGTGGGGGCACCTGGCCTCAACGGGCTACCGGGTCCCTTGGGGTCAAGTCTGGGGTGTGTCCCTAGGGACCGCTCCGACACCGCGAGCGGACGATCGGGATGAGTGATTCGTCGCTGCAGGTACGTAGTCGCGTCCTCGCGACTCCTGTGCTGCAGTGTTCGCCGTCGGCGATCGATCATTCACGGTCCGGTGGCCAACGGGGGCGCCGGCAGTCATTGGGGGAAAACAATGGCAAGCTCATCGCGGCGATCCCACGCCGGTATCTTCTCCACCCTGCTCCGCTTCCTGACGGCGCTCCTGGTGGCCTTCCTCACCGTCCCGTTCGTGGGCTGGGCAACTGCCCCGGCGAACGCCGGGGTGCCGGGGGCCTGCGACACCAACAACGGGCTCGGCAAGCTCTTCGAGTTCTCCCAGAACACCCAGGAGGACCGGGGCGGCAGCTGGATCAACGGCGCCCTGAACCAGCAGAACTCCAACTACGCCGAGGGCGACTACGTCCCGCAGCGCGCGATCCTCACCGACGTGCCCGCCGGCGAGAACGAGCTGGTGTTCACCTACGACGCGACCAAGAGCGGGCTGCACGCCTACGACTTCGCGGACCACCTCGCGATCCTCGACGAGCCAGGCGCCACCGTCGCCTGGGACGCCCCCGCACCGACGCCGCCCGTGCCGCTTCCGTCGTACGACAACGCCGACGGCACCGCGACCGTGGTCGTGCACGTGACCTTCCAGGTGCCGCAGGGCACCGACGGCACCATGACGATCACCTGGGACGGCCACATCGCCGCCGAGCTCGACTACGGCCCGAACAGCGGCGCCGGGACGATCAGCGGCGCGCCGTACCACTTCTCGCTCGAGACCATCAACTGCGCCTCCTCGGGGCAGCACGACAACCAGCTGATGGCTGACGCTGTCGCCGCCGGTCACATCACCGTGGTCAAGGACGCGCAGCCGGACACCGCGACGCCGTTCCACTTCTCGATCACCCCGGGTGGCGCCGCCTCCGACTTCGACCTGGTCGACAACGGCGACCCCGCCACGTCCAGCATCACCTTCCGGGTGCCGCCGGGGGTCTTCAACATCGCCGAGCTCAACCTGCCCGCCGAGTGGGGACTGACCCAGATCAACTGCGTGGACGCGGGTGGCAACTCGACGCTCACCGACGTGCCCGGGCACAGCGCCACCGCCACCGTGGTGGATGACGGCACCACGACCTGCACGTTCGTCAACGCGCAGTTCGTGCCGCACTGGCTGCTGACCAAGAGCAGCGACAAGCCGGTCAACGTGATGCCGGGCGACTCGATCACCTACACGCTGCACGTCACCAACGACAGCCAGGCGACCGTCCAGTCGGCGACCGTGACCGACGACCTGTCGGCCGTCCTGGACGACGCGACGATCAGCCTGCCGCTCGCCAGTGGGCTCGCCCTCAACGGGACGACGCTCACGTGGACCGTGCCCACCCCGATCGCACCCGGAGACTCTCGCGCCGTCAGCTACACCGTGACGGTCAACGACGGTGCCTGGAACGTCGACATCGACAACCTGGCCACGCCCGGTCCGGGCGGCGACTGCCCGACCCCGGCCGAGTGCACCACGCACCACGAGACCCCGCCGGTCACCACGTTCGTGGTCAAGAAGGTCGACTTCGAGACCGGTGCCCCGCTGGCCGGAGCGTACTTCCAGCTCTGGATCGACAAGGGCCTGATCGGTGTTCTCGAGCCGGCCGTCGACGTGAAGGTCGGCGCGGAAGAGATCACCGGGGCCGACGGCCTGGCCAGCTGGGACGAGCTGCTCGCCGGCCCGTACCTGGTCCAGGAGACGGTGGCACCGCCCGGCTATGCCCTGCCGGCCGTCACCGTGCATGCGGTGACCATCGAGACCGGTGAAGGTGCCCGCGACTGGACGCTGGACCCGTTCGTGGTGGAGGACCCGTCGGTCGGCCACCTGGCGATCGTGGCCAAGAAGCAGTACGAGAAGAACCCGAACACCGGTGAGTGGGAGCTCAGCGACGGGGTCATCGACTACGGCCGCCAGGTCAAGTACATCGTCAAGGTCGAGGCCAGCGGGACCAAGCTGTTCCACAACGTGACCGTCACCGACTACATCCCGGGCTACAACCCGAACGACACCCACCAGTTCGGCACGGGTTCGACGATGAAGGCGACGCTGGTTGCGGGATCCGCCAAGTGCAACGGCTTCGCGTGCAACGTCACCGTCGGGGCCGACCACAAGGTGACCTGGAAGGTGCCGGGCGACCTGAAGAACGCGTCCGGGACCGTCGAGATGATCGTGGTGTTCCCGTCGGCTCCGAAGCCGGTGCCGTACGACGAGGACGGGCTGTTCAGCAACTCGCTGTGGAACGTCGGCTTCCTCGACTACGACGAGGCAGTCGCGAACACTCCGGGCTCGCGGGTCCTGGCCGGTGCCTCAGCCAAGGCGATCACGATGCACCACGTTCACCTCAAGTCCAACGAGGTGATCATCCAGGCCCAGCTCATCGAGCCGCCGCCGGGTGTCGTGCCGTGCACGAAGAACTGCCTCCCGAACACCGGCTCGTCGCCGTACCTCCTCCAGCTGGGCGGCCTCGGTGGCCTCACCCTGCTGGCCGGAACGGCACTGCTGATCCGTGGCCGACGCCGTGAGGAGCCGACCGCCTAGGGGTGGGCGGCGCGACCGGAGTCCTCCCCCCAGCCCCGGCCTGGCGCGCCTGCCAGAGGAAAAGAGCCAGCCCGACGAGACCCGTTCTCGTCGGGCTGGTGCCTTCTCCGACATGACATCTGTCATGACTAGGACGGGGGGTGGTCTGCCATGACCTGAAGGAACCATGCGGGACCTTGGGGTCGAGTCTGGGGACCGACCCTAGGGACCAACTGGGGGCCGTCGGCGGACGATCGCCGGGAGTGAGTTCTCACCGCAGGTACGTAGCCGCCCTCGGGCGACTCCTGAGCAGCGGCAGAACACTCGCAGTCCGGTGACCAACGGGGGCGCCGGCAGTCATTGGGGGAAACAGTGACCAGTAACAGGCGTAGTTCCGAGCGCGCGCACATCGGCCCATCCACGCGAATCGGGCCAGTCAACCTTCTGATCCGGCTCGTGACCGCCCTGCTGGTGGCCATGCTGTCGATCCCGTTCGCAGGCGCCACGGCGCTCGCGGACGACACGGTCGTGGACGGTACGACGCAGACCGATCCGGCTGCGACGGATCCGGCAGCCACCGATCCGGCAGCCACCGATCCGGCAACCAGTGATCCGGCAACCACCGATCCGGCAGCCACCGATCCGGCGACCGACCCGGCAACCACCGACCCGGCGCCGGCGACCGACCCCTCCCCCAGCGCTCCCAGCAAGTCAGGGACCCAGTCCTCGGTGTCACAGTCCTCGGTGTCACAGTCCCTGGTGTCGCCGCACAACGCCGTCATCGACCAGTCGCTGGTACCCGGCGTCTGCGACTCCAACAACAACCTGGGCACGATGTCCCTCTTCCAGCAGAACACCCTGGAGGACGCGAGCGGCTCCTGGATCAACGGAGCGCTCAACCAGCAGAACTCGGTGTACGCCGAGAACCACTTCGTCCCGCAGCGCGCCATCTTCACGCTGCCGGCCGGCGAGAACGAGTTCGTCTTCACCTACGACATGACCAAGAACGGTCTGTACGCCTACGACTACGCCGCCCACCTGCACCTCGAGGGTGCCCCGGCCGGCTCGTCGGTCACCTGGGACGCTCCTGCGGGCACGCCGCCGGTGCCGCTCCCGTCGTACGACAACAACGACGGCCAGGCGACCGTGGTCGTGCACGTGACCATCGAGATGGCGGCTGCCGGCTCGGTGACCCTGCGCTGGGACGGCCACATCGCCTCCGAGCTCGACTACGGCCCCAACATGGGAGCCGGCACGATCAGCGGCGCGCCGTACCACTTCTCGGCCGGCGGCCTGAACTGTGCCTCTACCGGTCAGCACGACAACCAGCTGATGGCTGACGCCGTCCTCTCCGGGACGCTGACCATCGTCAAGGACGCCCAGCCCAACAGCGCCGACGACTTCCACTTCTCGATCCTGCCCGGCGGCGCGGCCTCGATGTTCTACCTCGATGACGACGCCGACGCCACCCTGCCGAACACCGTCACCTTCCGGGTCGGCCCGGGCGCCTACACGATGCAGGAGATCGACATCCCTGCCGGCTGGAGCCTGACCAACCTGGTCTGTGTGAGCAGCGGCGGCAACACCTCCTCGTCCAACCTCGGTACGGCGACCGGCTCGGCCACCGTGGTCGACGACGGCAACACCACCTGCACGTTCACCAACAGCCGTGAGGCCTCGGTGGTCGTCGACAAGATCTGGATGATCAACGGCGTTGCCTACGGCCCGGCCGACCCGGTCGTCTCAGGCCTCGGCCTGTCGGCCCAGCTGAAGATCGCCGGCACCAACCAGGGCTGGGGCGTGGCTCGCAGCGGCTTCCTGGCCGGCGACTCCACCTCCTTCACCGAGGTCACCGGAAGCACCAACAACCTCTGCACGATCGACAGTTCGCTGGTCACCCTGGACCACGGTTCGCCCGTGGCTCCTGCCAACGGCGCCCTGCCCTACAGCACCGGGCCTCTCACGGGCGGAAGCAACCCGTACACCATCACCAACACGGTGACCTGTGTCGCGCAGGTGACCCTGGTCAAGAGCGTCCTCAACGGCCCGGCACTTCCGAGTGCCTGGACCCTGAGCGCCAACGACGGCGGCAGCGGCGCTGACCTGTCCGGCCCGACCGGCACCAGTGGCTCCATCAAGGCCGACACGACGTACACGCTGTCCGAGGACAACGCGGACGCCCGCTACACCCAGGTCGGCCCGTGGACCTGCACCAACGGGGTCACGGTCACCAACTCCACGATCAACGTGGCCAAGGGCGCCAGCACCACCTGCACCGTGGTCAACGCGACCGCGAAGCTGATCATCATCAAGCACGTCGAGAACAACTCCGGCGGCTCCGCCGTCGCGGGTGACTTCACGCTGAGCTTCAGCCCGGGTGGCGGCAACGCCGACACCTCCGACCCCGGCGCCGAGGCCCCGGGTACGACGTACTGGGTGCACCCGGACACGGAGTACACCGTGACCGAGTCCGGTCCGGCCAACTACACCGGAAGCACCGTCTGCGCCGGCCAGAACACCAACAAGGTCACTCCGACCGCCAACACGACCGTCACGTGCACCGTCACCAACGACGACAACCCGGGCACGCTGACCCTGGTCAAGGTGCTCGACAACGGCACCACGGGCTCGACGTACACGCTGCACGACTTCACGCTGACGGCCAACGGCCCGACGCCGGTGAGCGGTCTGGCCGACTCGGCATCGATCGTCAGCCAGACGGTGAGCGCCGGCAGCTACGCCCTGACCGAGAACGGCCCGGCCGGCTACGACGCCAGCCAGTGGACCTGTGTCGGCGGCACCCAGAACGGCAGCAACGTCACCGTGCCACTGGGTGGCCACGTGACCTGCCAGATCACCAACACCGCGGTGGCGCCGAAGCTGACGCTGATCAAGAACGTGGTGAACCCGCCAGGCACGGGCGGCACCGCCTTGCCGGCCCAGTGGACGCTGACCGCTGACGGCCCGGTGGACATCTCCGGTGCCGGCGGCGTGGGCCCGGCCGATGTCCAGGTCGGCACCTACGACCTGAGCGAGTCGACCGGCCCGGCCGGCTACACGGCCAGTGGCTGGACCTGCTCCGGTGGCGTCCAGGTCGGCAGCCAGATCACACTCGCCCTCAAGGACGTCGCGATCTGCCAGATCACCAACACCGCGCAGCAGCCCGGACTGACGCTGATCAAGCACGTCAACCACGGCACGACCGGCGACACCACGCCGGCCACCGCCTGGAACCTGCTCGCCGACGGACCGGTCCAGGACCTGAGCGGCGCCGGTGGCGCCAGCGGCCCGGTCGCGGCCGGCACCTACGCCCTGAGCGAGAGCGGCCCGACGACCGGGTGGACCGCCTCCGCGTGGACCTGCACCGGCGGCAGCCAGAACGGCAGCAACATCACCGTCGGCCTCGGCCAGAGCGTCACCTGCGAGATCACGAACACCGCGGTGAAGCCGACGCTGACGCTGATCAAGCACGTCGACAACGGCAACACCGGCGCGGGCAAGGTCCCGTCCGACTGGACCCTGACCGCCACCAGCGGCCAGAACCTGGTCTCCGGTCCCGGTGGTGCCAGCTCGGCCACCCCGATCGGCACCTACGCCCTCACCGAGGACGGCCCGAGCGGCTTCGTCGCCAGCGCCTGGACCTGTGACGGCGGCCAGAACGGTGCCAACGTGACCCTCGCGCTCGGTGACAACATCACCTGCGAGATCACCAACACCGCCCAGCCCTCGTCGCTGACCCTGGTCAAGATCGTGGACCACAACGGCACCGGCGACCTGACTCCGGCGACCGCCTGGGTGCTCCAGGCCCAGGGCCCGCAGACCATCTCCGGTCCGGGTGGCACGTCGCAGGTCGTCCCGGTCGGGTCCTACGACCTGAGCGAGACCGGACCGTCGACGTACTCCGCCGGCAGCTGGAGCTGTGACAAGGGTCAGAACGGCGCCTCGGTGACCGTGGGCCTGAACGACAACATCACCTGCACGATCGTCAACACGGCGATCCCGAGCCAGTGGAACGTCGTCAAGACGGCCACCGTCGTGGGCAAGTCGTACGCCGACCCGGCACACGCCGAGCCCGGTGACACGATCCACTTCGTCATCACGGCGACCCGGGTGGGCAGTGGTGTCGACGTCTACAACGTCGACGTCAACGACAACCTGACCGACGTGACCGACGACGCGGATCTGCAGGTCGGCACGATCAGCGCCTCCAACGGCACGGCGACGCCGCTGCCCGGGGCGACGGTCGATGCCACCGGCATCGCCTGGCACATCAACCAGATCAGTACGTCGGTTCAGCTGAGCTACGACGTCGTCGTGCACGCGGACGCGTTCGACACCACGCTGCGCAACTTCGTCACGGCTCCGGGCTCGCTCAACTGCCCGGTGGGCTCGAACGATCCCGACTGCACCACCACGCACAAGACGCCGTCGTGGACCCTCGTGAAGACGAGCGACACACCGACGTCGGTGATGCCGGGTGACACCATCCACTACACGCTGACCGTCACCAACAACAGCGAGACCGACGTCCTGCACGCGGTGGTCAACGACGACCTCACCGCCGTCCTGGACCACGCCTCGCTCGACCTGCCGCTGGCAGCCGGCCTCACGGAGACCGCCACGGGACTGCAGTGGATCGTCGGTGGGACGCCGATCGCGCCGGGAGACTCCCGCTCGATCAGCTACTCGGTGACCGTCGACCTGCACGCCTGGGACGTCTCGCTCGACAACCTGGCCACACCGGGTGAGCCCGGTGGGACCTGCCCGGTTCTTGCGGACTGCACGACGCACCACGACACCCCGCCCGTGACCACGTTCGTGGTCAAGAAGGTCGACTCGGAGACCAACGCACCGCTGGCGGGCGCGAAGTTCGTGCTCTGGCTCGACAGGGGCCTCATCGGTGTCCTCGACGGCCCGGACGTCCCCTTCGATGAGAAGACCACGGGTGCCGACGGCACGGCCAGCTGGTCCGAGCTGCTGAAGGACCACTACCTGATCCAGGAGACCCAGGCACCGCCCGGGTACGGCCTCCCGGCCGTCACGGTCGTGGCCATCGACCTGACCGGTGCATGGTTCGACCACGACTACGTGGCTGACCCGTTCATCTTCGGGGACCCGTCGATCGGCAACCTGGCGATCGTCGCCAAGCAGCAGTACACCAAGAACCAGAATGGCGACTGGGTCAAGCGGCCGGACCACGGCTACCAGATCGAGTTCGGCGAGCGCGTGAAGTACGTCGTCAAGCTCGAGGCCACCGGGACCAAGCTGTTCCACAACGTCCAGGTGAAGGACTTCGTCCCCGGCTTCAACCCCGAGGACACGCACAAGTTCGGCACCGGCTCGACGATGAAGGCCACGTTGGTCCCCGGCTCGGCCAAGTGCATCGGAATGCCGTGCACCGTCTCGGTCAGCCCGGGCAACCTGGTCAGCTGGAACTTCGGGACCGTCAAGAACGACTCGGCCACCGTCGAGATGGTCGTGGTGTTCCCGGAGGCCCCGGCCAACCCGAACTACAACGACGACGGGTTCTTCTTCGCCTCGCTGTGGAACGTGGGGACGCTGTCCTACGACACCGCGGTCAGCAACGTGGCCAAGGCGCTGATGACCCACACGGTGCTGCGGTCGAACGAGGTCGAGATCGAGGCGCTCCAGATCGAGCCGCCGCCGGGCGTCGTCCCGTGCACGGCTCACTGCCTGCCCAACACGGGCTCGGCGCCGTACCTGCTCCAGCTGAGTGCACTGGGCGGACTGGCACTCCTGATGGGTACGGCATTGGTGGTTCGCGGTCGACGCCGCGGGGAGGCCACTGAATAGAGGTAGGCGGCGCGACCGGAGTCCTCCCCCCAGCCCCGGCCTGGCGCGCCTGCCACAGGAAAACAGCCAGCCCGGCGAGAGCAATCTCGCCGGGCTGGCCTCTAGGCTGGCGGCGTGAGGTTCGTGACCTGGCTCCTGACCAACGCCGCCGCTGTCGCCGTGGCCGCCTGGCTGCTCGACGGCATCACCCTGAAGGGTGCCGACTGGCAGGACAAGATCGGGCCGCTCCTGGTGGTGGCGCTGATCCTCGGCATCGTGACGGTGTTCGTCGAGCCGGTGGTCAAGGTGCTGTCGCTGCCCTTCATCATCCTGACCATCGGGCTGTTCCTGCTGGTGATCAACGCCCTGATGCTGTTGCTCACGTCGTGGATCGCCGACAAGGCCGACGTGGGCTTCCACGTCGAGGGCTTCTGGACCGCCCTGGTCGGGTCGATCATCATCACCATCGTGACCGGGTTCATCGACGTCGCCGTCCTCGACGACTGAGCCTCGAAGACTGTGCCTGGAGGATTGGGCGCGTGCCCTTCCGTATCGCCGTCGTCTGCACGGGCAACATCTGCCGCTCACCGATCGGGCACGTGGTCCTCGAGGCTGCGCTGGCCGAGGCCGGCATCGACGCCGAGGTCACCAGCTTCGGCACGGGCAGCTGGCACGTCGGCGACCGGATGGACTCGCGCGCCGCGCAGGTGCTGACCGCCGCGGGGTACGACGCCACCCGGCACCGGGCCGCCCACTTCACCTCGGCCGAGGTCGGAATGCACGACCTGGTGCTGGCCATGGACGGCGGGCACTACGCCGACCTGGCCGACCTGGGTGTCGGCGCCGAGCTCCGCATGTTCCGCGACTTCGATCCGGTCGGTTCCGGCGACGTGAGGGACCCCTACTACGGCCGTCTGGCGGACTTCGAGCGGGTGCTCGAGATCTGCGAGCGGGTGGCGGCAGGGGTCGTCACCCAGCTGCGGGAGTAGCCCGCGCTTGCCCCACGGGAGCAGGATGGGGACCGATGACCCGCCAGCCCGCCATCGCGCGGCGCGCAGAGGAGCTCCTCGGCGCGCCGGTGATCGCGACGGCGCCGGTGGCCGGCGGCGACATCTGCACCTCGAACCGGCTGCGGCTCAACGACGGTCGCTCGGTGCTGATCAAGACCTTGCCTCATCCGCCTGAGGGCTTCTTCGCGGCCGAGGCCCGTGGGCTGCGCCTGCTGGCCGTCGAGGGCGGTGCCTGCGTCCCGGAGGTGCTCGCGGTCGCCGAGGACTGCCTGATCCTGCCGTGGATCGAGCCCGGCAAAGTCACGCCCGACGCCGCGACCGCCTTCGGACGACTGCTCGCCCACACACACGCTGCCACCTTGTCGTCGTACGGCCTGGAGAGCGACGGGTTCATCGGGAAGCTGCCACTCCCCAACGCCACGACACCGACGTGGGCGGAGTTCTACGCCGTACGCCGGGTGCTGCCCTATCTCAAGCTGGCCCGCGACCGCTCCGCGATCGAGCCCGAGGGCGCAGCCGCGATCGAGCAGGTCGTGGGCCGGTTCACCGAGTTGCTGCCCGATGAGGCGCCCGCCCGCGTGCACGGCGACCTCTGGAGCGGCAACGTGATCTGGGGCCTGGACGGCCACGTGTGGGTGATCGACCCCGCCGCCTACGCGGGTCATCGCGAGGTCGACCTGGCGATGCTGTCGCTGTTCGGGCTGCCGAGCCTGGAGCGGGTGCTCGGCGCCTACCGCGAGGTCGCCCCGCTGGCCGACGGCTGGGAGGACCGGCTCCGCCTGCACCAGCTGTTCCCGTTGCTGGTCCACGCCTGCCTGTTCGGCGGTTCCTACGGCAAGCGCGCCGCTGACCTGGCGGCTGGCTTCTGAGGGTGATTCTCAGCCGCCGCTCAGGGCGAACTGGCAAGGTGGATCCGTGAACGTGAGCCCGACGCGACCCCGAGTGCTGGTCGTCGACGACGACCGCGCGGTCCGCGAGTCGCTGCGGCGGTCACTGGAGTTCAACGGGTACGACGTGGGGCTCGCCGCCGACGGGGCCGAGGCCCTGGCCGGCATCGGATCGGCCCACCCCGACGTGGTGATCATGGACGTGATGATGCCTCGGCTCGACGGCATCGAGGCGACCAAGGCGCTGCGCGCCGCCGGCAACGACGTACCCATCCTGGTGCTCACTGCGCGCGATGCGGTGGGCGACCGGGTCGAGGGACTCGACGCCGGGGCCGACGACTACCTCACCAAGCCCTTCGCCCTCCAGGAGCTGCTGGCCCGCCTGCGCGCTCTCCTGCGCCGGGTCGTCCCGCACGAGGACGACGAGCACGAGACGCTGGCCTTCTCCGACCTGTCCCTCGACCTTGCCAGTCGCGAGGTGCGCCGCGGCAGCCGGCAGATCGAGCTGACCCGCACCGAGTTCACGCTGCTCGAGATGTTCCTGCGGCGGCCGCGGCGGGTCCTCGAGCGCAGCTTCATCCTCGAGGAGGTCTGGGGCTTCGACTTCCCGACCACGGCCAACTCCCTCGAGGTCTATGTCGGCTACCTGCGCCGCAAGACCGAGGCCGAGGGCGAGTCGCGGTTGCTGCACACCGTGCGTGGCGTCGGCTACGTGCTCAAGGAATGATCCCTGCGATCGACCAGTGGGTGGAGACTCGCTGGCACTACCGCCGCTCGCTGGCGAGCCGGGTCACGCTGCTCACCACGATGGCGGTCGGCCTGGCCGTGGCGTTCGTGGCGCTCGGCGCCTGGGTCACCGCCCGGGTGCAGATGCAGGCCACCCTCGACTCCTCGCTGCTCGACCGTGCGCATGCCGCCGCCAACTCCTCGGTGCTCAGCGACCTGAGCCAGCTGGTGCCCTCCGAGGCGCTGGGAGCCGGTGACATCCGGATCGCGTTCCTCGATCCCGACGGGTCGGTGCACTCCCTGGACAAGGGCTCCAAGCTCGAGCTCGGGCAGCCCGAGCTCGACGTCGCCGCAGGCCGCAGTCCTGAGGCGGTCCGCACGCTGGTGTCCGACAAGGGCATCCGCTATCGCGTCGTGACGGTGCCCAGCAACACCGATCCCGACCACACGGTCGCGCTCGTGCTCGCGCAGTCGCTCGAGCCCCAGGACAAGGTGTTGCGCAAGCTCGGGCTGGTCATGTTGCTCTTCGGCGCCGCCGGCGTGCTCGCTGCCGCGCTGGCCGGCTGGGCCGTGGCCCGCAACGGCCTGCGCCCGGTGCGCCGACTCACCGATGCGGTCGAGGAGATCGCCCGCACCGAGGACCTGCGCCCGTTGCGCGTCGAGGGCGACGACGAGATGGCCCGGCTCGCGACGGCGTTCAACTCGATGCTGCGGTCGCTGGAGGCCTCGCGCGACCGGCAGCGTCAGCTCGTGGCGGACGCTGGGCACGAGCTCCGCACCCCGCTCACGTCACTGCGCACGAATCTCGATCTGCTGTCCCAGGCCGACGCGGCCCAGGAATCGACACTGCCGCCCGAGGCCCGCGCCGAGCTGCTCGACGATGTCTCCGCGCAGATCGCCGAGCTCACCACCCTGATCGGCGACCTGATCGAGCTGGCCCGCGACGAGCCGATCGTCGGCGGAGTCGTCGAGCCGGTGGACGTCGGCGAGGTGGTCGAACGAGCCCTGACCCGGGTGAAGCTGCGAGCCCCCTCCGTGCACTGGGCGACGGCCGTCGAGCCGTGGCTGATCGACGGCGAGGCCAACCCGCTGGAGCGCGCGGTCACCAACCTGCTCGACAACGCCGCCAAGTGGAGCCCGGCCGACGGGACCGTGACGGTGCGCCTGATCGGCGGCACGCTCACGGTGTCCGACGAGGGGCCGGGGATTCCCGAGGAGGACCTGCCGCACGTGTTCGACCGGTTCTACCGTTCGGTGTCGTCGCGGTCGATGCCCGGGTCCGGGCTGGGGCTGTCGATCGTGCGTCAGGTCGTGGAGCGGCACGGTGGCACGGTCTCGGCACGCACGGGTCCGGTCGGTGGGGCGCTGTTCACGGTGACGTTGCCGGCGGAGTCCTGAACACCTCGAGCAGGCGGTCGGCCTTCCACCGCGACTCGGCGTACTCCTCCGCGACCTCCGAGTGCACGGTGATGCCGCCGCCGGTGCCGAGCTCGTAGCGCCAGCTGCTTTCTTGCCGGGTCGCCACCAGGGATCGGATCACCACGCCGAGGTCGGCCCTGCCGTCGCCGCTGATCCAGCCGAACGCGCCGGCGTACGCCCCTCTCGGCGTCGACTCGACCGCGTCGATGATCTCCATGGTGCGAAGCTTCGGGGCGCCGGTCATCGAGCCGGCCGGGAAGAGCGCGCGCAGGGCGCCGATCGTCGTGACCCCCTCGCGGAGCTGACCGGTGATCGTCGAGACCAGCTGGTGGACAGTCTCGTAGGACTCGACCGCCATCAGGCTCGGCACGCTCACCGAGCCGGGCTCGGAGACCATCGCGACGTCGTTGCGGAGCAGGTCGACGATCATCAGGTTCTCGGCGCGGAACTTCGGATCGGTCTCCAGCCGCGCCCTCAGGGCCGCGTCCTCGTCGGGCGTCGTGCCACGCGGCGTGGTGCCCTTGATCGGCTTGGTCTGCAGCTGCCGATGCCGGTCGATCGCGGCATAGCGTTCGGGACTGGAGCTGAGCAGCCGCACGCTGCCGTGCTGCAGGTAGCCGGCGTACGGCGCGGGATTGAGCTCGCGGAGCCGCAGGTATGCCTCGACCGGGTCGAGGTCGCTCTCGAGCTCCTGCCGGTAGGTCAGGTTGACCTCGTAGGAGTTGCCGGCGTGCAGGTGCTCCTGGACGGCCTCGAAGGCGGCGGCGTACGACGGATCGGTCGCGACCGTCGCCGGGTCGGGGGTCGTGCTGCGAGGTGGCCCCGCCAGTGGGTGGTCGAACACCTCGACGTGGGTGGCCCGCATCCAGATCGCGGTGGGCGTGGTCGGGTGGGGTCGCGCCGGCAGGTCGCGGCGGGCGTCGTACCCGAGGAAGCCGACCCAGTGCACGTCGGGGCCGTCGTTCTCGAGTTCGCGCTCGAGGGCGGTGAAGATGTCGCCGTCGATCGGTTGGGCCAATTCCCCGGTCAGCCGGTGAATTGTGTCGCCTTGTGCGACCAGTGAGACGTCTGAGTCGTCCAGCCAGCCGATCAGCGAGCGCCGCCCCGACCAGTCGAGCCCACCACCGCCGTCGAGCCAGAAGCAGCGCTCGTGGGTGCCGGCGATCTCGCGGAAGCGCTCCTCGACGTTCATCGCAGGCTCTGTGCTTTCAGGAACGTCGCGATCATCGCGGCGCCGTGCTCCGAGAGGATCGACTCGGGGTGGAACTGGACGCCCTCGAGCGGCAGGTTCTGGTGCCTGACGCCCTGGATGGTGCCGTCGTCAGCGTGCGCGGTGGCTCGGAGGACGTCGGGAAGCGCGGTCGCCACCAGCGAGTGGTAGCGGACCGCTTTGAATGCCTGAGGCAGCCCGGTGAACACGCCCCTGCCGTCGTGGTCGATCAGCGCCACGTCGCCGTGTGCCGGGGTCCCCCGCTCGACGGTCCCGCCGTACGCCGTGACCAGGCCCTGCATGCCCAGGCAGACCCCGAACACCGGCCGGTTGCCGTCGAGCAGCACGGCGTTGCCGACCGAGAAGTCCTGCCGGCTCGCGGGATGACCCGGGCCGGGCGAGAGCACGACATGACTGAAGCCCAGGACGTACGACGGGTCCGTCTCGTCGTGCTGCACCACGGTCGGCAGCTCGCCGGTGACCTCGGCGATCAGGTGCACGAGGTTCCAGGTGTAGGAGTCGTGGTGATCGACGACGATCACGCTCGGGCGGGCCACAGGCTCAACCTACTGATCTGCGTCGGAGCGGGTCGCCGCGTCCCGAGGGCGCTCAGCGGCGCGCGCGGTGTACGGCGATGGCCGCGAGCACCGCAAGCACGCCCGCGGTGACGAGACCGGTGGGGACGCGGCCGTTGGTCTGGCGGCTGCGAAGCGCGTTGTTGGCCTGGCTGGAGAGGACGGATCCGTTGCTCTGGTGCGACAGGGCCGAGCCGGCGCTCTGGTACGACAGCACGGAGGCGGCTGACATGGCCGAGCCGATCGACCCCGCCGAGGCGAACGAGCCGACGCTCGCGAACGACGCGAAGCTCGCCGCGCTGCCGATCGAGAGCACGGAGTCCTGGGAGCAGATCGAGAGCACCGAGTTCTCCGACCAGAGGGACCACACGATCGGCAGCGTAGCCAATCTCGATGCTCCGCTGTCCACAAGCACTGGGAGACTGGCCGGCGTGCGGGTGACGTGGCGCCCCCTGATTCTGCGTCCACCTTCCAGGACGTGCTCCGCCCGGCGGACCTTCGGGTCGGCGAGGTTCGACCGGTAGTGCGTCAGGCGACCGGGGACGTGGTGCTCGACCCGATCACCCGGCTCTCGGCCGTTGTCACGCGCGTTGCAGGCGCTGCGTTCGCTGGCGGTGACCTGAATCCACAGGTGGCCGTTTCGGTCCTTGGCAATGTCGGAGCTGTTGTCTATAATCAAACGTATGGGCGAATCCTTGCAGCTGGCCCGGCGGATGACCACCGCCGACCTGCGCACGCTCCTCGACGACCTGCTGATCCTGCACCGACCCACCGACGACACCGACCTGATCAGCCAGCTCGACGCCCTCGAACGCCTCAAGGCCGGAGCCTCCGCCGCCCAGGCCCGACTCGCCGTCGAGCTCGCCGACCACCGCCCCGGCTCCGACGAGGCCAGCATCAGTGCCGAGATCGCGCTGGCCCGCCGCGAGTCACCTCACGCCGGCGGCCGACACCTGAGCCTGGCGAGGGCTCTGCTCGCTGACCTGCCCGCCACCTACGCCGCCCTGGCCGTCGGGGATCTCTCCGAGGCCCGCGCGATGATCATCGCCACCGAGACCCGCCACCTCACTCGAGACGACCGGCGGGCCGCCGATCTCGAGCTGGCTGGGGTTCCCGGCGTCCTCGACGGACTCGGCGACGCAGCGCTGCGCGACCGTGCCCGCACCATCGCGTTCCGGTTGGACGACGAGGCCGCGTCGCGTCGCCAGGTGGAGGCCCGCCAGCAGCGGCATGTCACCGGCCGCGACCTGGGCGACGGCACCGCCCGGATCACCGCGATCGTTCAGCAGGAACACTTCGCCGCCGTCATCGGCGCCCTCGATTCGGCGGCCGGCTCGGCCCGCGCTGCCGGCGACCCCCGCACCCACGGCCAGGTCAAGGCCGACACCCTGGTCCACCGCGTCACCGGCATCGACCCGGCCGCCCCGGCCACCCTCAACGTCGACCTGGTCATCAGCATCGACACCCTGATCGCCGACGACCCCGCCCCCGGCCACCTCGTCGGCCCCGCAGTCGGCAGCAGTCCGGTGCCCGCCACCCTGGCCCGCGCCCTGGTCGCCGGCGTGCTCCGCGACACCAGCAGCGACGACCGCGTCACCCTGCGCCGGCTGTTCGCGACCCCCCAGGACCGCGAGCTGATCGCGATGGAGTCCCACCGCCGCACCTTCCCCCCGCCGCTGGCCCAGATCATCGACCGCCGCGACGCCGGCCGCTGCCGCACCCCCTACTGCAATGCCGTGATCCGCCACCACGACCACGTGCAACCTCACCGCGACGGCGGACCCACCGACCTCGACAACAGCCAAGGGCTCTGCGAACGCTGCAACTACACCAAGGAACAACCCGGCTGGATGTCCTGGGTCGGCGACCGTGGCCGGATCAGCACCCTGACCCCCGCCGCCCACGTGCACACCAGCCGACCACCACCACTCACCCAGGCACCCCGACCACCCACCGGGCCCCGCGTGGACTTCTACTTCACCCACCTCGTCCTGGCCGCCTGACCGCGACCAGGGTGGGGCAGACGGGCGCGCGCGGGCTGACAAGACTCAGGCCAGCAGGTCCCGCACCAGGTCGTGGATCAGGTCATACCCGTGCTCGGACAGGATCGACTCCGCGTGGAACTGGATCCCACGGAAGTGCGGTCCGGTCAGCACGTGGATGTCGCCGGACTCCGCGTCGTACTCAGCAGACAGCCCCGGCGGCAGAGCACCGTCGGGACCGACCCGGCCGACGAAGGTGTTGTAGAAGCCGACCCGCTCCGTGCGGCCGGCGTACGGGATCTCCGACTGCGTGCCCTGGAAGACGATGTCCTTGTAGGCAAGGGGAATCCCGAGCCGCTCACACAGAGTCTGGTGTCCCAGGCAGACCGAGAGGAAGGGCTGCTTCTTCTCCAGCAGCTCGTCGACGGCAGCCCGGAAGCTGGCGATCTTGGGGTGCGAGCCGTCGCGCGGGTCTCCGGGGCCGGGACCGACGATCACCAGGTCGTGGCCGTCGAGGGCGCCCGGCTTCCAGTCCTCGTGCCGGACCACCGACGAGGTCATGCCGAGCACCCCGAGCACGTGCCGGAGCATGTTGATGAAGTCGTCCTCGCCGTCCAGGATCACGGCCGACTTGCCACGCAGAGAAGGGTCCGGCGGTGAGCCGCCCTGGTCGGTCAGCCAGAACCTGCTGAGCCGCTGGTTGCGAACCCCGAGCTGGACGATCACATCCTCGTCGACAGCCAGCTCGGCGATGTTGCCGGCAGGGGCTGGAGCCGGCGGCACCAAGCCGAAGGCCGACAGGATGCCGCCGGCCTTGGCGTGGGTCTCGGCCACTTCGTACGCCGGATCGCTGTCGCGGACCAGGGTGGCGCCGGCGGTCACGCGGAGCCGACCATCGGGGGTCACGTCGGCGGTGCGGATCACGATCGGACTGTCCACCGTCGGCGCTCCGTTGCCGTCGCGACCCAGGATCGCCAGCGCGGCGCCGTAGTAGCCCCGGCCCTCGGCTTCGTACTTGCGGATCAGCCGGCAGGCGTTCTCGACGGGCGAGCCGGTGACCGTCGCGGCGTACATCGTGTCGCGCAGGACCTCGCGCGGGTCGCGGGTGGTGCGCCCGGCGAGGAGGTATTCCGTGTGGATCAGCCTCGACATCGGCTTGAGGAACGGGCCCAGGACCTGGCCGCCCTCGTTGCAGATGTCGCACATCATCTTGAGCTCTTCGTCGACGACCATGAAGAGCTCGTAGATCTCCTTCTCGTCCTTGAGGAACTCGAGGAGAGCCTGCTTGCGGTCGCCGTCAGCAGGGATCCGGAAGGTGCCCGAGATCGGGTTCATCCGGACGTCACCGCCGTGCACAGAGACGTGCCGCTCCGGGCTGGCGCCGATCAGGAAGCGGTCGCCGGTGAAGAACAGGAACGTCCAGTAGGCGCCGCGCTCCCGCTCGAGCAGGCGGCGATAGACGCTGAGCGCCTGGGCCGGACCCCAGTCGGCGAGAACGGCCCGATAGTTGCGCCCGATGACCAGGTTGGCGCCCTCGCCGTTGCCGATCTCGTCGCGGATGATCGCCTCGACGACCTTCTCGTAGTCGAGGTCGGAGGACTCGAAGCCGCCACGGTCGGCAAACTCGATCGGCACATCGTCGATGGCCGCAACCACGTCGTCGACGCTGAACTCCAGCTCGGTCTCGACGTCGACCACGACCAGCGGCGTCCCGTCGTCGTGGGCCTCGAAGCCCCGCTCGACGACCTGCCGGAACGGCACCGCGACCAGGCGGTCGGCGATGTGGCCGTCGGCAGGGATGCCGGTCTCGAGGGGTACGTCGAGCAGGGACGCCACCTCCCAGCGCCGCCCGCCGAGCAGGCCGACGGTGTCGCGATCGCCCGCCCTCGTGGAGCGACGGATGATCGCCCACGCCTCGTGCCCCTGGATCGCGTCGATCGCGTCCCGGGCACTGAGCGTGGTGTCAGACATGGGCGCAGCCTAGTTGCCGAGGCAGGTCGCTAGCCGACGGTGCTCAGCAGCTGGGTCGCGCGGGTGAGCACGACATAGAGAGTCGAGCGCCCGGTCACTGACTCGTCCTCGATCTCCTGCGGCCGGACCACGACGATGCCGTCGAACTCCAGGCCCTTGGTGTCGAGCCCGGTGAGTACGACGATCCGGTCCTCGCCGGACGGCGCCTTCGAGGAGTCGACCGAGTCGCGAGCCGACGGTGCGTCAGCCGCGAACTCGGGCCAGGACGCCAACCAGGAGTTCACCTCCGAGCGGCGGGCGACCGGCACCACGATCCCCACCGTGCCCGCGACCGTCGAGGCGATCCGGGCCACCTCGTCGCGGACGGCCGATTCGAGGCCCCGCTGATCCTCGGCCACGATCTCGACGGGCGCGACCCCGGTGCGGCGTACGGCCGTGGGCAGGTCGACGTCGAGCCCGACGCGGTCGGCGTAGGCGGCGGCATAGTCGTAGATCTCGGCCGAGTTGCGGTAGTTGGTCGAGAGGTGGAACTCGTGCAGCGGCTTGCCCTCGAGGGCCTCGGCACGCGCGGCCGCGGACTCCGCGGGCACCGGCCACGAGGACTGCGCCGGGTCGCCGACGATGGTCCACGACGCATTGCGGCCGCGGCGGCCCACCATCCGCCACTGCATCGGGGTGAGGTCCTGGGCCTCGTCGATGAGCACGTGGGCGTAGGGGTCGTCCTCGATCCGGTTGGTGGGCGGCGTCCAGGCCCGGCCGGACGGGGCGTACTCGCGGTCGGAGGCCGTGGTCAGCTCCTGCAGGTCACCACCCACGTGGTCGTCGAGGCCCGGGCCGTCGAACGCAGCATCCTCCTCGGTGCGCGCGGGCACGTCGCCGAGGGCGTAGCGCAGCTCGTCGAGCAGGGGGATGTCCTGGATCGACAGGCTGGTCGCACCGTCGATCGAGCCGGCCCACGACTTGAGCAGCAACCGCTGATCCTCGGCCGAGATGACGCCGTCCCCGACCCGGGCGAGGAACTCGGGGTCGCGCAGCCACGAGAAGACCTCGTCGGCCTTGAGCGGCGGCCACCAGGCGATGGCGAACTCGACGAAGGACTGGTTCGACAGCATCTCGTCGTCGAAGGCCTCGCGACCGCGTTCGCGGCCTCGCTCACCTCGGACCTGGCGCCACATCTGGTCGAGCAGGCTGCTCGCGATCCGCGGCAGCTGCCGGTTGCGCCGTCCCTGGGACAGCAGCTGGCGGCGCAGGTTGCCCAGCACGCGTCGATCGAGCACGATCCGGTCGTCGCGCCAGAAGATCGAGAACTCGCGCGGCGCCCCGGGCACGGCCTGCCGCGAGGTGCGGCGCAGCAGCTCGGCCATCCGGGCTGCGCCCTTGACGTCGGCCACGCGGGGCTCGTCCTGGCGGGTCGCGCGTACGCCGTCGACCACCTCGCCCAGCGAGCGCAGCGCGATCGCGGTCTCGCCGAGCGAGGGCAGCACCCGCTCGATGTAGCGCATGAACACCCCGCTCGGCCCGACGATCAGCACGCCGCCGGACTCATAGCGGCGGCGGTCGGTGTAGAGGAGGTACGCCGCACGGTGCAGCGCCACGACGGTCTTGCCGGTGCCCGGACCACCGGAGATCGCCACGACACCCTTGGCGGGGGCGCGGATCGCGAGGTCCTGCTCGGCCTGGATGGTCGCGACGATCGAGTGCATCGACCGGTCGCGGGCCCGCGACAGCTGCGCCATCAGCGCACCCTCGCCGATGATCGGGAGGTCGGTCTCGACCGTGCCGTCGAGCAGCTCGTCCTCGACACCGACGACGGTCGTGCCCGTGGAGCGGAGCACGCGACGGCGTACGACCTGCTGGGGGTCGGCGGCCGTGGCCTGGTAGAACACGGCGGCGGCAGGCGCCCGCCAGTCGATCAGCAGCGAGTCGCGCTGGTCGTCGCGCAGGCCGATCCGGCCGATGTAGCGGGGGTCGGGGTCGAGCTCGGGCAGCAGGTCGAGGCGTCCGAAGACGAGGCCCTCGTGAGCGGCGTCGAGCTGGGCGATCCGCTTGGCGGCCTGGAACACCATGGCGTCGCGCTCGACCAGGCCACCCTCATGGCCGAGGCGGCCACGCTGGTGCCCTTCGCGCGCGAGCTCCTGGGCTGCTGCGGCTGACTTCTCGAGCTGTCGGTGCACGCGGTCCACGAAAGCCTGCTCGTGGGCAACCTCGCGCTGAGCGACGTCCTCGGGCTGTGCTGCTGACAAGGATCCCCCGCTGTGGTGACTACTCGATCTTGCGAGTCGACAACTCTACCCCGGGCAGGTGTCGCGCACACGGCGGGTCAGTCGATCCGGACGTACGTCGCCAGGGCCAGCACGGCCTGAGGGCCGAGGTCGCCGTGACCGCGGAGCTCGACGTCCGCCCCACGTCCCTCGACGACGGCCACCTCGCCGCGGAAGCTCCCCGTGCTCACGACCGGCCCGGAGGCCTCGCCGTCGCGGAAGAACTCCACCGTCCGGTCCAGGCCGTCGGCCAGGGCCACCACCAGCTGCGGAACGCTGCCGTCGGAGACCGACACCCGGAGCGAGTCCGCGCCGCGCACCGTCCGGGACACCTCGATGAACCTCCAGTGGTGCCCGGCGTACTCCATCACCTCAGGCAGGCTCCAGGTCCCGACCGTGGCTCGAGCCGGCGCCGCCTCGTAGAGGCCGAGCCCGAGGTGCACACCGGGTATGTCGACAGCGTCCGGGGTCGGGTGGTTGTCCTCGCCATCGCCCTCGGTGAGCCACATCCGGACGGTCACCGACGTGCCCGCTGCGTAGTTGACGCCGGAGGACTCGGCCCCGCCATCCGACGGCTTGGGGTCGTCGCAGGCACCGAACATCGTCAGCTCGCCGTTGATCGACACGTTCATCTGGTAGCCCGCAGGCACGCCGTAACAGAAGTGGTGCACCTTGAGCTCACGCTCCGGGACCGGCACCTGCAGCACCAGCTCGCCCTGACCGGCGTCGCCGATCGCGGCGTCGATCAGGCGGTTGCCGTCGAGGTCGTCGCGGAAGGTCACGCCGTCCTTGGTCACGCCCGGGGGCGCCGCGTCGGTGCGCGTGTAGACCGCGATCGCCACCTCCCCCGGCCCCTGCGCGGTGATCGTCCCCTCCGCGCCCGGATAGACCCACTCGTAGCGGTCGAAGCCGCCGGTCCTGGTCGCCATCCCGAGCGAGTCCGGACCGCTGCCGTCCCCGTCGAGGTCGGTCGGCATCGAGATCGTGCCGTGGTTCTCCGAGGACGCCCAGCTGATCAGCCGCGGCTCGTCGCTGCGAGGGAGCTCGAGCGTGACCTCGCCGTCGCCCTCGACGCCCTCCTCGAAGGCGTAGGTGTAACCGAGGGACTCCATCGTCTCCGGAGCCGCATGGCCGGCCAGGTCGCGCGCTGCGGCCGGGTCGAGTCGCTCGAGGCTCGGCAGCCAGATCGCCGCACCGGCGGCCGCGATCACCGCTGCGGCAGCGCCGGCGAGACCGGCCCGGCGACGACGGCGTACGACGCGCACCCGGCGGTGGATGGACGTCAGCCGCTCGGCGGCGGGCAGGTCGTGGATGTCGGAGCTGTGCTGCTCGAGCACATCGTGGAGCTGGCTGTTCATCGGGACTCCTCCCCATCTGACGAAGCGATCAGGGCTGGGTCGAGGCGAAGCTTGGCCATCGCCTTGCTGGTCTGGGACTTCACGGTGCCGACCGAGCAGCCCAGCAGGCGCGCGGTCTCGGCCTCGGTGAGGTCTTCGTAGAAGCGCAGCACGACGACTGCGCGCTGACGCTTCGGCAGGCGGCCCAGGGCGGTCCACAGGTCGTGGCTCTGGCTGGAGTCTCCGGCCAGGTCGGAGCCGTCGGACGTCCGCTCGGGCAGTTCGTCGGTGGCGTGCTCGCCGTTCCACTTGCGCCGCCACCAGGAGGCGAAGGTGTGCACGATGATCTGGCGCACGTAGGGCTCGGGGTTGCCGTCGATCCGGCCCCAGGCGAACCATGCCTTCGTCAGTGCGGTCTGGAGCAGGTCCTCGGCCAGGGCGTGGTCGTGGGTCAGCAGGTACGCCGTCCGCAGCAGGCGGCCGGACCGGGCCGCGACGAAGTCGTCGAAGCCCACTTCGACCGCTTCCACGCGACCTCCCGAGTCAGTCAGGCTGATGGCTGTCATGCCGGTTGATACCGGCTGGCAGCGCCCGATGGTTGCCCGGCTACTTCTTCGACAGGAAGGCCACCATCGCCTCGCGGGCCTCGTCGGAGTTGAACAGGCGCGCGCTGAGAGCGGCGAGGTCGGGGCCGAGGGTGTCGATCCGCTCGAGGAGCGGCCGGGCCAGCAGCGCCTTGGTCTCGCGGAGCCCCTGCGGCGCCCCGGCGATCAGCGAGGCGCAGACCCGGTCGACGGCGGCGTCGAGCTCGGCCTCGGGTACGGCGAGCGTGACCAGGCCCATCGCGGCGGCCTCGGCGCCGGTGAACTTGTCGCCGGTCAGCGCGGTCAGAGCCGCGCCCCGCGAGGTCATCCGCGGCAGCACCGTCAGGCTGATCGCGGCGGGGGTGAGGGCGAGCCGCACCTCGGTCAGGGCGTACGTCGCGTCGTCGGCGGACACCGCGATGTCGCTGGCCGCCACGATCCCGATGCCCCCGGCGCGCACATTGCCGTGCAGGCGGGTCACCACCGGCTTCGACAGCGCCACGATCCGCCGCTGCAGCTCCACGATCGCCATCGCGCCCTGCTCCATCGGGGTGGTGGAGGCCTCGGACAGGTCGGCTCCCGAGCAGAAGGTCCGGCCCTCGGCACGGATCACGACCACCTTGACGGTCTCGTCCGCCTCGGCCGCTTCGAGCCCGGCGTAGAACTCGCTGACCAGCTGCCGCGACAGCGCGTTCCGGTTGTGCTGGGAGTCGAAGGTGAGAGTGGCGCGCCCGTCGGCGGCGGAGTACTTCACGAGCTCGGTCATGCGCGTCATCCTGCCAGTAGGGATATCCCCACCAATCCGACGTCCGAGGTGCGTCGAACTCCTCCCGTGACCCCAGATTCGAGCCGATGAGACCTGTGACGAGACCCGTCGTCGGCGCCGCGGACGATCCGTCCCCGGCGGGCTCCGACGCGCGGCTGGGGCAGTTGCTGCGACGCTCTGCGCGCGGCGACCAGGCCGCCTTCGCCGAGCTGTACGACGCCACCGCGGCCCGATTGCACGGACTCGTGCTGCGCGTCGTGAGGGACCCGGCCCAGGCTGACGAGGTCACCCAGGAAGCGTTCCTCGAGATCTGGCGGACCTCGAGCCGGTTCGATCCCGACCGGGGCAGCACCATCGGCTGGCTGCTCACGATCGGGCACCGCAAGGCCGTCGACCGGGTCCGCTCCGCCGAGGCGACCGGCCGCCGCGACACGACGTACACCGACCAGAACCAGCCGGTCGCCCACGACTCGACGACGTACGATCCGACCGCCCAGGCCGCCACCGCCGCGCTCGAGGCGCGCAGGGTGCGGCAGGCGATGACGACCCTGACCGAGGTGCAGCGCGAGGCGATCGAGCTGGCGTACTTCGGTGGCTACACACACACGGAGGTGGCCGCCATGCTCGACCTGCCGCTGGGCACCGCCAAGACCAGGATTCGCGACGGCCTGATCCACCTGCGCGACGCGATGGGGGTGGCGTCATGAGCGCCGAGATCCACGCCCTGTCGGGGGCGTACGCCGTCGATGCCGTCTCCACGGAGGAGCGCGCCGAGTTCGAGCAGCACCTGGCGACCTGCGCGCCCTGCCGCGACGAGGTCGACAGCCTGCGGGCCACCGCCGCGAGGCTGGGGGACACCCTGGCCACGCCGCCCTCGGCGGCAGTTCGTGTCGCCGTGCTGGCCGGCATTGCCGAGATCCGGCCGCTGCCGCCGTTGGGTGAGCCAGGCCGGGCTGGCAACGTCGTACCCCTGCGCCGACGCTGGCTCACGCAGCTGGTCGCCGCCGCTGCGGTGGTCGCCGCGCTCGGTGCCGGGGCGGTCGTGTGGCACCCCTGGGAGGAGACGTCGCAAAATCCGGGTGGCCAGATGTCGCTGACCGACCAGGTGCTCGCCGCGCCCGACGCGACCTGGCACACGGCAACGGTCGACGGAGCGGAGGTGACACTGGTCCGGTCGGCTTCGCTGGGCCACGCCGTCGTGCTCAGCTCCGACCTGGGGCTCCCGCCCGAGGGCAAGGTCTACGAGCTGTGGCTGCAGAACCCCGCCGGCGACATGGTGCCGGCCGGCCTGCTGCCGCGCGACCCGAGCCAGAAGTACCTGCTCTCGGGCGACGCCCGCTCCGCCACGGCGGCCGGCATCACTCTCGAGCCCGCAGGCGGCTCGGACGCACCCACCACAGAGCCGCTCGCGCTCTTCACCTTCGAGTCATGAGGCTTCCAGGTCCTGTCACCCTGCTCGGTGCCGCCGTTGCGATCGCCGTGGTCGCCATGGCGGTCACCGCCCTGATCGCGCGGCGGATCAACCGGGTCAACGTCGTCGACGTGACCTGGGGGGTGGCCCTGACCGCGATCGCGGTGACCTCGGCGATCATCGGCGAAGGACCGCACCGCTGGCTGATCCTCGCCCTGGTGACGGTCTGGGGCGGCCGGCTGTCGTTCCACATGTTCCAGCGCTCGCTGGGGCACGGCGAGGACCCCCGGTACGTCGAGATGCTCGGCGCCCCGCTCGACCACGGCGGCTTCCGGACCGCGATCGGCAAGGTGTTCGTGATGCAGGGCGCGGCGGTGTGCTTCGTGGCCCTCCCCGTGCTCGTGGGGGCATCGGTCGACCACCGGCTCACCTGGCTCGCCCTTGTCGGGACGGCGATCTGGCTGGTGGGCCTGCTCTTCGAGGCGGTCGGCGACGCCCAGCTGGCGTCGTACAAGAGCGATCCCGCGCGCGGCCCGGTGCTGGACCGCGGGCTCTGGGGCTGGACCCGGCACCCCAACTACTTCGGCGACGCGTGTATCTGGTGGGGGATCTGGCTGGTGGCCGTCGACGCCACGCCGTGGGCGCTGCTCACCATCCCCGCCCCGGCGACGATGACCTACTTCCTGGTCTACGCGACCGGCGCCCGGCCGCTCGAGCAGACGATGATGCAGCGGCCCGGCTATCCGGAGTACGCCGCCCGAACGTCGATGTTCCTGCCCCGGCCGCCCCGCTGGTCTGGTCCACCTCGGTGACTGCCGTCATGTGACGGCTCCTGCGACGTTTCTCTGCTGTGAACAACACCACCAAGAACGCCGCAGCCATCCTCGGTATGGCCCTGATCAGCATGCTGGCCGCCGGCCAGTTCCGCACCCTCGTCGGTGCCGAGAGCGACCTCTCGTCCACGAGCACCGCACTGCTCGTGATGACACTGCTCTCCGGGCTGGTCGCGCTGACCACCGCGGCGACCACGGTCGGCCTGGCCGTCAAGGCCGCCAAGCACTGAGCTGCTGGGCCCCAGTCTGGAGGCCCCCTAATCTGAAGACATGGTCGGCGACCCCCGCGCCGTGATTCATGCCTTCGAGCTCGTGCCCCGAGCCGGATTCCTTCCGGCCGGGGCACGATTGCGTGCGGAGTACGACGGCCCGCTCGAGATCGGCCACGGCCAGACGAACTCCCAGCCGCGCACCGTGTCGGACATGCTGGTGCTGCTCGAGGTCGAGCCCGGGCAGCGGGTGCTCGACGTGGGCTCCGGCTCCGGCTGGACCACGGCTCTGCTGTCGGTGCTGGTCGGCGAGGCCGGCACGGTGTACGGCGTGGAGCTCGAGCCCGACCTCGTGGCGTTCGGCCGCGCCAACATCACGGCGTACCCCAACGCTTCGATCGTCCTGGCCGAGCCCGACGTGCTCGGCCTGCCGGAGCTGGCGCCGTACGACCGGATCCTGGTCTCGGCCGAGCCTGCCGTGCTGCCGCAGGCGCTGGTCGACCAGCTGGCCGACGACGGCCGGATGGTGATCCCGGTGGCAGGACGGATGCTGCTCGTCGAGCGCGCCGATGGCGAGGTCACCGTCTCGGAGCACGGGCGCTACCGGTTCGTGCCGCTGCGTTGAGTTGGCGTTAATCCCGCCTGGTCGCGATCACGGCGCGATGGTCGGAAGGGTTGTGCAGGAGCTGGACGTCGACCGGCCGGCCCGGACCGAACACGTCGTCGACGGTCCGGCCGTCATCGAGGGTGGCCGGGAGGTCGGCGTAGCCGTCCCACGCGGAGGTGAGCCCGGCCAGCCGGAGGCCGGAGAAGTTCGAGTCGCCCACGGCGACGACCACCTGGCCCTGGGCCTGTTCGCGGGCGATCAGGACCTCGAGGCGCCGGGCCTCGGCCCGGTGTCGGGCGACGAGCCGGGGGCGGTCGGTGCGGAACTCGCCCTCCCACTGCACGCCGGGGACCAGGTGGTAGTCGACGAAGACGACGGTCCGGCCGGTGACCCGGTCGTGGAGGCGAGCCAGCGTCGCCAGCCGCGGCGGCTCGAGGCCGAACGGCCGGTCCGGCTTGTCCGCGAAGCCGGGTCGGCTGAGCAGCAGGCGGTGGAAGCCGAGTACGTCGTACCTCTCGCGGCGTACGCCGACGGTGCAGCCGCCCAGCAAGGCCGTCCGCCAGCGGTAGTCGCGGTGTTCTCGCAGCACCCGCCACCGCTTGGGACCCCACTCCTGCAGGCCGATCAGGTCCGGCCGGTGCTCGAGGATGCCGTCGAGGGCGGCTCGGGCGTCGGCAGACCGCAGGTCGCGCAGCACGTTGGCGGTCGCCACGACAGTCTGGCCGGTCACCCCGCCATGATGGTGCCCGTGCCTGACTGGACCCGACGACACGCGGTGGTGGCCGCGTTGGCGGTCGCGGTGGTCGCCAGTCGACTGCCGTTCCTCGACGCCGCACTGTCCTCCGACGAGGGCGGCTATCTGCTGGTGGGTTCGCAGTGGCACGCCGGGTCGTCGTTGTACGGCGCCTACTGGGTCGACCGGCCGCCTCTCCTGATCGCTCTCTTCGGGCTGGC
>Ga0070698_100001282_pt1 | contig 28053 bp, 24 predicted proteins | sample KBSK1502metaG_FD_65477 | JGI IMG/M metagenome (GOLD analysis project Ga0070698, IMG submission 65477) | Corn, switchgrass and miscanthus rhizosphere microbial communities from Kellogg Biological Station, Michigan, USA - KBS K1-50-2 metaG | ecosystem: Host-associated > Plants > Roots >...
TACCGCGCCCGTCAACGCATACGGCGATGTCTGGTCCACCACGCCTAACGTATCGCTCCACTTCGCGTCGTCGTAGACCCACACCGTCACCACCGGCCCGAAGATCTCCTCGCACAGCAGCCGGTAATCCGCTGACGGCGCCTCGACCAGCGTCGGCTCGATGAAATAGCCGGTGTCGCCACGAGCGGTGCCGCCGGCAATGATCCGCGCGTTCTGCTTCGCGTCGGCGAGGTAATCGCTGATCTTGTCGAACGCCTTCTTGTCGATTACCGCGCCCATGAAGTTCCGGAAGTCACGGACATCGCCGATCTGGAGTTCGCCCATGATGGCGACGGTGCGGTCGCGCACCTCGCCCCACAAAGAACGTGGGATGTAGACGCGGCTGGCCGCCGAACACTTCTGCCCCTGGTACTCGAAGCCACCGCGCGCGATAGCCACTGCCACCGACTGCGGGTCCGCCGACGGGTGCGCGATGATGAAGTCCTTGCCCCCGGTCTCACCAACGATCCGCGGATAGGTGCGGTACCGTCCCATGTTCGCACCAATCGTCTTCCACATGCTGTTGAAGACGCTCGTGCTGCCGGTGAAGTGTACGCCAGCCAGGTCGCGGTGCGACAAAACCGCGTCGCTGATCATCTGCGCGTCGCCAGGCACGAAGTTCACCACGCCCGGCGGCAGCCCCGCCTCCTGCAGCAGCTTCATCACGTAATACGCGGAGAGCATCGCGCTCGACGCCGGCTTCCATACCGCCACGTTGCCCATCAGCGCCGGCGACGTCGACAGGTTGCCGCCTATCGCGGTGAAGTTGAAAGGCGAAATCGCGTAGACGAATCCTTCGAGTGCCCGGTAATCCGACATGTTCCACACGCCCGGACTGGAAATCGGCTGCTCGGCGTAGATCTCCTGCGCGTACTGGATGTTGAAGCGCCAGAAATCGATGAGCTCGCACGCCGCGTCGATTTCCGACTGAAACACAGTCTTTGACTGGCCGAGCATGGTCGCCGCGTTGATCGTGTCCCGCCACGTCGTGGCCAACAGTTCGGCCGCACGCAGGAAAACGCCGGCGCGATCCTCCCAGGGCCAGTTGGCCCATTCCGCTTGCGCCTTTCGCGACGCAGCGATCGCCATCTCGACGTGTTTCGGAGTCGCCTTGTGATAATCGGCGAGCACGTGACCGTGGGCGTGTGGCATGACCGACTGCGCGATCTCGCCGGTGCGGAACTCTTCCCCGCCGATGATTATCGGAATCTCCACCCGTTCCGACGCCATCGAAGCGAGTCGCGCCTTGATCGAAGCACGCTCGGGTGACCCGGGCGCATACGAGCGCACGGGTTCGTTGACGGGTGGCGGAACGCGGCGAATGCCATTGAACGGGACGAGGCCGGGTACTGCGGGGGCTGCGGTGTCAGTAGACCGCGACGGGGCTGCCGGCCGTGACGTTGGCGCGGCTACAGGGGCGCTCATGAGAACCTCGGACTTAGGCTTGGACTTGGACGGCTGTACCGAAAGATACCCAGTGACGAAACGCTAACCAGCAGTGTGTTTCATCTCATGGCTCCCATCTCCTATCTCAAATCTCTTAGGTTGTGTGAGCCCCCGTCGACTTCCTTACCTGGGGTAACAGGATGTCCCGATCAAGCATCGACTCGCGCATCGCGCGCACGTTATTTCTCCCCGCCGTTCTCGTCGTGGCCGCTTCCTGTGGTGGTGGCGGAGACGGTGGCGGAACGACGACTCCGCCGGGAACGGTTGCGCGCGTTGACTTCACAGCGCCGAGTCAGACGATGGAAGTCGGGCAGAACATGCAGACGACCGTTCGTTATTACGACGCGTCGAGCGCGCAGCTGAGCGGCCGGGCTGTCGCCTATTCGTCGAGCAACGAGTCGGTGGCATCCGTCAGCACCTCCGGTCTCGTGACAGCAGCCGCGCCAGGCTCTGTGACGATCAGGGCGACCGTTGCCGGTGTCGTCGGCAACCTGCAGCTGACGGTGACGCTGGAACCGATCTTCTTCATCGCGATCACGCCCGAATCGCCCAGCGTGCTCCCGGGCGAAACGGTGACATTGACGGCTCAACCGCAGAATGCGCTCGGCCTTCCGATTACCGGTCGAACGGTTTCCTGGTCGTCCGCGAACCCCGCGCTCGCGACCATAACGCAGGGCGGAGTGGTCACCGGCGTAACGCCGGGCAGTTTGTACATTCGCGCCTCAGCGAGCGGAAGAACGGATTCGGTGACTCTGCGCGTGCGAAGCCCCAACACGCCGAGCATTACCGGCACGTCGTCCGTCACGCTGGTTCCCGGCGGCACAGGCTCGATTACCGGCGCAAACTTTGGCGCGACGGTCGCGGATAACCAGATACTGCTGAACGGCGTCTCCGCCGTGGTCACGTCCGCATCGAGCACATCGCTGACGTTCGTCGTTCCGTCGAGAGCGCAACTTCCGTGTTCCGCAACCGGACCGGTGCCGGTGGCCTTGGTCGCGAACGGCGACACGGCGCGTGCAACGATGTTTCTCCGCGTGGCGACGGATCGTTCCCTCGCCGTCGGTGAGTATCTGTTGCTCACCGCCGAACCAGAACTGCTGTGCAACGAGTTCGCGGGCGCAGGGGGGAAATACCTCATCACCGCGTTCAACTTCGCGTCGAACGCTGGCGTGCGGACCTCATTCCGGTTGACCGGATCCGGACAGAGTGGTGTCGCGGCGATCAGTACGCCGACGCAGCAGCAGGCGTCACCGATTGCACAGCGTCCATGGGTCATGCCGGAAACGCCTCAGTCCAGGCACCTGCGCGCTCACGCGACGTTCATGGGACGAGAGCGGGAACTCGCGAGGCAACTCGGGAATCCTCATGTGAGGCAACGGGCAGCGCAGCGGAGTGGTGCGGCACTGAATGTCGCCGCTGCTATCGCGCCCCCCGCAGTCGGCGAGAACAAGTCATATCGCATGCGGCGCACGATCAATTCGGTATCCACGTATGACGAGGTCAACTTCCGCGTCGTGTACTCCGGAACGAAACTCGTCATCCTCGAGGATCCCGCGTCGCCCCGCGCGCGCCAGATGGACGACGAATACGTCAAGCTGGGACAGGAATTCGACCAGGTGATGTACAACCAGCTGTTGGTCTTTGGCGATCCACTGGTGGTTGACTCCGCGCTCGACAACAACGGCCGGATGCTGGCCCTGTTCTCGCCGAGGGTGAACAATTTCACGATCGGCGGGCTGACCAACCAGATCCTCGGCTTCGTCACCATCTGCGATTACTTCCCGCGCGTCCCAATCACGCTTCCGAACAACACCGTGATTCCGGCGTGCCCGTCGAGCAACGAGGCTGAAGCGTTCTATGCGCTGGTCCCCGACCCTGACGGTGGCGGGTACTCCGTTTCATTCTGGCGACGAATCATCCGGGGCACGTTGATCCACGAGGCAAAACACATTGCGTCGTATGCGTGGCGCTACTACTTCGACGCCTCGGAGCTGGAGGAAACCTGGCTCGAGGAGGCCACAGCTCAGCAGGCCAGTGAAATCTGGGCGCGCAGCATTTACTCGAAGGGCGCCAAGCAGGATATCACCTGGAGCGACGGACCGAAGTGCGACTACGCGTCGGCGGGTGGCTCATGCCCCGATCCCGCCGAGGGCATCCTCCACCACTTCGGCTTCGTGTACGATCACTATGTGGCGACGGAGACCAAGTCGATCCTCGATGATCCGTCAGCGACCTTCGATCCGGTCATCTACGGGAGTTCGTGGTCGTTCATACGGTACGTGACGGACACGTATGGCCAGAGCGAGGCCGCGTTCCTCAGCTCGATCGTCAAGGTGCAGAACGATCATGGTGTCGCGAACGTCGCGTCGAAAAGCGGTAGACCGTTTTCAGAGCTTCTCGGCATGTTTTCGCTGGCGTCCGCGGCCGACAACTATCCCGGAACGAATCTCACCGATCCGAAGTTGCGGCTGGCCAGCTGGAACAGCAGGGACTTGTTCCAGAACATGAGCACCAACCTGTTCCGCAGCGACGGCTCAGCCGCCTTTCCACTGGCGTGGCCACTGTTGTCGCGGAAGGTGTCATTCGGGAACTTCGCTTCTTCGGAGTCGGACGTTGGGCAGCTACGCGGCGGTGGATTTGTCGTCTGGGAACTCTCGGGCGCACAGGCCGGGCCCCAGGCGCTGGCGATACGGTCGAGCACTGGAGGCACACCTCCTTCGCTGATCGGCATGACCATCCTTCGTATCCAATGAATCAGGGTTTCTTCTCGACATCGGTGAGGTCGATTCCGACTGCGCTCACCGTCTTCCGGCTCCTGTCGGCGCCGGTATTGATCGTATTGGCGTGGATGGGGAAAGAGCGGGTTTTCCTCTGGCTGGCGATTGCGGCGATGTTGAGTGACGTGCTGGACGGAGCGCTGGCCCGACGACTTGGTGCTTCGTCTGAGACTGGCCGTCTCCTCGACAGCTGGGCCGACCTGTTGATCGCGCTCGTCTCGTTTGTGGGAGCGACACTGCTCTGGCCGGACACCATGCGGGCGGAGGCGGGCTATTTCGCTCTCGTCCTCGCGGCCTTGGTGATACCTAACGCCTGGGGACTGCTCCGATTCCGGCGCCTGCTGGGCTACCACACGATCTCCGCCAAGGGGTCGGGTGTGCTGCTCGCGGTTGGCGCCATCGCGCTGTTCACCGGGCTCACACCGATTCCCTTCCGCCTCGCATCCTTGGTGGAACTGGCCGTTGCGGCCGAATACGTGGCCATCTCGCTCATCCTTCCCGAGTGGACCGGTGAGATGAAATCGGTCTGGCACGCCTGGCGTCGCCGACGGGAATCGATGGGTGGAGCGCGCAGCGCGAGCTGATCCGCGCTGATGCACGCTGATGCACGCTGCAAGCAGCAACCAGTAAGCAGCCGCGTCGCCCTCCCATCACACCGGATTCTTTCGCGTTTTTGCTAGGGAAAACTCAGATTTTTTCACGTTTTTGCTAGGGAAAACACAGTTTCCCTATTGCGCGTAGCTAGAGTGACAATAGCTTTTGCGCGTCGGAAACGAAGCGTCACACTACCGGCGTTACGACCCATAGCCAGGAGAACCATGATGGCGGCGAAGAAAAAGGCCAAGAAGAAGGCCGCGAAGCCGAAGAAGAAGGCAGTGAAAAAGGCTGCGGCGAAGAAGAAGACCAAGCGGAAACCGAATCCCGCGTTCATGAAGCCCATGACGCCCAGCCCAGCGCTGGCGGCGGTGATCGGTCCGAAGGCGCGTCCGCGCTCGCAGGTCGCCAAATCCATCTGGGATTACATCAAGAAGAACAAGCTTCAGGATGCCAAGAATCGCCGCATGATCAACGCCGATGCCAACCTCAAGGTGGTGTTCGGTGGACGCCCACAGGTGTCGATGTTCGAAATGACCAAGCTCGTAAGCAAGCACCTGGGCTAACCGTAGAAGGCAGCACGCAGCTCAGCACCAGTACGCAGTAGGTTTTCAAGGCGCGTCCACCCGGGCGCGCCTTGTTGTATCCGCCCCCTGCAACAAGGCTGGCCCGAGGGCGTAGTTAAATTTCAGTCCCGTGGTCCGCTGGTTTCCGCCTCTACCCAGACGATGGCGACAACGAAGAAGAAGAAGGTTCCTTCCAAGGCTGCTGCGACCCCCAAGGCCAAGAACACGGTCGCGGCGGTACGGCAGTCGAAGTCCGGGCCGCGGCGTCCTGGCGCTCTCTGGGAGAACGTCAAGGGAATTGGCGGCGCCGTCCTGCTGTTCCTCTTCCTGCGAACGTTCCTGATCGAAGCGTATCGCATTCCGTCGCCCAGCATGGTGCCCGCCCTGCTCGTCGGCGACTGGCTCTTCGTGAACAAGCTGGTCTACGGTCCGCACCTTCCGTTCACGAGCATCAACCTCCCCGGCTATTCGGAGCCCAAGCGGTATGAGATCGCGGTATTCGTATCACCGATCCAGGTGGACCAACTCGACGATCCTACGCCGACGCTCGTGAAGCGCATCGTCGGTCTGCCGGGCGACACGCTGCACATGCGCGATGCGAAGCTCTTCGTGAACGGCGTCGAGCAGACGCAGGGATATGGCGCCGAAAGTCCCATCGGCGACCCGAACGAGACCTCACTTCTCTTCAACTGGCAGAAGGAATTCGCGCTCAAGGCGTCACGTTTCGGGCCCGCACCGGATCAGCCCACACATGACAACTGGGGCCCGTTGGTCATTCCACCGAAGCGCTATTTCATGATGGGTGACAACCGGTACCAATCGAAGGACAGCCGGTACTGGAGCCTGGTGCCGCGCGAGAATTTCCGCGGCCGGCCAATGTTCGTGTATTACTCGTGGAACGCGGACGACTCGGACCGGCCATTGCCATTCGTGACGGACATTCGGTGGGGAAGGATTTTCCATCGCATCAGGTAGCGCTGCTCGACTTGCCACCGCGAGGCGTGGACACCAACGTTGCGGATCCCCTTGGTGAAGGAACCCCATGTCCATCCGCAAAGTCCTCGCCGCACTGCTGGCCGCCGCTGCCCTGCTGTTCTGGTTGACTCGTTCGGCGGCGTCCCCGCTCGTGGGAGCGGCGAACGCATCGGCGGTTTCCCAGGCCGGCCCGCTGAAGGAGACGGTGAATGGCATCACCTATCACATGCCGTACGGGCGTCCCACGCGTCCCTTCACGCCCGCGGTCCAGGTGGGTGACATCCTGTATCTCGCCGGACAAATCGGCACGGCCGCCAGCGCGCAGGGTGGCGTGGTGCCGGGTGGCATTCAGGCCGAAACGCGCGCGACGTTGATGAACATCAAGGATGTGCTGGAGAAATCCGGATCGTCGATGGAGCACGTCTTCAAGTGCACGGTGTTCATGGCGGACATGAAGGAATGGGATGCCATGAACGAGGTCTACACGACGTTCTTCCCGAATCACAAACCGGCGCGAAGCGCGCTTGGCACGACCGGACTCGCCCTCAACGCCCGCGTCGAGATTGAGTGCCTCGCGAAGACGAAATGAGACGGGAGGCGGGTGACGGATGACGGGAGCTCGTGATGCTGCGCGCCATTTTTTCGGTGGTCGCCACCGGCTTCGTGCTCTCGGCACCCGTCCAGTTCCGGCGCCACCACGCAGCACAAGGACCAGCAAGTAGCAGTCAGCAATCAACTGGCGCTGTTGTAGCGGATACGTTCTGGTCCCAGTCGCTTGGGACGCGGAAGCGCGTGATGGTTTGGCTCCCGCCGTCCTACGCAACGCAGCCGCAGAAGCGTTTCCCAGTCGCCTATTACCTCCACGGTGCCTTCGGCGACGAGACGAACTGGCTGAACGTGGGCCGCCTCGCTACCACCCTGGACTCGCTCGTCGCGGCCGGCACGCCCGAAATGATCGTCGTGATGCCCGACGGCGACGACGGCTTCTACTCCACCTGGAACTTCCTCGGCGACTGGCCCGGGTGTCGCCGCAGCCGGCCGCCTAACGCGGAGTCCGCCGACGCGTATTGCGTGCCGTGGCCGCACTACGATGAATACATCGTCCGGGACCTGGTGGGGTACATCGACCGCCGCTATCGCACCGTCGCCGACCGTCGACAGCGTGGCATCGCCGGCCTGTCCATGGGCGGCTATGGGGCGATTACGCTGGCCCTGGCGTACCCGGAAGTCTTTTCAGCCGCTGCGAGTCATTCGGGTGTCCTCGCTCCCCTGAAGGGCGGCGGGCGCTTGCCTGTCCCGGAGGGACGGTTCGACGTCGATTCACTACGCGCGTCCTGGGCTCCCTCGCTCTGGGCGATCGTAGCCCCCGTGTTTGGTAAGGACAGCATGAGCTGGAGCGCGCGGGAACCGTCGGTCCTGTCGGTGCGCCTGCGAAGAAAACGACCCCAGATGATGCCCGCGCTGTACGTCGACTGCGGCACGGAGGACTTCCTCCTGCACCAGAATCGGGCTTTCCGTGACGCGGTCCTGACGTCCGGGGGTCAGCTTCTGTACCAGGAACATCCCGGGTCACACACCTGGGACTACTGGCGTCAACACGCAGCGACCAGCGCGGCATGGCTGGCTGCCCGTTTGACGGTGCGGTAGATCACACGGTGGCCCGCTGCAGGTCACACCGTTGCGGGCCTGGGTTCGGTTAAGTCTCATGGTGGCGCATTGCGCCTCCCCAGTAAGCAGCGACGCAGCACGCAGCCCCAGCTACGCAGCACCCGCCAAGCTGCACGCAGCACCAGCTAGCAGCACGCAGCTTGCATATGCAGCACGCAGCCGGTGTTTCCCCGACCCCGACATGCCCGCCTTCTTCCCGGTAAAGACCGCAACCTTCAAGCTCGACGAGACCCGTGCGTTTCGGCGGTTCTCGTATTCGGTCGTGGAGATGGCCTTGGTCACGGCAGTCGTGCTGCGAGTCTACCGCGCGCTGGCGCTCTCCCTGGCGGGGGCAAACGTCTTCCTGCTCGGCTTGAGCTTTGCCGTTGGCTTTGTCGTGTTGTTCGGGATGGTCACGCTGCACCTTGGCAACTTCACGGTCCGGCGCTGGGTCTGGCGTGCTCCACTTTTCGGGCTGATTGAAGCCACCGCTGAGTCACTCACCAGCCTCGGACTCATCCTCATTCATCGCGAACCGTTCGGCTCAGCGCGCGCAACGTTTGCCGACTGGCCGGGCATCGTCGGCAACATCTTCACCTGGCGTGTATCGGCGATAGTGGTGTTCGCGCTTGTCCTCGCCGCCGTGGTGCAAATGTCGCGCGTGAGTCTAGGCGAAGAGCAGGGGAACGGTAGCAGAGCTTAAAGAGCAGGTTCCAAAAAGCGCAGGTTCCCAAGTGCGCAGGTGCCTAGGAGCGCAGGTGCCTAAGAGCGCAGGTGCCCAAGAGCGCAGGTTTCTAAGAGCGCAGGTGCCCAAGAGCGCAGGTGCCTAAGAGCGCAGGTGCCAAAATGCGCAGGTGCCCAAGTGCGCAGGGGCGCAGGGGCCCAAATGCGCAGGTGCCAAATGGCGCAGGGGCCGTTCGTTCCTAGGCAATCGCGCTCTTCGGCAAGTGCGCAGTTCGCGCTCTATGGCATTTGCGCTCTCAGGCAGGTGCGCCCTCTGGCAATTGCGCTTTCTGGCAACTGCGCTCTTTGCCTACCAACGGGCCCGAACCCCACGAACGTCAACGTGCACGAACGGGCCATGTGCACTCGTCGCTGAATAGATCCCGACTCCGCCCGTCAGTTCGGGGTGCGCTTCCTCGACTTGATCCACGACCTGCGCCAGGAACTGCGCATCAGCCGTAGTCACTCGACCATCGCCGTTCAGGTCGTCCATGTGTCCGCTGCCGTCGTTGTCGACGTACACGTCCGCCGCATCGCCGTATTGGTGCCGGCTGTTCTGCGCCCGGCCACCTGCCCCGACGCCTTTCTCGTTGTATTGCGGCGTGCGGAAACCCGACATGACCGACATTCGCGAGACGCTCACGCCTCGCTGGCCGAGGGCGTGAATCACGAGCTCGAGTTTGTCGATCAAGCCCTCCTGCAGGACGAGGTACTTTGGCCAGACCGTTGCCTGGTCCTTGGTCAGGAAATCGCGCAGCCGGAAATGCTCCGAGATCCGCGTGTCCTGGTTTTCCAGCGTGACACGAATGAATCCCGCGGGGTTGCCATAGCGATCCGAAGAGACCGCGCGCTGCTCGGCTGGCCACGATCCCATTCGATAGCCGCCGAGCATGCCTTTCTTTTTCTCGGTGAACGGCACGAGGCTGACGAACGCGAAGCCTCCTGCTTGACCGCTATCGCGCGCCACGTACACGCCAGGAGATCGCACGGCGCTGTCGCCGAAGACGCGCGCCAGCACATCGGTGCTGTCGCCGGGGCGCGACGTGATGAGCCTCATCCAGAGCTTGCCGCTGCGGCCGACCAGCGTGTCGCGGCTCCACGGCGCCACCCGCGGCGCGGAGTCGATGGCCACCAGCAATTCCGCGGCGGGGGCTTGGTAAGCGTACGTCGGCGGCGTGGACCTTCCCATCATCAGGGCTGCGACCAGGATCGGAACCTGCCGCACGTACGCCGCTTGTATCCGGAGCTTCATGTGTGTGCGCTGCTCGAGCAGAACGGAGAGAGGTCAGTGGCATCTCGCCGATCGCGCGGCGCACTTGCCGAAGAAAGGGTGCGCACCTAACGCGCACCCGGACAACCAAGGAAACCTGCCTGCATCAGGATGAATTTGGTATTGGGAAATGCCTGACCTACGAAGGAACTAGTAGATATAGACCGGCGTTCCTACCGGAACGATTTCGTACAGATGAGCTATGTCCTCGTTGAGCAACCGCACACATCCGTGGCTGACTGACTGGCCAATCGATGTGGGCACGTTGGTGCCGTGAATCGAGTAGCCATTGCCCATCAAGAGGCGGTGCCCACCCAGGACTCCCTTGTAGCGACGCTGGTTGGTGCCGTACGGTGGAACGATCAGTTGGCCATTCACCACGATCTCACGGCCGCTTTCGCCACCCCCATCCACTGGCGTGACGCTGCCATCACGACCACGACGCACGACATCGCTGCCGGAGACCGTGATCACGCTCCCGTCCCCCGCATCGATAGACTCGCCGCGGTTCAACTTCGTTAAGCGCAGTCCGCGTTTTTCTGCCTCCTCCACGAAGTGCCAGTCTGGTGGAACCCACGCCGGATCTTCTTCCTTTCCTTGCACCTTCAGGCGGCCGCGCGGAGTCTCGAATTTCCAACGTGAGCCACCTGGACCTTTTTCGAGCACCTTTCCGCTCCCGGTTGCCACGCGTGTCTCGAAGACCACGCTGTCGTGAACGCGATACCAGAGCTTGTTATCGGTGATGCTGATGATGATCGCGCCGGAAGGCTCCGTATCGGCCGGAGACTCGAGCAGGGTCAGCAGTGAATCCTCCGCGGCGTTGGCGTGCTGCCGGAGATCCTGCAGAAGCTCCAGGTTGTCGTTGTAAACGATGCGGGAGATGTCGCGCTCGAATCGGGCATCCACGGTGGCAGTCCCCATGAACGCAGTGGCACCTCCGGCGAACAGAAGCGCGAGCAGGACGGCTAACGCACCTCCGCGCCGCGTCGCGCCTATCCTCATTTGATGCTGTTTGCTCACGGCACACTCATCGGTAGAAGTAGACGGACATTCCCGGACGAATACTCGCCGAGAGCGCCTTGAGGTCCTCGGCGGCGACCTGAATCGAACCCGGCAGCACATAGGCTGTGTCCGCCAGCGGACCCGACTCGGGCACGGCGTACACGACCGTTCCTTCCGTCAGAACGATCGCGTTACCGCCTAACGCGCCGCGAACGCGGCGGCTTTCCGGTACCGGGAGGCCACGATCATCGAACACCGTGCGGGGCACTTCCCACGGATCGTCCTCATGGAGCACACGTCGCACCGTGCGCTGGCCGAGCGACTGCACGCTGATCACCGTATCGCCACTGGCTCCGCGGAAACGCTCCGGGCCGAGTCGCACCGGCATTTCGCGAAGCACGACGCCATCGCGTTCGAGGATCATCCGATTGCTGTCGACGTTGATCGCCAGGTGCAGCTGCTTATCACCGCGCGCCTGCCGCCTGATCAGTTCCCACTCGACACGGAGTCGATGGCGTTCAGCGGTGACGACGGCATCGGTGCGTTCGACCTGTGCCTTCGTCATTCCCGCTCGCAAGCGCCCCGTCTCGTCACGATAGTGGAAATACCGCGCCGCGAGGATCGTATTCGGGCCGGCGGCGAGGAGGATTATCAAAAAGACCGCATTGCGGCCTCGGCGTTTGCTTGGTGTTGTCTGCAAAGGCATTCGATGTACTCACGGGTGTGTCCGGCTGTCGTGCTCCTCAGAGATACCCCGAATCAGCGAAAGGGTAGTCAGCAATTACCTGACTCGGGTGTACTGGCGTGGCGGGCGGAAGCGCAGTAGAAACGAGGTTCACAGTCACGCATTCGGAGCAGAACCATGCGGATGAAACACGGCGTATTCGCGGTCGCACTGGCCGCGTCAGCGCTACCTGCGCAGAGCCGCGAGAGCCGGCCGTTCGGCACCCTGCGCGAGCAGGCCGAGCGTCAACAGTCGTGGCTCGAGAAGCGACTCAAGACCATCCTTCCCGGCCTGATGCGCAAACATGGGGTCGACATGTGGGTCATCCCCATGCGCGAATACAACGAGGACCCGACCTTCACGTCCCTTGTTTCACCCACGACGTTTGCGGCCCGGCGCCGCACGATCTACGTCTTCTTCGACAAATGCGCCGCGAGCGGGCGCACCGATCCCGGCGATGGCACCTGCGTCGAGCGAATTGCGTTAGGCGGCACGTCCCAGGGTGGCCTCTATCAGGCGGTGCGCTCGACCACGACGGTCACGGCAGCGGTTGGCGGCCGACAGGCCGAGCTCTGGGGCGACGCGCAGTGGCAGGTCCTGAAGGACGTCATCGTGGAGCGAAAGCCGAAGGTCATCGGCATCAACTCCTCGCGCGTCTTCGCGTTTGCAGACGGTCTCTCGTCAGGCGAAATCGAGGGTCTGTCGCTGGCACTGGGCACGGAGTGGACCAGCCGGTTCAGGAAGGCCGAGGCCCTGCCCGTCGAGTTCATTGCGGCCCGCCTCCCCGAGGAGGAAGTGTTCTATCGGCGATTGCAGGGTCTCGTCTGGCAGCTGATCGGACGCATGTATTCCACTGAAGTGATCAAGCCCGGCGTCACGAAAACGAGTGACCTGGTGTGGTGGTGGAGACAACAGGTCAACGACCTGGGGCTGGGGACCTGGTTCCAGCCATCCGTCGACGTCCAGCGGCGAGGTGTCACCGCCGAGCAACTCGGCGAAGACCCCGTCATCCAGAAGGGCGACGTGTTGCATTGCGACGTCGGTATTACGGCGCTCCGGCTGAACACCGATACCCAGCACATGGCGTATATCCCGATGGACGGCGAGACCGACGCGCCGGCGGGGCTGAAGCTGGCGCTGAAAAACGCGAACCGGTTCCAGGACATTCTGTTCGAGGAAACTCGGCCCGGTCGCACCGGGAACGAGATCCTCGCCGCGACACTCGCCAAGCTGAAGACCGAGGGTCTCGACGGCACCATGTATTCGCACCCCATCGGGATGCACGGCCACGGAGCGGGGCCCATAATCGGGTTGTGGGACTATCAGGAAGGCGTTCCTGGTCGCGGCGACGCGAAGGTGATCCCGGGCATGTGGTATTCGGCGGAGCTTCAGGTGACAACGCCGGTGCCGGAGTGGAACAACCAGCCGGTGCGAGTTGCCCAGGAGGAGGACTTTATCATCGACGCCGAAGGGAAGTTGCGCTGGGCGATCAGACGTCAGGCGGCCTATCACCTGGTGATGTAAGTCGCGAGGGCGCCGGCTTGACTGGATCGTAATGCGCGATGTACATACATTGCATGGTCAGAACGCAGCTCTACCTCGACAACGAAGTTCACCAGCGCCTCAGGGCGATGGCTGAGCAACAGGGGCGCACGATCTCCGATCTCGTGCGCGAAGCGGTCGCGCGCGCGTTTGGTTCCGGCGACATCGACCAGCGCATGTCCACCCTCGAAGGAATCACCTCCCTATGGCGCGATCGACGCGACCTCGGCGAAACCGGCTCGTACGTGAGAAGCCTCAGGCGAGATACAAGGCGTCGGAACAGGAGCTGATCGGGGTTCTGTACGACTCGGACGTCATCATCGACATCCTGCGAGGCAGGTCGCAAGTCGTGGAAGCGGCGACGGTGCTTGAGGGTGGCGGCGTGCCGACATATTGCACGGCGATCGCCTTCGCCGAGATCCACGCCGGGCTACGTCCGGGCGAGGAGCCGATGACCGAGGCCTTCTTTGAAGCCAGGGGTGAGGTAGTGCTGGATGGGCGAGTAGGCCGCCGCGCGGGCGCCTATCTGGCCCGTTATGCGAAATCGCACGGGGTGGAAATAGCGGACGCGCTGGTCGCAGCCGCAGCCGCCACCTCGGGATTACGTCTCTGGACCCTCAACCGGAAGCACTATCCGATGCCGGACGTCGGTTTTTACGAGGCGTAGCAACCAATCCGGCGACTCGATGAGCCAAGACGCGCTTAGATTACTGCCCATGACAAAAAAGAAGCTGATCGTCGTCGGCGATCGTGTACTGGTAAAGACGGAAGAAGGTGAGGAGCGCTCGAAGGTCGGGCTTTACCTGCCGCCCACCGCCATCGACAGCCAGGCGGTGCAGGGCGGGAAAATCGTCGCGACCGGACCCGGACTGCCGATGCCGGATCCGTCGGAAATCAGCGACGAGCCGTGGCGCACCGGTCCGCGCGAACACCGCTTCGTTCCCATGCAGGCCAGGCCGGGTGACTACGCGCTCTTTTTCCGGAAGGCAGCCGTCGAGATCACGTTCGAAGGCGACACATACCTGGTTATCCCGCAGGGCGCGATTCTCGCGCTGGTGCGGGGCGAGGAAGAGGTGACTGATGAGTACTGATCGACGACAACTGGATATCACCCACGCCGGGGCACCGATGCAGCCGCGGACGATGTACGACGAGCGGCTGCTCACGCCGATGCGCCGTGACCTCACCGAAGTGGGCTTCACCGAGTTGCGCACCGCCGACGAAGTCGACGCGGCGTTGATCGACAAACCGGGGACGGCGATGGTGCTCGTGAATTCCGTCTGTGGGTGTTCCGCGCGCATGGCACGTCCGGCGGCGAGGATCGCGGTGACCCACGACCCGAAGCCAGAGCGCTTCTATACAGTCTTTGCCGGTCAGGACGCCGAAGCGACCGAAAAGGCTCGCGGCTATTTCACTGGCTACGCGCCGTCGTCACCCTCGATCGCAATTCTGCGCGACGGGAAGCTCGTGTGGATGCTCGAGCGCTGGCAGATCGAGGGAAGGCCGGCTGAAGAGATAGCCGAAGAACTCGTGGCGGCATTTGACGAACACTGCGGGAACTGACGCAGCGTTGCGTTAGCCGTGCCCGGACATGCCTTCCTCGACGCCAGTTGCTCCGACCTTGTCGAGGAAGATCTGATGGAGCGAAGGCTGGATCAGCTCGAACCGTTGCACGAGCGCGCCGGCGCTCACCAGGCGTCGTAGCAGCTCCTGCGGGTCGGCGCCTTCGGCCATCTCCACCTCGAGATACCGGTTCGAGTCGTTCACGCGCCTGACGAGTGCCGCATCCGCGAAGATGCGCGACACGTCCCCGTTGCTCGACTCGAGCGAGAGTGCCACGTGACGCCCACCGTGGCGCGCCTTGACCTCGCCTAACGGGCCATCCAGCACCATCTCGCCGCGGGCGATGATGCAGACGGCGTCGCACAACCGCTCGGCGTTGTCCATCAGGTGCGTGCTGAAGATCACGGTCTTCCCCTGGCGACGCAGGTCGACCACCGTGTCCTTGAGCGCCTGCGCGTTGATCGGATCCAGGCCGCTGAACGGTTCGTCGAGGACTACCAGTTCGGGATCGTGCAGCAACGTGCCGATGAACTGCACCTTTTGCTGCATGCCGCGCGACAAGTCGTCGATCTTGGCAGTGCCCCAATCCTTCTCCGCGGTCCGCAGGCCAAGGCGCTCCATCCACTGAGTGATGCGAGCATCGGCGACCTTGCGTGAAACACCTTTCAGTTCGGCCAGGAACCGGAGGAGGCGACGAACCTGCATTTTCCGGTACAAGCCGCGCTCCTCGGGCAGGTAACCAATGGCATCCTGAACGCCCCGGGCGCTGTTTGGCTGGCCGAAGATGCTGATCTGTCCTTCGTCGGGCGCGATGATGTTCAACAACATCCGGATCGTGGTGGTCTTGCCGGCGCCGTTCGGCCCCAGCAGCCCGTAGACCACTCCGCGCGGCACGCGCCAACTCACGTTGCGTACCGCGGTGTGGCCGGCAAACCGCTTCACGACCTTCTGGATGTCAACGACGACTTCAGTCATCAGGGATGCCTATCGCGTGCGAGCGGGACAATATACACCCCAGCTCAGAGGTCGGAGTCGAAGTTCAAGGCCAGAGGCCAGAGGAACTGCCGAGTCACGAGTCACGAGTCAAACATGGCGTCAGAATCCACGACATCGAGCGGCCCCAGGCTGAAGCACGGAGTGTTGACCGTGCTTGCAGCGCTCGGTGGATCGCTGTTGCTCCTGTTTCTCGCCGCGCCCGTCGCTGAGCTCATCATCACTGGAGGCGTGGAAGGTCTCGCCCGCCTCGGCACTGACGCCGAGTTGCGTCAGGCGCTCACGCTGACGGTCTTGACCGCTACCACGGCCACGCTGATCGGCGTCGCGTGCGGCACGCCTGTGGCCTACCTGCTCTCGCGACGCGCGTTTCGCGGACGTGCCCTGGTTTCGGCGATCCTCGACCTGCCGCTCCTTATTCCGCATCCGGTGGCCGGAATTGCGCTGCTCCTGGTGTTTGGACGCCAATCCGCCGTCGGCTCGACGCTGCTCGAACTCGGATTGCGCGTCGTTGGTTCGCCGGTCGGCATCGTCTGCGCGATGCTCTTCGTCTCGGCGCCGCTGTACATCAGTGGTGCTCGTGAGGCATTTGCCCGCGTAGATCCCCGCTATGAAGCCGTGGCGCGCACCCTCGGCGACGATGCGTGGCGCTCCTTCCGGCGGGTCACGCTTCCCCTATCGCGCCGCGGCATGGTGGCGGCATCGGTGGTGATGTGGGCTCGCGCCGTCAGTGAGTTCGGCGCCATCGTCATCCTGGCGTACAACCCGAAAGTCGCCAGCATCCTGAGTGTCGACCGCCTGACGACATTCGGACTCGACGAGGCCCTGCCGGTTGCCGGCGTGATGGCCGTGTTGGCGCTCATCCCGCTGACGGTGCTCCGCGCGTTGCGCCACGATCGTTCTGTTACGGTTTTGCCGTGATCGACATTCGCGCACTTTCGGCTCGGCTGGGCGACTTCGAACTGCGGGACGTGACGTTCGACGTGCCGGCGTCGGCATACGGTGTAGTGATCGGCCCGGCCGGATCCGGCAAGACGACCTTGCTCGAAGCGATCGCCGGCGTCGTGACCGTGCGGTCCGGCGAAGTCCACCTCGGCAACCGGAACGTCACAACGTCCGCGCCTGACGAGCGCGGCGTGGGACTCGTGTACCAGCACGGCTATTTGTTCCCACACCTCTCCGTCCTCGACAACCTCCGCTATGGGGCACGGGATGCCGCGGTCGTGGAGGAGCTGGTCGCCAGGTTCGAGATCGCGTCGCTCCGCGAACGAGACGTCCGCTCGCTCAGCGGTGGCGAGCGGCAACTCGTATCGCTGGCCCGCGCGCTGGCGCGCCGGCCGGCGGTGCTGCTCCTCGACGAGCCGTTTGCCGCGTTAGATCCCCGGCGCCGCGGAAAAACGCGTCGCGAAGTGCGCGCGCTTCATCGCGAGTGGGGATTCACCGCCCTCCAGGTCACGCACGATTTCACCGAGGCCGGCTTGTTAGGCGACGTCGCCGTGCTGCTCGACGCGGGCAAAGTCCTGCAGTTCGGTCCTCCGGAGCAGGTCTTTCGCCGACCAAAGTCTCCCTATATCGCCGAGTTTCTGGGCGCGGAAAATGTCTTCGCCGGTACCGCGCGTGTGCTCGCCGACGCGGCGCCGGATTGGCTCGAGGAGCCAAGGCTCGGTGGAGATCCGGCCTCGCTGGCCCATGGTTATCACGCCATCGAGTTCACCAGCGGCCCCCTCACGCTGTACACGGTGGGAAGTGCCGGCGACGGTCCGTGTTACGCCGTGATCAGGTCGGAAGAAGTCACCCTGTCACTCACGCCGCAGTCGACATCGGCGCGCAACGAGTTTCAGGGACGCGTCACGGAGGTGGGCACGTTAGGCGCCTTCGCGCGGGTTACCGTTGACGTGGACGGCGTGCCGCTGGTGGCGGCGGTCACGACGCGATCGGTGCAGGAGATGGGGCTTCGCGAAGGTGCTGTCGTGTGGGCCGGCTTCAAGGCGTTCGCAGTACATCTCTGCTGAAGGGAGCCTCGGCCCTCACGTCAGCGCCGATTCGCCTTCAGCTTAGCGCGCACTTCCGTTGCCCAATTGCGAACGATGAGAATCGGAGAATCCTCCAACGGCTCCAGCACGAGAAGGTGCTTGCCGTCCGGGGCAACATCATAGTTGGCGTGCGGCGATGCGGCTGGCACGAATCGGTCTTGGCCGAAAACGGCTCGGGACACAACCGCGAACGCCGGCTCAGTCGTTACAGTTGCGACGATGAACTTCCGGTTGGCCCGATAAAAGAGCCGGCCTCCATCGCGTGACCAGACCGGCTCAGTGCCGCCGGTCAACGACACCTGCACACGGCGCCCAGGGCCACCCAATGGCTGGACGACAACCTCTTCCGACCCCGACTCGTCCGTCACGAAAGCAACCCAGCGGCCATCCGGAGATACACGCGCCTGGTTCTCCATGGCTTCCGACACCGCCACCATCGTCGGCGTCGTGTCTCCAGTTAATGCGCGCAATTCGACGTCGTTGTTTCTCTGATACACAATCGCCCGGCCATTGGGAGTGATCACGCCTTCGTAGAAGAACCCGCGAGGCGTGGCCTCCTGCACGAGTGGCACGGACGGCGTGCCCAGGTCGGCGGCACGCCACCAGATCGAGCTTCCGGCTCCCTCATCCGTTCTGTACAGGACCCGACTGCCATCCGGTGTCCATTCCGGCCTCTCATTGGCCGAACCGCCTGACGAGAGCCGCTTTCGCGTGCCTGATGCGAGATCATGAATCCAGATGTCGCTCCTCGTTCCCACCTCGATGCTGATCGCGAGGAGCTTGCCGTCCGGAGAAAACCGGGGAAAGGAGTACCCCTGCGGTTCGGACAGTAGCGTCTCAGGCTCATCCCTTCCATCGGTCAGCACCAGCCGAGACCCGAACTCCCCTCGGCGATAGGCGAGCGTACCGGAGAGGGAAAGCGCCGCCTTGGCCGCACCGACCACGCCCACATTCACTTCCGTCGCAACGGGCACGGCCACTCCCCGCGTGCGGCCGGTCGATGCATCGACCGACACCGCCATCAGGGAATTGTCGCGGGTTGCATAGATCACGTGTCCATCGATGAAGCCGAGCACGCTCGTGCCCGCAATGCCAAGGCTTCTTGCCGAACGGGATGACAGCGCCGCGATCCCAATCGACACGCTCTCGCGTCCCACTTCCGTGAAGAGAACGTGGTCGCCGTCCGGAAGTGCCACGGGAACGAACTGTAGCACCGGCTCGCTATTGGACGCCGTCACCGGTCGTGGTACGCCACCGTCGCTTGAAACGAAGAACAACCCTGTGTTGGAGCCGAATACAATGATGTCATTGACGGTCCATGTGCCTCCGGTGCCGCGCATGGAAGTCACGGTTTGCGGCACGCCACCTGTGGCGGCGACTTTCTGCATCCGATCACCGGACCAGAAGGCAATCCAGTGGCCGTCCGGCGAGAAAAACGGTTCGGTTGCTCCATCGGTGCCAGCGAGAACGTGCGGCTCGACGTCGGCAAGCGTGCGCGCGTACAGGCGTCGCGTTCCGTCGGCCGCGATTCCTGAGAACACCACCACCCTGCCGTCGGGCGAGATCGCCATGTCAGCGGTGGCGGAGGTACTCGCGATGCTGACGTCGCGAGGCAAAGGCATCGTGAACGCCACGACCTCGGACGACACGTCCTCCGCGCGCGTCCAACCCCACAGCGCGACGACGGCCAGGGCGATAGTGCTTATGCCAAGAGCGCCCACGAGTATCCGTTGCCGCTGCCGTTCGTTTCGTGGCCAAACGGTCCTGTAGAACGGCGTATCAAAGGCGGGGTCACTCAGAGCCCGGGCAAACTCAGCGGCCGATTCGAAGCGATCCGCGGGAACCTTCTCCAACGCCTTCAGCACCGCCGCTTCGACGTGCGCTGGAACGTGCTTGCGCTGCGTCGTCAGCGCTCGCGGTTCCTCCGTTCGCACTCGGGCGGCGACCTGCTGAGCAGTCGCCCCCGTAAAAGGCGGCTCACCGATGAGCATCTCGTACGTCACCGCGCCCAGCGCGTAGATGTCGCTCCGCGCGGTGAGATCCTGTTCCCCCGTCGTTTGCTCGGGGCTCATGTACTGCGGCGTGCCTAACGACATACCCGGCTGCGTCACCCGCAGGGCGCCGGCGGACTGCACGGCCAGCGCGATGCCGAAGTCGGCGATGACCGGCCGACCTTCGTGCAGGAGGATGTTCTCCGGCTTGATGTCACGATGGATGACACCGCGACGGTGCGCGTAGGCGAGAGCGCCCGCCACGTCGCTCGCAATCTGCAGCGCATCCGCCACCGGGAGTTGCTTCTCGCGCGTCAGCCGCGACCGGAGCGTCTCACCCTCCACCAGCGGCATCACGAAGAAGAGCAGCCCGTCGGCGGCGCCGCTGTCGAAAAGCGGGAGGATGTGCGGGTGTTGCAGCGCCGCGGTGGTCCTGATCTCGGTGAGAAAACGGTCGGCGCCGACCGCAGCGGAGAGATGAGGGTGAAGGACCTTGATGGCGACCTGGCGACCATGCCTGACGTCGTGCGCCAGGTAGACCGTCGCCATGCCGCCCGCGCCGAGCTCCCGCTCGATGCGATAGCGGTCGGCCAGCGCCGCGGTCAGGCGCGGAAGGAGGTCGTCGGTCATCGGACTCAGGGCGGCGACCAGCAGCGGAGCGACGAGTTCACCGGCCGACTGTGCCAGAAAGCCCCAGCTCTCGTCCGCGCGTTCATAGGACGCCGTTAGGCGCCCTACCCGGCTGCGCAACGCATCGTCACCGACGCACGACGACGCCAGGAATGACGATCTGGCATCTGGAGGAAGCAATACCGCCTTCTCGACGAGCGTCCGGACGCGCGCCCAGCGTTCAGCGGATTCGCGCGCTTCGTCAGCCACGCTCTTCACGTAAGGCTTCGTGAAGCCAGGCGCGTGCCATTTGCCAGTCCCGCGCCACGGTGCGTTGCGAGACGCCAAGCGCTTCGGACGTTTCCACTTCGCTCAGGCCGGCGAAAAAGCGGCACTCCACGACGCGTGCGAGTCGCGCATCGACCTGATGCAGGCGCTCCAGCGCGTCGTCGACCGCAATCAGGGACTCGGCACGGTCGGGGAGCGAGATCTCTTGCGAACCGCCGTGCTCGAGGAATTCGAGAGACACGATCGACTGTTCCGGACCGCCACGTCGCGCCGCCTGGTGCTGGCGTGCGTAGTCGATCAGCACCCGACGCATGGTGCGAGCGGCGATCGCGAAGAACTGGCCGCGATTGGCCCATTGCGCGTTCGACTGCTCGGCGAGGCGGAGGTACGCCTCATGAACCACCGCGGTGGTGGACAGCGTGTGACCACCTGCTTCCGCCGCCAACTGCCGATGGGCGATGCCTTTCAGTTCCCGGTAGACCAGTGGCATGAGCCGGTCCATCGCCTCGGGAGCGCCGCGGCTCAAGGCAGTTAACGCCTCGGCAAGATCCTGTTCCAGCTGGTCGGCCATTGCACTTCGGCAAGAGGGGGGCTCCGGCTCTCCTGACGCGATTGATGTGGCGTCTTTCGCGCGGTTCCTGCGCGTCTGCTGGAGTAGCACCACAAGCCCCGTCGCCGAAAGGTACGAGTCGGCTTGGCCAAAGAGGAGGAGAAGCCGACCATGCCACAACACATTCGCAATCCACTCGGGCGCTCACCAACGCACCCAATGCGGTTCATTGTCGTTGCGATGTCGATGCTTGCGTGTCAGCAGGAGCCAATTACTGCACCCTGCTGTGCTATTGTCCGCGTGACCCTTTCGACGTCCGGATTGAGTCTGGCTGTCGGCGACAGCGGAAGCGTTCTCGCCTGGACTGTTGACTCCAAGGGGCAAGTGGTGGCTGCGACTCCTGACTGGATGTCCGCCGATCTCACAATCGCGACGGTCGGAAGGAAGGATGGCCTCGTCACCGCGATATCGCCTGGCAACACGACAGTGAGCGCCACGGTTGGAACGCTCAGTGCAACGGCGACAGTGTCGGTGCACCCCTGGGCTACGCCGTTCAGCCTCGCGATCTCGCCAGCAGCGTTGAACGTGCTAACCGGAACTGTTCAGCGCCTCACCGCGATGGCGTTCGACTCAGTCGGTCGCCCGACCAGCGGGTCCTTCGACTGGTCCAGCGCAGATCCGACAATCGCGACTATCGGGCAAAGGGACGGCGTCGTCACCGCGATCAGGGTCGGCAAGACGAAACTGACCGTTGTCGTGGGAGGTGTAAGCGCAACGGCAGAGGTAACGGTGATTACGCCAGGCCCCTTCACCTTCACGCGAACGACGTTTCTGGGCCCGGGCAAGTTCAGTTCCGACGTCTTGTCCTACTCTGAGGGCGGCCTCGTTTCACTACGGGCTTCACAATTCTCTTCGATTGCGACGGCGGCATGGTCGCCAGATGCGTCGCAGCTCGCCGTCGAAGCGATCTACGAGTGGGTCGACTTAGAAGGGTATTACGTGTACACAAGCGATCTCTTTGTGCGTGATGTTTCCGCTCCAGCCGCCTCTGCATCGCGAGCACTGACGACCAACGGTTTCAGCACCTCACCGAGCTGGTCACCGGACGGGAGGCGAATCGCCTACCTGGTGAGGAATGGATTCTATGGTTACCAAACGCTCCAGATCACCGACGTCGCCGGCGGCAAAACCGTCGTGCTCCCGCTACCACCGGGATGGTACGGGAAGCCGTGCTGGTCACCGGTAGGGACGCGGCTGGCCCTGTCGGGATCTGACGACGGCCCCAACCTCGTTTTTGTCGTCAACGCAGACGGCAGCGGATGGTACGCCCTGTCGACCCCCACCGCCGACTACGACCCGTGCTGGTCACCAGATGGGACTCGGCTGGTTTTCGTCCGCTTTCGCAAAGACTCGTCAGGCGAATTCTACGATGTGTCTACGCGTGACCCTGACGGCGGGGACGTCACGCGCCTGGCCTCGTTTGCGCAGTTTCCTTCCTCACCAGTCTGGTCGCCAGACGGCCGCCAGATTTTGTTCGCCTCAGCGGACGCGGTATACGCGATGAACGCGGATGGGTCCGGAGTGGTCCAGTTGACCTCGCCCCCGCGGAGCTCGTGGGACGGGCTTCCGGCCTGGAGACGATGACCATGTCGCGTCACATTCGCGAGGTACTGAGCAGTGCGCCCACGAGGCAGTTGGCGGCATTCGCCGCGCTGATTTCACTCGCCTGCCAATCCGACGAGCCGTTCGCGAACTGCTGCGCTCCCATTCGCGTTGCCCTCTCGGCACCTGCATTGAGTCTCGCTGTCGGTGAAGACCGACTCATTATGGCGTGGACTGTCGACGCCGCAGGCAGAACGGTGCGCGCTTCTCCCGATTGGTCGTCTGCCGATCCCACTATCGCGACGGTCGGCCAGACAGACGGCCTGGTGATAGCGATCGCGGCGGGCACCACGACCGTGACTGCGGCGGTCGGCACGCTCAGTGCCTCAATGACGGTCACCGTGCGGCCCGCGGCTTTGCCGATCGGCATCTCGATCTCGCCAACGGCGCTGGGTCTCCTGGTCGGACATGGCGAGCGCCTCAGCGCGAGTCTTGTCGATTCAACGGGAACGCCGACGCCCGCTCTGTTTGAATGGTCTTCAGCGGATCCGACGATCGCGACTGTCGGTCAGGCTGACGGCCTTGTTACAGGAATATCGGATGGCACCACGACCGTGACCGTCGCGTCAGGCGCCTTCCGCGCTTCGGGGCAAGTGACCGTGATCGCCCTGTCGAGTCCCATCGCTTTCACGCGAATAACCTGGGCCGGCGGTGGGGAACGCTACGCATCTGATGTGCTGGTCCCGTCTTCCGATGGAACGGAGGAGTCCCTGCCACGACCCGCCCAGTTCAAATGGGTCGCGGCACCCGCGTGGTCGCCCGATGATTCGCAGCTCGCGATAGAGGTGATTTACACGTTTTACGACACGGAAGGGTTCTGGTACACCAGCGATCTCTATGTCGTCGACGCATCGGCCCCTGGCACGACTCCATGGCGAGCTTTGACCTCGAACGGGCTCAGTAGCGCGCCTAGCTGGTCGCCCGACGGAAAGCGAATCGCCTACCTGCAGGAATCGCGCATACATGTCGTCGACGCCGCGGGGGGTACGTCGGTCCAGTTGACGAAATCGGCCGGGTGGTACGGCCAGCCGCGATGGTCTCCCGATGGCACTCGACTGGTGTTCTCGGCGTGGGTCGGGCAACCCAACGTCTCACAGATCTACACCGTCAACGCAGACGGCAGCGGATTCACGGCACTGCGGGTCGACCAGAACTCGTTCGATCCGAACTGGTCGCCAAATGGCTCGCAAATCGTCTTCGTGCATTTTCGTCGCGTGACTTCGGTCGAGTACTACTACGACATCCTCGTCAGTGATACCGACGGCCGGAACCTCAGGCGCGTGGCCACTCCCGCCAGCGCCCCTAACGCGCCGACCTGGTCGCATGACGGTCGACAGATCCTGTTTTCCGTCGATGGCACGCTGTACGTGGCGAACGCCGACGGGTCAGGAATGGTCCGAGTCACCACGCCACCGGAGCGCGCGGCGGATCGGTGGCCCTCCTGGCGGCGTTGACGCCTAACGCCGAACGAACGCACTCCTCTTGCACCCCGCCTGGCGGGGAAGGATAGAACACATGTCTCGCTCCTCTCACTCTGCCCGTGAGCGCCTGAAGCGCTCGGCGACCGCTGTCTTTGCGATTGTTGCCGCGGGAATAATCTTCGGATCGTGCTCGGGATCGGAACCAACCGCCACCGTTTACCAGCCGCTCTCAGGCAAGTCCTTCGGTGCCGCAGTGAGTCCCACTGAAGCAACCGTCAGCTTCGGGCTCGTGGATGTCGGATCCGGGTTCCCAGCGCCACTCGGGCACGACCAATCAGGTCATGCGCGCGACACCATGGTGCCTGGCACCGTGGTGATCGACAAAGGCGGCAGCGTGACCTTCGAGATCGTGAATCCGCATCAGATCTCGATCTACGAGCCAGGCACGCGACCGGAGGATGTCGACGCGTCGATTCGCTCAGCCATGCCAGCCGGATGTCCGAATCCAGGCGGGAATGGGCTGATCACCGATCCGGATGGGCTGGTCGCGTCCTGGAAGCAACCCTGTAACGCTCCGCGGCAGCCGATCACGTTTCAGTTCGACACTCCCGGCCGCTACCTCGTGATCTGCTCGTTCAATCCACACTTCCAGATCGGGATGTATGGCTGGGTCATCGTGCGCGATCGGTAACCTGAACGATCAGCGATTGGCTGTCGTGTCTTGTCTTGTTTGCTTGTCGCTCAGACGCTGTTGTCTTGGCACCCGATGCAAGTCGAAAACGCCTTAAACCAAGGTCAACACAATTTGACCGCAGAGGAGCGCAGAGGAATCGCTGAGTCGGGCTGAGAAAAGCAGGTATGTTCTTCATGATTTCCTCTGTGATGCTCTGCGTAACCTCTGCGTTCTCTGCGTACAAGTGTTTTGACTTTGGTGAACTGCAACTCAATGAGAGACAGACTCGAGCTCGTGAATCGCCCGAGTCTCAACTCAGAAGGAAAGCATCTGCGTCAACTTGAGCGCTATCGACCGCCCCGCCACCGGCGCGTCGGCCGTCAGGAACCGTTGGTCGTTGTAGACGACGAACAAGTCACTGAGCGGATGGTGGATCAGGTTGAAGCGGACGTTCGCGTTCAGCTGCTCCGTAGTGGGGTCGTATTGCGATAACGCATCCACGAACATCGCCGGCGAGAAGGAGTAGTTCGCCCGCATTGTGTAGAGGGCATTCACGAATCGCCCATCCGGGAGATCCAGGTCGCCATCGGTGCGCTGCACGCCGGCGCTGACGCGAACGCGAAAGTTGGGACGCCAGGTGAGAGTAGCGCTCACCGATTTCTGGGACCCGTTATACAGGCCGCCAAAGGTCCATCGGGATTCCAGCGCCAGCGGCCGGCTGAGGTCCGTGTTGGCCAGGATACCGAACTCGTTCCAGCCATAGGGTCCGGCCGGGAGCGCATCAGCGTCCGGATGCAACTGGAGCGGCGCCGAGAGCAGGTTGAACTGCGGATTGTACGACAGCTCGACCACCGCTCCATTCTCGAAGAAGAACGTCTGGCCGGAATGGAGCCGCTTCTGCACCATGTGGTTCTGCTGGTCGGTGAAGAGGTCCCACACGATGTGGGGATGGAGCTCGCGGATCCCGCGTCGCCGCAGGGCCTCCGGACGCGGACGAAGGCCCATGTCGGCGATCCACTTCTTCACGCCGATGCGGCGATAGAAGCCGAGGTCGTTGCTGTAATGTTCACCTAACGACATCACGCCGGCCTTGCCGTGAAAGAAATTCCCCTCGTAATTGACCGAGGTGCGGGCGGCGTACTGGTCACCCGAGAGACCCGGTGTCCTCGTGCCAACGACGTAGGAGTTCCAGTCCAGGCGGTTGAAGAACCGGATGTTGGCGTCGAGCCCCCCGACGCGATTGTAGTCGCCGCTGGAATCGGTCGACTGGCGCTGCATGTAGAGCGCGCCGATGTCGGATCCACCGCCGACATTCTTCCGGAGCCGGAACACCGTGTAGTTGTTGGCGGCGTTGATGTCGTCGCCGCGCACCTGCATGTTGATCAGCCCGATCCCGAATCCGCCGGCGACCCCGGTCAGGCGGGCACCGACGTCGATGTCGAGCGGTTTGCGATCGGCGCTGATGCCGATGCGACGGCTGAAGAAGAGCAAGTTGTCGTCGTCAGGCGTTGGCGGCGTGAAAACGCGATTCAGTCGCGCCGCGTCGCCGACGTAGAACATCCCGGAGTTCTCGAGGAACGCCTCGCGCTTCTCCGGGAAGAACTGTGTGAACTGCGTGAGGTTGACCTGTTGCACATCGGCTTCGACCTGCGCGAAATCCGGACGCACCGTCAAGTCGAGCGTCAGGCCACGCGTGACCGCGACCTTGGCGTCCACCCCGCCGTTGACCTCCTCCTCGAATCCGCGGATGCCCGGTTCGCGAAGAGTCGTCGTCAGCACATACGGCTTGACCCGGATGTCTCGCCCCGCTTGCCCGGGGTGCAGACCGGTGACATCCCCGGCGAGGGAGACCCGCATCAGGTTGTACGCGCGCGGCACCGCGGCCCAGAACGTCACTTCATTTTTTCTGCGGATGCGCCGTGAAAAGTTGATCCCCCACGACTGGTCGGCACCGCGCTCGAACCGGAGCGTCCGGAACGGAATCCGGAACTCGGCGGTCCAGCCGTCCGCGGTGCGCTGGGTCTTCACATCCCAGACGGCGTCCCAGCTGGAGTTGATCTCACGTCCTTCGTTGCTGATCTGGCGATCGACGCGGCCGCCTTCCGGGTTGACGATGAACACGTAGCCGTTCCGCCGGTCACGGAAGGTGTCGATGATGACCTCGAAATCATCCTGGTCATCTTCGCGAAAGTCCTTCCGGATGTCGTTGACGATCTCGTGCCCGGGATCGCTGTCCCGCATGCGAGCGCCGATGTAGAGGAACTGGTCGTCAAACGCGATCATGACGTCCGTGGACTCGGTCGCGGGCTGTCCCTCACGTGGTTCGCTCTGCGTGAAGTCCGTGGTGGCCGTGGCGCGTCGCCACGCGTCGTCATCCAGGGCTCCATCGACGCGGATCGCGTCAGTGACCTGAATGGCCGAAATCGTGCGCCGAATCATCCCGGCCGGCGTGCGAGCCCCCGGACCGTCCTGTGCGAGCAGCGATGGCGCGCTGAAAGAGAGCGCGGCGACAGCGATGAGCGACCGTGTTCTAGGCATGATTAGGTGAAGGATTACCAACAAACGCCGCTGAACGACTTTGTTCCGCGACCAATTTGATTGAGCGAGACTACGTGTGGTCGCGAGGCTCCACCAGCACGGTGTCCCCTTCCACGCGCACCGAATACGCTCGCACGTCCTCCTCCGCTGGTCCGCGGCGAACCGCACCGGTCAGGGAGTCGAATCGGGCGCCGTGAAACGGGCATTCGACCGAACCGTCGGGCAGTACTTCACCCGCGGAGAGCGGCATGCCCTGGTGCGTGCACTCGTCGTGAAGTGCGGAGACCTGTCCGCCCCGCCGAAAGAGGCAGACGCGTTCACCGGAGGAAAGCGTCACGCCCAGGGAACCGCCGTCGGGTATGTCGATCAACAGGAACGTGTCGGGCATCGCGCAGGCTTCAGGGCTTCAGAAGCCTGAAGCCTCCTT
>Ga0070698_100001283_pt1 | contig 28015 bp, 35 predicted proteins | sample KBSK1502metaG_FD_65477 | JGI IMG/M metagenome (GOLD analysis project Ga0070698, IMG submission 65477) | Corn, switchgrass and miscanthus rhizosphere microbial communities from Kellogg Biological Station, Michigan, USA - KBS K1-50-2 metaG | ecosystem: Host-associated > Plants > Roots >...
CAAGACAGGAGGGCTCTTCAGGCGGGAACATCCCACCACCTAGGCCAGAGTTTTGCGAAAGCATTTGACGTTAAGTTTCGCGATAGTGACGGGGAGCAAAAATATGTCTGGGCAACCAGCTGGGGCGTAAGCACGCGCCTGATTGGCGCGTTGATAATGACTCACAGCGATGACAAAGGACTGGTTCTGCCGCCAAAGTTGGCGCCCACGCAAGTCTACATTGCGGCACTCTGGAGAAGCGCCGACGATGAGAGGAAGACCGAAGTTTTGGAGTACTCGCTTCGATTAAACGCAGCTCTGAAAGATCGGGGCGTACGCGTTTATCTCGACGATACTGACGACCGCCCCGGTTGGAAATTCAACGAATCAGAGTTAAAGGGGATCCCCATCCGGATCGAGATTGGCGCGAAGGAAGTCGACAGCAACTCTGTGGTGATTGCCCGGAGGGATAGTGGCAGCAAGGAAACTCTTCAGGTAGGCGAGTTAGAGACGAGAATCTCCGCTTTGCTCAATGAAATTCAAAGTAGTCTGTTTGAAAGAGCTCTGGTTTTTAGAAACAACCATACGTTTGAGGCCAAAACTTATGCTGAAGCCGTAGACATTCTCAAATCTAACGCTGGTTTTGTGAAGTGTTTTTGGAACGGAGGTTCCGATGACGAATTAAATTTGAAAGCGTCTCAGGCATCGGTGCGGTGTATTCTTAATAATGAAACCGGTGAGAGGGGAACCTGCATTGTTACCGGAGAAGAAACCGATAGGATGGTTATCCTAGCTAAAGCATATTGAGTTTCTTTCTTGTTGCGAAAATATAGGCGATCTCGTTTCCTGGAGCGGTTAGTTCGGATTCCATTAAAGCAATCCTTCGATGCTTAAGGGTAAATAGCCCTCTTGCTATCTTGCTCCATTTAAATTTGACGAGATTCTCCAAGGTCTCGGCACTCGCTACCAAAACCGTTTCTATCGTTCCTCTCTCCGTTTTGATTCGGTGCAAATTCAAGTGTCTCTGATATTCAAATAAGAGATAATCCAGCTTCTCCTCTATCTCTGTGGGGGCGAGTTTACAGCGCGCGATTTCAGTCATCCAGTGACGAAACCCACTAAACTTACCTTCAATGTCAGCCTCATTGCGGTATTCGAGTATCTCTTCCCACGGAACAGACTCAATGGCGAGGGGAAGAGCGTTCAGTGAAATCTGAACAACATCACTTTTTGGGAGTTCGTCTCCCGGTTGCCCCATCACGTTCGTCGGCAAAACGGGATACGCATCCATGTTTCTTATCTTGCGAAGTCCAGCGCTAATGCATCTAACCTGATGAAGGGCCATTCTCATTACTTCAATCTGACCACTAAACAAGTACTTAACAAGTGGCCACCGAGAAGCCATTTCTCTCAGATCCAATATTGTCTGACGGTCTTTAGGATCGTTCTCAAGCTTGTTTAGTAATTCAATGAAGCGAAGCCTATCCCCTTCTTTTAAGGGAGCAGTCTTGCTTGAATTGTAATTCGCAAGTTCATCTGTGATCTTCTCGAGTTCGGCCATTCCGCTCAGATAGCCGTCGACCTCACCCTTAGGCATTTTGAACTCTGATAGGGTAGGGCCCAGGATATCCACCAAGGCGGTTTCAAAAATAACGCCGTTTTGGATTAGCCATTCCACTTCGGCCGGTCTCTCTAATAGTCCTGGTTCACCAAGAGAATTAGCCAACAATAGATTAGATGTTGGTCCAGGCAGAGCTAGTCTATCGAAAATCAGGGCGGCTTCCTTCAATGGCGAAAGTCTCATTATTGTGTCCATCGAAGAGAGGACACCTACAAACTCTCTCATTTGAATCTCAACCTCACGGTAACAACATTATCTTGTCACCCCTTCCGAAGGGGTCATCTACTCTTTGCTTTCTCAATAAAGCGCCAGTAAGTAGCATAACTGCCGACGCTTCATTTGATTGCATTCTAACCCATAACCAGGCATGACTAACCACGCAGGCAATCGGACCATCATCTTTTCAGTCAATGGTGCGGTGTATTCTTAATAATGAGACCGGGAGGGGAACTTGGCGTTATCACGGGAGAGGAAACGGATACGAAGGGAATCTTTGGCTAAGGGATATTGAAACCCAGTCCGTAGGTCGTTCATCATTCTTGGCAAACGAATTAAATTAGATTTCTGCTCGCGACCCTTCAATGCGGCAAACGCGCCCACTTGCATTTGGCGCAGATCAGTTCTGAGCTGATAAACCCAAGTCGCGTAATCAGGGAATCGAAGTTTTCCTTGATCTTCTCTTCAATTATTCCTTCGCCTTCATCAGGGATTGCAATTATCCTTTGGAGGTGATTGGCCAACGTGCTTGCTATCTGCGAATAGCATCCGAAATCAGATCTCTTGTAAGACTTGGAAATGAGATCCTTTAGCAGGCCCATGCTCATGGTCACATACGGCGAGACGGGTCTCTGAGATCGGGAAGTGCCCATCGCGTCGCCGTAGAAACTTGATCTCGTGGGGAGACCAATGCCGATCTGCAAACGGTCCAACTCCGCTTCATGGCTGGTCAATAACTTCATTACCTCGAGCCCTACATCGGGTGCGGCAGAGTAAGCAGTTACTCCCAAATACCACTCGCCCGCAATGGATACTTCGTCGGGAAGACTGCGAACTTGAACTTCTTCTCGGTCTCGACGCTCGAAAGTCTGCAGCATTTGGTTAAGCGAGGTATACCAATGTCTCCAGACCAAGGCATCCTTGCTTACCGTTGCCGGCGGGCTCTGCTTTTGAGGATCAGATATTTGGCTGGCTAAATATGCTTTCCGGCAGAGCCGACGATAAATCTTGCCCGCTTCAATGGCTCCGGACCTTGCCAGCAGTTTCTCAAACCCGCACTTGTTTTCTCCTGTGTCTTTGCCCCTATGTTCTAGCAAAATCTCAAGAAAGAGGCTGTTGTAGTTTTCCGGATTGCCTTTAGGAAAATCAAAGAATATGTCGTCGCGGCCCGAGTGTCTTTTCTCCCACTCCTCGCATTGCTCAGCAAGTTCGCTCCAGGACATTTGAGAGGCATCGAAACCATTCTTCTTGCGATACGCGAGCAGGCTGACGTTTTCATAGAACGGCAACGCGAGAAAACTGCCGTCGTTCGAGCGAATCCGTTGCTTGAGATGCGGCAAAAAGTCGTTCCAAGCTTCATTATCCCACTGATTAGCAGGAAACTTATTAAGAACAAAATCCGTTTGGCCCGTTTCCAACAAGGAAGGAAGTTGAAACTCATCAAACTGCACGACCTGGAGCTCATCAACCACCGAAAGCCTCCCCAGTTTCATAACGTTATTCTGGCTCAAAAGATCCTGCGGACCCAGGGCCGTGTCCCCAGAAAGTACTGACTTCAGCGAGTGAATAACGCGATTACTATATTGCTTTTTGAGCTCGCCGTTCGAGTTAAGAAAAAGACGAATTCGAGCTGGCTTGATCTCTCCTCTAACCACCCTGAGCAATGAGGATGTTGGTTTCACATCCAGCGTTGTAGGGCCAAGGTTAACTTCGAATGACTCTCGCCGGTGCCTCATGCCTCGAGTCTTTAGCACCTGCAGCATAACTCTATTAGAACCGCGAAATTCAATTCTCTCGAACTGGATCAGACAATCAGATCCGTCAATGATTGGCCGTTGAATAACTGACGGCCCAGTGGGGGTGGGACCGCACACTATCAAGCCCGTCACCCGACGACGGTGCAAAAAGTCAATCAGCGTATCTCCAAACGTCTTATCTTCAGAAATAAACGGAGAACTTGATTCCCAATGAGCTACGTCGTCGATCATTACGCGGTCAATCCAATAGCCTTTGAGGCGGGCATCAAGAATCTCATCTTCCAATCTCTGGAGTACCTGACCAGGTTGGATATACCCCAGCGGTAGAGAGCAAATGATTATGTCTTTCTGAGTTTTGAATCGTTCGGGCAGGTGCGACTTTTCTTTCAGGTGGTCCTTGATAAAGCCCTGGTCCAGCACATACTTGATCGAAGCCTCGTCGTCGCGAGCCGAGACCAGTAAGGAGCGCGCAGGTAGCAGATTGCGCCGACTGGATGTTTTGTCGGAACCCAACAAGAAAATGAGGCCTAAAGGTGTCTTGAACGATCCGCCTGCGCCCTGGAAAACAATTACGTCACCGGATGTTATAGAGTTCTCGCCAATGATTTCATCGAGTGCCGGCATTCCAAATATAATCGGTTCTCTGTGTTCGCTAGTTGCGCGCGGACGCATGCGCGCGCTCACGGCGGCTGACGAGGCGTAAATCCTCACGCCCGCGCCGGGAATAATTGAGAATGGGTGTCGGCCCCTTTGTTCGCGTTGCAATCGAGATTTTTCTATTTCAAAATGGCGAGCTGCATACCCGTGCATCCTGTCGACGGTGAGGTGTATTACCGTATCCGTGATGTTTTGCTCGAACAGCAAGTCGCTTTCTGATTTGCTGCCGTTTTCCGCAACCAACACTATGTTCGTGCCCGAGCTTTTGAGATCTTCAAAGATCTTGACGGTTTGGTCGCGAAGCACGACCGGCTTTCGGTTTTCTCTTTGGATACCGTTGATCGGATCGACACTTATGAGTCGGAATGGATAATTCTTCATTCTGGAGGCATTCTCTGAGAGTTCAGTAATAAAATCATCAAAAGAATCTTTAATGGGACGAGAGATAATTAGAACGCCCCGATTTTCGTCTCGTTTGTCCAAGAGTTTGTATCCCGACAAGATATCTGATGCTACTCCGATCGAAGCGTCTTGCCTCAATGCGCCCATTGCCTCGAGGGTATAACGACACTCGTCATAGGACTGCTCCAAGAGCATGACCCACGCAGCGCCTCCCTTTCGCGCAACTTCTACGGCCAATTGCAATGACAGAATGGTTTTGCCAGTTCCAAAGTGTCCCCTGATAAGAACCGACCGACCACCTAAAATAGAATTCTGTTTGTCATCATTCACTCTCTCGGTGAGCATTAGGCCGCCCCCGCCAAATAACTCATCAAGCCCTCTCATTCTGGTGGGCATGCCAAACAGATTGGAAAGCAGGTAAGCTGCATCTACAGTAGCCGGTCGGATATCGACGTGAGCACTCTTGCCAAATCGATGAGAGGGCGCCAGGTAGCCCACTGAGCGACAGCATTCAACAAACAATTCGATATCGTCGGCCAGCCCCCTTTCTCCGTACTGAAAACCGACTTCCTCTGCGACAGATTTCAAATACTGAAGCAGGGGAGGCGAGTGTTTATCCAAAGACTCGTCGGTGTAACTCCAAATGTACTTTGGCTTGGTTTCAGGTGCATTGTTCGACTTTGTTCGAGGTGACACTTCAACCCTGTATGAGTTAAGGGCGTCGGCGAAAGATTGGAAGACGTGAGCAATGCGCGGAGAGAGGTTACAGTGATGTCGCTTCCTGATGTCGCGCATCACGGAATAACGTAAGTCGCTATCAGGACGAAAGCCGTTTAGCAATAGTCTCGCTAGAAAAAAAGGTTCAAATATTTCCAGATCAAAGCCAAGTCTGCCACCCGGGAGATTGCGGCACATTCCTTCTGCTTCAAGCTTGTTCAGCATCAAGTTGGCCAGTTCCGCTGAAAACGGAAGCCGTTCATACAAATCGTTCTTGTTGATTCTGCTGTAAGCTCCATCAGGCCACTTGACTTTAAGATCCGGCCTATCGCTTATGAACGAGAGTGTCCATAGACACCTGTCGAGTGCGCAAACGATCTCAACGGCTCGCGAATAACTGCCGTCACAAAGATGGACTAATTTGCTGGCGGTTTTGCTACCTTCAGCCGGTTCCATAACGAACTCCGCGCGTCTCCTTATGATGCCTTGAGGACATGTCATTCAAGGGCAGCACTCGCAACCTCGCCAGGCTCCCATCCGCGGCTCTGGAATTTGAGAGCCTCTTTCAAGTACGCCTCGTTAATCATCATAGGCGCCTTATTCGACTCACTGTTTCGCTGCGACGGCGTAAGAACGCTGTCTCCCACAAAGTAGATCAACGCATCGCCTCTGAGGGTCCGGAGAATATCACTGTCGAGGCGAACTCGAGTCTCTCGGCTTATCCTCTTCGCCACTTGATTGACCCATTCTTCGGGAATTACGTTTGATTGCCGATATCGCTCAGCATTGGCCGTCGCCTCCGCGTATCGCTCCTGGTCATCACGTATCTCGCGGGTGGCTGTGCTTAGCATAATCAACTCGGATAACTCGCTCGAGTCGCCTTGCGCACTCGGGCTGCTTGCGGCCGCTGCCTCCTCCTTCGGAGCGCTGGCCAGATAATTAGCTCGGAGTTTCAGGACGTCGGCGAGGCGTCGCAATTGCTCTTGGAAGCCCTCCCATCCCCAGTCTTTAAACTCGGGGTGTACGCTCGTGCGGTAGAAGTTATCCAATCTCTCGGGCAAGTCAGAAAGCATAATAGCCAAGCCATCGCGCATGTAGATTCGGGCGCGAAGCGTGGGATTGCTTGCGGCGCAGATGGCAAGTTCTGCCAGGTGTTCCGCCCGCGCGCAGAATTGTTTGTCCTTGGTGACTAGAAAATGCTCGAGCTCGAGTGTCGCCTGGTCCATACTCCGACTCGCCCATGTGTCTAATAATTCTTCGATCGCGATGTTGGTACCGACCATTACGAATACGTCGTTCGTCAGTGGCTGCGAGTAAACAGCATCGGGTATTGTCACATCTGCCAATGACAAGAACTCGCGATTGACATAGGCTATGACTGCGTTCGCAAATGCGGGACATGGCTCACGTAAAAGCGTGAGCAGACCGCGCTCCGCGAGACTCTCGATTTTTCGTCTAGTGGAAAAGTCGATGGACTCTGAGTCAATATCCTCGGCGCTCGATAGATCTTCGTGCTCGGCTTCGAGCAAGAAATAACGATCGCTATCCTTAACGCGGACTATCGGCAACACCGGCTCGCACTCCACCAGTACCGTTCCATCAAAGCCAACTATTTCGAGATCCTTATATGCCAACCGACTCATAGAAGGTTCTACGGCGAACTTCCTCCTCGAACACCTTAATATAAAATCGCGTGCCCTGGACAGCAAGCGAGGGTACGTTTTGCAAGAAGTTCTTAAGTTCAGTAGGACTGGGGGAATCCGACTTGGCTTTGCGCTTCAACAGTGCTGTCAGACCCTTCGAAGCGCACCAGAACGAGGTTAATCGAATCGCATGTCCTTCGCAAAAGCGGACCTCAAAGACCCAAGCTCGCCAGTCTGTATTCGTGAACAAGTCCTCAGGATCAATCTTGAAAGGCTTCCCCGTCCAATAATCGGAGATTGGCGAAAAGTACGCCGCGAGGAAACGAGCGAATTCTTTTCGCCACTGATCGAATCCGATTTCGGAGGCCTTGGCAAAGACCCTGAGAGTTGTATCGCTCCTATCGGACAAATTACTTGCAATACTCCCGTTAAAGACGCCGCCCGAATCGAAGGGAGACGCGGAGCCTGTATGCCCATTCTCAAACTTCGGCTCGAGGGCCAGAGCTATTTTGCCGAATCTCTCATGTGCTCTGCCGGTATAAAAGTAAACGGAGCGGCACAGTCCGAAGACATCCTCGCAATCGCGTGTTTCATCGGAGCAATAGTCAGGTGCTTCCGAAGTCGGAATCTCATGTGGAGGAGTGGAGATTAATTCCTCAAAAGGCTTTCGGGTTTGCTTACCGCTCACGTGCACCAGGCAGACCCTTTTCGCAACCAATTTGGCTCCGGGTAGTTGTTGATCGTAGGTCGCGCGCCATTCTGGATCATCCTTCATGCGATCGTCGAGATCTGTGAGGGCAGGCATGGTTCCTCCAAGACATTAACTTTCGAACCAAAAGCGTAGGGTTGTCCGCGGTGAGCTAACTAAAAGTAGCTTACCCAGGCTGGTAATCGGAGTAAATGCAAACTTCGTGGGCTCTGAGGACCAGCGTGTCGGCTTGCGAGAGCGGAGAGACCATATTACAGGTCGCAGTTAGCAGTCAATAATTATGGCGCGAGATTGTGGCGCGAGTTGTGTAACGACGTGGGAGTGCCAAAGTTGCAAATACGAATCGCCTGACCTTGACTCTTTAGCGATCCAGTTCCTCGCTATGTTGCGCGCGCGAGTATGGATTCTCAACCGTCGCCACCAAATACTTCCATAGGCAGTTGCACAACACCATCAGCTCGGATTCAGTTTCATAAGTATGGGGCTTGTGGATGAATTGTTCCGGTATGTCGAAAGTCGACAAATAAGTACTATCGAGAATTATGTTCCTAAGGGTTCTGTCTCCCCCTTGATGGTGAGTGGAGGAAAGTGCTTTTGCAGGGTCTTCTAAGACGGGAATCATAGGACTGGTCATTCTAAGTTCGCCGGATGCGGTTCTATTCGCAAGGTACTGGATACTCATCCGCTTTACCATCTTTAGTTCCTCCGCAACCGTCATTCCGCTTTCTAAGAGTCTTCTGTAATCGCGAGGTCTCAACAGTGATTTGGGAGAACGAAAATCGGGCGAATAAGGACCGCTAACGTCACAAACGAATCTAAACACTCTTTTGGTGGTAAAAGGATGTTTCATCAACTGCTTTGTGAACGACATGTCATGGAGTATCGTGCGTAGTTCTGTTTGAAATATCGCAACGAAACCTTGAACCGTTTCGGTTTGCATTGCTGTTAGCTAGGTAACTAGCAATCAATCGACCCTCAGCCTCACGCGCGCATTTATTGTGGCCAGCGCTCGCCGCACACCGACCGCACTGGAGTCCCTGACAATGATTGTCCCATTACCCTCATAATCCTTGACGATACGTTGGCCAACCCAGGGTAATTCCTTTGCTACTATGAGTCCGCCGAGTTCATGTTGCACTTTCCGGATTCCAGGGACGCTAACGATTTTGCCTGAGTCCCCGCTTCGTAGAAAAAAAACGCCAGCGGCAAATCGCCTCGGAGGAATCGCTTGAAACCTATCTAATATCATGAGCTTCACCCACCGCTCAACAATGTCAACTCCGTGCGCCCACTTGAGTAGATCCAGAATCTTCGCACCTGGTGGACGCGCTGCGACGTCCGAGATTAGAGCGGAACCGTCTCGCAGTCGGAAGTACTCGACGTGGGAAATACCCGTTGTCATCCCGAGAGCCGACAGTACTCGTTGGCACAACTTTTTCACACCAACGTCACGACTAGAACTGACGGACTTCGGCAGCACAATTGTAAACCGACCTAAACGATCTCGTGTGGCTTCGAGCGGTGTCGGATGGTAGTGGCTTATGGACTGCCACCTAGTCGTACCGTTTAACGACAGCGTCTCACAGGAGTACTCGTTTCCGTGAATATACTCCTCAAGTAGAGCCTCGCCGCCATGTTTGTCCAAAACTAAGCCAACTTTGACTTCCAGTGCGCCTAAATTATCTACGCGGTACGTACTGGTACATCGCAGTCCTGCCCGTGGCTTCACGACCAACGGAAAACCGAGATTTATTGATGCTCGTCGCGCCTGGGCCATGCTCTTTACTAACTGGTGCCGAGCGCACCTTATTCCGTGTTTCAGCAATATGGATTTCATCAAGAGCTTGTCCCTGAAATTCAATGTTTCCCGATACCTCATTCCCGAGATTCCCAGAACATCGCGAACTTTCGCCAGAGGCACTTGAATTTCTTCGGCATCACCAAATATTCTGCTTATTGGTCCAACCTCGCTCGTAAGTTTCCTGGCTAACCTTAGCAGCTCATTGCTTTCAAATACTTCTTTCGTTCTATAGTATGCAGAAAGACGACGCCTAATGAAGCCGCTTAGCTCGGTTTCTCGCTCCTTTGTTATCACGACCAAGCGCACTCCAGGCATTTCAACTACGCAACGCAATGCTTGCTCACTAACGTCTGAAAACCAAGGGGCGACGTAAATCACGACTTTTCCGGTTTGGCTATTTATCATGAGTTACATTCGTGTTGTCGCGCTAGGCTTGATCGTTTTAGAATTCGATTCATCTAACTGGGCTCTCAGGGAGGGATGGAGGTATGCTACGCCTATCGACGAGAAGCGTTGACGAACTACACCGTTCTTCGGGAAAAGCGACTCAATGAACTTGTGATAGTACGCATAGGTGGATAGTCCGTCTAACGAGCCGAAATGGACACCTTTGCTAGTTCGTCTAATCCTAATATTCTTATAGTTACACCGAGCGTAATAAAGGGCTCTGCATCTAGCTGAATACTCATCTGTTCCATATGTGGCAAGGATAAACGGCAGCGAAGACAAGGTAAGAGCCTGTGCCACTCCGCGAATATCACCTATGTTACCGATACTATTAAACGGGAAAAACACTACCGGTGAATGACCGTTTAAGAACGATCTGTGGCGCGACAAGATGGCAACCAGGTGTTTTGCATCTTCGAGTTCAACTCGGCACGTAGCGGACGCGCTAACGCTCTTGATATGCAATTGGCCTTCCCTGATGTAACGGGTGACGATGTCGATCCCAAGGTATCTCTTATGCCGGCTTATGGCCCAATCGCAATGTCGCGCTTGCATGCAGCCTACTTCTATCAAAGCATCAAATCTGGTTGCTAAGCGATCAAGTAGACCGCGTTCAGCTCTAAGGTAGTTCTTGATTACGACGGGAAAACGGGCGGATTCGATCAGCCGATCTCCGAGTTCATCTTCATAGAAAATCCGCGATCCGTGCGTCATACGATACGGGTTTCCTGTATCGCAGCAGAAGCGTATTGTTTGAGCCAGTCCTGAGACTTCTGAAGAAGGAGCGGTAGACCTTCGGCGTCGTCGAAAACAATGATTGCGGTTAGAACTCTTTTGGTTTCTGTCCGAATCATCGTGCGCTCCGAATCGCTAGTTGGACTTCCGAAAGGGCCGAGAGAATCCGCGAAGAGCGGTAGGCTCTCGGTGTTGATAGTTTCTTTTCCAATTCCTTTGAAAGCCTCTGAACCTACGCCGAGTCGGAACGAGACATTTGAATCAATTCTATCAACATCGTATGAGCCCACCGGGTAACGAGATCTGAGCGAGATCAAATTATTGACGTCTACCACGTTATTAATCTTGTACAACGGCTTTCCAGCAAGCACCCTTCGTAACAAAGCTTCCGCAGATCCGCGGTAACGTGATGGATCTTTTCCAAGGAGGCGATAGGTTTGTCGAGTAGCGGCTACTTCCGGCAAAGCCTGTACTTCATCCAGGGCTATCCCAGAGCGGAGACTAGAGACAAAGTCCGCAATCTCTTGCAGGAGAAGGCTATCACTGGGGGCCACGGACACTGTAGAAGAAATGAGCCCAAGAGAAATAAGGGGCACCTTGGACCTGAGCGAATCATCTATCTGAACAGCGGCTAGGGTGCTGAGAGGCATTCGTGCTCTGACCTTTCGTCTGTCGCAAATTGATATGCGGCGTTTATTTCTTCAAGCTCATCCAAAGTTGGAGGAGACTTCCCTGGTAGACAATAATTTAAGGATGCTTCCGCAAAATTTCTAAAAGCTTCGACGTAAGGGCCACTCGGAGTGCCCCATTTGAGATAACGGTATCCAGTTTCGCGATCTCTCTCTCTGAGAGGATGCTTGACCGCCCAGTTAAGGCTGATTGGTCGAGGCAAGTCATAACGCGTTCGCCAAGTCGCAAGCTGGTCTAGAAGTCGCAGTCTACTAATTTGGTTCTCGCCCAGACCGAACAAGATAGCAACACCACACCCTATGCCGGCTGCGTGCAAAAACGAAAATACGTCTTCAGCGCGCTGAACCCAGGGCGTCCGACTCAGATCCTTGTGCATTCCGCCCACTTGAGCGGGATCGAATGTCTCAAGACCTACAAAGAGATAGCGTAGCCCAACATTTCTCAACGCCGTGATAAGATTCTTTTGTCTCAGGATCTGATCGATCGTGTATTGCGCGCCGAAAATCATGTCCAGGGAATCAGTGGACAACAACTTCACCAGTTCCTGGGTCGGGGGTTCGGATCCACCAAGAAGAGTTGAATCTTCAACGAAGGCGCTGATACCCATTTCAGGTGTGTCTTCGCTTATCGCTGAATAAGCCGCCTTAAGCTGACGGTGAAGGCGTCGTGCTGATTTAGTCAATCCTATTGGAGGACCCGATACGCTCCGTCGTTCGGAACAGAAATCACAATCAAATACGCAGCCGCTCCCGCTGTCACTAAATGCATGGGCCGTGATTCTTCCAGGGAACACGTCGAACTTGGCGCGCGCGCCAAAGACCGACACTGGGGGTGGAAGTGTGTCGCGGTCAAGATTCGGGCCCGAGGATGCAACTTGCCTGATCTTTCCTTCCAGCACTGTTCCTGCCAGCCATCTGCCGGGTGCAAGTCGTAGCATCTCAAGAGAATTTGCCGCACATCGCACCTCAAGACCCTGCTTAAGAGTCCGGACTACTAAACGACCAATTGCCTCTATCACATACTCGCCATCACCACTCACAAAGATATCGAAGAGATCTGGAATTAGTTTAGCAGCAGTCAAGACCAACGGAGATGCCGGATGATGCCTAATCATGCCTAAGCGATCGAGAAAAAAGGTCTCGTTGACGTGGCGTCCTCCCAAGACGATTAAGACATCATTGCCGAGAATGGCTCTCGCCAAGCGCGCACAGGCAACCGCGCCGGGGAGGCATAGTGACATTGCACCGATCAGAAGAAGGTTCGGCTTTTCACCGAGCAACAATTTTTCGAGACTGGATAGGTGTTCGGAATCCGCTGAATGAAGCAGCAGGACGTTTGCACGACGAACTTTGCGCTCGCCCGCCCAATTGCTGTCAGCCCAAGGTGAGTTAACATCGCTCGAACTAACAGCGGCAACCCTGCACGCATTGAACAAGCTCACGGGATCGGCGCTCGTCAAGACCTGAGGGTTTGGGCGACCGTCAGGCCATTCCGGTGCTGAGACGGCTACAACTCGTAATTCCATGTGTAGAGGTTTGGAGTGTTAACTTTCATTGGTACTGGTAAGGACCCATGAGACCGAAAGCGTATTCGAAAGGTGCCTAACTCAAGTGGAATTTCTTAGTTAAAAAAGTGATAACCCGAATTTCCACCTTCAACCTTCACTCTCGAACGCTAATAAGATGTTCATTCTATCCTTTCTCCATTGTTACGAGCAATGAGAACAGGACAAAATGGAAGAGCTTTCAACTGGCCTTCCTTGCAGTAAGGATGATTCGAAACTGATATGATAGTCCGTGATATCGAAGATGGACGATAAAGTAAGATGAGAACAAAGTTGGAAAGAAAAGATGTTGCAGGCATCGTACTAGAGGTGATTCAGGGATGGCATTTCGATACTCGAATTACGGAGGACACCGATTTTATTGTCGACATTCCCATTGATAATCGCGCCAAGGGTCTTTATTATTATGCCCTTAAGATTCACCTAGAGAAACTTGGATACCCGTTGTCTGATTTTAGCGTTCAAGACTGCGAAAATGCCGAAACCATCAAAGACATGATCGATGCAGTATGGGACGATTTTGACTCGAACTCAAAAAGGATCGTATGAAACGCTACGAGAGCCACCTATTCCCCAAGCAAGAATATCTGGGTCGTTTCTGGTACCCATAGGTCGGATGGCTTTGATTCAGGCGCTAGACCTACCCGTGCGTAGACCAACGGTTCGATCCTGGACTAGGTCGGGAGCCAGAAAGACGGTGTAAGACTCCGATCAGGCATGGAAATTTCTGATCTGATGCCACAGTTCAAAGATGTGGCGATTGAAGCCCTGCGCGAATGTCGTCGAAACCGCAAGTGCAAAACTGACGATCTCTGGAAATGTGCAAAAGTCTGCCGAGTTGCAAACGTGATGCGGCCCTACCTGGAGACGATCACATGACTCGGGCTTTGCGAAATATCAGCGCTTCAGTTGAAAAGCGATTACTGAACCTCTCGCGGCAATCAGGCGAAGATTTTCAGTATGTTCTAATGCGCTTTGGATTGGAACGCCTAATGTACAGGTTGAGCCGTTCAGTCTACGCAAAGGAATTTGTCGTCAAGGGTGCCTTGTTGCTTCGTGTATGGACTGGCGAACAATACCGGCCAACTAAGGATTTGGACCTACTTGCGATCCTGGATAAGTCTCCCGAAGAACTAGATCAGATCTTCCGCGACATCTGTACACTGACCGTTGAAGACGACGGTTTGGTCTTTCGTAGCGAGACGATTCGAGTTCGGCAGATTCAGGAAGACAATGTTTACTGAGGCGTGCGCGTCACGCTCGAAGCTCGACTAGGCAGGTCGACATCGGCTTCGGTGATGCGGTTACTCCTCAAGCACAACAGGAAGAGTTTCCAACGCTCCTGGATTTTCCCGCTCCCCATTCTTCTGACCTATCCAAGGGAAACTGCTATCGCAGAGAAGTTCGAAGCAATTGTAAATCTCGGTCTGACCAATAGCCGCATGAAAGATTACTATGACATTTGGCTGCTATCGCAGCAGTTTGATTTTGACGGCGAACTTAGTGCAAGCCATCGATGCTACCTTCAGGCGGCGCCGCACTTTATTGCCAACTGAACTACCAATTGGTTTGTCAATCGAGTTCGTTTCCGACGCCGGCAAACTATCGCAGTGGGACGCGTTCGTTCGCCGGAGTAGATTAGACACGAAGGGGATCAATCTCGAAACGGTCGTGAAAGTGATTACGGATTTTATGATGCCGCCATCCATTGACGCAGCTGAAGGAAAAGCGTTTTTGCTTAGAGGAACCCCAGGTGGGCCCTGGCAAGTACGATGACTACTCTTTGCTTTCAGTATCGACTACCACGCGGCTACATTTTCCTCTCCTCGTCAATTTTAAAAAAAGAATCCAGAGTGGATTCTAAGGAGCGTTAGCTCCTTGTCTACCGCCCAGCGGTAGCGAGGACGGCAGTCAACGGCGCAGCGAGCGAAGCGAGCGGAGTTCATCGAGCGAAGCGAGACCGTTGACGGCTGCCGCAGCGGAGGCTACCTGTAGTGCGAAAGTCCCCTGGCACCAAACTCGTGTGCTTGGTAATGAGTAACGGGTTGGTGTGAAGTGATCGGGCCAAGAGGATAGTAATGCAACGGGACTCTACCTACATCGCCTGTGAGCCCGGCGGTTTTCTTTCAATTTCCAACTCGGAAGAGGTTGAACTCTCTTGTTCAAATTGCTCCCACTCTTCCCAGGTCACGCCATAAGCAAACCCACCTTCAGTGTAGCCAGCGATATAGGCAAAGGTTTCGTCCTGATCAAGACACGGAAAATCAGAAGGAGGGCGAGCGGAACGATTCATTCGTTCGCTTTGTGGTTTCTTTTTCTTCTTACGTGTCACGCTTAAACGTGCATTCCTAACTTGCGCCGCAGCTCGGGTATGTCGGGACGCATAAGGTTCTCGTTATCAGCATCATCATGACGTTCGTAATCTAATAGCAAGCTTTCAAGTAGTTCGCGGCCCTCCTCGGTCTTTGCCGCTTCCCTCGGAGTCATGTTGTTGAGCGCCGGGACTGGCACGTCGAACCATGCGACCCAGTGTTGACGCGCAGTCTCTTCCAGGTTTAAACGCACTTCCGCAGGAAGATCGGCCAGTGAAATCACACCCGTCCGTTCGGTCCCCTGCGCCCGACCTTCGACGGCTGGCTTTGAGGAGCCGCTGGCGGCGGCTTCCCACACTTTCTCAACTTCCGACTCGATGGGCTCAATAAGAGTTGTCTTGTAGACTGCTTCTTTCCCCAATCGTTTTTCGACTAGCCGGCGGATCTTTTCCGCCCGTTTGGTTGAATTCACACCGATTATCAACTTGCGGTCTTCGATGTTCATCGTGCCTAGCCACACAGGACCACCGAGCCGCTTGCGCGCTTCCTTGGTACCTCCAAGCCAGGGGATCTCAGCCTTCACGATCAGTCCGTCCGCCACGGTCGCGTCTGAACGCAATTCATCTTCCGACATGCCTTCCGCCAAGCCCTTCAATGCGTGAAAGGCCGAGTCGGCAGACTCGACGTCGAAATGCACCTTTTGCGGTAACAGTGGATCATTATCAGTATTCATTAACTGTGGTGGTAGGAACATCGCTACGACGGCATCCAGATAGAAACTGCGGATGTCAGCCTCAAATTCACCCAGATGATCCGCGGTGAGTTCCGCTCCGCCACTCTCGTCAATCATCCACTTCCGAAACTCCAGAATGTCTCGCTTGGCTAACGGCCGCAACGCGTATGGGCTCGTGCCGATGTTTGAACGGATGCCGTCCAGATGGGTAGTTGCGCAATAGATAATTTCGCCCTGCTTCAGAGTTTGGGAAGCCGAGCGTTCAATAACGTCATACTTGACGCGGCGCAGCAGGTCGAAAAGGGTCATGCCCACTCCTGGTGTCAACTCAACCACTTCGCATAACGAGTATGGAGTTTGAACCGCACTCACGATGAGCTTCTGTTCGTCTTCGCTCAGCGCATGCTCGCTAAGAAACGAGGCAGCTATCGTCGTCACGGGGAAGTCTGAATCGGGCAGCTTGGTCTCATGAATCCAATTGAACAGGAACCAAGGCATGAAAACCGAATTGATTGGCGACTCTGGGTCGTAAGCGCCAGGAGCCGCATCGTCATGGAATTCACGCCAGGCGTCTTCAATAGCCTCTGGACCCAGAGTTTCAAGACCGTACGCCAACAGTTCAGGAATCAAGTCGGCCTCGACCCGGCGCCAACGGCGATAGTTAAAATCCTTTTCGTCGAAACCCGCCTGACAACACTTTTTGTATTTTCGCCCGCTCCCACATGGGCACGGATCATTTCGGCCAACTTTTCCAGTCATCCTATCTCCCGCTCTGAGTCTAGCCTCTAATTGTTGTCACTACTCGTACCCATTTTGCTCTGTTCGCAGACTGACCTGAGAAATGAAAGTAAAAACTATGAAGCATTTCAATTCAAGCATTGAGATCGGAATACCGTGTTATTTTTGACCGTATGAATCGGAAACTTATTCCCTACGGAACCAAATTACCGGTGGCCTTTGGCAGTAAGGAACTGGACGACATCCGGAGCTGTATTATGATCGGCGAGGAGTTTGGGCGGCATGCCGTCGTGGATGGCAAACGTTTCCGTCTGAACCTTTCACTTGATGATATCGAGGACCTTCAGGGCCACGTTGCTGCTGAGGCAAACCATACGCGCGACGCTAAACTTCGCAACCGCCTGGACAAAATATTTCTGAAGCTCCAAGGCTTTGTTGATAGGTACGACGATCAGCATGACCTCTAGCAGGCCGCTGAAAAAGCAAATTTCGGTTTGTGGAACTGAGATTCACCAGGTCGTACTTGAACGAAACTCGCGACGATCTGCGCTAACTCATCAAGCCCTCGTAACCGTAATCGAAGACCGCGACTCGAAAGCGGGATTACGCGTAGTATTGAGCATTGTCTTCACGACCGTTGCCGCATTGGCACTGGAGTCGGCAGAGATGTATTGTGCGATCGCTTCAAGATCCTCAATCGCGCGCCGTGACCATGTGCTACTCGATGAGCCATTTACCAAACCGCTGTTCGACTTCTTCTTGAGGAATTGAGCCCTGCGAATCGGCCACTTCGAGCGCATTGCGAACCTTTTCAATCACGTACAAGTGATACTGTATGTCCTCCAATGAACAGTGGTCCGGCAATTTGGTTAGAAGCGCGTGGACTTCTTCTTTAGCGGTATTCATATTCGGGAATCTACCACAGAATTATAACGAAGCTCCGGCTTCCGTTCAGCGGCGGACTGCGGAGTGGCCGCTTCAGTCGGTGCGCAAACGTAACGATTAAGCGCCAGTATGGGTATAGAAAGGGGGTACTCGCATTTTGTTGGCATTCAGCAAATCCGGCGAATTAGGATCGCGATTCAGAATCCACCCCCGACTGACTTGGAAACCTGTGTCGAAGATCGAACAGTATCAAGTAGGTGCGAGCGACTTTCTGAAAGCGAAGCTCTGATCGAATTGTGCAATCATAATAGCCAATCAGAGAATAAATTCTGCGTGCTCTTTCCCGCTCCGGTGCTCCCTTTCTGTACTTATCTCTGTACAATGCTTAAAGGTAATCTATGAAACATGACTCAATCAGTCCGGACGAGAAAGCTGCAGCGCTGCTGCGAGTAGCATCCTACCTTGGCCGGCCGCAGCAGTTCATGGCCGTCGCCGATGCACCCGCTGAAATGCGCCGCACCTTAGAGCTCGCCGCAAAAGGAAGCGTAGTGCTCACGACCCACGGCGAACCGGCGGCAGCAGTTGTTCCTTTCGCGACCCTCGAAGATATGCGGCGCGCGTTGTTAAATCTGCTCGTCGCGGAAATTGAGGCGACTTTCACGCGTTCTCAAGAGCGCCTTAAGTCTCGAAGCGGAGAAGTTCCACTGTCCAGCGAAGAGGGGATGGAAGGACTCGTTGGAGAAGCATTGCGCAGAGCGCGGCGACCGCGCCGTAGGTCTGGCCGTAAGGTGTCACGCGGGTGAGCACGCCGCCCGAGCATCCAAATCAAAGCGAGGAAGAGTTGCGGGTCGTTGTAGACGCGCAGATAGTTAACGATGTTCCTCGCGCGTCGTGACCGCCCAGAATTAGCATCACCATAGCGAGAGCTTCTGGGACTCTTGACTGAGCCCGAGTTTCGTTGGTTATGGACTCCTGACATTATCAATGATTATGAACGTGGTGCTGATGCCATTGAATCAGATAATCGGATCATGAGGCGAGCGGAATTTGATCGCGTTGGATTTCAGGTATTTCTGGCCGCGCTCCAACTCTAGCCGCCAGTAGCGGTGTCCATCGCAAGCATGCGCAACGCCCGCCGTCGCATTTCGCAAGCACCGCGTTCAGCGGAGCGTGATCTTGACGATGCCATTTATCTAGCCTGTGCTGTTGATGGCCATGCACACCTTCTGACCACAGAGACTCTGATCTACGTTTATTGGGCGAGTCTTATGGAAATGTCCAAATCGTCAGTTGGCGTGATTCAGGGCCGAGTTATTAAGACTCGGACTGGTCAATTAGAACCAGCCCTAATGTCAATCATTTTGAGATTTCAAATCCGAATCTCACGACTTCAGAACCGTTGCTGCATACGCACTGGAGTCTGCAGATATGTATTGCGCGATCGCATTAAAATCCTCAATCGCGCGGGGTGACCATGATACTCGGTAAGCCATTTGCCAAACCGCGCACTATTGGCTCTATGTTGTCTTTAACTGTGCCTCGTCGCCTGAGATATTGGCCATTCAGGATCCATCGTGATGCGTTCACTTAGATTCATGTAATGTGCTCCGATTTGAAAATTCTGAGCGCTCGTATCAGAAGGCAGTCATCGGCGTCCATGGTTTTCGCCCGCTCTTAGTTTTTATCGCGCTCCGGTTCGACTGCGCGGCGCAAAGCGGCGGCAGCAACGCGCGGCGCCGGCATCTCCCAGAAGGACTCTTCAAGAAGACCCTCGCCCAGGCGCAGTTTCCCCTGCGCAGCAAGTGCCAGCAATTCCCCGTCCTCATCTCTCGAACGTATTAGCGGGACGATTCGGGCGACCGGCTGGTTGCGGTCGCGCACCAGAATCTCTTCACCGGCTTTCACGTCGTTAAGATATTCGCTCAGACGATTCTTCAATTCGGTGATGTTCACGCTTTTCATGGACAGGCCTCGTTTTCGCTCTGCCGACAAATTGCTACACAAGCCATGACTCCATGTCCATTATCGCCATAAAAAAAGTCACGGCAAACGTCTAATAAACAGAGCCGGGGCCGAGGGTCACGATCCAACGCTGCAAACAGCTTTGCAAGATCAATCATCATCTGTAACTTGAACCTCTCCGACTTACCAGCATCCCTGTTTTGGGAACATCAAATTGTCGAAACTGCAAATTGGAACCTAACTCTTGCGGGAAGGGCTGTAAAGAACTGGGATTCGCGTCACTGCTGTAACATGCTGCTTTGCGATGAGTCGGCCAGGGATGTATCGTTATTTACCAATGGAAACGCCACAAATAAAAAGTGAGATCATTCGCGCGATTGAGGACCTTCCAGACGATGCCACCGTGGAAGACGCAATGGAGCGGCTTTATTTTCTCGCGAAGATTGAGCGAGGACTTGAGCAGTCTGAATCCGGGGAAACAATCTCACACGCCGAAATCAAAGCAAGGTTCTAAAGTGACGGAAGTTCGCTGGACCACTCAGGCGGCTGACGATCTTCAAGCTACGATTTCTCGGCCCGAGATTCAGTGCGCCGTTTTCAGAATATTTTCTGTTTGTTTGGTGATGTAGAGACGACTGGCGATAGCTGCGATATGCGCATAAGAGTTTGTGACTTCGACCTGTAGAACAGTTGGTGGTTTACTCAATACAGACGCACCAGGCGTTCGTACACCCGCCTGATTACACCTTAATCGAGCAGACACTAGTTGGTTGGAAGGTCGAGATCGTCACTCTCGGCTTCGATTTCGATGGACTCTGCTTCTTGGTTCCAGATGACGTTTCGCTCGTGTTCGCTCAAATTCTCGTAGCGTAGAGCATCATCTTGTGCGAGCAGGCGCTGCCTTTCGTCGAGTCTGTTCCACCACGCCGAAGTTTTCACGTCGACACCGCCCTGGTAAACGAGCAAACCTTCGGCAGACTCGACGAGTGTGAGTTCATCGCCGGGTCGCAGGCCCCGTTTCTGAATAACCTCTGACGGAATTATGATTCGACCCTCTGCGTCAACAGTCAGTTTTTCCATCATGGTAAGCCTCAGGATCTTGTAAGCCAGGCTGTCAACAGTTAGTATCGGGAAGAAAGATCATTCAAAAGCAATCCGATCCTCAAAGGTGCCCTGAGACGGACGCTGCAAATCGGGCATCGATCCGGCAACGCGCTCAAAAAAATCGCTGGGCCATCCTTTCGCGTCCACACAGTCCTCTGGAGTCACGGCTCTCACTTGAACAATAACTGCAACATCAGCATCGGCCGCGCCTACCTTAATGCTCAAATTCAAGGTGCCATCTTTTGTGGTATGTCCGCGGGTTTCGATCGTTTCATTCAACATGAGCAGCAGTTTATCGAAGCTGACTTACATTGACCATCCAGTTCTACATAGCTAAGGGCTCTTCCTTGAATGTGTAGATTATGGCCAGTCTTTTGACAGAAAAGCGCGGGACGTACAACACATCGTTGTCAATGTTGCCTGTGGATACAAGCAACAACTTCCAAGGTTCGTGCCTCAGCAAAAACGTCTCCACGAAATCAGAATCCTTCGTAACGACGATGCAATGTTGCGTTAACGAGAAAGTGATTTAGTGCTTGATAGGTGGTACGATTCCCTTCTGGCAGATTGAGCGGATTAGTTGTTTCAAGTCCCGCCGCGCGTAACTGGTGAGCGAAACGACGTGGAGGTTGAGCATCAATGAGAAACTTCATGCCACAATTGGCTCAATGCGCTTTATCTGGCTGAGTTGCCTGGCGAAGTCTAACGCGGCGAGAATATCCTCTCGTTCTAAGTCTTCGTAGTCGGCCAAAATCTCCTCAACGGCCATCCCGGAACTCAGTAATTCGAGAATAGATTCCACCGTATATCGGAGGCCGCGAACCGTTGGTTTGCCGTGGCAAATCTCCGGATCCATCGTGATGCGTTCACTTAGATTCATGTAATATGCTCCGATTTGAATCCTAGCATAGACCAACCTCAGTTGATCTTAGGCACAGTACTTTCAGTTGCCGCGCCGAGTCTATGCAGCAAAACAATGAATACGCAGAAGGTTAGCTGTCTGCGGGAGACCTTGTCGAAGCAGTGTGTCCAAGTATTGGTCTCGCGTCTTGGGTGGGTTGCGCAAACTATGGAGGTGGTCCTCTACGGCAGCACACACCTTTGCCTGATCGAGATCAATCAGGTGTTCGATAAATTCGTCTGGGTGTTGCGCCTCGATTCCAAACTCCGCAAGCCGAGCCGCTGGAAAGTCCTGAAGATTGAAAGTGACGATCGCGTCAGCATGAGCACGAATCGCGGCAGCTAAGACATGGCGATCATCAGGATCAGGGAGTTCCAAACTATCAATCAGATCACGATAGCCTTCGACCACGCAATCACGAACATTTTCATTCATCAGCGTTCGGGTTCGGTCGAGTTGCTCGCGGGTGAGATCCGGGCGGTTGGCAAGTACATTGCGAATCCATTCTTCATGGATATCTTCTGTCCATCGCGCCCGGAAAAGATCGGTAAGCGCGAGGCGCATTAGGAGATCTCGTAGTGGTGCGGGATATAAAACACAAGCATCGTAAACGACAGTGAAATTCGCCATGTTCGGAGGAACCTAATCATAACCCATATTGAGTTCCTGCGCCTGAGCGGTCAATTCGTCCAAGGTGGCGCGGCGATCAGCATCAATTCGTCTTTTGTACGCAGCGAGGTCTCTATATAGGACGCGGCGTCGTGTTCCGACTCGGCGATACGGTATCTGACCAGCTTCCAACAAGCTAACCAAGTACGGTCGCGAAACATTTAGCAAGTCAGCAGCTTCCTGAGTGGTAAGCTCAGCGTGGACAGGAATCAGCGTGATCGCATTTCCTTTCGCCATCTGCGTCAGAATGTTGACGAGCAGGCGGAAAGCCACAGCGGGAATGCGAACGGCCTGCTCTCGCTCGGCGCCTTCCGGCAAGACCGTAATTGTCTGACCCTCTTCATCTCGAACGTACCCTGATAAAGCCCTACTGCTTGTCTCTGCAAGCCGTGACTCAGCTTCGGTTGGAGTAACCGGGTCAAGCACTCTAAGAACCGTCGCCATAAATTCTCACCTCATTTCCTGCTGGACTCATCTAGTTGAAGATTGAAGTCCAATACTCCAACAACCACCCCATAATACATAAACGAAATAAACGAAGCAAGCGAAATAATCGAAATAGGCGGGTTTTCTGTTAGCCCAAATATGAGTGCTTTTTGGGGACTCTGCCATGTCGACTGGTGTTTGGTACGTTAATAGGGATTGGAGACGACCGCCTTCCTCTTTGGGGAAAATCAGATTGTGAGATCGAATTCGTCATCGATGATTTGTTCGACGGGAATCTCTGCGAGGCGAGCATAGGCGAGCAGGATGGCGAGCGGCGGTTCGTTTTTATCGAGTTCGTACTTGGAAATCGTCGTATGGTCAATCAGCTCTTGAACACCAAGCCGTCTAACCATTTCTCCTTGAGATACTCCTAAGCTGCGTCGGATTTGCAGGACCTTCTTTGCAAGATGTTTCGGACGGGGTCGCGAGTGTCCCATAGTTTTTGGCTTTCAGCTTCTATTGGGCGGCAGGCCAAGAACAATTCAGTGCAAATTAGCGCTCGTCATTTACGGGCAATCGAGAATCTGCGGATTGTGTAGCTCGTCTGCAAACTCTGTGATAAAGGCTTCCGCCTGTTCTTTGTTCTTGAATACAAACGCCGTATTGAAATCACTGGAGAACAGATTCGGAACGCCTGAGACGTAACCTTGAAATGTCACAATTATTACGCCGGTATCCGTTTCTCCGCCTGCTGCATCAATCCGGCGTAGTCGTTCCAACATTGCCTGATTGATCGCCTCGGCATAGAGTTCGTCCGCATTTGGAATGTGACCGACCTCTAACAAGTGAACGTTGGTGCCCAGAATTGCCAGCAAAGCTAGTCCTTCTCCGTCAGTTCCTATTTCGGCTTCTTCCGGCACATCCATTAACCAATCGAGCAGTTCATGTTTAGTAGTTGGCATCATTGCCTCTCTTTCTTCTCGCGCAGAAGAAATCGCGGTCCAACTCACTTTCAGCCGTCACTTGAAATGAGTAGCTTAGCTGCAAGTTGGCCCGCGATTGTTTCCAGATACCTATTTGGCTTTCTCGATTAACGCGATCTCTTTAGCGAGCACGTCACGAAAGCGCGTGAGAATGGCAATGAGCAAATTGATCTTAGCCAGGGATCGTCGGCGTTCGCGCTTAGTGCCCAAAAAGAATTCAATCTGGACTCTGCGCCGGCAATCGGCGATGGTGAGCATGTTGTGTCCCCACCTGTATTCGCCCTCGTTGGAGGATTCAACTTCAGCGAAGATATGCGACGTATAGCCGGTTGATACAGGCGAGAGGAATGAGCGCTTGCGAAGAGAGAAAACATTTTTCATGTTAGCAACCTCGGAGGAAATGATTACGTGAAACCTCCGTGTCTCTGGACATAACGATTTGTATTGTCGCGCTTATTGAGAGACAGGGAGGTTGGGTACGCCAAGAACGCAGCGTGTGGCTTTTCTGGTCCAATGGAATAGCTTTGGCTTTATGGACCAGGGCCGGCGAAATCCTTTCTGCTAATGGTAACTCCAACCGGGTAGCCGACAATTACCTCCTCCCCAGGTGCGGGAACTTGATCGATAATCAATCCAGGTTGAAGGCGCGAATCGTGACGTGTCGCCAACAGACGAATGTTCAAGTTAGCGGCATTAAGCTTCTTCTCGGCGTCTTCATAGGTCAGTCCTTTGAGCACTGGCACCTTGGTTTGAGCTGGTCTAGACCGGCGCTCACGCTGCACGTCAAGACTCAACCCCAAAAGTGCAAGTGCCGGTATAACGACATACACAACGAGCGCCAGCGTTACAAGAAATCTGATAAGCAGTTTCTGTTTGCCTCGTAGGCTGTAACCAACGAGGACGCCAAGTAAAAATCTCATTACGACGGTTTCCTTTTGGAGATTCTTAGTGAATCACCTACTCGTTAACCGCCTCTTTTTTTCTTATTGGTTGTGTTGAGAAATGTCGGTTGAGGGAAGTGTGAGGAGAGGTGTTAATTACTCATCAGAATGAATGAAGTGAAATGTTGCACTGTACGTCTTAACGCTTGGTTAGATGAGATGCATATCACTTTCTGAGATATAAATTTTAAACCGGGCCTCCCGTTAACTGCTGCATGGCCTCTCCTTACCTCGAAAAATTCTGCCGAGATTTTGCCGAGATTTTGCCGAGATTCATATCAAAACATGCATCGCATGAGGCGCATAGCCACATCTTTCTGACCGCGACCCTCGTTTTTATTGGGCTTTTTCGCCGTATGAAGCTGGTACAAGCACGACCCTGGGGTTCATAACCCCAAGGTCGGCGGTTCGATCCCGCCCCCCGCTACCAACCTTCCAGCTTTATTTTCAAAGACTTACAATTAACTCGCGATCCGAACAGAAGTCTCCGAATCCTGATTTGTTGTAAAGTTGCTGTAATCCTGCTTGCGGCGATCCGCAATCGACTGTACTGCACGTAGTCTTGACTCGGCTGATGAATGCGTGTAGTCGTCGCTCATTTCTACAGTGCGTGTCCCAGGAGATCCCTTCTCGTAATTGCGTCGACACCAGCTTCTCTTAATCGTGAAGCGAATGTGTGACGCAAATCGTGGAAGGTCAGATCCTGAATTCCCGCTTTCCTGCATACCGCCCCGTACGCCTTACCAACATTCGTGTACGGCCGGCCGGTGTCAGGATTTGCGAACACGTAGTCGAATCCTGCTTCATCGCCGAGAAGGTCCGCGAAAATCTCCTTTGCTACATTGCTCAAAGGAATCGTTCGCAGCTTCCCATTCTTGCTCTTGGGAATCAGCACGTGATTTGGTCTCACCTCAACCTTCACATCCTGTCCTTTGCTCCTCAACTTCACGGAGAAAGGCTTCGTACTGAGGTTGATGTCAGCCCGTTTGATTGCCGTGAGTTCGCCAAGTCTGGCTCCAAGGTGAACACCCAGTCGGACGATCGGTCGAAAATGGGAACCCGAACCAACGAGTCCCAAGTTAAATAGCTTGCCCTATTCTTCAAGCGACATGAACCGATCGCGTTTGTTTCTGGCCTTCTCCCTAACCTTTTTTCTGATCTTCAAACATGGGTTGAAGATCGATGAGAGAAGACCGAACTCCTTGTGAACACTTACAGGACTGCGTTGTGATTTGCGACGGCTGTCGCCGTCGAGCCTGCCGAGAATGAATTTCTCGACCGACCTTGGTGTGACATCCCGAAAACGCAGCCCCTCGAAAATGCTCCTTTAACGTTTCACTTCTGAATTACGTCCTCGGAGCGAATAATTGAATGCTTGAGCGTTCGTGAAATCTGCTGGATCGTTCAAAGATCACCGCCAGTGCACTTTGAGCCATTCCCGCTTGGTCACGACACCGAATTTTGAACGGTGCAGGAACCTCGCGATGCCTTAAATAATCGCGTGAATACGCGGTCGTCGAGCGATTTTTGACACGGGCGGTTATTTCTGTCCTTATATATAGCGAATCCGGAAGATTTGGTATCGGTGAATCATTACTACCATGAGTGACACGCTTCAGTACCTCGTCAGGCACGGGTACATCGTGCTTTTCGCCTCGGTGCTGGCGCAGCAACTCGGGGTACCACTGCCCTCCACACCTTTCATCATAGCTGCGGGCGCACTCGCACACACGGGTCAGTTGAGCCTGGGCGCGGCGATCTTCGTCGCCTTCAGCGCGGCGATGATCGCGGACCTTGTGTGGTACGAGATTGGGCGGCTGCGCGGCATTCGCGTCCTTCAATTCCTCTGCCGCATCTCACTTGAGCCTGACTACTGCGTACGACGCACCGAAAACACCTTCGCGCGATACGGGGCGAAGACGTTGATCGTCGGCAAGATCGTTCCCGGCATTAGCGCTGTGGCTACCCCGATGGCAGGAGTTTACGGACTCGCGCGCTCACGCTTTCTGCTCTTTGACGGATTAGGCATCCTGCTCTGGATTGGGACGTTCGCACTGCTCGGCTACTTGTTCAGCGATCAGTTGGAAGATGTCGTCGCGTACGCGTCCCGCTTCGGCGGATTGCTGACCGTACTTTTTGTCGGCGGCCTTGCGGCTTATGTTGGATGGAAATACGCGCAGCGACGCAGATTCCTTCGCTCGCTGCGTGTAGCACGCATCACCCCGGAGCAGTTGAAGTCGGAGTTGGACTCAGGCGCGGACCTCGTGATCGTTGACCTTCGGCACGCGCTGGAGGACGAGGCCGAGCCTCGGACTCTACCCGGCGCGATGCGCTTACCTGCTGAGAACCTTGAAGAACGTGGAGGTGAGCTACCGCATGGAAAGACTTTGGTGCTCTACTGCTCTTGACCAAACGAAGCGACGAGCGCCCGGGTGGCGCTCGCACTAAAGCGGCAAGGAATCACAGACGTGCGACCGCTCGCTGGTGGGCTGGAAGGCTGGTTGGAACGCGGGTATCCCGTCGTCTCAAGCGTGCGTTGACGAGTCCTTCCTGAATCTGGTGCTACTAAAAGAGGCTAAGTCTTTGCCCCCGCTTCATGATTTTACCGGCAGACTCCATGGTGCGAAACAACTCATCAATGAGTCATTACGGCAAGTTCTGCGGAGTGCCAATGCCTATACCGGCGCTCTGCCAATAAGCTGCGGCGTCCGCTTCAGCGATAGCTGCTTCCAAACGTGTGTGCGTCCGATCCAGTTCATCGAGTTGGATACGAACACGGGCCTTTGCAATCTCCAGTTGCCGCCGCCGTTGTTCTCGCAAACTCTCCGGATGCGTACTGCCTATGCCAGCAAGGCTTCGCTCAATATTTTCTGGTTTAAGATCCTCTTGAAGTTGTTCGTCCCGCGCCTGCATTTCCGCCTGCCTGACCTCTACTTCGCTCAACTGCAGACGTAAATTAGCGGCGATTTCCTGAGCGTTGGATTGCGCCAGTGCAATCGTTGCAAAGAAACCACTCAGCAATAGAATGCCAGGAATTCGATTTACAAGCCTTTTCATTTCCAAACTCCTTCTGTCATCCTTTTCGGAACGACCTCATCCGAAAGATGGCAGAGATTACTACCATACAAGAACCTTGCCGCAGCTCTCGCTTGTTGCTGGATTAGATAAATTGTTGAAACGGGCGGATAGATCGAGGAGTGTTAAGCTTGGTCACCAAGCTTCAAGCCAGTTAGTGTGGCATAACTGACCAAATGCGGCCAGATGACCACCAGCGGGCGCGACTGCCGTGTTGAGGTCGATTGATCCCGAGTTTTCGGATATCAGCATCGCCAAAATCCAATGCCGGACAGCGCAAGATAAAGCAATTTTGCGCAACATTGAGAAAGAGTTTCAAATCTCTCGTCACTAAAATCTTGAAAATAT
>Ga0070698_100001284_pt1 | contig 28003 bp, 25 predicted proteins | sample KBSK1502metaG_FD_65477 | JGI IMG/M metagenome (GOLD analysis project Ga0070698, IMG submission 65477) | Corn, switchgrass and miscanthus rhizosphere microbial communities from Kellogg Biological Station, Michigan, USA - KBS K1-50-2 metaG | ecosystem: Host-associated > Plants > Roots >...
CCCCTGACCCCTGACCCCTAACCCCTAACCCCTAACCCCTAACCCCTAACCCCTACAATTTGCCCCATGGGTGACTTCGACGACGACCTCGATCATCTTGCCTCCGAGCTGAACCTCGTTGCCCCGCAACGAACGGCTGATGCGCCCGGGAGCCCCCGCTCGATCGAATCCTGGCTGCGGCGTCTGAGGGAGATCCAGGGCAGTGACCTGCTGCTTGTCACCGGCGCACCGCCGGTGGTCCGCGTCTCGGGACGCCTCGTGCCGACATCGGAGCTCGTCCTCGGGGCTGATGACATCAACGCGGCCGTCATCCCCCTCTTGCCTGCGCGGCTGCAGGAGGCCTACCGCAGCGGGACCGCCGTCGATCTCGCGTTCACCATTCGTGGCCTGGGCCGGTTCAGGATGAACTTCCATCGGGAGCACGGACGTCCCGCCGCGGCGATCCGCGCGTTGCCCTTGCGGATCCCCAAGATCGCGGATCTCCATTTCACACACGACATCGGCGTCCTCTCCACGGTTCAACGCGGGCTCGTGCTGATTGGAGGGCCGACGGGTTCGGGCAAAACGACGACGCTGGCCGCGCTCGTCGGAGACATCAACAACCGCGATCCGCGGCATATCGTCACGGTCGAGGATCCGATCGAGTACGAGCACACGCACCTGCGCAGCCTCATCGAACAGATCGAGATCGGCGTGGACGCGCCGGACTTTCCGACGGCTCTCCGCTCGGCGCTCCGCCAGGCGCCGGATGTGATCGTGGTCGGCGAAATGCGCGACCCCGAGACCATGCGGATTGCGCTGGCGGCGGCCGAGACCGGCCACCTGGTGTTGGCAACCGTTCACGCCACTGACATGGCTGCGGCGGTGGCGCGGATTGCCGACGCCTTTCCAACCGAGAGGCAGAACGCCGTGCGTCAGGAGCTGGCGATGGCGCTGTCGGCGGTGCTCACGCAAACGCTCATCCCCGCGACGTCAGGGGCGTTGATGCCCGCCGCGGAGTTGCTGCTGGTCAGTTACGGGGCGCGGCAGCACATTCGGAAGAATGCGCCGCAGCACCTGCATCAGGAGATCACCATCACCCGCAAGACGGGATCGTTCACGTTCGAAGAGTCGCTCGCGAAGCTCGTCGAGCAGGGCGTGATGGATCGGAACGAGGCGCGGCTGCGCGCGCCTCATCCCGAGGAATTCGACTCGATTCGAGCCTGACAGGCCTCACGTGTAAGGTAAGCGCTTTCGGCGACGGTAACAGAACGGCTTCCAGACTCCATATGTTTCTATGACTTGGACGGGCATCGCCCTTGCTCACCCGCGGGTATGCCGCCGTGCACGACTGGATCAGCGCTGCTCCTCACCTGCGCCATGACGCTGTGGAGTTGCAGTGGAAGCGGCCTGCCCTCCGCACCATCGACGCTGACACCGCTGACGGCGCCAGGCGCCGGCGGCGCGAGGATTCGGCTGCTGGACGACCCGGCAACACCGGCGCCGGCGCCCATGCCCGATCCCACCAATCCGATGCCGGATCCCACGGCGCCGGTAACGCCGATGTCTGTGATCATCAACATCACCGGGACGTTCGGGTTCAATGCCTTCGATCCAAATCCGATGCAGGCGGCCCTGGGCGACATGATCGTCTGGAAGAACAACGACACCCGGGTCCACCACATCATGTTCGACGACGGCACTGACGTCGGCGAAGTGGCGCCTGGCCAGTCGAGCGTGCCGATGGCGTTGACGACACCGTCGGCGACTTTTCATTGCACGATTCATCCTTCGATGGTCGGCACGATCGGAGAGATCTCCGCAAGCCCTACACCCCAACCGCCGACGTACTATCCTCCGCCACCGGACGATGGCTACGGGTACTACCAGGCGGACCTAAAGGTCCGCCTCTACGCCCATCCGTAAGGTCCGCCTCTACGCCCACACCGTAAGGTCCGCCTCTACGCCGCTTTTCCACTTGCGCGCTCCCGCTCAGGGGGGCATAGTTCGCGTGAAGACGCAGCATCAGATGACCTTCGAGTGTCTTCGGATTGCGGAAAGGAAAAATACTTATGAATAAAGGCTTATCGATTGCAGCCGCGCTGGCCGTTGCGCTCGGTGCGCCCTCGGCTTTCGCGCAGGGACCCCCACCGCAGCAGCCGGTGATGATGAAGCAGCTGAAGCCCGACGTCTGGGCCGGCATCGGCGGCTCGGGCGGCAACAGCACGATCGTCATCGGGAAGACCGGTGTCATCGTGGTCGACGCCAAGCAGACCGAGGCGGGGGCGAAAGACCTTCTGGCGGAAATCTCGAAGATCACGCCGAAGCCGGTCACCACCGTGTTCCTGACCCACAGCGACGGCGATCACGTGAACGGGCTGGTCGCCTACCCGACTGGGATCAAGATCATCGCGCATCAGAACAACAAGAAAGAGCTGGAAACCGCGCTCGCGGCGGGTGGCCGCGGTGCGCCGCCTCCGGATCGTCTGCCGACGCAGGTCGTGACGAGGAACAAGGAGACGATGACGATCGATGGCGTGAAGCTCGAGCTGTATCACTGGGCGCCCGCTCATACCAGCGGTGACCTGGTGGTGTACCTGCCCGATCAGAAGATCGCCGCGACGGGCGACGTCATCGCGGCCAATCGTGCCGACGACAATCCAAACATTCACATGGACAAGAACGGCTCCGCCGAAGGGTGGATCACCACCGTCAAGGGCATTGCTGGACTGAACGCCGACGTGTACGTGCCCGGGCACGGCGATCTGCAGATGAAGGCCGACATTCAGCGGAAGCTGAATGCGGTGATCGAGCGGCGCGCGAAGATTGCGGCCATGGTGAAGGAAGGCAAATCGCTCGAGGAGATCAAGGGCGCGCTGCCTGATGCTCCTGCGCCGGGCGCGCGCGCGGCGGCCCCGCCTGCCGGCGCGGCTCCAGGTGGCCGCGGCCCTGCGCCGGGCTTTGTCGATGCCGTCTACGCGGAGCTGACCAAGAAGTCGTAAATCGATGGACGAGCTACTCGATGGCACCCTTGTTGTAAAGGTGGGCCGTATGACTGTTCAACGAATCGCAGGGATGATCCTGCTGGTCCTCGGCTTTGTCGTGCTGCTTGCGGGCGGGATCTCCTGGAACCAGACCAAAACGATCGTCGACATTGGTCCACTCCAAGCGACGACTCAGGAACGCAAGACGCTCCCGATGTCACCGCTGATCGGCGTCATCGCATTGGTAGGCGGCATCGCGCTCCTTGCGGTCCCCGCCAGGCGACGCACCTAGCAAGGAAGCCTGACGTCTCTCCTATCCGGTCTACCGACTACCGTCTACGGTAGTCGGTAGACTAAACCTTCCTCGACGACACGCAGCCTTCCGCAATGAACGCCTCACGCCCAGGCACGCGCGAGCGGACGACTCGCCGCGTTCCGAAGTTCGGCGCGGCGCTGAGTTGTCTTACCGGGCGTTAAAGCTTACGAATCCTGTCTGATGTCGGGACTTTGGGAGCTTATCAGGAGGTGCGCGGAGAGCTGAGCGGGTTTAGGCACCAACCTTGCGCACAGTTATTCGCGGGAGGGACAAATGGGAATCGAACGACGAGAAGGCGGACGCCGAGCGGAGGTCGTCCGGGCAGTTGTGGATCATGTCGTTCACAGAACGGAGACAACGCTGACGCTCGAGGGTCTACAGGATTTTCTCCAGGTCCCTCCTGACGCGGCCAACAGGATCGTCTCGAGTCTCGTGAACGCCGGGATCGTGAAAGAGGTCCGCGACGGCGTGTGGACTCGTGTTCCGGAGCTGCCGTCGGCAACGATCTGACGCCCTTCTTCAACGACTCGCCTCAGCAGTACCGTTCCAACCTGTATCACGCCAACGACATCGCGCGGCGAAAAGAGCAGTTGACGTCCTCAATGTGAGCACTTCGATACCTTTAGCGCCGCTCACTTGAGCTCCCGGTCCAGCTCCACGGGCATATAATGACCGCGCTTTTTGCCCGGCTTCGCGCGTCCCACGCTTCCTTCCGGAGGACAGTCCCATTTCTGACCGCAAGGTGCCGTCCGTCCTCCGAGACTCCGCCATCCTCCTGGCGCAGGTCGCGCTCCCGGCGATCGTGATCCTGTTCGCTGCATGGCGGGACCGCTACGATGGAAAGCCCGATTACGTCGTGCCGTGGGTCGTTTTCGCCGGCATCATGTGGGTGGCCTGGGCGCTTCCGGTGGGGTTGTCTCCTCCGCGCCTGCGACGGTCGCGCATCGAAATTCCACATTGGGTGTGGCCCTGGGTCGCGCTCGGCGGCGTTCTGGTCTTTCGCCGATGATGCGTGTTCCTGTGACCGCCGCACTGCTGGCCGGAGCGGTAGCGCTGGCCGTCCATGCCGCGGCGTGGGGCGCCGCCGCCGGTGTCGTCGCGAAGAGCGTGCACCCACCGCCGCTCCAATCGGCGTTGGCGCTCGGCGGCTCTGCCCTGCTGCTCCGCGTCGTCAATGTCGCGTCGCATCGGCGGCGGATGCTTGCGACTGGCGCGATACTCGTGGCGTTCGGAATCGCGATGGTTGCTGTGCCGCTCGATCTGCAGTTCGCCGGAAACGGATTCATGGGCGACGGCGTCGACTACGCTCTGAGCCGCGATAAATTCGAACGAAACATTCCGGTCGCGGGCGGCAATCCGGAGATCCAGTTCAAGAGCCATCTCGGAGATCTGTTCCTGGCCGGCGTCGATCGAATGTTCGGACGCACTGAAGACTCTCCGGGCATCGCATACAGGACGCTGTCCCGTGCCGGCGGCTTTCTCTTCCTCGGCGAACTGTTGCTGGTAATCGTGGTACTTCGGGGCTCGAGACGCGCGTGCCGATACGTTGGACTGGCCCTGGCGATACCTCTCGTGATCGGGTTCTTCGGCTACTACGAAGTCGGTTACATGTCGGCCAGTGCGGCCGCGTTTCCCCTGCTGCTCCACTCGATGCGACGTCGCACGCAGGGTCATGCGCTCGAGATTGGAGGGGGCCTGCAGGGGCTGCACGCCGCGTTTCATGGCTTTGGCCTGCTCGGCATCGCTGGCGGTGTGCTGGCTGCGCTGCGCGATCGGGACCGCCAGATATGGACGGCGTGTCGATATGGCGCGTTCGCGCTGGCCGCTTATCTCGTCTGGCTGCTCGTCTACATCGTCGTGTTCGGCTGGTCTGTCATGTCCGATCCGTATTCCGGGCACATTGCGTTCAGACATCTGACAACAAGCGCATACTTCGACAGGCGTCTCGTTCACCAGCTGCTCTCGTGGCGTGCCGTGACCGAGGTCGGCATGGCAAGCCTCGCGATCGGCGTTCCGCTGCTGGTGTTCGCGCTGGTGCGCGCGAAATCGCGCCTGGAGCGACATGCCTCGCTGCTCTACGCACTGCCGGGCCTGCTGTTTCTCGTTGTCTGGTGGCCGAGCGCCGGTGTCGGTCACGATATGGACCTTCTGCTGGGCGCCTTCGCCGGCATGAGCGCGGCCATCTGGCTCGCCTCGCGCACGCCGCGCATCGCGTTCCAGGCGTGGATTGTTCTTGCCGTGGTACACGTGATGTTCTGGGCCGTGGTCGCCGATCGGACGATGGAGAGAATCTGGATAGCGCAATGAAACGTTCTGTCGCACGGACCTGAGAGGTCCGCGCCACTCGAACAGGTAAAGGAGCGCCGTATGACTCGAAAGATGTGGACCGTCGGAGGGAGTCTGGCCCTGGTCGCTGTAATGGGCGCCGCGATGGCGGTGTCCATGAATACCGCGACCGCTCAGGTGAGCCGGCAGCCGGTGCCGCAGTTTGAACCCGATCCGCTGTGGTCGCAGGCCTTGCCCAACAGGTGGGCGACCGGGCAGGTCGGCGGGATCGCCGTCGACTCGCACGACCACGTCTGGATCTTTCATCGTCCCGCGACGATTCCGGAGAGCGAACGGGGCGCGTCGCTGAATCCGCCTGCCTCGGAGTGCTGCATCCCGGCGCCGTCCGTCCTGGAATTCGCCCCGGATGGCAAGTTCGTGCAGGCATGGGGCGGCCCCGGGACCGGATACGAGTGGTTCAAGTCCGAACATGGAATCTATGTCGATTCCAAGGACAACGTCTGGTTGAGCGGCAGCGCCAAAGAGGACAACCACATCCTGAAGTTCACGAACAAAGGCAAGTTCCTGATGCAGATTGGCCACGCCGGGAAGAACACGGGCAGCAGCGACCTCGAGAATGTCGGTGGGCCGGCGAGCCTGTTCGTGTACCCGAAGACGAACGAACTGTTCGTCGCCGATGGCTACTTCAACCACCGGGTCATCGTCTTTGACGCCGACACGGGCAAGCACAAGCGCCACTGGGGCGCGTACGGGAAGACCCCGGACGATACGTTCAAATTCCCCCCTCGTGCGCAGCTGATTCAGGGACCAGCACCCACGCATTTCAACAACCCGGTGCATGGCGTCCTGGTGTCAAACGACGAGCTCGTCTACGTCGCCGATCGCACGAACAACCGCCTCCAGGTGTTCAGGCTCGATGGCACGTTTATCAAGGAGGTGTTCATCGCCAGGAACACCCTCCAGGCGGAGGGCACCGTGCACAACTTCGCCCTGTCACCGGACAGGGAGCAGAAGTACCTGTACGTCATGGACGGGTCGAACAAGGCGATCCGCGTGCTGGATCGCCAGACGCTGCAGATCGTGTCGAACATCGGCGGCCGTGCGGGACATAACGCGCGCGAGTTCTTCCATCCGCATAGCTTCGCCGTTGACTCGAAGGGGAACCTCTTCATCGGGGAAGTGAACGACGGGCAGCGATATTACAGGTACGCGTTCAAGGGGATGGGACCGCAAACGTCGACTCAGTAAGGTAATCTCAGTCTCTACCGCGGAGGACAGCCATGTCAGGACGTGAATCGGGACGTTTGCTTGCGCGCCGCTCTTTCTTGTCGAAGGTCGGTCTCGGGGTAACCGCCGGCGGCGTCGCCGGACTGGCCGCATCGCCTGCGCAGGCCCAATCAACAGAGGGCGGTCGCTGGCAATCGGCTCGTCATGCGCAGGATGACTGGCTGGATCAGATTCCGGGCAAGCACCGGTTCGTGCTCGACGCGCCGACAGTGGAAGGGTTCGGCAATGCGCTCGCATTCCTGAACAACTACTTCAACGTCAACCGCGACACCTACGGTCTCCAGGATGGCGATCTCGCGGTCGTGCTGATCGCGCGACATCTCTCGACGCTGTTCGCATACAACGATGCGATCTGGGGGAAGTACGGCACGCCGATCACTCAGCGCACCAACTTCAATGATCCAAAGACCAAACAGCCGCCGACGGTCAACCTGTTCAATTCTGGCGCGTACGGTGCCGCGCTGACCAATCGCGGGACGACGCTGGACAGCCTGATCAAGCGCGGCCTGCGCCTCGGAGTGTGTCAGGTGTCGAGTCGCGGATACGCCGCTGGAATCGCGATGGCCACGGGCGCCACCCCGGATGCGATCTTCAACGAGATAGTGGCGAATCTCGTGCCCAACGCGCGGCTCGTGCCCGCGGGAATCGTGGCGGTCAACCGCGCTCAGGAACGCGGCTACTCGCTCGCTTCGGTAGAACTCTGAACAACAGCAAGAAGACCATGGAGGCGAACCGGTAAATCCGTCGAACCACGAAGGTCACGAATAGACGCGAAGGTCACGAATTTCCAAAACCAGGTTTTCGTGTCCTTCGAGACATTCGTGTTCTTCGTGGTTGCTCTTATGCGGACCTAATTGGTCTTATCCGTCTTCGCAAACATCTTCGTGAACTCGTCGTTGGTCCCGACCCGCCCGTGAGTCGGCACATGCTGCGCGACGTCGAGCTTCAGCTTGAGGATGTTCTGATAAAGAGTTCGCATGGTCGCTGTTGGCGTTGGCGGCTGCGCGCCCTGCGCCGGCGGTGAGTACAGGTCGGCATTCAGCAGGATCTTCTCTTTCGGGAGGTAGGCCATCAACATGTCCTCGCTGTGATTGCCCTGCCTGTACGAGGGATCCCCCAACTCGTACGCCATGTCCTGCACGTGAAAAATCTGCATCATGCGTGCGCCATCGGTCACGACATAGGTGGCGGTGCTGCGCGCATCGCCGCCCACTGTCTCAATCGGAGCGGGCCGCCGGCTGATCATGTACATCGGGCTGTACATCGCCATCCGGTCCGGCTGCAGCGTCCATGGACTCGGATAAAACGGGATCTCCAGGTAATACGCCTTGTTCGATTCGTGGGTCACGATGGTGGTTCCCTGGGAGAGGTAGGTGCGGATACCTCCGAGGTGATCCATATGGTGGTGCGTATTCACCAGATAGCGGATCTGCTTGTCAGGGACGAGCCTGTTCGCTTCCGCGATCACCGCCAGCGACCGCGCCTCGTTGTTGGGAGCGTCGACCACCGCGACGAAATCCTTGAACTCCACGAGCATGCTGTTGTGCGTCCCGCCTCCAAGCACCCAGACGCCGTCGGCCAGTTTCTGGCTTTCCACTCTCACGGGCGGCGCCGTCGCCTGCCGCACCGCGTCGGGGACGGGCATCGTGGCAACCGCCACGTTGGGCTTCACGCTCGTGATCTTGAGCTCGTAGTAATTGTGCGCGGGGTTCAGTCTCGGGTCGCCCTGGTGCACATGGACCAGCTGAGGAAACATGACGCCGCTGAAGTCCCTGTATTGCGTGTACCGCATCTCGTAGTCCATGTCGCCGTAGACGGGATTGGGAAACCACGTGTCCACGAGCTCCACGAGATTCCGGTCATTGATCGTCACGTTCATCTTGTATTTCCCGAGAAGCGAGAAGGAAACGATCGTCACCTTTCTTCCAAACTGCGAGAGGCCGAAGTCCGACGGTCCGACGATCGGCAGCGTGATGGCCGTGGCATTGGACGCCGCAAGCGCCGCCTTGAGCGATCCGTGCGGGGTCAGCGCGAGCTCGAGTTGCCGGAGATCCGCGAAGGCGACGCCATCAAGATACGGACGCGTGAGCGGCACCGGCACGTTGCCCTGCATGTTCCAGGCGTAGGTGCCGCTCAGGATCGCCGTCATATGCTCCTCTGCCATGGGCGTCCTGCCGAGCGTCGGATAGTTTCCTTGCCGGCGTGTGTAGTCCTCGCGCGACCACGTGGCGCCATAGTCGATGAGGCGCGTATAGTCGGAGACTTCATAGTGCGGCCAGTCTTCCGCCAGGCCGTAGGTCTGACCGATCTGCGAGAACCAGCCGGCTCCCGAATACTCGATCGTCTTCAGATCGGTGCCACCCATTGCCTTGACAGAGGCTTGCAAGACAATCCGGGCATCCTGCGCGGAGGCGGTCCCGACCGGCAGCCACACCAACGCAACGAGAACAAACAGCCGTCGTACCATACGTCCCTCCACATCCGGTCCGCGTGATTCACCCGGTTCGCCTCAAGGCAGATGCCACCAACGATCATTTGTAGTGTCCGGCTTCAGCCGGACCTGAACAGGCTTCAGCCGGACCTGGACAGCCGGAGTCTGCCACGAGGCAGCGCCCTTTCAAAGCAGTTTGCACGGCAGACGGTGAGCCGCGATATACTCCGCGCCGCCCACCCCGGTTGACGGAAACCTGGTGAGAAGGAGGGGTTGTGAAACGTTTAATCATCGTTCTCGTCGCACTACTGCTGGGTGTCGCTGCTGTCTATGCTCAGCGGGCAGGTGGACAGGGGCAGGCCGCGCCCGCTGCTCCACAAGGACCGAGTCCCGAACAGCAAGCCGCGCTCGCGAAACAAGACGCGCTGGAAAAGGCCACGCCGCAGCTGCAGATCACCGAGGAGGTGCTGCGTCTCGTGGTGCCCGGGCACACCATCGGTGAAGCGACGGGCGTGGCGAAGGATTCCAAGGGTCATCTGTACGTATTCACCCGCAGCGGCAATGTCGGTCCGGCGCGCGGCGCGACGGCCTCGCAGCTGTTCGAGTTCGATCAGAACCTGAGATTCGTCAAGCAGTGGGGTGTGGACAACTACGCGGCGTCGTTTGCCCACACCGTGCGAGTCGACAAGTACGACAACGTCTGGATGACCGACGAAGGGTCGAACATGATCGTCAAGTTCAGCCCGCAGGGGATGGTGTCGATGGTGCTCGGCCGAAAGCCGGAGGCGATCGACTTCCTCGAGCGCTATCTCGAGCATGGTGAGATCAATGAAGTGCGCTTCCCCGTGGGCAATCCCGGCACCTTCGGCCGACCGACCGACGTCGCCTTTGACAGCAAGGACAACATCTTCGTCAGCGATGGCTACACGAACTCGCGTGTCGCAAAGATCGCCAAGGACGGAACGTGGGTGAAAGCCGTCGGCACCAGAGGAAGCGGGCCGAACCAATTCAACACGGTCCACGCGATCACGTCCGACGCCAAGGACAACATCTACGTGGCCGATCGCGGCAACCGGCGTATTCAGGTGTACGACGCGGATTTGAACTTCGTCAAATCGATCGCCAACGTCGGCGCGCCCTGGAGTGTCTGCACGTCACCGACGCCCACGCAGTACCTGTTCAGCGGCGACGGAAACGGCAAGATCTACAAGCTCGACATGAACGGCAATCTGGTTGGGTGGGCCCAGACCAGCAAGGGGCATGGCCAGACCGGTTGTCTGATCCACGAGCTCCACTGCGAGTCCGAGAACGTCGTCTACAAGGGTGACTGCTCGACGTGGACGGTGGAAAAGATCACGATCAAAGGCGGAGGCAGGACAACGACGACCCAGTGATACGTTAGCGGCGAACTCCCAGGCTCCAATTCCCAACTCCCAAGGCGCTCTGTTGCGAGCGGTCTTCTTGGGAGTTGGAAGTTGGGCGTTGGGAATTTGCGAAGAGGCTTACCTCTTCGCCCCGCCGAACTTCCAGAAGAGGAACGCAGCCAGCACACCGATCCCCGTCAGCACCTGCCGCTCCGTCCCTGGATCGAACGGATCGCTGGCAACCTTGAGCTCGAGGCGAAGACGCGTCCATCCACCCTGGTTGTACAGCTCGTCGTACATCCGGGTCTGAAGATCGTGGGCGTTGACCGTTTCCAAGTCATCGCCCTGTCCGGGGGCAAATGGGCCCGGCAAGATGGGAAGCCTGTTGCCCGGATCTACCGCCCAGTTGACAAACTTGACGGCCAGGCTTCGATCGGTGGCGGACGGCCACACGGCAACCAGCAGCAACGCCACGACGAGGAGAATCCACCACTGCGCGTTGCTCGGCTGCCTCACGCGCGCAGCATATACCTGCTCTACGGGCAGTGGACGGTCGCCCACCTGAAACTGGCGTTGAACGTCGCAACGGCCGTTGCCTGGTCCCGGGTGAGACAACAGAACTCAAACGTGTAGCGATCGCCGGGCCTAAGAATCTGATTTGACGGCATGGACCAGAGGAGAGTGGCGACTAATATCCGGTCCTTGTCGAGGAGATTTGCGGTTCCGGTCAGGTCGGCCGCACAGCCCACCCCAGTGTTGAGGGCCTGGCCCTGTGCGCTGAACGTCCCGTTGGAATTACCGACGAAGGTCATGACGGTGGTATCTCCGACAATAGCGATCTGGGCCAGAAGAACCTTCAATTGAAAATCGACGGATGTATCCGCAGTGAGTGTGATGGATTTCGTCGCCGGCGCGTAATCGACCGCGCTCGCCTGCATGGTGAATGCGCCGGGCGCGAGGTCGCTAAAGCCGTATCGCCCTTGCGCGTCCGTGACGACGCGTGTCCCCCTGTTCGCACCGTCGAGAACTTCCAGAGTGGCGCCCTCGAGCACCGCGCCTTCGTAACCGGTCACGATGCCACGAAGGGCGAAGCTGTTGGCCGTCGGTTCCGTCGGCGAAGCCCCACACGCGCTGCAGACGAACGCTGCAAGGCCGATGATCGTGACGAGCGTGCGCTTCTCCATCTGTCGATCAGCGTATCGTCCGACCTACGGCACTTCGTTACGACGCTGCAAGAGATCGATGCGATCGTTTCATTACAAAGATGGCGGAGCATTACGGAACCGTCATGGGCCACGATGATGTGGTCGAGCGGCGCGGACCCGTCGGGTCCGCGAAAGGTGTGAGTGACTACTTCCGAGAATCGTCCCGCGGCGCGGCGTCGTCACGATGGCGCCACAGCCAGCCCGCAATTCCGAGCGCGGTCATCCCGACGACGCCACCTGTGAGCCAGGTCCCTACCTTCCCGCCCCGCGACTCGACCGGAGGCGGCACGGGCGGTCGCGACCGCAACGGCCGGTCCGGCGAAGGTACCCACCGCGTCAGATACGCGAACGCTTCCGACGCGCAGAGCGGACAAGCCTGGGCTTCGTGAACTTCTTCACAGTCGAGACAGAGACGGGCGAGACGGAGCTGCATTCCACGAGTGTATCGGTCACCGGCGGATGACGCATCACAAGGCGACGCAGCGCGCTCTACAACGCTGGCCCGCGACCAACTTCGATTCACGGCGATTGCCGGCGACAACGACTTCGCGGTCGTGGAGATTCAAGCCTCGGGCGTTGCGGCCGGGGGCGAAATGCTCCCCTACTCGGTTCCGTTGTTGCATTCTCTTTTGGAAGAATGGCCGAGTGGGATCGGGGACTTTCGGACAGGCTTGGCGGCGTTCCCTATCTCGCGCTGCTCGTCGGGCTGGCGATGATGATTGTCTGGCTGGCGGTGGTCGCGGGACGGTCGAACTCGTCATCGTCGACCCCGTCTACGACCGGAACGGAAGAGCTGATGTGCCAGACCTTGGCGCATGACAAGCTGCTGGGGTCACTGCCGGAAGCGAGTGGTCTCGCGCTGAGTCTTCGCACGCCAAACGTGCTCTGGTCGCTCAACGATTCCGACGCGCCGGATGTGATTGCGCTGGATCCCGCCGGGGACACTATCGGACGTGTCCGCATCTCCGGCGCCCATGTGAACAACTGGGAGGACGTGAGCGTCGCGCCGTGCGGTAACGGTTCCTGTTTGTACGTCGCCGATACCGGCAACGGCGGCGGCACGCAGCGCAACGACGTCGTCATCTACCGGGTTCCCGAGCCAGGGCCTGGCGACAAGGAGACCGCGCCAGCCGAAGTGTTCAACGCGGCGTACCCTGAGGGCGAAGACCACGAGGCGGAAGCGGTGTTCGTAATCGCCGAACAACTGTTTCTCGTCACCAAAGGTCATCCGTCGCTGCTGTTTCGCTTCCCCCGCGAGATGCCGCACGGCTCTCTCGCCACACTCGAACGGATCGGCCAAGTGCCCACCGAGCGCTTTCTCAAGGGCACGATACCAAGGCGCACGCGCATCACTGACGGGGAAACGTCGCCGGACGGCCGCTGGGTCGCACTCCGGACGAACGAGGCGCTCCTCGTCTACCGGAGTCGTGATCTCGTCGCCGGTCACATGAATAATCTCTGGCACGCCGACCTGCGAGCGCTTGACGAAACGCAAGGCGAAGGCGTGGCGATTTCCAATGACGGTGACGTGTACCTGGCTGGAGAGGGCGGCGGCCGGGGCCTGCCAGGGACGTTTGCACACCTGAAATGCGCGCTACCGCAGTGACGCGCATGCCGGACAGATCGGACCGTCCGCACGGCTGAGAGGCGCGGAGCGCCGCTGTGCGACGCGAGCCGGATGCGGATATCATTGCCGGGATTCGCGGATGAGCGTCCAACCGGCAAGACCTCAAACGATCGCTGAGAAAGCCGAGCCGTCCATACTTCCCTTCGTCGCGCCGACCGTCGTGTTCGGCGTGCTCACCGCGCTCGAAGGTTACGTCCCCACGGATCTGTATGCCGTGGCATACGCCGTTAAGGCCGTCGCCGTAACCGCGGCTCTGCTGATATGTCGGCAGCCGCTTCGAGACATCAAGCCGGATTTCACGGTGGTCGTGCCATCAATCCTGCTGGGCTTCGTCGTGTGTGTGGCATGGGTGGGCCTGGAGAAGGCCATCCCATATCCTCACATCGGCGAACGTGTTGGATTCGATCCGTACAGCCTGCCGAACCCGCTGACCCGGGCAGGATTTGTGGTGGTTCGCCTCTATGGGCTGGTGCTCATGGTGCCGGTCATGGAGGAAATACTCTGGCGCTCATTTCTTCTGCGGTACATCACCCAAAGCCAGTTTCTGTCGATTCCAATCGGGGAGTTCTCTTCTCGTGCTTTCGCAGTCGTGATCGCGGCGTCCGCCCTGGCCCACCCTGAGTGGCTCGTCGCCGCGGTGGCCAACATCGTGTACTGCGCCTGGCTTCGACGCACGCGAAGCCTCTTCGCAACCATCGTCGCGCATGCCGCGACGAATGCCGCGCTCGGAGCCTACGTTCTCGCCACACACGAATGGCAATACTGGTGATGCATCGCGACCGGTAAACTGGCCTCGTGACGACGTCCGCGGATGTGGTGATCGTCGGAGGCGGGATCGTCGGGGCGAGCGTTGCGTACCACCTGCGCGCCGATGGATTCACAGGGCGCGTGGTTGTCGTAGATCCCGACCTCACACATACGCGCGCGGCGACGCCAGCCAGCATGGGCGGCGTGCGCACACAGTACGGCGTGCCGAGCAACCTGGCTATGGCCCGATACGGCCTGGACTTCTTCGCCAGGTTCGACGAACAGCTGGCGGGAAGCTGGGGCCGGCCGCGTGCACATTTCCGCCGGGCCGGCTACCTGCTGCTCGCCCATGCCTCAAACGAGGTGGCGATGCGCCGGCGTTGCGCGGCGCAGCAGGCGATCGGAGTCGGCGTCGAGTGGCTCGCGCCGGAAGTCATTCGGCAGGTGGTTCCCGCGTTGGCCGTCGACGACGTGGCGGGAGCGTTGTGGACACGGGAAGACGGCTATGTGAATCCCGGCGGCGCGCTGCAGGGTTTCATCGAGCGCTCGCGGGAGCTGGGTGCCGTATGGCGCCAGGACGAGGTTGTCGGCCTTCGGTTCGAAGGAGCGCACGCGACAGTGCGCCTGCGCGACGCGGGGCCGTTGTCCACCGCCGTCGTGGTGGTGGCTGCCGGTGCGTGGAGCGACGAGGTAACCCGATTGGCAGGCGTCGATCTGCCCGTGCGCCCGCTGCGGCGCCAAGCCTGCCTCGTGCAACTCGGGACGCCACCGAGGGCGCCCATGCCGATGATTCTCGACCGCGACAACCCTATCAACTTCCGCTCCGACACGGAGACCGCGGACCATCTGTTCGTCTCGCGCCAGCTGCATGACGAACCGCCAGGCTTCCGCTTCGACTGGGATGTGGAGAGCTTCGCGGCGCACATCGCCCCGCGCCTGCGCCGTTACCTGCCAGGCTGTGGCGAGCCACGACTGCAGCGTGGCTGGGCCGGCCATTACGACGTTTCGCCGGACGAAAACCCCATTCTCGGGCCGCATCCCGAGCATCCGTCGCTGATGATTGCCGCCGGATTCAGCGGCCACGGGCTCATGCTGGCGCCTGCGGCCGGACGGATCTCGTCCGAGCTGATTCGCCTCGGACGCGCGGAAACACTCGAGGCGCGGCCGTATCGGCTGGGGCGCTTCGCGGAGGCAGAGCCAATCGTCGATCCACAGATTTGAAGCGGTGTTACGGGCGGTCGATTTTCTCCAAGCTGCGAGATCTGGTTGACGCTGGTGAGCGTTGCCGGTACTCTGCGCCTCAACCTGTGAGGTACATCGTGCCGATGATGCGTTCGCTCACACTCGCCGGCGTTCTGGCCTTGTCGACCTTCGCCGTTACGACATGCGGGTCCGATTCGCCTTCAACGTCGCCCAGTCCCACGCCCGCGCCGGCGCCAGCACCTGCGCCGGCACCCGCTCCAGCGCCTGCGCCTGCGCCGACACCGGCTCCGCCGCCAGCGCCGACGATCGCCTCGCTTACCGGTACCGTCTCGAACACCGGTGGACAGCGTCTGGCAAGTGCGAGGGTGACGGCGATCGATGGGCCCAACACAGGACAATCCGTCCTGACGAACAGCAATGGTGAGTATCGATTCGACTCGTTGACGATCGCGGGCATGAACTTCAGCGCGAACGCCAGCGGATATCTCGAGGCCCGCGCCGGCACGTTCGTCAACGGCACGAACACGCTCGCCTTCGTGCTGGCACCCGCTCCTCCGCCTGACCCGTCCATCACCATCACGTCGCGAATCATTGCTGGCGGCCCCGGAACGGCGGCGCAAGAGTGGGGATTCACAGCCACCAGCAACGTGACGTTCACGTCATTTGATTGGGACTTCGGTGACGGCGCGAGCGCGATTGACGGTCGAGCCGAAGAACAACACGTGTACCGGACCAAGGGATCGCTCACGGTGACTGTCACCGGCCGGCGATCCAGCGGAGGGCCCGTCGTCGGGACACTGAAGATCGAGGTGCAGTGACGCGGTCGCGCAAGCCGCGAACGTGGAGCGAACGGTTGCGGCCTAGCGTTTGGTCGGGCTCGGATTTCAGTTCTTAGGACAATGCGCCTGCAAGCGGCAGCATCTGCGCGACCCAGGCCTGATACTGCCGCCGGATCGCGTCGAAGCGATCCGCGTGCATGGTTCGGACGTCCGCCTTCTCGCCGGGATCGTTCATCAGGTCGAACAGGTGCTCACCTGCGTGATCCTTTAAATACTTCCATGATCCGACGCGCGCCGCGTCGAAGCCCGTGATCCGCCAGAATAACGCCCGTTCATACGGCGCCCGCTGACCCGTGCAGACCGGCATCAGGTTCTCACCGTCGAGCGGAAACGTTGGATCGGCCGGGGTGCCAGTGACGCCAAGAATGGTCGCCGTCCAGTCCATCGTGATCGCCGGCTGATCGGTGACGCGGCCGGCGGGAATCACTCCCGGCCATCGCACGATCGCCGGCACCCGCGTCCCTCCTTCGTACAAGTACATCTTCTGAAACGAGAACGGCCAGTTGTAGGAGTATCGTTCGCCGCCGTTGTCGCTCGTGAAGATCACGAGCGTGTCTCGATCGATCTTCGCACGCTCAAGCGCCTTGAGGACGCGGCCGATACCGGCATCCATGCTCTTCATCATCGCGCCGTAAATCTTCGGCGAGCCGCCCTCAACCATCGGACCGGGACCGTGCGTCGTATGGCCGATCGCCTCGTCCTCAGGTCCCTCCCACGGCGAATGCGGCGCCGTGTACTGAAGACTGAGAAAGAACGGCTTCGCATGCGGCCTCGAGATCACCTCCACGGCTTTGTCCGACAGCACGTCCGTGAGATAGCCAACGCGTTCGATGGGCGCGAGGTTCTGCCACAGATCTCGACCGCCACCCTCGGCCGCGATGCCGCCAGGCATGTCGGCCGCTTTGTGCGTGAAGTAGTCGACTGCGCCGCTCAGCACGCCAAAGAACTCGTCGAATCCATGGCGGTTGGGACCAAACTCCGGCTTCCAGCCAAGATGCCACTTGCCGACGAGAGACGTGTCGTAGCCGTTCGCTTTGAGCAGCGATGCAATTGTCGGATGCTCCGGTGGCAGTCCGACATTCGAGGGGGAACTCGATTTCAACGGCTCCTCCAGACCGACGGGGAGCCGCTGCGGGTAGCGCCCCGTGATGTACGCGCACCGCGTCGGCGTGCACACCGGCGCCGCCGAGTAGCTGCTGGTGAACTTCAATCCCTGGCGCGCGAGCCGATCGAGCACGGGCGTCCGATAGTCCGGTCGGCCGTAACAGCTCAAGTCGCCGTAGCCGAGATCGTCCGCGAGAATGAACAGCACATTCGGCCGTTGAGCCGGCGCGGCATGGACGACGCCACTCGCCGCGAGCGCGGTCGTAGCCACAGCCGACTCGATGAATTCCCGGCGTGTTAATTTGTGCGGCATACGCGCATGCTACCCGAAGATGGCCAAGCGCCTTCGCGCGTTTTGTGCACTGATTCACGTGTAGCCGGGAACGCCTCTGGAGAGCCAGCACTTCGATTCGGACTGGTCCCGATAAACGTTGCGGCTACTGAAGGCTCGTCGGCGTCGATAGCCGTATGACGCGGGGCCATTCTGGCTGGATGGCCCTTCCTGATGCGCCTCATCCCCGTAACCTCACCGACGAGCAATGGAACTTCATTGGGCCCTGCTTGCCCAAGCTGTGCACGCCGTGGCGTAGAGCTGATCGCTCCGCACCGGAGGACCGGGAAACAGCGGACGCAAGACGGTCGCCCGCTGCGTCGCTACCGACGGAGGTGGAAGGTAGAGCGACTTTTTGCCTGGCTCCAGAACTTTCGGCGGATCGTGTTCTGATGGGGTGAAGCCGTCGCGCGATAGTGGGCTAGTTTGAGCGTAATCCGCGCGCTTCAACCCATCGCCCGTCGATTCGAACAACCATCGTTCCAATTGGAACGCCATCCTGAGTCCGTTCCACGCGAAAGCCGATGTCGCTCCCGGATAAGATCGTCGTGCCCTCAGTCATTAATGGGGGCTGGCCAGGCACCGGGACCCGCACTTGAGCCGATGTGAGCACTGATGCAATCGCTCCGACTGCCACCAAAGAGAGCATCCACGCCACAACCAGCTTCCACACGCGCGCGACCTTTGTAGTCATGGTCTTTCTCTCCTGGGACAAGCCTACCGCTTTTCACGATTCGAGGATAACCAACGAGCTTTGTTTGCGATGTTGAAATGTGCGCGCCGGCCATTGGGATTATTCCCGCCGGAGGATAGGCGCGAGAATCCCGGCAGACACGAGAGCAACGGGCAACAGAAGGAGGCCGATCGCGATGTGTCCGACGGCTAAGGCACGGAGCATGCCTACGTCGTCATGCGCAGCAGCTTGATAAGGTTGCCGCCGAGGATCGCCTCCTTCTCAGGGTTACTCAGGAATCCGGCGTTGACGATCAGATCAACCGTGACCGGCCAGTTGAAGGGTGTGTCAGTGCCGAAGACGACCTGACTGACGCCCATCTCCGCGACGAGATGGCGGAGCCCTTCAGGAGAGAACACCATCGAGTCGGCCAGGATCTGCGAGCGCATGTATTCGCTCGGGCGCTTCTTGATGATGCAGTTCTGGCCCGTTCGCTGGCAGGCCACCTCGGTCCGGCCGAGATACGACGGCAGGTACCCGCCGCCATGCGAGCCGCAGACGCGAAGGGAGGGAAACTTGTCGAACGTACCGTCGAAAATGAGCCGCGACAGGAACACAGTCGTCTCCAGCGGGTTGCCGACGATGTTTCCGAGCCCACCGCGTCCGGCCAGGGCCCCCTGCTGAATGATGTTGGCGGAGCCATTCGGATGCATGAACACCAGCTCGCCCAGCTCCGCTGCTTTCGCCCAGAACACGTCGTACTTCGGAAGCGTCAGGCTTTCGCCGTTCACGTGGCCGCCGACCGTCACACCGCGTGCGCCAAGTCGCTTGACAACGTCCTGGAGCATGTCTGCGGCAAGTTCCGGAAACTGGAGCGGCACCGAGGCCATCCCGACGAAGCGATCGGGATGCTGCCGCGACCACTGCGCAAGCGTCTCGTTATGTTTGTTGCAGATGGCGCGTGCCAGCCCCTGGTCTTTTATTTCCCACCACCAGAAGTCATTGACGGTCAGCGCCGCAACATCTATCCCGAGCTTGTCCATGACCGCGAGGCGATCTTCCAGACCGGGGCCCGTGGCCCGATCTTTTTCGTACGGCGTGCCCTTGACGACGTCGCCGAGCGGCATGTCCCAGTGCGCGTGCACGTCAACGACGCGCACGCGTCGTCCTCCGATCGTGACCTGGCGACGGGCGGGCGGTGCCTGCGCGCGTAATCCCGGTCCACGTCCTGCGACGCAGGCACCGGCGGTGGCTGCGGCGACAGTCTTGAAGAATTCTCTGCGATTCGGCACGGCTTGCCTCCTGACGTGGTTTCCCGGGAGCAGTTATCGTGTGCTTCGCGATTTTCGTGACCGTCGTGGTCAAGACAGACAGCGCGGATGATCAAGCCGCAGCGACGGCATGTCAAGGCTTCGTGTATGGCTTCGCGACGCGAGGACGTCCGCTGGTCCAAAGAGTCAGTAATGATTTGCTGCAGAATTTCCCTTATGACCGCTAGGGGTTTTCCCTGACCGCCTTGGCGCGTTGGACCTTCGATGCATTCAACGCGACGCCGGATCTGTGCTGTTCCATGATGCGTCCAACGGTTCGCGCGATTTCCTCCGCGGCCGCCTGCGGCGGCTTGCCTTTCGGATGGATTCCGCAGATCGCGCTCGTGACGGAGTGATCGAGGTCGCGACTCCAGCGTGATTGGCCCGACTCGTCACGCCCGTAGGTAAGGTAAGCCGACACCATATTGAGCCCGGTCCCGGGTCGCTCGCCCACGACGTGGACGATGACGGCGGCGCCGACGAGTCCGCCGATTTCATAACCTGCGCGCACGCGTCCGTTCTGTACGACGACATCGGTTTCGCCGACGTGGCATCCGTTGTCGGACAGGAGCCGGCGCAGCGGCGGCAGCAACGCGCGAAGCTGCTCGTTGATGGCATCGGCATTCAGCCCATCCGAAACCACAAGCTGCACCTGCGGTTCCCGTGCTCGATACAGTGTCGCCACCGCGCGCGCGTCGTCGTCGCGCAGGCGCTCGCCGGCCGCCGGATGTGCAAGATAGTCGTCGCGGTTCGTTGCCGTCGTCCGCACACGCACGCTGCGTGGGCTCGCGTCCCTGATGATGCCGTCGTCGACAGTCGCATACAGCGCGCGGCGCGCGTGTGTGTAGATAGCCTCGACTCGCGCATCGGCTTCCGATGCGTCCACGACGCCAAGGTCGAACCCGCGTTCACGCAGTTCGTACAGTCGCCGGCGTCCTGCGTCTTCGAGTAATGACGCCGTGCGCTGGTCGCCGCCCTTCCCGGCGTACGTCGCGTAGAGACGCGCGACCGTGTCGGCCCCCGGTTTCGGCTCGCCGTCATGGCCCAGCACACCGAGAGCTGTCAGCCGCTGCTCCATCGAGGACGTCATGCGCCGGCCGACCTGGCGGCGCAGACGAGGGTGCTCGCGAAACGACGTGGTGAGATACCCCAGCATCGGATCGGCGTTGCCGGCCACCGCCATCATGTACGCGGGCGCGGCGCGATCGACGAGGCGCTCGGCAAGACGACGCAACGTCGAGGGAGCGACGCCCATATGGAAGGTCGCGCACACGTCGAGCCCCATGCTGATGCCGTGGAGCTTCGCCATCACCGTGTCCTCGAGGCATGCGCGCTCGAGTTGCTCCGGGTCTGTGAACACCTCGGGCCCGATAAAGCCGGCCACATCGTTCACAATCATCCAGGGCCTTGCCGCCGGACGGATCCTGTTAACGCCGCTTGTCTCCTGGCGGAGGTGGCGCGCGAGCCCGTACGTGCGCGCCTCCAGCGTCACCATGTCGACACCTTCGGCGGAGCCGTTGGTCACCTCCGATCCCTGCCCCGTCTCGAAGTACAGCCCATCGAAGTCCCGGACCAGATCGAGTAGATCATCCACATCCAGGCCCGCCATGCCGACAAGGGCTCGAGATGTGCCGGCCAGGCTCTGGAACACAACGTCGATCCGCGTGTGCTTCTGCGCCTTGTGCTGCTTCACGACGTCCGACAGCACGCAGTAGCGGGTGGGAAGATCGAGGCGTCGCACGACGCCTTCCAGCAACTGCTCGAGCCGGACGATCGTGTCGAGATCGTCGGCGGCAGGATTGACACCGATGATCACGTCGCCACAGCCGTACGACAGCCCCTCCAGAATGGAAAACAGGATCTCCTCTTCGTCGTCGCCGGGGCTGTTCGGCTGGAGGCGCGAGCCAAAATGGCGCGCTGCGCCGATCGTGACGCCATCGCCATCCAGTGGATTGAACAGCGCGCGCGCGACGCACGACAGCTCGTCGTTCGTCATCACTTTTGCGACTGCGGCAATCGCCTCACTTGGCAGCGCGTAACAGTGCGTCCGCGCCCACGCCGCCCCATCGGGTCCAAGCAGCATGGCTTTCACGCGGGCAATCGTGAGGGCATCAAGGCCGTCGTCGAAACGACGATCGCGCGACCGCTTGAGTGCGGCCGTCACCCCGTCGTCGACAAAGACAGCCCGTCGGATGTCACCGATCGTGGTCGCCAGCAACACGCTGCGCGCGTCCTCGCGCAGGCGGTCATCGGCGGTACCGCCCACCACGAGGTCGCCCTCCTTGAACGCGTTTGCAAGCGTGAAGACTCGGCGCAGCTCCCGGTCATTCATTGCCGTCAGTGTCTATCCTCAGGCGGTGGCGCGCACCCCTTCCATGAAATCGTGACGTCACTAAAACGTCCAGCCGTAACTCTGCGCTAGAGATCTCACAGCCCTAACTGCTCGAGAAATCGTCCTGGCGAAGTAAGTCTTCGTGCAGCGGCCATTTGTGGAGTCCCCTGAGGCGCTGCGGGCTACAAACCCGGCGCCACTAATTAGGTACCCCTTTTGAATGATTCCGCGCCTGATTGATAGTCCTCGCTCGCCAACCGCCGAAGACCGCCACGCGCGAGGACCCGATGCCCCAGAGTCAGTCCGCACTCATGGGCTTGCAACTGGTTCGCTCCAGCTTTGTACTCATTGCGATTAGAGTTAGGCATTTACGCCAGGGCCATGACGAAACCTAAGACCACGCTGACTCTGGCGCCGCGGATGTCGTTTCATGAACGGCTGGGGGTATCCATCGCATTGTCACTGGCGGTGATCGCCTCCGCCTGTGGCGCAACGGCCACGACTACCACCGGGGTCGGACCGACCCCCGCAAAGTGCGCAGTCTCGATCACGGCGCCTCCGTCAGCAATAGACGCCGCCGGCGGCGCCGGGAGCATCGCGGTGGCGACGCAACCCGAATGCACATGGACAGCGTCGACTGACGCAAGCTGGATATCCGCACTGGCTCCCGAGTCTGGACAGGGGAGCGCCGACGTCGCGTTCCAAGCGGCGCCGAATCCAAACGGCATCGCACGCCAGGCGGGTGTGACCGTCAGCGGACAGCGAGCGACCATCAGCCAGGCCGCGGCGCCCTGTCGCGTGAACCTTGCCGAATCGAGCGGGCAGTTGCCAGCTACAGGCGGCAGCTTGACCGTATCCGTTGCTGCACCGAATGGGTGCTCGTGGCAGGCGGTGAGCAACTCAGGCTGGCTATCCGTGAGCGCTGGAAATAGCGGCAGCGGCAATGGCACCGTTACATCTACAGCCGCCTCCAATACCGGCGGTGCGCGAACTGGCGTGTTGGTCATCGAAGGACAGTCGTTCACGGTATCGCAGGCAGCAGCCGTACCGGTCTCGCCATGTGAACTCGCCATTCAACCCGCCACCGCGTCACTGCCCGCTGCCGGTGGCACCGGCACGGTAACTGTGAACGCAGGGGCAGGCTGTCTGTGGAATGCGACGACTTCCGCATCCTGGATCGCGATCACCTCCGGCGCGAGCGGCAGCGGAGCCGGCAGCGTGAGATTCTCCGTCGGCGTCAACACAGGATCGGCACGAACGGGGAGCGTGTCGATTTCCGGAGAGGAATTTTCGATAACTCAAGCCGGAAACTGCTCCGTCTCCGTCACTCCGACATCGCAGTCGGTGGGCGCCGCCGGAGGTGCAGGTTCGCCGATCGCGGTTTCGACTACCACGGGCTGTACATGGACCGCCGCGAGTACCGTGCCGTGGTTGACGATCGTCTCTGGGACGAGTGGCAGCGGCAGCGGAAGCGTGACGTTCTCCATCGAGGCAAATACGAATAGCGCGCGGGTCGGCACCCTCATGATTGGTAACCAGACCTTTACTGTGAATCAGGCGGCGACAACCTGCTCCTTCACGATCAATCCGACCAACCAGTCAATTGGTGCGGCGGGCGGGGCCGGAACCCGGGTCAGCGTATCGACGACGTCGGGATGCGCATGGTCCGCATCCAGCACTGCAACGTGGATCACCGTCACCTCCGGAGCGAGCGGCACGGGTCCCGGAAACGTGAACTTCAGCGTCGCAGCCAATACTGGCGCCGTCCGAAACGGGACGCTGACGATCGCCGGCCAGACATTCACCGTCACGCAAGCGGCGAACTGCACGTACTCGATCACTCCCACGAGCCAGTCCGTCGCTGCCGGCGCGGGGGGAGGAACACCTATTGCCGTTTCAACCGGCACGGGCTGCAGCTGGACGGCTGCGAGCAACGTCTCGTGGATAACCATCGCATCGGGTTCCACTGGGAGCGGCAACGGCTCCGCCACGTTCACCGTGACCGCCAATCCTGGAGCGGTGCGAACAGGGACACTCACCGTTGCCGGTCAGACCTTCACAGTGACTCAGGCCGCGACCTGTTCGTACACGATTAGCCCGTCCAGCAAGTCGTTTTCTGACAAGGGAGGCGATGGAACGTCGTCGGTCACGGCGCCTTCGTCGTGTAGCTGGACCGCGGTGAGCAATGCACCTTGGATCACTGTCACCTCGGACGCGAGCGACAGCGGAAACGGAAAGGTCACGTTTAAGGTAGCGGAGAACAGGGACAACTTCGAGCGCATCGGCACTCTTACGATTGCGGGCAACACGTTTACCGTCACTCAGGCCAAGCACTGAGTCGGGAATTTCACGGTCATGGAACGCCGACCCGACCACACGCCACCGAAGACCACGGCCGTGTCGACGCGCGCGACAGACCAGCGGACATCGCGCGCGCTTGTCGTCTCGATGCTGCTCACCCTCGGCGTGCCCGGTGCGGCGGAAGCGCAGCAGAACCTTGAAGGTGTCCTCTCGTTTCTGCTGACGAATCGATCCATACGGACGGACGATCCGACGCAGGACGAGCAGGCTGCGTCAGCCACACGTGACACGATCTCACGTTTCCTGTTGGCCGAACTGAGTACTCTGCCCACGAGCTCATCGGCGAGTGGCTTTACCTATCGACTCGATCCTGGCCTGGGTGGAGGCGTTGTCCGATCCAGCGACAGCTTCGGCCCATTCTTCGTCGAACGATCGCTGACGGCCGGAAAATGGAGACCGTCGGTCGGGGTCAGTTATCAGGACGCGACGTTTCACGCCATCGACGGGAGGAACCTTCGCGATGGCACCCTCGTGGCCACTGCAAGTCGCTTGCGGGGGGAAGCCCTGCCGTTCGACGTGGAAACGGTCGCCCTCTTTCTCCGCAGTCATACGGCGACCTTTTCGGGCAACCTTGGTGTAACAGATCGGCTCGACGTGGGCGTGGCGCTGCCGTTCGTCCGCCTCACCCTTCGCGGCGAGAGAGTTGACGCGCTGCGCGGTGTGACGTTTCTGCAGGCACGCGCCGACGCCTCGGCCTCGGGTATCGGCGACATCGTTATTCGCGCGAAATACAACGTGCTGCGCCGCGGAGGCAGCGGCCTCGCAGTGGGCGCCGAATCAAGGCTGCCGACCGGAGCGAAAGAAAATCTGCTGGGATCAGGCAAAACAGTCCTGAAACCACGGGTCGTCGCGTCGCTCGAAGGCACTCGTGTAGGTGTCCATGGTGACCTGGGATACTCATTCGGAGGACTTTTCAAGCAACTCGACTACGGCACGGCGGTGACGATCGCGGCGAATCCCAGACTGACCGTCGTTGGAGAAATGCTCGGCCAGCGTCTCGATACCGGTGGACGCCTCATGGAAACCACCGCACCGCATCCTCGGTTGATTGGCGTTGATACCATTCGTTTGTCGGCCGTACCCGAAGGCACGGAACGCGTGCTGGCAATTGGAGGGGTGAAATGGAACCTGGCCGCAAGCATGCTGCTGAGCGCCACGGTTCTTCGCCCGCTCACTGACGCGGGCCTCACGCCGCGCTGGGTCCCGGCTGTCGCGATTGAATACTCGTTCGGCGGATAACGGTCATGGATTCTGAATCAATCGGTCCCATCATCGTCACATCCGAAGACGCCGAGAACGCGCTGATGCTTTTCCCGGCAGAGCAGGGGATAGCGACCGCTGGCAACCTCGTCGAGGCTGATGCTCGCGCTTCGGATTCACCTCCCGGCAGCGTGATCGAGCGACAGCATCAAGCACCACTCGCCGGTGACGCGTTCGGCGTATCGAAGCCCCTGGCCGGCCGGCCGGCTTCCACGTTTCATTTCGAGAATTGGAGCCTGGGGCGGGCGCAGTGGCTCTTCGAGGCCACGCCTTCGACGCAAGTCTGGGTGTCGGCCGCTCTCGTGTCTGCGGCCGCGCTCGTTTTGCTGGTGTTCGCGGTCGGTCGCGATCCAGCAGCACCCGGCGTAAGCCGATCGACTCAGGCGGCCGCAGTTGCCCAACCTGGCGTCGTGATCCCGCCCCGAACGCCGCCGCGCGTGGCGGACACTCCCCCGGCTCCCTTGCTGGAGGCGACGGCACCGTTTTCGACGTCGTCGGCCGCGACTACATCGCAACTCTCGGGCAAAGCCGCGCCGGCTCCGCGATCGCGTTTTCCCGAAATCGACGTTCCCCGGCAGCGTCGCGACGCTCGGCAAACGATTGCGACCCCAGTTCCTCAGATACCTGCCGCCGCGGCGTTGCCGACAAGTACCGACCGTGCGATCGGTGCGTCGACGACTGCAAACCTGGACGTCGCGATAGCGCCAGCCGATTCAAAAGCTCCTTCGGACCCTCCGCCCGCTCCGATGCCTGGAACCACCGGCGTGACACCGCCGGGAAGATCCACTGCCGTATCAGCGGTTCCACCAGTCGTCATGTCTGACACGAGCGCCATTCAAAACGTGCTGGGCCGCTACCTCACCGCGTTCATGAATTTGGATGTTGAAGAAGCGAAAGCCGTCTGGCCGACAGTCAACGAAAAAGCGCTGAGCCGAGCCTTCGCGAGCGTGGACGAACAGCAGTTCGAGCTCAATGAGTGCGAAATCGCTGTCGCAGGACCGAATGCCGACGCCTCCTGTACGGGTATCGTCCGATACGTCCAGAAGGTTGGCAGCAAGATGATGCGTGTCGAACCGCGCCGGTGGAAGTTCGAGTTTCGCAACAGCGATAGCCAATGGTTTATTGAGAACGTCGATAGTCGTCAGTGACAACAGGATGACACTCAAGCACCTCATCACAACGCCGGCGATGCTGCTTACGATTCAGCTGCTGTGCGGAGTGGCACACGCGCAGGCATTTCTTCCCGAAGACAATCTTGCGTATCCGGTACAGATTGTCGTGCCCGGTGGAGGTGGCACCGGTTTCTTTGTCAGACGAGATCGCGAGGTCTTTCTTGTCACCGCGATGCATGTGCTGTTCGATCTTCGCACCGGACAACTCCAGTCCAGTGAAGCCACCCTTCGCGCGTTGAGTAAGGACGTACGGGAAACCGCTGTGAACGTGATTCGCGTGAACGCGGTCCAGCTACAGGAAGCAAAGCAGATTCGTACGGATGCACGGCGAGACGTCGCTGTTGCACGTATCGCGACGCTTGCGCGGGATGGGTTGAACACCACGCCCGGTGTTGTGGTCGTGGAGCAGACGAAGGGCGCAATGGTCGTGGCTCCGTTCGACTACTTGTCTCGCTATGAGGGGGTGAACATCTCCAGCCAGATCTTCATGTTCGGCTATCCGTCAATCGGATTGTCTGATGCTCCACAGATCGACCGTTCGAGGCCATTGGTAAGAGGTGGAATTGTCGCTGGCGTCAATGCTGCCCTGAAAACAATCATCATCGACGCTCCGGTGAATCACGGCAACAGCGGCGGCCCGGTTGTGCAGCTTTCCGCGACCAACAAACTGCGCATCATCGGCATCGCCACGCAGTACGTGCCAGTACCCGAGGATGTGTTGCCATTGACGCCCGGCGGTTCTCCAGGCTCCGCACTTCCTCCGTCTCCGACCGGTGTCGCCCTCGGCAACTCCGGATACGGCGTCGTGGCGTCGGCAGATTCCATCATTGACCTCATATCGACGTTTTGATGGCACGCCCTGATTTCCTCCGCGACCCGAGCCGTTCCTGCGTTACTATGCCGAATCTCCCTGGCACGCGCGGCGCCGCCGCCGGCGACGTGTAAGTCGTATAGAGGTCAGCTGGCGAGGTCTGCCGGGCCCTCCACGTCGGGACAATCAGACGATGAACATGCTTCGGATGAGAGTCAGGGGACTCTCCCTGCTTTCCGTCGTGCTCTGCGCATACGCATCGCCCGCGCTGGCGCAGGTCGAGGCAGTTCCACCGCAGGCCACAGCCGCGAGTCCCCCGTCGCCGCCTGCGGGTCAGCAGGGTGGGCCGCCAAACGGCCAAGGAGCGCAGGACAACGGTGG
>Ga0070698_100001285_pt1 | contig 27989 bp, 18 predicted proteins | sample KBSK1502metaG_FD_65477 | JGI IMG/M metagenome (GOLD analysis project Ga0070698, IMG submission 65477) | Corn, switchgrass and miscanthus rhizosphere microbial communities from Kellogg Biological Station, Michigan, USA - KBS K1-50-2 metaG | ecosystem: Host-associated > Plants > Roots >...
CTAACCCTTCCGCCTGCTGAGTCAACTTCTCGAGCGCATTCTCGAGTTGACGTGCCAGCTCGTTCAGCCGCTCCACAGCCGCGGTGTGCGTCAGCAACTGGACTCGCGCACTTTCAATATCACTCTCAGCCCCGGCCACTTCGGAGAGCTTCTGCGCGTGTGAATCTTCCGCAGCGCGCAACGCCAGGATAGCCTGCTCATTATCAGCGCTGAGTTGAGCTTCGGCCTGACGCAAGCGTTCCAGCTCAGATTCGACAATCACCAGGCGCGCGTTGAGCGCCTCGACTTCCTTTTCAATTTCGGTGCGACGCTTAGTCAGCGTCTCGATTTGTTCTTCCTGATAAACGCGCTCGCGGATGCGGCGATCGCGCTGCAACGCCGCGTCGGCAATGGCCGCGCGCAGTTGTGTCAACTCGTCTTCGAGCGCACGAGCTGCTTGCGTGGCCGACCGGCTGGTTTCTTCCCTCGCCTCCAACTCTGTGGCCAGGCGCCGATCTTCTTCAGTGGCACTCTCCAACTGCAACTGCGATTGCTCCAGCAGGGTCACCAGGCTGCGCTCTTCGGCGACAAACACATGGCGCAGGAGTTCTCGCAGTTCTTCTCTTTGAATGCGATAGCGGCGGGCCTTGGCTGCCTGGCGGCGGAGACTGTTCACCTGCCGCTCAATCTCAGCGATGATGTCCGACACGCGGCTGAGATTTGAGCGCGCGGATTCGAGACGAGCTTCGGCAGCGCGTTGGCGCACGCGAAACTTGGTGATCCCGGCGGCTTCTTCGATGATGGTGCGGCGGTCCATCGGCTTGGCCGACAGGATTTGTCCGATGCGTCCCTGTTCAATGATGGCGTAGTGTCCGCCCGACAATCCGGTTCCGGAAAACAAATCCTGAATGTCGCGCAGCCGACACGGCCGGTCGTTGAGCAGGTATTCACTTTCGCCGGAACGATAGAGACGACGGGTCACCGAGACGGCCTCACCCGGCGCAAACTCAAGCGCGAGATTGCGTTTGCGCCAGTGGCGATGATGTGTCGGTGTTCTTGCTTTGACTGCGGCAGTTTTGTCGTCGGAAGTCGCGATTGCTGTCGCTGGATCGGCTTCGCCGGTACTTGCTTCTATTAAGGGTTCGGCAGGCGACTCAACTATTTCAGGCGCAGCGATGATTTCGGCATCTTCAAAGACGGGGCTGTGTTCGTCGATCTGCTCGAGCGTTGAATCTATATCTTCGATGTCCGGCTCGTGTTCGATGACTTCATCGCGCACCAGGTGCAGAACTACTTCCGCCATGCCGCTGGGTTTGCGATTGCGCGAGCCCTGAAAGATGACGTCTTTCATTTCGGCGCCGCGCAGGTGCTTGATGCGCTGCTCGCCCAGAACCCACGAGATAGCGTCGGCAACATTGCTCTTGCCGCAGCCATTCGGTCCGACAACGCCGGTTATCCCGTCACCAGTGAAGATGAGGTCAGTATGATCCGCAAAGGACTTGAAGCCCGTGATTTCGAGTCGTCTTAGCTTGAACATCGGCTATCCGTCGATTTGATGCGGGGGGTGACGGCCGAAGCTTGGCATCAAAGGCGACCTACGGGCTTGCACTATAAAGACAGGTGGGCGACATGTCAACCAGAACTTTAGCTGGAGAAGTTTAAGTCGCCGGAAACCAACAGGTTAATCACCACTCTTCGGGCGGTTGGGTCTTTGAGGACGCGATGCTAAGGAGTTGCTTTTCTTTCCAGCAAGACATTTATCCCGCGGCGAAGGCCGTCGGGAGTTGTAGCCTCGTACCGCAGCATATGACCATCCAGAAAGACCGTGGGCGTGCCCGTTACGCCCAGCGCTGCGCCCCGCTGCGTATCTGCACTAATCCTCTGGTCAACCATATTGCTGTCCATGTCGGCGGTGAATTGATCCAGCTTAAGGTTAAGTTGCCGTGCATACGAAAGGAAGATTGGCCGCGGATCGTCCAGCTCGGCCCACTCTTTCTGATTGCGATAGAGCCGATCGTGCATCTCCCAAAACTTGTTCTGATTGTGCGCCGCCTCAGCCGCGTGCGCCGCGGCCAAAGCGTTCTTGTGAACCCTGGTCAAAGGAAAATGATGAAAGACGATCTGCACCTGGTTGCCGTATTCTTTTTCGATTTGCTTTAGTTCCGGATAGAGCTGGCCGCACGGGGGACATTGATAGTCGCCATACTCTTCGAGCACGACCGGTGAACTGACTTTCACATTTGGTTTCGTCAATCCTGCCGCATTGGGTGTTGGTTGATTCGGCGCGGGAGTCGCGCCTGAGATTAGCGCCGGCTGAGTTGAGTTAGGCATGCCCAGGTTCGACTCGCCGCCACTGTTCTTACTTCGCATCGTAAACGCGAAGATACCTATGACGGCAATTAGCACGACCACAATGATGATGAAAGGTAGATATCGTTTCATAGGATTCTGAGAATAAAGATTTTCTCTTCAATCAAGCAGCTTCGTCCTTACGAAAGTGCAGTTTCATCATCTGCTCCGGACGGAGAGCGGCAAACGCATAGGCTTTGCCAGTATTGTCGCTGAACTCAACTTCGAAGACACCGTCCTTCCACTGCTCGACAACTGTGCCAACTTCGCCACGGCGTAGGCCTTCAGAATCCAGATCTTCGGTCAAAGCCACGACATCAAGTAATTCGATATTGTCCATTTCCTAAGCGCTCCTCCGAGGATTGAAGCAAGTCGTTAGACGGGGAAAGTCTTCATCATTCCTAATGATCCACGCAGTTCTGAGTACAGCTTCGTTTTGGATGAATCCCTCGCCTTCCCACCTTGAAACGCTAAATTCCACAATAAATCTTCGTCCATATGCTGTCGGCTCTTGTTCTGCTGCGTCCTCATTCAATATTCGCTCTAATATTACGCGCCGCAATCGTTCGGCGTCATTCCTCCCGATTCCAAGCTTTCCCTTAAAGACCCGAGCCTTGTGTTTTCCCTCAGGATGATCAGGATTCAGGCAGTAATCGCGTAGTTTCCTGAGATCAACAACAGCATTCTCAGCATTGGGAAGCTTCATCCATCCTCGCTCACGAATGAACCGCCACCCGTGGCATCTCGCGACCGTCGCCGCCTTCTGCCGGTGTCAGTACGCGCAAAGGCTCGGGCCATTCAACCGCTGGAATTGAGTCAGTACCAAAGCGGCCATCGCCCCCCTTCGCTTTATCGCGCAAGGCCTTCAAAACTTTCTCAGGCATGATCGGCACTTCGTCGATCCGCACGCCGACTGCATTATAAACCGCATTGGCCACCGCGGGTGGAACCGGAAGCAGCGGCCCCTGTCCTACTTCCTTGGCGCCGAACGGGCCGTTGGGATCGGGATCTTCAATTAGATAGGTTTTAACGTCGCACATCTCCATCGTCGTCGGGCTCTTGTATTCGAGCATCGATGGAATCTTGTGCACCACGTTGCGGTTCGCGCGATAGGCCATCTCCTCCATCAGGATTTCACCCAGACCCATGTAAACGCTGCCTTCGACCTGACCCATCACCAGCATCGGGTTTATCGACTTGCCGATGTCATGCGCAATCCAGATACGCTCGACGGTTACTATCCCAGTTGACGGATCGACGTCGACTTCAGCTACCGCCGCGGAATAACTGTAGGCCGGCGAAGGCCCAACTCCGGCGCCTTTGTACTTGCCAGGCGAGCGCGGCGGCGAGTAGGAACCGACGGTGCCGATGGTGCCGAACTTTGATTCCGCCAACACGACCGCTTCGGCAAATGAAACGCCCACCTCGGGGTTTTCGACATCGAACGCGCGCCGCTCAGCGAACGAAATATTTTCGATTGGCAGATTAAGTTTTTCGGCGACAGCTATAGTCAAAAGCTCGCGCGCTCGCTCGGCTGCCTGAATCGCGGCGTTGCCGGTCATCAAGGTGACTCGGCTTGAATAGCTGCCCAGGTCGACCGGCGTAAGATCGGTATCGGCGGTAACCACGCGAACGTCGAACGGATCGATGCCCAACACTTCGGCGACGATGTAAGCGAGAATCGAATCCGATCCCTGGCCGATGTCAGTCGAGCCGCACATCACACAAACGCCACCCTGGCGATCAAGGCGAAGCTGCACGCCCGACTGCGGCATGTTGTTCCAGTAGATCGGCAAACCCGCGCCGCAGATATAGGAACTGCAAGCTATGCCGATTCCCTTTCCGTAGGGGAGCTTGCGCGAGTCGCTGTCTTTCCAAGTCAACCCGGTCGCTATCGCTCCCGGTTCTGACACATTCCAGGAAAACTTATTCCTCCAATCTGAGCCTTCAACAATTTTGTCGATGCACGCTCCCAGACCCATGCTGCCGATGCGGAGATAATTTGCAGTGATTGAGTTTGGCTTGACTAGATGGGCTCTGCGCATCTCCGCAGGATCAAACCGTAACTCCTCAGCAATCTTGTCGAGATGAACTTCAAGCGCGTAACGCGGTTGCGGTGTGCCGTGCCCGCGCTTGGGCCCGCATGGTGGTTTGTTGGTGAAGGCGCGCAAGCCTTCGAACTTGTAGCGCGGCACATCGTAGGTGACAGTTTGCAAAGCGCCTGTATAGAACGTGCTCGCAACTCCGTAACTGCCATAAGCGCCGCCATCCAGGAAAGACTTGAAGTGCATCGCAGTGATCGCGCCGTCTTTCTTCACGCCGGTCTTGATGTGCATCAGGACCGGATGCCGACCGCGGTGGCAATAGAAGACTTCTTCGCGGGTCAAAGTGCACTTCACCGGGCGGCCGGTCAGCATCGACAGTTTGCAGACGATAACTTCGTGATTAAAAGGATCGCTCTTGCCGCCAAAGCCGCCGCCATTCGGCGTGGCAATCACTCTGATGTGACTGGCGGGCATTGCCAGCACTTTGGTTAAGGCGCGATGCACATAGTGCGGCGTTTGGGTAGAACTCCAGAGCGTCAGTTTCTCGTCGGTATCGAGATAAGCAACTGCCGCATGCTGCTCCATCGGCAGATGCGTATTGCCTTCGTAAAAGAAAATGTCTTCGCGCACCAGGTCGGCCTGGGCGAAACCTTCTTTCACTTCGCCGAATTCAAGCGAGACTTTCTTGTGCACATTGGCGGCGTCGCCATAATCATGAATCCGAGGCTCGTCGATCATGATCGCTTCTTCGATCGACGAAATCGTGTTCAGCCGTTCGTACTCGACTTCAATCAGGTTCATCGCGTCGAAGGCCCCGTCTTCATCAATCGCGGCGACCGCCGCGACCGGATCGCCGACGAAACGCACCTTGTCGATGCAGAGCGCGTGCTCGTCCTGACTAACCGGAAGGATTCCATAAGAGATCGGCAAGTCTTTGCCGGTAATGATGGCCATGACTCCTGGCAGCGCCAGGGCTTTCGATAGATCGATGTTCTTAATCAGCGCGTGCGGCTCATGGCTCCGCAGAATTTTGCAATAGAGCATGCGCGGCAGAAAGATGTCATCGGCAAACTTCGTCTGGCCCGTGCACTTCGCGCGCGCGTCGACCTTGCGAAATGGTTTGCCGACTACGTTGAGTGGCCTTCCGTTGTTGCCGTTCTTCGTCATGGTTCAAGAAATTAGCCGCAGATGGACGCGGATAAACGCGGATCCGGGACAAAAACTGAAAAACCTGATCGCCTCGCTGGTCATTTGTAAAATCCGCGTCTATCCGCATTCATCAGCGGCCAGTTCTATTCGTAACCATAAATGCTTTCGCGAGGTAGCTCCATCTCTTCACCGCGCACGCGCGCCGCGGCCAACTCGACCGCTTCGTAAATCTTAATATAGCCGGTGCAGCGACAGAGATTTCCTGACAGGGCTTCCCTAATCTCCTCGCGCGTCGGCTTTGCGTTCTTATCAATCAATTCCTTCGCGGCAAGCAGAAAACCCGGCGAACAGTATCCGCACTGCGCCGCCCCGGTATCCGCAAATGTCACCTGAAGTGGATGAAGCTGCGCGCCGTCAGCCATGCCTTCGATCGTTTCCACCTCACGGCCTTCAGCATCGAGACCGAGCATCAGGCAGGAAAGAATCGCGCGCCCGTCGATGAGTATCGTGCACGTCCCGCACTCGCCCAACTCACAACCATGCTTGGTGCCAGTCAAGCCAAGGTCTTCGCGCAGGACTTCGAGCAAAGTCTTGTGCGGCGCGAAAGCAACTTCAGCCGCTTCGCCGTTGAGCGTGAATGAAATATGGGCTTTCTGCTTCATTTTTCAGGCTTCCGCAGCTGCATGTTTCTTCGTCTTCCCCAACACCACATTATCTATCAGCCGCGTCTTGCCAATAAACACTGCCAGCGAAACCAGCGCGAGCCGATCTTCAATTTTGTCCAATCGTTCCAGCGTCTCGCCGTCATTTACACTCACGTAATCAATCCGGGCCAGCGGTTCCTTTTCAATAACCGATCGGGCCAACTCAATCAAACGCGTGGCGTTGCGCTCGCCTTCCTCGTAAGCTTCGCGCACCTTCGATAACGCGGCGCTCAAAACAACCGCTGCCCGGCGCTGTTCATCGTTGAGATAATTATTACGCGAAGACATCGCCAGACCTGATTCTTCGCGCACGACAGGCAGCACCACTATCTCAGTATTGAAAGCAAGGTCGCGAACCATGCGCTTGATCAGCACTGCCTGCTGCGCGTCCTTCTGTCCAAAGAAAGCAAAGTCCGGCTTGATCGAATTGAACAGAATCGCCACCACGGTCGTGACTCCGCGAAAATGACCGGGTCGCGAGGCGCCTTCGAGTTCGTCTGAAACGCCCTCGACCGTGACATAGGTAGAGAAGCCTGGCGGGTAAATCTCTGCGACGGTTGGCGCAAAGACATAGTCAACGTTGTATTCGGCCAGCAAAGCGGCGTCGCGCGTAAGATCGCGCGGATAAGCATCAAAATCTTCCGCCGGACTGAACTGGGCCGGATTAACGAAGACAGAGACAACGACCACGTCGCACATCGCCCGGGCTTCGTGGATCAAACTAAGGTGGCCTTCGTGCAACGCGCCCATCGTGGGCACAAAACCAATGGTGCGATTTTCTTCGCGGCGCAGTTTGCGGGCCACGGACATCATGCGCTTGCGACGATTAATTATCTCCATAAAGGATGGGCCACAAAAAGGCACAAAAGGCGCAAAAAATTAGCCGAACCCGAAACTACGTCAGAAAGCAACTGCCGGCTTTCAAGCTTGTCTGTGCCTTTTGTGCTTTTTGTGGCTTCGTACTTACTTGTTCACCTTCTTGATTTCGATCTTCAATTCCTCGGCAGCCTCGGCGGGTAAACCATACGACTCTTGTTCAGACGGATAGCTGCCATTGCGGACATCTTCCGCCCAGTGGGTGATCGCGTCGGTGATCGTCTCGCGCAGGTTCGCGTACTCGCGCACGAAGCGCGGCAACTTACCAAAGGCCAACCCCAGCAGATCGTGAAACACGAGCACCTGGATGTCGCAATGCACGCCGGCGCCAATGCCAATCGTGGGAATGCTAATACTGCTGGTGATCAGTTCGGCAATCTCCCGTGGTACCAACTCAAGCACGATCGCAAACGCCCCGGCCGCTTCCAGCGCGTAAGCATCGTCAAGCAACTTGCGCGCGGCATCGGCCGTCTTACCCTGAACTCGATAAGCTCCCAGTTGGTTAATCGATTGCGGCGTCAAACCGATGTGACCCATCACAGAGATTTCTTCGTTGACCAGACGCTCCACCAGCTTTACTCGTTTCTGTCCACCTTCCAGCTTTACTGCTTCCGCGCCGGATTCCTTTACCAAACGCAGCGCCGCGCGCACCGTGTCATCCGCGCCGGTGTGAAACGATCCATAGGGCATATCAGCCACGAGCAACGCCCTCTGCACGCCGCGACGCACGGCCTTCACGTGAATCAGAATGTCTTCCAGCGTGACCGGCACCGTGTTGCCGTAACCCAGCACGACATTACCGAGGCTGTCGCCCACCAGGATGATGTCGATACCGGCTTCGTCGACGATGCGCGCGGTGGGATAGTCGTAAGCAGTCAGACAGACGAGACGTTCGCCGCGTTCCTTGCTGGCTTTCAAAGAGGGCGCGGTAACCTTCTCAGGTTGCTCAGGCTTCAGGTATGGCATTTGTGTTCTCTATGTGTTGGACCGCAAACCGTGTCAAATTATAAGTGAGCGGGTTAAGGGCCGCAACCTGTATGTTTTGGGGGGCTGAGAGTAGCAACTTCAGTTGGGCTTTTCGCTACCGTGTCAGAAACCCGACCTTCAGGGGGGCAAGTATCGCAAGGCGCCCTCCCTCACGGTCGTGCTTCTGATACGCTTTGCTTCACGCTGAAGCCGCTCGTTATAATCGCCCTGCTAATCATGCCTATCAAACTAGATGGAATCCTGCTGCCGGTGACGACGCCGTTTCTGAAGAACGAGGATGTCGACACTGAAGGACTCAATACGAACCTCGCGAGGTGGAACGACACCGGCATCACCGGTTACGTCGTGCTCGGCTCAACCGGCGAACGCGCCAACCTTGACGAGTCTGAATATCTCCAGGTGATCGAGACTGCGCGCCGCGCTGTGCCTGAGGAACTCACCTTCATCGCCGGCGCCGGACAACAGAGCACTCGCGGCACGATTAAAGAGATCGAACGAGCAGCGCAAGCGGGTGCTGAAGCGGTGCTTGTGATCACACCGAGCTTTTACAAGTCGGCTATTACTCAGGACGCTCTGGTCAAACATTACCAGGCGGTGGCCGACGCTGCGCGAGTTCCAGTCATCCTCTATAGCATGCCGGATCTAACCGGCATCAAGATCGAGCCGGAGACCGCCGCACGCTTAAGCGAGCATCAGAACATCATCGGCATGAAAGACAGCTCGGCCGACATCGCGAAGTTTGCCGAGACGGTTCGCCTGGTGCCCGACGACTTCGCCTTGATGATCGGAAACGGCACGGTGTTTTGTGAAGCACTGCAAGCCGGCGCGCGCGGCGGCATCCTCGCCGTCGGATGTGTGGTGCCGGCGTTGTGCATTGAAATTTATGAGGCCGTGCGGATTGGCGATAGTGAGAGCGCGAAAGTTCTACAAGACAAGCTGACTCCTCTGGCCCGCGCGGTCACCAGGACCTACGGCATCGGTGGGTTGAAAGCTGCGATGGAAATGGCGGGTTTCGTTGGTGGTGGCGTGCGCGCTCCTTTACACCGTCCCGAGGAAAGTGCGAGGGCTGAACTCGTGCAACTGCTCAACCAAGCGCTAGTCCCAACTGCTGCGCTGGCTGCTGCTGGCGATAGTAACGATCGATGAGGCAGCGTAGCTGGCTCGTTGAGACGCCGGTTCAAATGGAGAGAGCTCAGGAGAATATTCCCCTCACTGGCGCATAAAGGTCTCGACGCGTAGAATTGTCACCTCAGGAGCATCCCAAATTGAGCACCGCTGAAATTGCCTGTCACAGTACCCCGGAACAAGCCGGACTGCGCGTTGAAACGATTCCGTTCGATCAAATCCCGCAGCAGACTCGCCTTTTCCTCGACTATTTAGACGATCCGATCGCCTTGCGACGCTTCTATCCGGAAGCCGTGCGGGGCCATTACGAGGTTTCCGAGCGACGCGAACGTGTGCTGGCGAATCATAAGACCGATCGCGCCAAAGTATGCGATGCGCTCGAGCAAATGAATCGGAAGTGGGGCGCTGCGGACAAGACTCTGGCCAACATTCAAAAGCTGCGCGAAGAAGATTGCATCGCCGTCGTCTCGGGACAACAAGCCGGGCTTTTCGCCGGCCCGCTCTATACGATCTATAAAGCCCTCTCGGCGGTAAAACTTGCTGAGTGCATGACTGAGCGCGGAATCAAGTCGGTCCCCGTGTTTTGGATTGCTACCGAAGATCATGACTTTCCCGAAGTCGCGAAAGCCGAAATAATAAATCGGGACTGTGCTCTCGGCAGCGTCTCGGTGCCCGCCGAAATTCATCCGGACGGCCTGCCCGTCGGCCGGGTTGTGCTCGATGAATCCATCGAAACGACGCTCCAGAGTTTGCTCGCGGCCCTGCCAAAATCTGAATTCAGCGATGATCTCGAAAAGCTCTTGCGTGCTGCTCATCAACCCGGGCGGAATTTTGGTGACGCATTCGCGCAAGTCATGACAGCGCTGATCGGGCAAAAGGGGTTAATCTTTCTCGATCCGCTTGATTCCCAACTGAAGCAGGTGGCGGCGCCGTTGTATGCCGAGGCGGCCCGGCGCGCGCATGACATCGCGATCGCGATCGTCAATCGCAGCCGGGAACTGGAAGCGGCGGGTTATCATGCGCAGGTCGCTCCATCTGAAAATTCTTTTCCGCTATTTTGGCACGACGACAACGGCGCGCGTCACGCCTTGTCCCGAAACGAGAACGGCAAGTACCAGACCAAGAGCGCGAGTCAGAAGCCCGACCGTGAGGGAAGGCAAGTTAACAATCAGGAATTCACGGCCGCAGAACTCGCCGCCCGGGCGTTGCGCGAGCCCGATCGCTTTAGCCCCAACGTAACCCTGCGCGCGGTGGTGCAGGATTACCTTCTGCCGACCGTCGCCTACTATGGTGGCGCCGCGGAGATCGCTTACTTTGCGCAAACCGCGGAGGTCTATCGCATCCTCGATCGCCCGGCCACCCCGATCCTTCCTCGTGCCAGCATGACCCTGGTGGAAAGGCACACGTGGCGCTCGCTGGAGCGTTACGGCATTCGCCTGATCGATTTCTTTGGCGGCCTGGATCACGTCCTGGCCAGGGTCGTAAAGGAATATTTAGGAAAAGAGACTTCCGAGGCTTTTGATCACACGACCCGGTCGTTCAATACCGAACTCGATGACTTACAGGAGCAACTGCGCCGCGTCGATCCGACGCTGGCCGACGCTCTCGAGAAAGGCCGCCGCAAAATCAATTATCAGATCGATGGCCTGCGCACGCGTTTTAATCGAGCTCAGGTGGGCCGCGACGAAGCAGTGCATCGCCAGATCGAGCGCGCTCTTGATCTTCTCTATCCGGGAAAGACCTTGCAGGAACGCCGCATTAACATCACTTCACTCCTGGCCCGGCACGGTCATTACGTCGTCGACTGGATCTATGATGCGATCGATCTGGGATCGAACGATCACGAAGTTGTTTATCTCTAGACGAGCGTGAAGGTCAACGCAAGATGGAACAGCCGGACTTTCAAGAAATTGTCTCCTCGCCAACCGCGGCGTTCGATGAAGGCCTGAGGTTTTTTGCCGGTAAAGGAATGCTTAACACAACGTTAGAACGAATCGCGCGGACGCTGGAAAATCGCGGAATTGACTATGTCGTGATTGGCGCAGTCGCCTTAAATCAACATGGATATAGGCGCTTCACCGAGGACATCGACCTGTTGCTTACCAAAGAAGGCCTGACGCGGTTTCATGAAGAACTGGTCGGGCTCGGTTATCGTCCCGCTTTTGAGGGCTCGCGAAAGCAGTTTCGCGCCGCGGAGGGAAACGTTCGTGTTGAGATTGTTACTACCGGAGAGTATCCGGGCGATGGCTTGCCTAAACCGGTCAGATTTCCAGATCCGGCAGACGTGGCGATCGAGATCGATGGCATCAAGACAATCACGCTTGAGAGGTTGATAGAACTCAAACTCGCTTCGGGTATGAGCGCTCCCCATCGTTTGAAAGATCTTGCAGACGTTCAGGAACTCATCAAAGTAAAAAAGCTGGGACCGGAATTCGCGAACACCATCGACCCTTCGGTCCGCGATAAGTTCATGGAACTGCAGCGCGCCGTATCGGAAGCGCCGGGGACTTAGGAGTTGTGCCACGATGTCGAAAATCCGCGTCCTCCCAGATCACATCTCAAACCTAATCGCTGCCGGCGAAGTCGTCGAACGTCCGGCTTCGGTGGCGAAAGAACTCGTCGAAAACGCAATCGATGCGGGCGCGACGCGGATTGTGATCGACGTCGAAGCGGGCGGCCGCCGTCTCTTGAAGATTACCGACGACGGTGAAGGTATGATGCGCGATGACGCGGTGCTGGCGTTTGAACGCCACGCAACTTCGAAGATCAGCCGTGCCGAGGACTTGAGTGCGATTAGCACCCTGGGATTTCGCGGTGAAGCCCTGGCTTCGATTGCGTCGGTCGCGAAAGTCGAGTTGATTACCTACACACCGGACGCACCGGCCGGCACGCGCGTCGTCATTGAGGGCGGCCGCATGCGCGACGTGAAAGACGCGGCCCACCCGCGCGGGACCACCATCGGCGTGCGCGATCTTTTTTTCAATACGCCGGCGCGAAGAAAATTCCTGCGTTCGGAAGCTACCGAAAGTTATCACCTCACCAATCTCGCCACGCACTATGCCCTGGCTCATCCTGAAATTGCTTTCACTTTAACGAACAACGGTCGCGAGACTTTGCGCGTCGCGCCGGCCAGGGACTTGCGCGAGCGCGCCTATCAGGTCTTCGGTGCGCAATTCCTCGATGGCCTTTTGGAAGTCGACAATAGAGCAGCCGGCTCTGAAAAATCTTTCCCCCCGCAGATTGCCCGCGTTCGTGGATTCGTTTCGGCGCCGCGCGAGCGACGCACGTCGCGTGACGCGCAATTTCTTTTCGTCAATGGCCGCTTTGTCCGCGATCGCCTGATTGGCCGCGCGCTTTCGGAAGGATATCGTTCGATTTTGCCACACGGCGTTTATCCCGCGGCGCTGTTGTTCATCGAAGTGCCGCTCGAAGAAGTTGACGTCAACGTTCATCCGGCGAAGACCGAAGTGCGCTTTCGCCGCGCCGCGGCCGTCGCGGATGCAGTGCGCGAAGCAGTGCGCGGCGGGCTGGCAAGCGCGGGCTATGCACCCACAACTGAAATCCGCGATACAGCGCCACCCGTGATTGATGAAATGACAGTCGAACCTGGCAAGAATGTTGAGGTCGACGATCGGCCGTCGGATGAAACGTCGTCGGGGGCGGGTTTTGCGTTACGCCCTCAGGCACAACAGGAAAGCATCGGTTTCGGGTTCGGCACGGCCCCGCAACGCGAATCAACGGTTGATGACGAGCCACAAATCAGAATAGCGCCACCGTCATTTCTTTCAGATTCGGGCGCCCAAACTGCAACGGCCCAATTGAATACCGAAGCCAGCGCGTTCACCGAGTCGTTTCCGGATGGCGTTGCCGCGAGCACTCTGTCCGGGCTGCCGCCGCTTGATTCCGCGCTCAAGTTTGTACGCGAGGTTCCGGTTGAATCGCTTAGCGCCAACATTCGCCCGCTGGGACAACTTGATGAGAGCTTCATCATCGCCACTGATAACGAGGGACTGCTGCTGATCGATCAGCACGTGGCTCACGAACGCGTGCTGTTTGATAAGTATCGCGCGTTGGAAACAGCGCGCCGCGCCGAGTCACAACAGATGCTGATTCCGGAGACTTTCGATCTCACGCCCGCGCAGGCAGCGGCCTTCGACACCATTGTCGATGAACTCGAGGCTTACGGTTTTGATTTGATGAGACTGTCGGGCCGCACCGTGGCGATCAAAGCAACGCCCGCGGACTTGCCGGCCAGCGAAGCCCGCAACGTTCTGTCTGAAGTTCTGGATACAGTTGATGCAGAAAAACGGGGCGCGGCGCGCGCGACTTTGCGGGACGATATTGCCGCGTCGCTGGCCTGTCACGCGGCCATCAAAGTGAACATGCCGCTGGCGCCTGAGAAGATGCGCTGGTTAATCGATCGCCTGCTGCTGACTTCCTCGCCAACCACCTGCCCACACGGAAGGCCCGTGATTTTACGACTGGCGACACAGGATATTTTGAAAGGCTTTCACCGGATCTAGTTAGCCGCGGATTAACGCCGATCTACGCGGATTCAAATCGAAAACTAAGCGAGCAACTCTCAAGCAGTTGTTTTCATGTCTGTGCAAATCCGCGTTCATCCTCGGCTAATGTCTAGTGCGCCCACGGCAGACTCTTCAGGGTCCATTCATCGCCAGGATATTTCTCGCCCAACTCATTTGCCACTTCACCCAGCACCGTGTGATCGTTCGTCGCCTTGTAATGGCTCACACCGCGCCAGTAGTTTGCTTCGGCTGCAACGGCCGTGTCGGCGTAGTGCTCTGCGATACCAGCATATGCTTTTTCCGCGTCGGCCCATTTCTTGTGCATGAATGACAGGCGTGCAAGACCCATCTCCAAACGCGCGCGAAACCAATTCTTTGGCAAGTAGCCTTCGATGCGGTAACGCTCAACGCCATCTGCGTCCACCACGAGAATGGTCGGCGTCCAAAGCGCGTCGAAGCGATGGAACCATGCCGGGTGTTCTTTGATGTGGGCTTCCAGGGGTACAAAATTCTGGTGGATGAAGTTGGCAACTTCTTCGTCACTGTATGACTCAGCTTCCAGCCGAGCACAAGCCCCTCAGGCGGGCGCGGCAGAGAAGTCAATCAACAACGGTTTGTTTTGAGCCTTGGCTTCGGCCAGTGCGGCGTCGACGTCTTTCTTCCAATTGACGAGCATAGCGCAACCTTTCTTTCGGAAGAGCCTGTTCATCTTGAACGAGGCGAGCAAAGCATTTGGCAGGGGGTTAGGTTGTTATTATCGCGCACGATGACGAAAGGTCAAACAGGACATGGAGGAGTCATTCCTAAAGATCCTCTGATCTCAAACCAGTGTGCTTGGCAATGCGCGCAAGCATTCTAGGGCCAATCTCGTCTCTATCGTGGAACGCAAATACCACGTCAGGCCATCCAGGCCGCGACAATATCTTGTGAGAACCTGATTCTCGTTTGATGGTCCAACCGATGCGCAAAATAGCCGCGAGAACCCGCTTCGCTTTGGCAGATGACCATTGACTCATGCTGCTGCGAAGGAGATGTTAATGAACTCTGGGGCGCCTTCACCATGCTCAAGGCGGTCGGCAAGGACGCGAAGCGCTAAAGCCTGAGCTTTAGCAATTGCTTCATCTGACGACTCGCCGTAGGCCAGCGCCCCTGGGAGTTCAAGCACTTCCGCCAGCCAGCGGCCATCATTCTCTTGTTCGTACTCAACTGTGAAAGTCATAATGTTGCCCTCCACAGCATGCTACCACGTGACGCTTTCGACTAGCAGTGGAAACATTCTCGATCAAAGTGTCTCCAATGTCTGCATTACAAGCTCGACATCCAGGAGGTCTGGAAGCAAGGCATCTGGTTCATGGGCCAGCAAGTCTTCCTTCGAGTGCATGCGTCCGGTGGCCACAGCCAGGACGCGCGCACCGAAGTGCTGCGCGCAGGCGATGTCGTTAGGCGTGTCGCCGATCACAATAAACTGTTCCGGTTGCAGCTCTGCTCCCAGATGTTCGTTGATTCTTTGCGCGGCCAGCGCCGGCAGATCGCGTCGATCGAACGATGAGTCGCCAAACGCCCCGGGCAGTTTGAAGAACTCTGACAGTCCGGCTAACTTCAGTTTCAGGTGGGCGGCCGGTTCGATGTTGCCGGTGAGCAGCGCCGAAAGATAGCGTGGATGCTCCGCAACTCGACGCAAAACCTCGTGCGCCCCGGGCATGGCGCTGATCAGGTGCGCGCCGTTCCCGGTCGCGAGTTTCATCTGTTCAATGTAGCAACTCAGCAGTTCGTCTTTGCGCGCGATGATCTGATCGCGCGTGATTCCTTCGGCGCGCAGGGCCTCTTCGACAATTTGAAGATCGGTCATACCAGAGACCATCATTCCGCCCAGCGAGCCGGAAGTGCCAAAGACCTTTTGTAGCATCGGCACGGTGTAGTCCTTGAACACACCGTAGCGCTGGCCGCGCACCAGGGTCCCGTCGAGATCCCAGAGGAGGATACGCAGGGACGGGTCGTCAATGGATCGAAAAGAAGTCATATTCCATTTATCATTTGTCATTTATCATGTCATTTCGGGCACAGAGCGCGCGAACGTCATGAGGTCAGTACCGGGAGCGATAGCGACCGGGTCTCATGACTCAAGCACTATCGTCTGGGAAGTCGGAACCCGGTCGCTAACGCTCCCGGTACTGGCCTCATGCCCGGCAACAAGTGGTGTTTACTCTATCACCGCAAGCACATCGCCGGCGTTAACGGTGGCGCCGGTTTGCGCATTCAAGGCGATCACTGTTCCGGCCTTGGGCGATTTCATTTCGTTCTGCATCTTCATCGCCTCGACCACCATGATACCTTCCCCGCTGGCGACCTTACTGCCGACCTCGATCAGCAGGCGCACAACTTTGCCGGGCTTGGGCGCGATGATTTGTGCAGTGTCGTCGCCGCGCGCGCTCGCCGATGTCGCACTGCTTAGACGCTTTGGATCAGTCAGCGTCACGGCATAATTTCTCGTGCCGACGATTACATCAATCCGCTTGCCTGATTCCGGTCGCCCTTCGACGCGGCAGTCAAAGACCTGGCCGCTTGTGACGATCAAATAACCGTCGGTGCCTGATTGGTGCACGTCGAGTTCATAACGACGGCCATCGAGATCGGCAAGGACACGTTCGCCCTCACCCGTAATTTGGATGTCGCTTTCATAATTCTCGAGTACGGCGCGCAGTTTCATTGCTCGTCGATGTTTGCGGGGGCGCTTCCGTTAAAGAACGTTCGCTCCGGAGGAGCGAGATGTTTATAGACCGGGCGTCCCTCGTTCCTGTCTTAGCTCCTTTAGGAGCGTAACGTTATGTCGCTCCTAAAGGAGCTCCAAAGAAATACTTTCGCGCGGTTCTATAAATATTCCGCGCCTAACGTCGCTGCGGCGCTTTCCTCCCTGCATCGCGAGACAACTCCGCCATTCGACCCGCGACCTTCCATTTACTCTGCTGAACCGTTTGATGGTCGGGCGATCTCCGGCGCTGCGCGCGAACGTATGCTAAGGCCGCCGCGATGATTGCCATGTCCTGCGGCAGGCTGAAAGCATGCACTCCACCCGCAGGATGCGGGCGCTCCTTCGCGCGTTCGGTCCGGCGCTCGTTGAATCGCGTAATGAAACCGGTGTCCAGCCGGCCGGCAATAAACTCCTCGTCGCGCACAATCTGGCGAAAGAAAGGCAGCGTGGTCTTAATTCCTCCGACTGCATATTCATCCAGCGCGCGCCGCAGGCGATCAATCGCTTCCCGGCGAGTCCGCCCCCACGCCGCGAGTTTGGAAATCATCGGATCGTAATGAATCGAGACTTCGTCGCCTTCACTCACGCCGCTGTCATCGCGAACACCAGGGCCGCTTGGGCGGCGCAGAAAAGTAACCGTTCCCGGCGAAGGGTAGAAATTGTTTTCCGGGTCTTCGGCGTAGATGCGGCATTCGATTGCGTGTCCGCGCCAGCTGACATCCGCTTGATTAAATGAGAGCTGCGCGCCGTCAGCCACGGTGATTTGCTCGCGCACCAGATCAAACCCCGTTACGAGTTCCGTTACCGGATGCTCAACCTGCAAGCGCGTGTTCATTTCCAGAAAGTAAAACTCTCGCGTCGTGTCCGAAAAGAGAAACTCGACCGTGCCGGCCCCGACATAGTTAACCGCTTGCGCGATCCTGATTGCCGCCTCGCCCATGCGTGCGCGCAGCGACAAATCGTCAACCGGCGAAGGACACTCCTCGATTACTTTCTGATGCCGCCGCTGAATCGAGCATTCGCGCTCGCCGAGATGGACAAAGTTGCCGTGCGAGTCTGAGAAGATCTGAATTTCAATATGACGAGGACGCTCGACCAGCTTCTCCAGATAGATAGCCCGGTCACCGAAAGCCGAGGCGGCTTCGGACTGAGCAGTTTCAAACGCGGAAAGTAGTTCGCTCTCTTCCGCTATTTGCCGCATGCCTTTGCCACCGCCTCCGGCCGCGGCCTTCAGCATCACCGGATAGCCAAACCGGAGGGCTGCGTCGCGCGCCTCCTCATAACTCTCTAACGGCTCAGTGGTGCCGGGAACTATCGGCACTCCGGCGTCGATTGCCGCGCGGCGCGCGCTGGTTTTCGAGCCCATGAGACTCATGGCATCCGGAGGCGGGCCGATAAAGGTTAACCCGGCGGCGGCCACGGCGCGCGCGAATTCCGCGTTCTCTGCCAGGAACCCGTAACCCGGATGGATCGCTTCGGCGCCGGCCTGTTTGGCCGCGCTGACCACGGACGAAATGTTCAGGTAACTCTGGTTCGAAGAAGCGGGGCCGATACAGTAGGCCTCGTCGGACATCCGCACATGCAAAGCGTTTGCGTCAGCTTCCGAAAAAACCGCAACCGGCACGATGCCCAGGTCGCGGCAGGCACGAATGATTCGCGCAGCAATCTCTCCCCGGTTGGCAATTAGGATTTTACGAAACATGCGCTCTTGTCAGTAATCAGTGGTCGGTTGTTAATTCAGGTTCCCAGTTAACAACAAACAACTGACTACTGACAACTGGCTACTGACTAACTTAGACGACACATGAATTGGCAGGCCTGCGAGGATTGTATCTGAGGGCGACGTTGGCGCCGGGCAGGTAATCGTTTGGGCGCAGTAACTGTTCACCGTCCAGACGCTGGAACGCCTGGTAGTCAACTCCGCCGACTGTGTAGCTGTATGAGAGCATCGTGTTGCCATCGCCATCCACATCAGTTCCCAGCACAGTAGCTTCGCCGAGGCGGCCGGCGCGCAAGAGCAAAGCACGTCGGGCAACTTCCGGATCTTCTTTTTTGCGGCGGAACCGGGCCAGAAGAGACATGACACTTAAGGCGCGTTGTGAGCAGCGGACAACGGCAGATCGGAAACCTTCGTGATCACGCCGTCATGAACCACGAAATCGTCGTCGGTGTTGAGAATCTTATCTTCACCAGGCAAGCGCAGGTCGTAGCTGGTGAAGGAAACATGATCCGTGTTGGCAGCGACGCCGGTATCAGCCTTGCGGATGGCGCTGCCGGGAGGAACAGCTGAGTTGGATTTTCTCGAGGCCGCTGCCAGCACGGTACTGGGGTTGTATCCACTCGGGTCGACAGAGCGAAGAGCTTCGGCGATCGAGCCATCAGGATCGGGTAGAGTGCTCAGCTCTCTGACAAAGTTCTCGGTTGGCAAAGTGCCGTGCAACGCTTGATACTCCAACAGGGCGCGATGCAGCGCGTAACCCTGGGCATAGGTTGCCGCTTCCACTGACCACTGGCGGCGTTCCAACCTCACGGGAACGGTGATTCCGATTAAGGTTGCGATCAGCACCGTCACCACTGCCGACGCGGTAAATCCCAGGCGGGCCGCGCGTAGCCCGATAAATTTGTGCGGGTTCGTCTTAATACTTTTAATAATGCGTGCGCCGCTCCACAAAACGATCAAGGCAAAGGGAAGGGCTATCCATTTCAACCGCCACGCCGCGACTTCACCTGCATTAATAATCGAACCGAACCGAGGCGGAAAAGCGCCGAACTCAACCAGGGCCGCGATCACTGAACCGAGAAATACACCGGACATCGAAACGCCGGCGGCCGTCACCATCACCGCGCGCCCGTAGGAAGGCAGTTCGTGCTCAGGCTTCGCCAAAGGAGGACCGACTGAACGAGCGCCACAGGACGGGCAGCCCAGACAAAGATCACCTTCGAAGTTCGAGCCACAAGAGGGGCAGTTGATCAAGATGTATTTACCTCTGGAGATTAAAACCGCGGGACTAAATTAGAACTGTGTCGGCCAGTTAGTCAAGAGTTTCTCGTCCATAAATCATTATGAAAAGTCCCGGATATTCTTTAGCTCGCTTTGTGAGCCAGCGAAGGCTCATGCCTCAACTCTGGCGCCTGGCCACCTTGTTTGGCAGCGGCTTTAGCCCGGGCTTCCTGGGCTTCGCTTTTGTTTACTTCGCGCCAAGTATGATACATGCGATGCGCGAACGTCCAGTAAGAACCAACCGCCAGCACCCAAAGGACTGCCGGCATCCGGTTATCAAAGAAATTGTGCGAGCCAGGCACCGTCGAGAGCGCGCCGATTATGAACAGCACGACGCGCTCGGGCCGGCGCAGAAAGCCAACGTCACATTTCTCAATCATGCTCTCAGCGCGGGCGCTGGCGTAACTCACCATGATCGATCCCATCATGCCGGCGCCCGCCAGAAAGACATTCAGGGTCGAATGAAACTCAGTGTCGCGAGCATAAAAGACCATCAAGCCGACAAACACCACCATGTCCGACAAGCGATCCAACGACGAGTCCAGGAACCCGCCAAAGCTGGTCACCCGGCCCGATAGACGCGCGACCTGGCCGTCCAGCATGTCGAACAGGTTCGCGACAATCAAGACTATTCCGGCCCAAAAGAACCTGCCAAAGCCGAACAACATGCCTGAGCCGACATTAATAGCTACGCCGATAAAGGTGAGAATGTTCGGGCTGATGTGCCCGCGCGCCAGCCACCGCACCATCGCATCAATGATGCGCTGCCCACCCCGCCCGATGCTTGCTCCAAACATTCTTTAGCTTCTTATCCTGGTACCGAAATTAAAGCAACACGTGATCATAGGAACGGGTGTATGCGGTGTCAAGAAGGATTGGTTGGAGGGGCTGATCAGTTTAGAGTTCGAGCTTCAGCTTGTGCCGGTTAAGCTCAACCTGAAGGTTGAACTCTGAACGCGGGCTCATGTTTCACGGGCCGGAGCGATTTCTGTATTCGCTTGAGGTGATGAAGGCCTTCACCATATCGGCATTTTGGAAATTGCCGTTGAACTGGTTGAGTTTGGTCAGCCAGAAATCGAAGCCCGAATAATCCGTATCCTGGGCTCGGTTCGGGTTGCGCCGCAGATAACCGAAGTATTGCATCAGCACAAACGCCCGGTTGAACTCAGCGTTCTTCAGATCCTGATCTTCCGCTACTGCTCTGAGCACTTGCGCCCGCGTCTTGGCGTTCGTCGTCAGGTCGGCGACCAGTTGGTTGCGTTCCGCAGGCGACAACGGATTACCGGCGTTGGCATTGAGCGTGTCGACGAACTGAGCCGGCGTCATCGATAGCGGGAAAGCTGCGATGAATCGCGCGCGCGTCACAAATCTATCGGCGAAGGCCTGCTTGTTATTCTCGAGCTGCTGCTGCCAATTACCCTGTCCCACAACTACACCCAGGCCAATCTCCTGAGTGTCACCCAGAAACTCGATATACCGCACGACTGGCACTGGGAGCTGGTGCGCACCGCCAAAGGTCGAGGTGCCGGTGGCGTCGCCGTAAGACGTTTTATAGAAACGCTCTACGAGATAGCCAGTGTCCTGGAATTCGATCGAGAGATAGAAAGCCGCCGAAACCTGGACGCGCTTGAAGTCGATGCACTGCTGATTGGATCCGCAGGACGTAATCTCGCCACTCCAGAAGTTGAGGCCAGCCTGATCCGGTTCGCGATTCAGGAAGTCGTGATAGTGCTGGCGCACAAAATTCGTCGGGTCGTCTATCGGATTTGTCACCGGCGCGGAGGTATCGTCGTCGGCAATCGTTAGGTCAGCCGTCGATTGATTTCCCAGGACTGCTCCGCCGGTCGGATTCGAAAGCGTGATGGTCAGGTGCTCCGGAGGTTCCATGTAGCTGTCCTGCGAGATCAGGATATCAAAGGTCTTCGACGCGCCGTCTCCGGCGGCCCATCTCAACGTGCCGAGCGCGGTTGTGAAATCACAACGAGGAGCAGCAAATCCGGAATTGTTAACACCGCACGGTGAAATGGTCGTCGCTTCGCTATCGTCCGGAGTTGAATAATTCACGGTCACGGCATTCGTCGTATCACCCGATCGCACGGCTGTGATGGTGACTAGGCGAGAATCTTCAGTCGTGCTAAAGGTGTTCGAGCTCAACTGGATAAACCCACCAGCCGGGTCGTCATTGGTGATGGTTCCCGTGGCTGAGCTGGGACTGCCGGCGTTGTAGCCAGTGCCGGCGGTCACAGTCAGGATTACCGTCTCATTTGGTTCAAAGTTCAAGTCCGGCGTCGGGTCAACTGTCACCGTGGCAGTCGCGTTACCCGCGCCGAAGGTGACCGTGCCGCTCGCGGAGGTAAACGTCGCGGCGCCGCTCTGCGTGTAGTCGGTCGCCAGAGTGGCAGTGCCGCCTACCGAGAAGTTAGCTGTCAGCGCGCCCGTGGTGACACCGTTTCGCGTGAACGTGTAAACGAGATTGGCGACGCCATCTTCGGCAACTGAAGAGGGTGAGACCGCGACGGTCACGTCGGTGTCGTCGTTATTGATCGTGCCGGTTGCCGAGCTGGGACTCGCGACGTTATAGCCAGTGCCCGGCGTGACCGTCAGGACAACTGTCTCGTTCGATTCCACAGTGCTGTCGACACTCGGGTCAATCGTCACCGTGGCCGTTGTGTTTCCCGCGCCGAAGGTCACCGTGCCGCTCGAGGCGCCAAACGTGGCGGCGCCGCTCTGCGTGTAATCGGTCGTGAAGGTTGCGGTACCGCCGACAGAGAAGTTCACCGTCTGCGCCCCGCTGGTCACTCCGTTTCGCGTGAAGGTGTAGACGAGATTTGGCGCTCCGTCTTCAGCCACAGACGCCGGCGAGACAGCTACTGTCACATCAGTATCGTCGTTGGTGATAGTGCCCAGACCCTGATTATCAGAGATCGTTGCATTGCTCGCGCTCGAAAGATTGACCATGAACGTCTCGTTCGATTCCACCGTGGTGTCGCCGTTCACGAGCACTGTGATCGTCTTGGTCGTCTCAGACGGCAGGAATGAAACTGAACCGGAGTTTGTCTGATAATCACTGTTTGCTGTGGTAGCCGTGCCGTCAGCAGTCGTGAAGCTGACTCCGGCGTTCAGCGCGGTGCTGCCGCTCTTGGTCACCGTGAACGTATAACTCGTGGTGCCGCTGTTGCCTTCGAGGTGCGTCACGTCATCGATCGCAAGGGTAGGCGCCGGATCATTCTCGGTAATCGTCAACACCGCCGCGTGCGGATCGGCCAACGGACCATCCCGACCCGGCACATTGATGGTTGAGGTTCCTAAAGCCAGATTAACCGTTTCATTCCCTTCATAGACCGAGTCATCAGCGATCGTGACATTGATTGTCTTGCTGGTCTCGCCTTCGTTAAGGGTCACGGTCTGGCTGGCGTCGGTATAGTCCACACCGGAGGTGGCCGTGCCGCCCGACATTGTGAAGGGCGAGGAAATCGATCCGTTGCTGCCGCCGACGCGCGTCAAAGTAATCGCGACGATGTGGCTCCCATCGTTTTCGGCGACCGAGTAGTTGGCCGAAGTGAATTGGATGTCGCCCGCGCCCGGCGCTCCGTTGGTAATCCCAAAGCACTGCGAGAATTCAGAAGTGTTGAAAGACGCGCCCTGTGACGTTGCCGTGGCCGTGACCACCTGCCCGATAGTCAGCACAGCGGGATGGAAGGTGAACGAAACGTCTCCGTTCGCATCGGTGGCCGCGGTACTGATCGAGCCTAGATAAGTCTTGCCTTCGCCGTTGCCCGACGTGTCACACGAAGGACTCTGGTAGAAGTCGATCGTGAAAGTGTCGCCGACCGTCGAGTTCAGCGTGCCCGTGATCGTCCGGGTGCTTCCTGTCACCAGGGCTGAAGTAATGATTGGGAAGTTCTGCTGGTTGTTAGCTCCAGTATCCGGATCCTTCGCATCGTTGGCAGTCACGCCGTTCGCGCCGAGGTCGATGCCGAGATCGCTTACACCGCTGCCGTTCGAGAAGATTGAGTTGCCGCGAATGCTGTTGCCAACGCCGGCTGTGGCGAGAGAAACGCCGTCTCCTCCGCTCAGGCCGTTAAAGGAGATCGTGTTGCCTTCGCTCGCGCCCGTGCCGCCGATGGTGTTGAATACGGAGCCGCCTCCCGAGAGGGTAATTCCGTTCCCGCTGTTGCCCAGCGCGCCGGTGCCGTTGGCCTTCGTGCCGATGAAATTGCCCTGGACCACATTGCTGTTGCTGTTATTAAACAAGATCCCGTCGACATTGTTGCCCGAGATTAGGTTGCAGACGTCCGGCGTGTTTCCACCTACGGTCGCGGATGAACCCGGGACATAGATGCCGCTGCCCTCGTTGCCCAAATCGAGCGTGCCGCTAACATCGGCGCCGATGAAGTTGCCTGTGACAGTGGAGCCGGTGCCTCCAACCCTGAGGCCGACACCTGTCGGGTTTGAATCGCCGGCATCGAACTTAAAGCGATTGATTACCAGGCCACGCACTGTCGAAACGCCGGCGTTGATTGACAGACCTTGCACCACGAGGCCGGCGCTCTCTCCATCCAACTCAATCCTCAGCACCGCATTGTCACCGGCAGTCAGCGTGTTCACGGTGGCGCCAGTCTGCGAGTAGCCGTCCACGAACACTTGTTTAGTGACCGCCGGCAATTGCGACGCGGGCAGAATCGACCACCAACTGTGCGGCCAATCCGGATCAATTCCCACGATAGTCGTGTCATCCGAGGCACTGGTTGCCGTCACGTTGGCTAAGGTTACCTGGCCGGCAACACCGTCGTCGGCGTAATAGAAATGCCGCGGGTCGTTGGCTGGAATGGCAAAGTTGATCGCGACCGCAGTCAGGGCAGTGTTCGTCGCGTTGATCGCTTCGCGCAGGCTACAGTGCGCCACATTACAGTTTCCATCGTCGATATCGTTCGTGCTGTTAACCAGGAAGCCCGACCCGGGCGTGTCGTCATTCAGGATCGTTCCCACACCCTGGCTATCGGTGATGGTGGCGTCGACCGCACCGGAAAGATTAACCAGGAATGTTTCGTTCGCTTCGAAGTCAGGATCCTTACAGACCAGCACTGTGATCGTTTGCGAAGTCGCGCCGGGACCGCTGGCCGGGAAGTTAAGCGTGCCCGATTGCGAAATATAGTCCACGCCGGCTCCGCACGCCGCGCCGCCGGTTGCCGGATTGCTGCCGCCGTTGGCCGTGGCGAAATTGACTGAACTGGTTGCGTCCGCAGCCGTCCTGGAGACCGTAAAGGTGAACGGCGTAGTGGGGCCAGGGGTCGTGCCTTCGTTAAGGCTGCGATCGTTGATGCTCAATTCGGGAGGAGTGTCGTCGTTGGTGATCGTGCCGATGCCATGGCTGTCCCCCATGGTGGCGTTACTGAGGTTCGAAAGATCGACGAAGAACGTTTCGTTGTTTTCGAACGCGAAGTCGCCGTTCACCTGGACCGAAACGATCTTGCTCGTCTGGCCCGGATCGAAAGTCAATTGCGTCGTGGGAATGGCGTTGTAATCCGACAGCGACGAGGCCGTACCGTCCGCGGTGGTGTAGTCAACCGTGATCGGCAAATACGAGGGGTTAGTCAGGCTGATGGTAAAGTCGAAATTAGTTGTGCCCGGTCCGTCACCTTCATTCTGCGTGACGTCGTTGATCGAGATAGTCGGCACCGGATCATCGTTGGTGATCGTGCCGACGCCCTGGTTATCGCCGAAACTCGCATTGCTCGGACTCGTAAGATTGACGAAAAACTGCTCGGTCGTTTCGAAGGTGTTGTCGCCATTGACCAGCACGGTCACGTTCTTGCTCGTTTCGTTCGGAGCAAAGGTCGGCACCGCCGTGGTGGGAATAGCAGTGTAATCCGTGGGCGCAACGGCCGTATCGTCGGCGGTTGCATAGTCAACGTTGATTGGCAAATACGACGCGTTCGACAAGCTCACCGTGAAGACGTAACTGGTAGTTCCCGCGGCGCCTTCGTTATGTGTGACGTTGTCGATCGAGATTGTGGGCTCAGTGTCGTCGTTCTTAATCGTCAGGGTAGACGCAAGCGTTCCGGATGAGGCGCCGCCTGTCACATTCGAAAGCGTGAGCGTCACTATCTCGTCCAGCTCAAACTTCGTATCGCCGTTGACCATGATGGTGATGGTCTTGGGAGCCGAGTTCCCGTTCGGCCAGTTGAAGGTGCCGGCAGACGGCGAGATGGAATAGTCATTGTCCGCGGTGGTTGCGGCGTTCGGGCCCGCGGGGCCATCGGTGACCGCCCAATCAACGCTAACCGCCCCATCGCTGCCGCCCGTGCGGGTGACGGTGATGTTCACCGCATGGCTGCCGCTATTCGTCTCAGCGTCATCCGTGTTCGCCACGGCAAACCCGATCGTGCCGGGATTGAACGTGGTGGCCGTGAAGCATTGCGAAAACTCAGAAGTATTGCCCAACGCGTCGGTGGCCGTGGCCGTGATGACTTCACCGGCAGTCACAGATCCCACAGGGAATGACCATAGTCCATCGCCGTTCGCGCCGGTAGTCACGCTCGTCGATCCGAGATAAGCCTTTCCTTCGCCATTTCCGCCCGGTGAATCACAAGCCGGATTGCTATAGAGATCGATGGTGAAGGTTTGGTTCGGCGTCGAGTTCAACGTTCCTCTGATCGTGCTCGGGCCACCGACCAGGGCGTTCCTGATCCGCGGGAAGTTTTGCAGGTTGTTCGCGCCCGCATCTCCGTCGCCCGCGTCGTTGGCCGTGACGCCGTCTCCTCCGAGATCGATGCCCAGAGTGCCGTTTGAGAAGATCGAGTTTTGGCTGATCAGATTTCCGGTGGCCGTGCCACTGACTGTCTTAACGGTAACTCCCGCCTGGGTATTATTCGTAATCGTGTTTCCCAGGACGTTCGACGGTCCACCGATAGCATTGTTCGATGAGTCGATGACGATGATTCCGTTTTGATTCGGCAGCGAGACGGCGCTGACGCCGGCTTTGTTTGTGCCGATAAAGTTTCCTGTCACCTCGTTGCCGCTGCCGTTAACAATGCTGACACCGAAAGTGGTGTTGCCGGAAATAACATTATCGCCGTCGAGGACTGCGCAGCCGACGAAATTACCGGAAGAACCGCCCTGGATGCTGATGCCGGTAAAGTTCGCCAAAGCGCTCGTCGCATTCTTGTCGGTGCCGATGTAATTGCCTTCAATCGTAGTTCCCGTCACGCCGGACCCGGACAAATCAATGCCGAAATGGAACGCCGCGATGACGTTGCGGAACGGAGGCGTGTCGCCGCCGATGTTGTTGTTGACCCCGGTCGCTACTTCGATGCCGTTGCCGCTGCTGCCCTGGGCCAGAGTCCCGGAGACATCGGTGCCGATAAAGTTGCCCGAGATGGTATTGCCGCCGGTGTTCTGCATCCAGATGCCGGCCTGGGCAAAGTGATTGATGGTGAGACCTCTAACGATCGAGCCATTGCCGCCCGCTTCCAGGTCGAGGCCGCGTGCGTTCGGAGTAGCGATCAGATTGATCGCCGAGCCGTTCAACTCGATCCTCAGCACCGCATCATCCCCCTGGTCGAGGGCTTTGGTGTTCGCCGTCGAGCCGTTATCGGGATAGCCGTCGATAACTACCGGATTGATAATAGCCGGCAGCGGCGTTGTCGGCGCGATCGACCACCAACTGTGCAGCCAGTCGGGATCCATGCCCGGAATTGGATCGCTAACCGAGCCCGTCTGCAGGACGTTGGCCTCGGTGACGTGACCGTTGGTACTCCCCGTGCCATCGTCGGCGTAATAGAAGTGCCGCGGATCGGCCGCCGGGATATTAAAGGTAATCGTATTCGTGTCGGGATTGACGTTCGCGTTCGAGATCGCTTCGCGCAAACTGCAATCGTCGAGCGTACAGAAGCCATCATCCGTATCCGCAGTCTTGTTGACTACCAACAAGGTAGGAATCGGATCGTCGTTGTTGATTGTTCCCGTGGCCGACACCGGGCTGCCGATGTTGTAGCCACTACCGGAAGTCACCGTCAGGATCACAGTCTCGTTGGCTTCGTAAACACCGTCAGCCGTCGGATCGACTGTCACCACAGCGTTCGAGTTGCCGGCGCCGAACGTAACCGTGCCGCTTGATGAGCTAAACGAAGCCGCGTCGGTGTTCGTGTAGTCGGTATTGAAGGTGGCCGTGCCGCCTACTGAGAAGTTCACGGTCAAGGTGTTGCTGGTGACACCGTTGCGCGCGAACGTGTAAACCAGGTTCGGCGCGCCGTCTTCGAGCACCGACGCAGGCGATACCGTCACGCTCACGTCCGTATCGTCGTTTGTGATCGTGCCCGTGCCGTTCGCATCACTGATGGTCGCATTGACCGGAGTGTTGAGGTTTACGGTGAAGGCTTCATCCGGTTCGACCAGCAAATCTTTGTTCACGAGCACGGTGATCTGCTGCGTATCGGTGGTCGCTGATGCCGGGAAGTTCAAAGTGCCTGAAACCGTCGTGTAGTCGCTGGGTTGCGT
>Ga0070698_100001286_pt1 | contig 27984 bp, 25 predicted proteins | sample KBSK1502metaG_FD_65477 | JGI IMG/M metagenome (GOLD analysis project Ga0070698, IMG submission 65477) | Corn, switchgrass and miscanthus rhizosphere microbial communities from Kellogg Biological Station, Michigan, USA - KBS K1-50-2 metaG | ecosystem: Host-associated > Plants > Roots >...
CAAGTCGGCGACGAGATCTTCGTCAAGATCATCGACATCGACCTGGACCGCCGGCGGATCAGCCTGTCGCTCAAGCAGGCCAACGAGGGCACGATCGGCGAGGCGGTCGGCGACGAGTTCGACCCGACGCTGTACGGCATGCCGGCCACCTACGACGAGCAGGGCGAGTACGTCTACCCCGAGGGCTTCGACGCCGAGACCGGCGAGTGGCTCGAGGGCTTCGACAAGCAGCGCGAGGAGTGGGAGCGCCAGTACGCCCAGGCGCGGTCGCGGTTCGAGGCGCACCGGCGCCAGGTCGAGGAGTCTCGCAAGGGCGACGACGGTGACGACGGCGGCGCCGGGGACACCGCGGACCTGCCCTCCGGCGACGACGGCGCCGCGACCGGCGCGCTGGCCTCGGACGAGGCGCTGGCCGCGCTGCGGGACAAGCTGTCCGGCGGCCAGGACTGACCGCACCGCCCGCCGCGCGTGCGGGTCGGGCTCACCGGCGGGATCGGCGCCGGCAAGAGCGAGGTGTCGCGGCGCCTGCGTGACCTCGGCGCGGTGATCATCGACGCCGACGCGATCGCGCGGGAGGTCGTCGCGCCCGGGACTCCCGGCCTGGCCCAGGTCGTCGCCGCGTTCGGCCCCGGGGTTCTCACCCCCGGCGGCGCGCTCGACCGGCCTCGCCTGGGCGAGATCGTGTTCACCGATCCCGCGCAGCTAGCCAGGCTGAACGCGATCATCCACCCGCTTGTTTCCGAACGGATGCTCCAGATCGAGCGCTCGGTCCCGCCGGACGCGGTCGTGGTCCACGACGTTCCGCTGCTGGCCGAGAACAACCTGGCGAGCCGGTACGACGTGGTCGTGGTCGTCGATGCGCCGCCGGAGGTCGCGCTGGACCGGCTGGCCCGGCTGCGCGGCATGCCGGAGGAGCAGGCGCGGGCGCGGATGGCCGCGCAGGCGAGCCGGGAGCAGCGGCTGGCCGTCGCCGACCTCGTGGTCGACAACTCCGGCTCGGTGACCGACCTGGACACCCAGGTGAAGCGCCTGTGGACCGAGCTCCAGCATCGCCGCGCGAACCCCGCGGCCCGGTAGCCCGAGCCCGCCGTCTCGCCGGCACCCCGGTCCCCTCCGAAGGACTGATCGGTCAGGCACGGCCGCGGAGCATGAGGTTCCAGTACATGAACGGCAGCCCGTAGCGCTTGAGGTACCACATGTCCCGCCGCTCCCGGGTGGTGTCGATGATCGGGACGGTCGGGCGCGGCTGCATGGTGTAGTCGAACTCGGCCAGCAGCATCGTGCGCCGTGAGACCGATGTCGCGGATACCGCCCCGGCGCAGCCGGGCGGCGACGGTGATGCCGGCGGTGCCCCCGCCGACGATGAGAACCTGGTGATGCGTGGTCGCGGCCATTGCTGTTCTCCTTCTGGTTGGGGGCTCGGCCGGTTCTGATGAGGGGGCTCGGCCGGTCAGCTGCTGGCCAGTCCGAGTTCGACGGCGCGGCTGTAGTCGTCGTCGATCAAGATGACGTCGTGCCCGGCGCGGGCCAGCAGGCTCGCGCCGATCGAGGCGCGGTAACCGCTGGCGCAGTGCACCCACAGCCGGCCCGCGGGCAGGTCAGCCAGCCGGGCGAGCAGCTCGTGCAGCGGCACGTGGGCAGAGCCGGGAATGAAGCCGGCGGCGCGCTCGTCATCGCGGCGCACGTCCAGCACGATGTCACCCCGGCCGGCTGCGCGGACCTCGGCAAAACCGACCCGCGGATAGTGACGGCGGTCCTGGCTGGGTGCAGTGAGCGTGTCAAGGTCACCGGTGGCGGCACCGGCAAGCCGGTCGACGCCGATGCGGACCAGCTGCCGCTGCGCCGCGGCGACCTGCCCAGGGCTGCCGCCGATCAGCGTGACCGGGCTGTCCCAAGGCACGAGCCAGCCGAGGTAGGTGGCGAACTGGCTGCCGAGCGCGATACCGACGGTCCCGGCCAGGTGGTCGGCCGCGTACGCGGCGCGGTCGCGCAGGTCGACCACCCACTCGCCGGCCGCGATGCGCTTGGCCAGGTCCACCGCGTCGGCGGCGGGCGGCGCGGACAGGTCAACCGGCCCGGGCCCGGCCAGGTTCCGCGGCGCCATGTGCGCGTAGTAGGCCGGGTAGGCGGTCAGGTTCGCCACCAGCGCGTCGGCGAAGCCCTGCTCGTCGGGCGCGGTGAGCGCGTCGTTTCGGGCCCGCTCGATGCCCATCGTGCTCGCGTCCCCGCCGGTGGCCGCGCCCGCCGAGCAGAAGCTGCCGAACCCGTGCGTCGGGTAGATCGGGGCCTCGTCGGGCAGCGCGCCGGCCAGCCGGCGTGCGGAGCGGAACTGGGCCCGGGTGAGCTCGTCGGTGCGCGCCACGTCGACCAGGTCGGTGCGGCCCACGCTGCCGTAGAGCAGCGAGCCGCCGGTGAACACAGCGGGCGCCTCACCAGGGGCTGAGGTGTCGGTGACGACGTAGGCGAGGTGAGTTTCGGTGTGCCCTGGGGTGGCCATCACCCGGATCCGGAGGCTGCCCGCCGCCAGCGTGTCGCCGTCGCGCAGCTGCAGCCGGTCGAAGGCGACCGGGTCGGCCGCGTTCACCCCGTACTGGGCGCCGGTGCGCCGCGCGAGCTGGTAACCGCCGGTGACGTAGTCGTTGTGGATGTGCGTCTCGAGCACGAGGCCGGCGACCACGCCGGCGCCGGACAGGCACCGCTCGACCCGGTCGATGTCGCGCTGCGGGTCGACCACGACCGCCACACTGCCGTCGTGGGCGACGTAACTGCGGTCACCCAGCCCGTCGGTGCTCAGAACCTCTACCTGCATGACTTTCCTGCCAGTCGTGGGATACGCTAATGTCCGAACATTACCTCTGGATATGTCCGGACAGCAATACCGAGCGGAGAACCGCATGAACACCCATCTCGGCCCCGCTTCCGCGCGGCCGGCCTGCCGCCCGGCGCGTGGCGGGAACGTGCCGCTGTGGCAGCAGGTCCGCGATGACCTGCGCGCCCGACTGGACCGGGGCGAGTTCACCGGCTCGTTCCCCGGCGAGCACGAGCTGCGCGCGCAGTACGGCGTCAGCCGGCACACCGTCCGGGAGGCGCTGCGCGAGCTGCGCCAGGAGGGCCTGGTGACCGGCGCACGCGGCCAGCAGCCACGACCGGCGGCGGAGGGGTACATCGAGCAGCCGGTCGGCGCCCTGTACAGCCTGTTCGCCTCCGTGGAGGCGGCCGGGCTGGAGCAGCGCAGCATCGTGGGCAGCCTCGACGTGCGCGCCGACGCGCACGTCGCCGAGCGGCTCGGCCTGGAGTCCTCGGCCCCGCTGCTCTACCTCGAACGGCTCCGGCTCGCTGGCGGAGAACCCCTCGCCCACGACCGGGTCTGGCTGCCCGCCGAGGACACCCGGCCGCTGCTGGCGACCGACTTCGGCCACACCGCCCTCTACGACGAGCTCGCCCGCCGCTGCGGCATCCGGCTGACCGGCGGGCAGGAACGCATCCAGGCGGTCATCCCCACCGGCCCCGAACGCCGGCTGCTCGGCGTCAGCCCCGACGTCGCCGCGTTCTCGATCGAGCGGCTCGGCTGGGTGTCCGGCCGCCGGTTCGAATGGCGCAGGACGCTCATCCGCGGCGACCGGTTCGCGGCCCTGGCCAGGTTCGACGCCCGGGCCGGCTACCGCCTCGACCTCGGCGCTATCGGCCCCCTTCTCCCCTCCTGGAGCAGCGTCCGATGACGATCTCCGCCGCGATGGGGCTCGGCATCCTCATCGGGGTGAGCCTCGGTGCCCTCGGCGGCGGCGGTTCTATCCTCACCGTGCCGGCGCTCGTCTATGTCCTCGGCGAATCCGCTCACGCGGCCATCACCGAAAGCCTTGCCATCGTCGGCATCACCTCCGTCGCCGCCGCCGCAGGCCACGCCCGCGTGAGGCACGTCCGGTGGGGCCCCGGCATCGTCTTCGGGCTCGTCGGTGCCGCCTCGACCTACGCCGGGACCGCGCTCAACCGCGACGTCAACCCCAACGCGCTGCTGCTCGCCTTCGCCGTATTGATCGCAGGGGTCGCGGTGGGCATGCTGCGACGCGCACGAGCCCGGACCCGGGTAGCCGCCTGGCCCGGGCCCATCGCCGCGGGAGCGGCCGGCCAATTCCCGCCGGCTGCCGCCGCGCGAAGCAGCCTGCAGTCGCCTGCGGACGGCGGGTCGGCCAGCCCGGCCAGCATGCCGGGCAGCGCCCGGGCCGCGCGCTCAAACGTCGCAGTCAAGATCATCACTGTCGGGCTCGCCGTCGGTTTCCTCACCGGGCTCTTCGGCGTCGGCGGCGGCTTCGTCATCGTCCCCGCGCTGGTCATGGCCCTTGGCTACGACATGCCGGTCGCGGTCGGCACCTCGCTGCTCATCATCGCCGTCAACTCCGCCGCCTCCCTGGCCGCCCGGGCCGGCAGCGAGGCACTCCACTGGAGCGTCATCATCCCGTTCACCGTCGCTGCCATCGCCGGATCCCTCGGCGGCAAGGGCATCGCCGATCAGGTGCCCAGCACCACCCTGACCAGGGCTTTCGTAGCACTGCTGATCGCAGTGGCCGGCTACGTCGCCGTCCGCAGCGGCATCGCGCTAGCGACCTGACCCGTCGCTGTCCGGCGCGCGTGTTCCGCTTCCTCGCCGGCAACGCGGCATCCGCCAGTTCCCGACGCGGCACCGGCTGCGAATAACGCCCATGAGGTCGCCCGGCGGGTTGCGCCGCAACCGCCGCACCATCGCCCACCCGGGGCCAAGCGCGGCTCCCCAGCCGCCCGCCGGGCCCGCCAGCCGCCCGCCGCGACCCTCGGCAGCGGAATCTTTTTGTCCCACCCGCCGCTTAAGGTGGAGCAGTGATTATGCAAGGGAGTCTTGTGCCGGTTCAGCGAGGGGTGCCGTCGTGCGCCCGGTAACCGATCTTCAGCGCAGGGTCGCGCCGTTCGAGGTGGTCACCGAGATGACGCCCGCGGGCGACCAGCCGGCCGCGATCGCCGAGATGGAGCGGCGGGTGCGGGCCGGCGAGGAGGACACGGTGCTGCTGGGCGCCACCGGCACCGGCAAGACCGCGACGATCGCCTGGCTGGCCGAGCGGTTGCAGCGGCCCGTCCTGGTCATGCTGCCTAACAAGACCCTCGCCGCGCAGTTCGCCAACGAGCTGCGCGAAATGCTGCCCAACAACGCGGTCGAGTACTTCGTCTCCTACTACGACTACTACCAGCCCGAGGCGTACATCCCGCAGACCGATACCTACATCGAGAAAGACTCCTCGATCAACGACGAGGTCGAGCGGCTGCGGCACTCGGCGACCAACTCGCTGCTCACCCGGCGGGACACGATCGTGGTCGCGTCGGTGTCCTGCATCTACGGCCTCGGGACGCCGCAGGAGTACGTGGACCGGATGCTCACGCTCAAGGTGGGCGAGACGATCGACCGGGACACGCTGCTGCGCAGGCTCGTCGGCATGCAGTACACCCGCAACGACGTCGCGTTCACCCGCGGCACGTTCCGGGTGCGCGGCGACACGATCGAGATCATCCCGGTCTACGAGGAGCTCGCGGTCCGGATCGAGATGTTCGGCGACGAGGTCGAGCGGCTGATGACGCTGCACCCGCTGACCGGCGAGGTGATGACCGAGGACCAGGAGCTGCACGTGTTCCCGGCCTCGCACTACGTCGCGGGCCCGGAACGGATGGAGCGCGCGATCGCCGGGATCGAACTGGAGCTGGCCCAGCGGCTGGCCGAGCTGGAGCGGCAGGGCAAGCTGCTCGAGGCGCAGCGGCTGCGCATGCGCACGACCTACGACATCGAGATGCTGCGCCAGATCGGCAGCTGCGCGGGGATCGAGAACTACTCGCGGCACATAGACGGGCGCGAGGCGGGCAGCCCGCCCAACACACTGCTCGACTACTTCCCCGAGGACTTCCTGCTGGTGATCGACGAGTCACACAGCACGGTGCCGCAGATCGGTGCCATGTACGAGGGTGACGTGTCTCGCAAGCGGGCGCTGGTGGACCACGGCTTCCGGCTGCCCAGCGCGATCGACAACCGCCCGCTGACGTGGGACGAGTTCGGTGAGCGGATCGGCCAGACCGTGTACCTGTCCGCGACGCCCGGCCCGTACGAGCTGCGACGGGTCGGCGGCGACGTGGTCGAGCAGGTGATCAGGCCGACTGGGCTGGTGGATCCCGCGGTCATCGTCAAGCAGACCAAGGGGCAGATCGACGACCTCGTGCACGAGATCAGGGCGCGGGCAGAGCGGAACGAGCGGGTGCTGGTCACCACGCTGACCAAGAAGATGGCCGAGGACCTCACCGACTACCTGCTCGAGCTCGGCATCAGGGCCCGGTACCTGCACAGCGAGGTGGACACGCTGCGCCGGGTGGAGCTGCTGCGCGAGCTGCGGATCGGCCAGTACGACGTGCTGGTCGGGATCAACCTGCTGCGGGAGGGACTCGACCTGCCCGAGGTATCGCTGGTGTCGATCCTGGACGCGGACAAGGAAGGCTTCCTGCGCTCGGGGACCTCGCTCATCCAGACGATCGGCCGGGCGGCGCGCCACGTCTCCGGCGAGGTGCACATGTACGCCGACGTGGTCACCCCGTCGATGCAGCGGGCGATCGACGAGACGAACCGGCGGCGGGAGAAGCAGGTCGCCTACAACACCGCCCACGGGATCGACCCGACGCCGCTGCGCAAGCGGATCGCCGACATCCTGGACCAGCTGATGCGGGAGGACGCGGACACCGAGCAGCTGCTCGGCGGCGGCGGACGCCAGCAGAGCCGCGGCAAGAGCCCGGTGCCCGGCCTGTCGTCCCGGACGCGGGGACGTACCGGGGCGGCGGGTCCCGCGGGCCAGGCCGGCGATGCCGGGCGGGAGCCGAGCCAGGCCCGGCAGGACGTGGTCGACCTCATCGGCCAGCTCACCGAGCAGATGCACACGGCCGCGGCCGAGCTGCAGTTCGAGATCGCCGCCCGGCTCCGAGACGAGATCCGCGAGCTCAAGCAGGAGCTGCGCGGCATGCAGGCCGCTGGCGTCTAGCCGTCCAGCCAGGCGGGACGCCCGCGGCCTCTGTCCAGGCCTTGACAGCCGCCTCGCCGCCTACCACCATTCCGCAGGTGCCCGTGTCTGACGTCGTGGTCATCGGTGGCGGCCACAACGCGCTCATAGCGGCCGCCTACCTCGCGCAGGCCGGTCTCGGGGTGACCGTCCTGGAGGCGGGCGGCGCGGTCGGCGGCGGCACGATCACCGAGGAGCTGCTGCTGCCCGGGTGGCGGCACGACTCGTGCTCCAGCGCGCACGCGCTGATCCAGGGCAATCCGGTCATCCGCGACGACGAGCTCGGCCTCGTCTCGGCCTACGGACTGCGCTACGCCTACACCGAGCCGGCCGCCGTGCTGCCGCTCGGCCGGGACGACGCCCTGGTGCTGCACCGCGGCGCCGAGCAGACCGCCGACGAGCTGGCCCGCTTCTCCGCCCGGGACGCCCGGCGGTTCACCGAGCTGGTCGATGAGTGGAACGCCGGGCTGAAACAGGCCCACCGCCGCTGGAACGCTGGGCTGCCACCCGGCGGTGACGACGCCAGCCGCGCCTACGAGCAGCTGCGCCGGCGCAGCGCCCACGACGTCGTTTTCTCGAACTTCGAGAGCCCGCAGGCGCGGCGGCTGCTGCTGTGGATGGGCTTCGCCACCTTCCAGCCGCCGACCAGGGCCGGCACCGGGGTGCTGCCGCTCAGCACCACCGCCGGCCGGCTCGAGTACGGCTGGGCCACCCCGGTCGGCGGGTCCGGCGCGCTGCCGGCGGCGCTGGTCCGCCACATCACCGGGCACGGCGGGACCGTGCTGACCAGCGCGCGGGCCGAGCAGATCGTGATCGAAGGCGGACGCGCAGCCGGCGTCCGCACCGGTGACGGGCGGACGTTCCGGGCCCGGAGGGCGGTCGTGTCGTCCGCTCACATCACCGCCCTGCCGGGCCTGCTGGGCGAGCACAGCTGCCCGCCGGACATCGCCGCCGCGGTCGCGGCGTGGCAACCGGGCATCCCGCTGTTCGCGCTGCACGCGGCGCTACGTGAGGAGCCGCGGTACGTGCTGGCCAGCGGGGAGCGCGTCCGGTCGACCGCCGGCGGCCTGGGCAGCCCGGAGGGGATCCTGCGCCAGGTCCGCGGCTGCGATACCGGGGAACCCGAGACCGAGGACCCGTGGCTGCTGCTGGTGTCCTCGACCGTCGCCGACCCAGAACGGGCGCCCGGCGCCACCTTCAAAATCCTCACCGCCGCCCCGTGGCAGCTCCCCGGCGGCCAGAGCTGGGATGACGTCGGCGAGGCTTACGGGCAGCGGCTGCTGGAGATTGCGCGCGGCCGCGTCGAGGGCCTGGACGCCGGCAGCGTGCTGGCGGTCCGCTGCGAGACGCCGGTCAGCCTCAGCCAGCGCAATCCGGCCAACGTCGGCGGCTCCTGCCACGGCGGCGAGTTCCGCCTGCCCGGCGGCGAGGTGATCCCCGGCTGGCCCTCGCACGCGACCTCGGTCGACGGCCTCTTCCTCACCGGCTCGACCACCCACCCGGGCGGCTCGGTCTCCGGCTGGCCTGGCCGCAACGCCGCCTTCCGCGTGCTCGACCGCCTCGGCGTGCGCGCCGCGACCGGCTGAACGCCATCGCCCGGCAGCCCGCCGCCGGCTATCAGCCCGGCCGGCGGGAGGCGACCAGCCCGCCCCAGCGGGTGACCCGCTGGGGCGGGCGCGGCCAGCGGCTGTCAGCCGCCGAATGCCACCTGGATGGTCCGTTCGTCGGTGCCGCGCACGACGCTCAGCTCGAGGCTGCCACCCTGCGCCGCCTCGAGCGCGCCGAACAGGTCGTCGATGCTGGTCACCGCCTGGCCCGCGGCCGTCACGATCAGGTCGCCCGGCTCGAGGCCGGCCCGGGCGGCCGGGCTGTCCTCGGTCACCTGGCTGATGAGCAGGCCGTCGGTTTCGGGCAGGCCGACGGCGCGCCGCATCCGCCTGGCCACGCGACCCGGGGTGATGGCGACGCCGAGCCGCGGCGGCGCCGTGGACTCGCCGCTGGCGAGCGCGTCGGCCCGGCCGCGCAGCGCCTCGTCGGCGGGGATGGCCAGGTAGAACCCCTCACCAAGGCGGCTGGTGTTGATCCCGAGCAGCTGCCCGTCGGCGTCGAGGACCGGGCCGCCCGACGAGCCGGGCAGGAGCGGCGCCGTGTGCTCGAGGCTGCCGGTGATCCGGCGGCCGCGGGGGCCGCGGAAGCTCCGCTCGGTGCCGGAGACGACCCCGAACGTGACCCGCAGGCCGCGCCCGCCTGGATTGGCCAGGGCGAATACCGGGGTCCCGGCACCCGCGGACGTGCCGTTGGCCCACGGAAGCGCCGGGGCGCCGCCGGTGTCCACGTTGATGACGGCCAGGTCGGCGTCGATGTCGTGGCCGGCCACGCTCCCTTCGGCGGTGCGCCCGTCGGCGAAGGTGACCGTCACCTGGTCGCCGCGTACGTTGTGCGCGTTGGTGAGCACCCGGCCGTCGCCGAGCACCACGCCCGAGCCGACCCCCCACCGCTGCCCGATGCCCACGACCGAGGGCCCGGCGCCCTCGGTCAGTTGCCTGATGGCTGCCTGTATCTCGTCGAAGATCGTCATGGATACTCCTGTCAGTCATGCTCGTGTCAGTTGTAACTTGCAAGTTACTACTAACTACGGTCTTGTCAACCGGCTACCATCGGTCCATGGCCGAACCAGAGCACAGCCCGTCCCCGCTCGCCGAGGCGCTGGCCCGGGTCGGCGACCGGTGGACGCTGCTGGTGGTGGAGGCGCTGCTGGACGGGCCGCGCCGGTTCAACGATCTCGCCGGCCAGATCCCCGGCATCGCGCCCAACATCCTGTCCGAGCGTCTCAAGCGGCTCGAACGGGAAGCGCTGCTGGTGGCCCGGCCCTACTCGCAGCGGCCGCCCCGGGCCGCCTACGAGCTGACCGCGGAGGGCAGGGAACTGGCCGGCGCTCTGCGGCTGCTGGCCCACTGGGGGACCAGGCACGCCGATCTGGCGGACCCGCCGCGCCACCCCGCGTGCGGCACCCCGATCGAGGTCCGCTGGTACTGCCCGACCTGCGACCAGCTCGTCGAGGACGAGCCGCGGCACGCCCAGGTCCACTTCGTGTAGGCGCCGGTAACCGCCGCGATGCCGGGGCCGTTCTCAGCACCCGCACACCCTGGCGGGAGTGCGGCTTTAAGCCACGGGCGACAGCGCGGGGCACGGCGTCGGCAGCGTCCCCGCGTCCCTGCTCTCCCGGAAGCCGGGCACGCTCCAGACGCCCCGGGGCGGTTTCACGCACGTCGGGGGGCCCGGCGCCACCACGGGCGGGCTGACCGGCGTCAGGATGGGCGGGCTGGCGCCGCCGGGGCCGGGGAGCCCGTGCACGGGCATCAGCGTGGCCAGCGTGGTCTGCAGGGCGGCCGGGACCTGCAGCGACGGCTGCGCGCGCCCGGCGACGCTCACCGCTATGCCCGGGCAGCCCGGATCCGTCGCCACCAGGTACGGGGCAGCCCGAGGCGACGTCGCGAAGGCCAGCCGGTAGCTGCCCACGGCCAGCGGGCAGGGCACGAGGCCGAGGTCAGACGCGTGCGCGCCGTTGAGCATCCCGGCGAGCCGCGCGACCACGGCCGGCGACGTGAACGTCCTCGTGATGGTGCCCGGCCTCGGCAGGAAAGTGGACGCGGTGATCGTCACGGCGTGCATCCCGGCCGGGATGTGCTCCGCGGCCGAGCGTGGCGGGTACCAGATCACCTGGGCGTCCGCGCGGAGCTTGGACACGCCGTTACCCGCGGACACGACGGACATGCTCAGGACGGCCGAGCTGACCCCCGCGGGCAGCGGGCTGGCCTCGTAGCTCACGAACTCCTCGTAGACCGTCGCCACCTTGACGGGCTGCACGCTGACGCCCCGGGCCGCCTTGCCCGGCCGCGGCCGCACGCCCTGCGGCATGCCGGCCGGTTTCCCCGTCACCGGGACGACGGTGCCCGTGCCCCCGCCCGCCTGGCCCACGCCCGCCTGGCCCGCGCCCCCGCCCGCCTGCCCCGTCCCGCTCAGGGCCATCCTGGCGGGTACGTGCCTGGTCAGGAACGCGTACACCTCGTCCACGGGCTGCGCGACCGTCCACAGCGCGTGCACCGACACCGACGGGGTGCCCGCCGCCACGCCCGATGGCTGGCCGAGCGCCGGCACCGGCGCCCCGCTGGTCTGCCGCGCGCCGCGCGGAAGCGGCGTGCGGGACAGCAGGTCCCGCGCCAGCCGTTCGGCTTGCTGCCTGGTGATCGTGGCCGGCCCCTGCGTCGTCGCGGCGGTTCCGGCCTGGCCGCTGCCGCCGCCGGCCGTCCCGTTGCGGTGCCCGGCACGGCCGCTGTAGTGCACGGTTCCGCACCCCGCGGCCAGCGCGACGGCCACAGCCGCCGCGCTGGCCGCCCAGGCAGTCCCTCTCACCGTTCCTCCCGCGCCACGCCGGCGCGCCCTGCGGCGTGCCGTGCTGACCTTCTCAGCCTGCCAGTTCTGACGGTGCCCGGTGGCACACTGGTTCCCGGTTTCCGGGATGACTTTCGCGGGCAGGGAGGTGCGCGTGCCCTGGGTGATGTTCGACTACGGCGCCGTCATCTGCACCCCCCAGCCCGCGGACGACCTCGCGGCGCTCGCCGCGGCGGCCGGGGCGGGCGTCGCCGAGTTCCAGGCCGCCTACTGGGCGTCCCGGCGGGCCTACGACGCCGCGGCGCTGACCACGGCGGCGTACTGGCAGGACGTCGCAGGCCGCCTCAGTGCCTCGTTCACCAGCCCGCAGATCGCGGACCTCATCCGGCTGGACGTCGCGAGCTGGGGCCACCTGCGCGAGGACACGGTCCGGCTTATCCGCGATCTCCGGCGAGAGGGCAGGCGGCTGGCCCTGTTGTCCAACGCGCCGGGCGAGCTCGCGCGGGCGGTGGCCGGGCTGCCGGTGGCCACGTGCTTCGAGCACCTGCTGTTCAGCTGCGACCTCGGGGTGGTCAAGCCCGACCCCCGCTGCTTCGGCCGGGCGCTCGGCCGGCTGGGCGCGGCCCCCGAGGAGGTGATCTTGATCGACGACCGGGAGGAGAACGTCATCGCGGCGACCGGCCTGGGCATGCACGCGATCAGGTTCACCGGGCCGGAGCAGGCGCGCGCCGCGCTGACTGGAATCCTCGCGACGGGGAGGCAGTTATTCGGTTGAGGGAGATACCCCTCCAAGCTGGATACTTGCTGTGCAGAAGCTGAGCGTAAGGTCAGAAAGGTGCTAGCGAGTCTCATAGCCGCGGTGCTGGCGCCGCTGTTCTACGGGGTGGCCTCCGCCATGCAGGCGGTGGCGGTGCGCGCGGCGAGCAGGCCGCACGCCGGCCTCGGCAGCGGCGCGTTCGCCGCGGTGGACCCCGGGCTGGTCGTGCGCATGTTCCGCCAGTGGCGGTTCGTGGCCAGCCTTGGCCTGGACATCCTGGGCTTCGTCGCCCAGCTCGTCGCGCTGCACCGGCTTCCGTTGTTCGCGGTCCAGGCGATGATCGCCGCCAACCTGGCCGTCACCGCGGTGTGCGCGTCCTGGATGATCGGGGCGGTGCTCGGCTGGCGCGAATGGCTGGCCGTGGGCGGGGTCGTCGCCGGCGTCGGCCTGCTCGGCACCTCGGCGGGCGCCCAGGGCGCGGCCGAGGTCGGGAACACGTTCAAGCTCGCGCTCATCGTGGCCGTGGCCGGCATCGGCATGATCGGCCTGGCCGTCGCCCGGCTGCCGGGCCCGGCGCGGACGCCGCTGCTCGGCGCCACGGCCGGGCTCGGCTACGGCGTGCTGGCGGTCGCGGCGCGCGTGCTCAACGGGTTCTCGCCCGCGCTGCTGGTGCGCGACCCGGCCGCCTACGCGCTGGCCGCCGCGGGGATCGTGTCGTTCCTGTTCTACGCGTCCGCGCTGGAGGGCGGCAGCGTCACCGTCGCCGTCGCGGCCGTGGTGCTGGTGGAGACCATCCCGCCGGCCGCCGTCGGGATCTTCCTGCTCGGGGACACGACCAGGCGCGGGCTGGCCGCCGTGGCCATCGCGGGGTTCATCCTCGCGGTGTTCAGCGCGGTGCAGCTCGCCCGGTTCGGCCAGACCGAGAACGCGGCCGGCGGCCGGGCCGGGGAGCCAGGGCTGACGGCCTACCCCGCCTCGTCCGGCCGGAACACCGGGTAGCTCTCGCCCTCGGCCGGGTGGACGAACGCGGCGGCCACCCGCAGCCCAGCGCGAGCGCCAGGCCCGGCCCGCCACACCACCGCGTCCGCGCCCTCCAGCCGGGTGCGCAGCCACGGGCCCTCGTCGAGCTCCACCAGCGCCAGGACGCTGACGTCATCGCCGGGCAGCACCGCCCAGCTGATCAGCGTGCCGCGCCCGGCGGCCTGCTCCCACGGCGGGTCGTCCGCGCCGCACCCGGCGCAGGCGGTGGCCGCGGGGTCGAGCCAGCGGCGGCAGCCGGCGCAGCGCCTGATCAGCAACACGTCGCGCGCCGCCGCCGCGAAGAAGGCGGCCGACCGCTCGTCCGCCCGGATGACGCCCACATCCGCCGGCTCGCTCATCCGCCCGCGCTCCGCCTGACGCTCGCGCTTGGCCTGGCGGTCGCGCCTGGCTCCCGGAGCCGGGACAGCACCGGCGGCAGGGGGCCGGCGTGCAGCACGCCCAGCCGCTGGGTCGCCCTGGTCAGGGCCACGTACAGGTCGCTGCGCCCGCGCGGCGACTCGGCCAGGATCTCGGCGGGCTCCGCGACGATCACCGTGTCGAACTCGAGCCCCTTGGCCTGCCGCACGGTGAGCACCACCACGGTGTTCTCGAGCTGGGCGTCGGCGCCGACCGACGTGCCGGGAACGGCGGCACGGACGGCGCTGCCCAGCTCGCCGAGCCGGGCCGCCGGGACGATCACCGCCACCCGGCCGTCACCTACCGCGTCGGCCTCCTGCCCCGCCACCTCGCCGAGGCGCTTGCCCAGCTCGCCCGGCGGGACCGGCAGGTGCCACGGCTCGGCGCCGGACTCCCGCACCGACCGCGGCAGGTCATCCGTGGCCAGCGGGCCGATCGCCGCCGCCACGTCCGCGGCCACCGCCATGATCTCGGCCGGCGTCCGGTAGTTGACGGTCAGCCGCTCCAGCCGCCACCGCGTGCCCACGTACGGCTCGAGCGCGTCCTGCCAGGACGAGGTGCCGGCCGGATCGCCGGTCTGCGCCACGTCGCCGACCAGGGTCATGGACCGGGTGGGGCAGCGGCGCATCACCATCCGCCACGCCATCTCCGACAGCTCCTGCGCCTCGTCCACGATCACGTGCCCGAACGCCCACGTCCGGTCCGCGGCGGCGCGCTCGGCCGTCGTCAGGTAGTCCTCCTCGGCCTGCCGCTCGGCGAGCCGCTCCGGGTCGATGAGGTCCGACGCGAGCAGCACCTCCGGGTCCTGCAGGTCGCGGGACAGCAGCTCGACCACGCCGCTGGCGTAGGCGATCGCCGCCCGGCGCCTGCGCTCCTCGCGAGCCCGCTGCGCCCGGTCATCCTCGCCGAGCAGCTCCGCCGCCTCGTCCAGCAGCGGGACGTCGGCGACCGTCCAGCCGCCGTCGCGATCGCGCAGCAGAGCCGCGCGGTCGTCGCCGGTCAGGCGCGGGGCAGCCCGGCGCAGCCGTTCGGGAGCGGAAAACAGATCCGCGAGCAGGCGTTGCGGGGTGAGCCTCGGCCACAGCCGGTTGATCGCCGCCCGGACCCCGGGGTCCTCGCGCAGCTCGCGGCGGATGTCGTCCATCGCCACCTCGTCGAGCACGCGGTGCTCCGGCGGCGCCTGCTCGCCGAGAATCTCCGCGACCATCGCGTCGGTCTCGCTGAGGCTGTCGGCGAGCCGGCCCGCCACCTGCCGTTCCAGGACACCGATGATCTCCCGGACGAACACCGCCCGGGCCTGGTTGTGCGGCCTGCGCGACCGCCTGGCCCTCTCCCTGGCCCGGGCGCACGCCTCCCGGTCGAGCAGCAGCGTCTGCCCGCCGGACCGGATCTCGATCGCGCGCCGCGGGACCTGCTGCCTGTCCTTCACCGCCGCGGCGATCACCGCGGCCATCGCCCGCCTGCCCTTGACGGCCGCCGCGGCCGCGGTCTCCTCCCGCTGCGGGGTCACGCCGGGATACAGCTCGCTCACCGTGGACAGCACCACACCGGTCTCGCCGAGCGCGGGCAGCACCTGGCCGATGTAGCGCAGGAACGTCGCGTTCGGGCCGACGATGAGCACGCCGCGCTTCTCCAGCTGCCGCCGGTGCGTGTACAGCAGGTAGGCCGCCCGGTGCAGCGCGACCGCCGTCTTCCCGGTGCCGGGGCCGCCTTGAACGACCAGCACGCCCTGCTGCGGCGCGCGGATGATCTTGTCCTGCTCGGCCTGGATGGTCTCGACGATGTCGGCCATCCGGCCGGTGCGGCTCGCGTTGAGCGCCGCGAGCAGCGAGGCCTCGCCGGTGAGCCCCTGATGCTGGCCCTGCGGCGCGGTCAGGTCGAGCACCTCGTCGTCGAACCCGGTGACCTGCCTGCGCCGGGTCTTGATGTGCCTGCGGCGGCGGACGCCCTCCGGGGACGCGGCGGTGGCCAGGTAGAACGGCCGCGCGGCCGGCGCCCGCCAGTCGAGCAGCAGCGGCTCGTAGTCCGCCGACTCGTCCCGGATGCCCATCCGGCCGATGTAGCGCCGCTCCCCGTCGTCGTGATCCAGCCGACCGAAGCACAGCCCGTTCTCCGCCGCGTCCAGCTGGGCGATCCGGGTGCTGAACATGACGGCCGACACGTCACGCTCCGTCCGCGCCGCGGGGGTGCCGCCGGTCTCCCGCAGCGTCCCCGCCAGCCGGCTCACCGCCCGTTCGCGCAGGCCGTCCAGCCGGCCGTAGAGCATGCTGACGTACTCCTGCTCGCGCTCGAGGTCGTCGGCGTAGGGCAGCGGCTGCTCGTGCCCTGGGTCCCCGGCGGAGGGCCGCGGCTGCTCGCCCCGCGGGTCCCCGGCGGAGGGTCGCGGCTGCTCACCCACCGCGGCGCCCGGTGATTTTGACAAGAAACCCCATTCCGTCTATAATTCGGGGAGCCTCCGTATCAGGGGCCTTTTTCATTTCGGACGACAGACTCTATCAAATAGATTCGCAGGCCGCGAAAGCCCAGGCTGGCAGCCCGGTCTGTAACTGATCGATAAACACCGGCCGGGCCCTCGAAACCGTCTATCGACTTGTCACCGCGCGTGCGGGCTCACTATGAGCGTGCTGTGATGCGCGAGGATCCCGCCGTTCCCGCTGACCATGATCACGTCGGCCCCGGGCGCCTGCCGCTCGCCGCCGTCGCCCCTGGCCTGGATGACCGCCTCGGACAGCGGCGTGAAACCCCACATGTAGTAGGACGACAGCTGGCCGCCGCCGGTGTTCACCGGCAGCGACCCGCCGGGCGCGAGCGCGCCGGACGCTGCGAACGGGCCGCCCTCGCCCTTCGCGCAGAACCCGTAGTCCTCCAGCGTGACGACGACCGTGTAGGTGTAGCAGTCGTAGATCTGGCACATCGTCACGTCCGCGGCGGCGATGCCCGCCATGGCCATCGCGGCCGGGCCGGCGATGGCGGCGCCGGTGCGCAGGCCGAACTCGCTGCCCCGCTCCAGCTGATGGCCGGGGTGCCCCTGGCCCCAGCCCCAGACGTGCACCGGCGGCTTGCGCAGCCCCGCGGCCCGGTCCGCGCCGGTCACCACGACCGCGATGCTCCCGTTGGAGACCAGGCAGCAGTCGAGCAGGTGCAGCGGCTCGACGATCCACCGCGAGGCCTGATGGCCGGCGACGGTGAGGGGCTCGCGGAGCTGGGCGCGCGGGTTGCCCGCCGCCCACGCGCGCTGCGCGACCGCGACCGCGGCGAACTGCTCGCTCGTCGTGCCGAAGGCGGCCATGTGCCTGCGGGCGGCCAGCGCGTACTCGGCCGTGACCGTGCGGTAGCCGAGGCCCGCGGCCAGGCCCAGCAGCCCGTGCCACTGAGGCCGCGGCTCAGCCGGGCCGGCGCCGAACGGGCCGGAGGGGCCGGAGGGGCCAGAGGGGCCGGAGGGGCCGGCGCCGGACGCCCCGGGCGCGGCGGCCCGGCCGCGCAGGCCGAACGTCACGCCGGCCGGCGCGCTGGGCCGCAGCGGCGTGTCCGCGAACACGCACGCCACCGTGGCCGCCGAGCCGCTGGTGACGGCCAGCGCGGCCAGCGCGACCGCCGCTCCCGCGGAAGCGCCGTAGCTGTTGATGACGCTGAGCAGCCGCAGATCCCGCAGCCCGAGCAGCTGGGCCAGGCCGACATCGAGGACGCCGCCGGCGATCCCGGGGCACACCAGCAGGCCGTCGAGGTCGCGCAGCTCCAGCCCCGCGTCGGCGACCGCGAGCCGCACCGCCTCGGCGGCCAGCCGCCGCGACGAGCGGCCGTAGACCTTGCCGAGCTCGGTCATGCCCAGGCCGGCGATCGCGGCACTGGCCGGTGGCCGCCGATGCGGTGCGGGCACGCGCCTCCCTCCCCACGCCTACGGGGATACCGTACCGAATCGGATTCGGCTGTCCGCGAACCGAGCGCGCCGACGCAGCGTGCCGGCCCGCTCACCTGCCGCGCCGCCGGCCGCGGGCTCGCGCGGTTGCAGGCTGCGGTGACCGCCGGCTGATATCCTGAGGGTCCGTGGAGCGGAGCCACCACCCGCATCGCACCGACCACGGGAGATCATCTTGGCCGCATCTGATCGCGCGTCACGGCCGATCAAAACCAGGCACCTGTTCGTCACCGGGGGAGTGGCGTCGAGCCTCGGCAAGGGACTCACCGCCTCCAGCCTCGGCCGCCTGCTGAAGCTGCGCGGCCTGCGGGTCACGATGCAGAAGCTCGACCCCTACCTCAACGTCGATCCGGGCACGATGAACCCGTTCCAGCACGGCGAGGTGTTCGTGACCGACGACGGCACCGAGACGGACCTGGACGTCGGGCACTACGAACGGTTCCTCGACACCGAGCTCAAGGGCTCGGCGAACGTCACCACCGGGCAGATCTACTCGACCGTGATCGCCAAGGAGCGCCGCGGCGAGTACCTGGGCGATACGGTCCAGGTGATCCCGCACATCACGAACGAGATCAAGTCGCGGATACTCGAGATGGCCGGCCCCGAGGTCGACGTGGTGATCACCGAGGTGGGCGGGACCGTGGGCGACATGGAGTCGCAGCCGTTCCTGGAGGCGATCCGCCAGATCCGGCACGAGATCGGCCGCGACCACTGCTTCTTCCTGCACGTGTCGCTGCTGCCTTACATCAAGCCGTCCGGCGAGGTAAAGACCAAGCCCACGCAGCACTCGGTGGTCGCGCTGCGCAGCATCGGCATCCAGCCGGACGCGATCGTGTGCCGCTCCGAGCACCCGATCAGCGGCGGGCTCAAGCGCAAGATCAGCCTGATGTGCGACGTGGACGAGGAGGCCGTGGTGTCCGCGGCGGACGCCGTCTCCATCTACGACATCCCCAAGGTGCTGCACGCCGAGGGCCTCGACGCGTACGTCGTCCGGCGGCTGAACCTGCCGTTCCACGACGTGGACTGGCGCGACTGGGACGAGCTGCTGCGCCGGGTGCACCGGCCCGCCCGCAGCGTCACGATCGCACTCGTCGGCAAGTACGTGGACCTGCCGGACGCATACCTGTCGCCGCACGAGGCGCTGCGGGCCGGCGGGTTCGGCAACGACGCCCGGGTCACGATCCGCTGGGTGCAGAGCGACGACTGCCAGACACCGGAGGGCGCGGCGCGCGAGCTCGACGGCGTCGACGGCGTGCTGATCCCCGGCGGCTTCGGGGTCCGCGGGATCGAGGGGAAGATCGGCGCGGTGCGGCACGCGCGCGAGCACGGCATCCCGCTGCTCGGCCTCTGCCTCGGCCTGCAGTGCGTGGCCATCGAGGTCGCCCGCGACCTGGCCGGCCTGAAGGGCGCCAACAGCACCGAGTTCGACCCGGACACCCCGTACCCGGTGATCGCCACGATGGCCGATCAGGAGGACGTGGTCGCGGGGGAGCGGGACATGGGCGGCACGATGCGGCTCGGCCTGTACCCGGCCACGCTCGCCGAGGGGAGCCTGGTGCACGAGCTGTACGGCAAGGACGTGGTGGCCGAGCGGCACCGGCACCGGTACGAGGTCAACAACGCGTACCGGGACGTGCTCGAGCGGGCCGGGCTGCGCTGCTCGGGGCTGTCGCCTGACGGCAGGCTCGTCGAGTTCGTCGAGCTGCCGCGCAGCACGCACCCGTTCTTCGTGGCCACCCAGGCGCACCCCGAGTTCCTGTCCCGCCCGACCAGGCCGCACCCGCTGTTCGCCGGGCTGGTGGAAGCCGCGCTCGAGCGGTCCAGGGCCGGCCAGGTCGCCGCGGTCCCGGCGGGTCAGCGCGCGGTAGCCAGCGCGTGACCGCCCCGCGCCGGCTCACCGAGGACCAGCCCGCCAGCGACCAGCCCGCCAGCGACCCGCCGCTGGCCGACGTCGCGGAGCAGTGGCCCGTGCTGGCCACGGCCGAGCTGGCCCGCAGCCACATCGTGACGCTCCGCACCGACAGGGTGCTGATGCCGGACGGCACGACCGCCGAACGGGACGTGGTGGTCCACCCCGGCGCGGTGGGCGTCGTCGCGCTCGACGACGACGACCGGATCCTGATGATCCGGCAGTACCGCCACCCGGTGGGCCGGCTGCTCTGGGAGATCCCGGCCGGGCTGCGCGACCAGGCGGGCGAGCCGCCGCACCGGACCGCCGAGCGCGAGCTGCTGGAGGAGACCGGGTTCCGCGCCGGCGTCTGGCACGTGCTCGCCGACTACTTCTCCTCGCCGGGCATCATCACCGAGCGGCTGCGCATCTTCCTCGCCCGCGGGCTGACCGAGGTCGCCGAAGCCGAGCGGCACTTCGTCCGCCAGCACGAGGAGGCGCAGCTCTGGTTCGCCTGGGTGCCGATCGAGCAGGCCCTCGCTCGAGTTCTGGCCGGTGAGCTTCACAACGGCCCGGCCGTAGTGGGTATCTTGTCCGCGTATGCCGCCAGGCGCGACGGCTTCACGGGGCTGCGCCCCGCGGACGCGCCCGAACGCTGACCGGCGGCCCGGGAGGCTCGCCAGGACCTTATCCGCACGGCAACGGGGCCGGCGGCCAGGCGAACCAGGAGAGGCTGGCAGTCCATGAAGGTGGGCGTTCCGAAGGAAGTCAAGAACCACGAGGACCGGGTGGCCATCACCCCGTCCGGCGCGCACGAGCTGGTGCGGGCCGGGCACCAGGTGTTCATCCAGGCGAGCGCGGGCACCGGCTCGTCGATCCCGGACTGGGACTTCACCGCCGCGGGGGCGGCGATCCTCAGCACGGCCGACGAGGTGTGGGACACCGCCGACCTGGTGCTGAAAGTCAAGGAGCCGATCGCCGAGGAATACCACCGGATGCGCAAGGGGCAGGTGCTGTTCACCTACCTGCACCTGGCCGCGGACCGGCCCGGCACCGACGCGCTGCTGGAGTCCGGGATCACCTCGATCGCGTACGAGACCGTCCAGCTGCCCGACGGCTCGCTGCCGCTGCTCGCGCCGATGTCCGAGGTGGCCGGCCGGATGGCGCCGCAGGTGGGCGCCCATCACCTGCAGCGCGACGGCGGCGGCCGCGGCGTGCTCATGGGCGGCGTGTCCGGCGTGTACGCGGCGAAGGTGATCGTGCTCGGGGCCGGCGTGTCGGGCATGAACGCGGCCGCGATCGCCCTCGGCATGCAGGCCGAAGTGCTGCTGGTGGACAAGAACATCACGCGGCTGCGCCAGGCGGACGCGATCTACCAGGGACACCTGCAGACGGTCGCGTCCAACGCGTACGAGATCGAGCGCGCGGCGATCGATGCGGACCTGGTCATCGGGGCGGTGCTCGTGCCGGGGGCCAAGGCGCCGATGCTGATCTCCAACGACCTGGTGTCCCGGATGAAGCCGGGCTCGGTGCTCGTGGACATCTCCATCGACCAGGGCGGCTGCTTCGAGGACTCGCGGCCGACCACGCACGCCAATCCGACGTTCCGGGTGCACGAGTCGGTGTTCTACTGCGTGGCGAACATGCCGGGCGCGGTCCCGCACACCTCCACCTACGCGCTGACCAACGTGACCCTGCCGTACATCCTGGAGATCGCCAACCGGGGCTGGCGGGACGCGCTGCGGGCCGATCCGCCGCTGGCCCTCGGCCTGAACACGCACGAGGGCGTGCTCACCTGCCCGCCGGTCGGCGAGGCGCACGGCCTGCCCTCGGTCACCCCCGCCGAGGTGCTCGGCTGATCACCATAACGGACGCGATCGGCGGCTACCTCGATCACCTGGCGGTCGAGCGCGGGCTCGCGGCGAGCACGCTCGAGTCCTACCGCCGGGATCTGATGCGCTACCGCGACGCGCTGGCCGGCCGGGGCAAGACCGCGATGGGCCAGCTCACCGGCGCTGACGTCGCGGCGTTCCTGGCCGGCCTGCGGGAGGGCGACGAGCGGCACGTGCCGCTGGCGGCCAGTTCCGCCGGCCGGGCGGTGGTCGCGGTGCGCGGGCTGCACGCGTTCGCCGCCGCCCAGGGGCTCACCGAGGCCGACCCGGCCCGGCAGGTGCGCCCGCCGGCGCCGCCGCGCCGGCTGCCCAAGGCGATCACCGTGGACGAGGTGGAGCGGCTGCTGGCCGCGGCCGGGCCGCTGCCGGGCCCGGCCGGCCCGGCCGGCGCCGAGGCCCCGGGCAAGCTGCGCGACCGGGCGCTGCTGGAGTTCCTGTACGGGACGGGCGCGCGCATCTCCGAGGCCACCGGCCTCGACGTCGACGACGCGGACCTGGCGGGTGAGGGCGTCGTGCGGCTGTCCGGCAAGGGCGGCAAGCAGCGCATCGTCCCGGTCGGCAGCTACGCCACCCAGGCGCTGCAGGCCTACCTGGTGCGCGCCCGCCCCGCCCTGGCCGCGGCGGCTGCCCGCTCCGCCGCCCGCCCGGCCGGTTCCCGGGCCACCCCGGCCGTGTTCCTCAACGCGCGCGGCGGCCGGCTGACCCGGCAGGGCGCCTGGCTGGTGCTGCACGCGGCCGCGGAGCGCGCCGGGCTGGCCGACATCTCGCCGCACACGCTGCGGCACTCGTTCGCCACCCACCTGCTGGACGGCGGCGCCGACATCCGGGTGGTGCAGGAGCTGCTCGGCCACGCGTCGGTGACCACGACGCAGGTGTACACGCTGGTCACGGTGGACAAGCTGCGCGAGGTCTACGCCGCCGCCCACCCCCGCGCCCTCGGCTGAGAGTCATGACGGTCGCGCCGCCCGAGCGGGCGATGCAGCGCTCACTCAGATGCAGCGCTCACTCAGATGATGCGCCGGGCGCCCGCCAAGGTTCCGGCCGCATATCCGGCCTTACCGGTGAGTCGGCTTGCCGCGGCCTGCGCTAGGCCCTAGAGTCCGGGTTTCAGCGGAGACTTTTACCAGTCCGCTCGGGAGGTTCAGCAGCTGGTGGCAACGCCCCGCACGATCAACTCCAACCCCGCGCCGGCCCGCCGGATCGGCCCGACGGGCCGCCCGCTGCCGGTGTTCCCCGAGCCCGAGCCGCTGCACAGCCATGGTCCCGCCCGGGTGGCCGCCGTCTGCAACCAGAAGGGCGGGGTCGGCAAGACGACGACCACGATCAACCTGGGCGCGGCGCTGGCCGAGGTAGGCCGCCGGGTGCTGCTGGTCGACTTCGACCCGCAGGGCGCGCTGTCGGTCGGCCTGGGCATCCAGCCGCACGAGCTGGAGAGCTCGGTCTACAACCTGCTGATGGAGCGCGGCGTCACCGTCCGCGACGTCGTGCTCAAGACGAACGTCAACGGCATGGACCTGCTGCCGAGCAACATCGACCTGTCCGGCGCCGAGGTCCAGCTGGTGCACGAGGTCGGCCGGGAGTTCGTGCTCGGCGGCGTGCTGGAGCCGGTGCTGCCGGACTACGACGTCGTGCTCATCGACTGCCAGCCGTCCCTCGGCCTGCTCACCGTCAACGCGCTCGCCTGCGCCGACGGCGTGATCGTCCCGCTGGAGTGCGAGTACTTCGCGATGCGCGGGGTCGCGCTGCTGATGGAGACGATCGACAAGGTCTCGCACCGGCTCAACCCGAAGCTGATCATGGACGGCCTGCTCGCCACCATGTACGACTCGCGCACCCTGCACACCCGCGAGGTGCTGTCCAGCGTCGTGCAGGGATTCGGCGACAAGGTGTTCCACACGGTGATCAACCGCACCGTCCGGTTTCCTGACGCCACGGTGGCCGGGGAGCCAATAACTCGCTTTGACTCCTCCTCGATGGGGGCGAGCTCGTATCGTGAGCTTGCCAAGGAGGTGCTGGAGCGGTGGCAGCAGCAGCAGGCGGATCGCGAGGGTCCAGGCCCCGGCGGGTAAAACTACCTGGCATCGCCGAGCTGCTGCGCCCGGTCCCCGACGGCCTGCCCGTTCCGGTCCAGCGCCCGGCGAGCGGGCGCGAGACGCACAGCCAGAAGATCACGGTCTACCTGTCCGCCGACGAGCTGCTCGACGTGGAGAAGGGTCGGCTGACGCTGCGCAGCCTGGGCATACCGGTGGACCGGGGGCGCCTGGTCCGGGAGGCGATCGCCGTGCTGATCGCCGACCTGGAGGCACGGGGGGAGGACAGCGTGCTGGCCGTGCGGCTCGGCCTGCGCGCGCGAGCGGATGCGGGTGACGGATTCCACGGTGACCGGTGAGGAAGCCGCCGCGGAGACGGGCGGCACCGCGGGCTTCCAGGTCCATCTCGACGTGTTCGAAGGTCCCTTCGACCTGCTGCTCGCGCTCATCTCCAAGCACAAGCTGGACATCACCGAGGTCGCGCTCTCCCAGGTCACCGACGAGTTCATCGGCTACATCCGGGCGCTGGCCGGCGGCTGGGACCTGGACCAGGCGAGCTACTTCCTCGTCGTCGCCGCGACCCTGCTCGACCTCAAGGCGGCCCGGCTGCTGCCCGCCGGCGAGGTCGAGGACGAGGAAGACCTCGCGCTGCTCGAGGCCAGGGACCTGCTGTTCGCCCGGCTGCTGCAGTACCGCGCCTACAAGGAAGTCGCCGCCATGTTCGCCGGCCGGATGGCCTCGGCCGCCCGGCGCTTCCCGCGGCGGGTGCCGCTCGAGCCGCGGTTCGCCGCGCTGCTGCCCGAGGTGCTGCTCGGCCTCGGCCCGGCCGAGTTCGCCAGGATCGCGGCGCGCACGCTCGCGCCCAAGCCGCCGCCGGTCGTCTCGACCGAGCACATCCACGCGCCCCGCACCACCGTCCGCGAGCAGGCGGAGATAATCAGCGGGAGGCTCCGCGAGCTCGGCCGGGCCACGTTCCGCACCCTCACCGCGGACTGCGCGGGGACGTACGAGGTGGTGGCCAGGTTCCTGGCCCTGCTGGACCTCTACCGCGACGCGGCGGTCTCCTTCGACCAGCTCGCCGCGCTCGGCGAGCTCTACATCACCTGGACCGGATCATCCGTGAGGGAAGGCGAAGAAAATTGATTCCGAACGGCTCCGCCCCAGACTCCGCGGAGCCCCTCGACCCGTCCGGGGGCGGGACCCCGGACCTGCCGGGCCTGCGCGCGTGCGTCGAGGCCGTGCTGCTCGTCGTGGACGAGCCCGTGTCCGACCTGCTGCTCGCCCAGGTGCTCGAGCGGCCCAGGGAGGAGGTCGCCGCGGAGCTGCGCGCGCTGTCGGCCGCCTACACCGCCGAAGGCCGCGGCTTCGACCTGCGCGAGGTCGCCGGCGGCTGGCGGCTGTACACCCGGGAGGAATGCGCGCCGGTGGTCGAGCGGTTCCTCACCGACGGGCAGGAGGTGCGGCTCACCCAGGCCGCGCTCGAGGCGCTCGCCGTGGTCGCCTACCGGCAACCGGTGAGCCGGGCCCGGGTGTCGGCGGTCCGCGGCGTCAACTGCGACGCCGTGATGCGCACGCTGACCCTGCGCGGCCTGGTCGAGGAGCAGTCGACCGACCCGGAGACCGGGGCGATCCTGTACCGGACCACCGACTACTTCCTCGAGCGCCTCGGCCTGGCCAGCGTGGCCGACCTGCCGGAGCTCGCGCCGTTTCTGCCCGAGGACATAGAAGACGAACAGGACGCGGGCCATGGACCCTGACAGCCGCGAGCGGGACACGCTCACCGACGCCGACGGCCCCGAGGGCGTCCGGCTGCAGAAGGTCCTCGCCGCCGCGGGCGTCGGCAGCCGGCGCGCGTGCGAGGAGCTCATCGGCGAGGGCAGGGTGGAGGTCGACGGGCAGGTCGTGCGCAGGTTCGGCGCGCGGGTGGACCCCGAGCACCAGGTGATCAAGGTGGACGGGCGGCGCATCCCGTCCCGCCAGGACCTGGTCTACCTCGCGCTCAACAAGCCGGCCGGCGTGCTGTCCGCGATGTCGGACGACCGCGGCCGCACAACGCTCGCCGACCTGCTCCCGAGCGGCAGCGAGCGGCTGTTCCACGTCGGCAGGCTCGACTACGACACCGAGGGACTCATCCTGCTGACGAACGACGGCGAACTCGCCCACCGGCTCGCCCACCCCCGGTACGGCGTGCTCAAGACCTACCTGGCCGACGTGTCCGGCCCGGTGCCGGCCGGCCTCGGCCGGCGGCTGGCCACCGGGATCGAGCTGGAGGACGGCGTCGCGACCGCCGACAGATTCCGCGTGGTGGACCGGGCGGGATCGCGGGCGCTGGTGGAGATCACCCTGCACGAGGGGCGCAAGCACATCGTGCGGCGGATGCTCGCGGAGGCCGGGCACCCGGTCAGCCGGCTGGTGCGCACCCAGCTCGGCCCGGTCCGGCTGGGCTCGCTTCCCCCGGGGCGCACCCGCGAGCTGACCACCGCCGAAATCGGCGAGCTGTACGCGGCGGTCGGTCTGTAGCCTGGGAGATCAGAGAGCCTTTTTCAACCGCCCGCTGTGCACCGCGGAAGCTAGGCGGATCTCCTGAGGTGGGAAAAAGGTTCTCCAGCAGCCGAAGGGGGAACGTTCCGTGCCGGTCAGGGCTATCCGGGGCGCCGTCCAGGTGGAGGCCAACCAGCGCGAGGCCATCATCGAGGCGACCGCGGAACTGGTGGCCGCGGTGATGGCGCGCAACGACCTGGTCACCGACGACGTGATCAGCGTCCTGTTCACCGCGACCCCCGACCTGACCGCGGAGTTCCCCGCGCTGGCGGCGCGCAAGACCGGGTTCCACGACGTCCCGCTGCTGTGCGCCACCGAGATCGACATGCCGACCGCGATGCCGCGGGTGATCCGGCTGCTGATGCACGTCGACACCGCCCGCCCGCGCTCGGAGATCCGGCACGTCTACCTCCGCGGCGCCGCCGCGCTGCGCCTGGACATCGCCCAGTGAACCTTTTCATCCTCGCCGAGTCCGTCCAGCCGGCCGTGGTCCGGATGGACGGATGGACGGAGGTTCAGTGACCACCCGCCCGCCGGCGCCCGCGAGCAGCCCGACGCAGGCAGCAGGATCACCCGGGCCGGCCGCACCCGCGGCCAGCGCGGCGCAGACACCAGGATCACCCCGGCCGGAACCCCCGCTGTTCCCCCGCGGCGTCGTGATCATCGGCACCGGGCTGATCGGCACCTCGGTGGGCCTGGCGCTGCGCGAGCACGGCGTCCGCGTCTGGCTGTCCGACGACGATCGCCGCGCGGCCAGCCTGGCCGCCAGCCTCGGCGCCGGCGAGTTGCTTCCTCCGGTCGCTGCCCCGGCGGGGCGGGCGAGCGTGGCGCCTGGCCTGGCTCCGCCGCCGGGCGCCGCGCGGCTCGGGGGCGCCGCGCCGGATGGGGGCGCCGCGCCGGATGGGGACGCCGCGCCCTTCGGGGGTGCCGCGCCGCTCGGGGGTGCCGCGCCGCTCGGGGGTGCCGCGGCGGATGGGGGCGCCGCGGCGGATGGGGGCGCCGCGCCCTTCGGGGGTGCCGCGCCGCTCGGGGGTGTCGCGCCGGATGGGGGCGCCTCGCCCTTCGGGGGCGCCGCGCCGATGCTCGCTCCGCCGCCGGGCGGGCCGGCCGACCTCGCCGTGCTCGCCGTCCCGCCGGACGCGGTCGCCCCGGTCCTCGCGGCCGCGCAGGCCGCTGGGCTGGCGGCCTGCTACACGGACGTGGCCAGCGTGAAGGCCCGGCCGCTGGCCGCGGCGCGCGCCCTGGGCTGCGACCTGGCCAGCTACGTCCCCGGGCACCCGCTGGCCGGCCGCGAGCGCAGCGGCCCCGCGGCCGCCCGCGCCGACCTCTTCCTCGGCCGCCCCTGGGCGCTCTGCCCGGCGGCCGAGACGGCGGAGCAGGCGATCGCGCGCGTCACGTCGCTCGTCATCGCGTGCGGCGCCGAGCCGGTCACGGCCGCGCCAGCCGAGCACGACCGCTGGGTGGCGCTGGTCTCGCACGCCCCGCACGTGGTCGCCGCCGCGATGGCCGCCCGGCTGGCCGCCGCGCCGGACGGCGCGCTGGGCCTGGCCGGCCAGGGCCTGCGGGACGTGACCAGGATCGCCGCCGGCGACACCGCCCTGTGGACCCAGATCCTGCTCGCCAACGCGGCCGGCGTCAGCGAGGTGCTCGCGCTCGTCGCCGACGACCTGCGCGAGGCCGCCGCGGCCCTGGCGGACCCCGCCCTGGCCGGCCCGGCGCTCCCCGCCCCGGCCGGCCCGGCGCTCCCCGCCCCGGCCGGCCCGGCGCTCCCCGCCCCGGCGTCCGAAGCCGTCGGCGCGCCCCCCGTCCCGGACGAGAAAGCCGTCGCGCGGCTGGCCGCGCTGCTGGACGCCGGCGGCGCAGGCGTCGCGCGGATACCGGGCAAGCACGCCGGCCCGGCCACCCGCTACGCGATCGTCCAGGTCGTCATCCCCGACCAGCCGGGCGAGCTGGCCCGGCTCTTCGAGGCGGCCCGCGACGCGGGCGTCAACATCGAGGACATCGGCATCGAGCACTCGCCCGGCCTGCCCTCCGGCGTCGCCGAGCTCGCCGTCAAGCCGGACGCCGCCGCCCCCC
>Ga0070698_100001287_pt1 | contig 27980 bp, 23 predicted proteins | sample KBSK1502metaG_FD_65477 | JGI IMG/M metagenome (GOLD analysis project Ga0070698, IMG submission 65477) | Corn, switchgrass and miscanthus rhizosphere microbial communities from Kellogg Biological Station, Michigan, USA - KBS K1-50-2 metaG | ecosystem: Host-associated > Plants > Roots >...
AGGTAGGTGAGAAAGAACATGTGAACTCCCGTGCTTCCGCGGGCTCCGTGCCCGCCTGACATCCCCGTGCCGCCGGTGTCCCGGCTCGCCGGGGCCGGATGACTGCAGGTCTATCGGAGCGGCGGTTGCAGCACGGTTACAGCGGGGCGGCCGGGCTTCTGCGCGCGCCGGTGTCCGGGTAGCCTCGGCGCCATCCGGGGAGAAGCAATCCGGGCCAGCCGGGGCATGCCGCGGGCGACGACCGTGGCCGACCCGCCGGGCCCGCGGCACGGTAAGGGGGCGAGCGCCGGTGCCTGAGCAGCCTTCGGCACGAGACGGGCAGGACGCGGCGCGGCCGGACGATACGGACCGGCCGGGCGCCGCGGTACCGGCGGCGGCCGGGCCGGACGACGCAGAGCGGGGCAGGCGGCGGCGCCGGCTCGTGCTAGGGGTCGCCTTAGTGGCCGCGCTGGCGGTCGTCGCGGGGGTCAGTGCGGCGGTGGTGTCCTCAGGCCCGGCCGGGCGGCCGTCGGCCGGCGGCGCGCCGGGCGACGCGCCGGGCAGCCTGGGGCAGGGCGGCCAGGGCGGCCAGGCGAGTCCCGAGCACGGTGGCCGCCACGGCGCTGCGCCGGGCGGGAACGCCACCCGGATCTTCGTCACCGGCCGGGTGTCGGCGGTGAGCGCCTCCGCCATCACGATCGCGGGCGACGGGCCGCCGGTGACAGCGGCGGTCACCGGGTCCACCCGGGTCTTCGGCCGGGTCAGCGGCGTCGCCGGGATCCGGACCGGGGACAAGGTCGCGGCCCAGATCACCGAGAGGGCAGGCCGGGCGACGGTGACCACGCTGCGGGACCCGGCGGCGCTGCCCGCGCCGGGGAACATTCCCTGACGCTGCGCCGCGCCGGAGCAGGTCGGTTTGATACCCGGCTGGGTGGTAGTAGTGAGGAACGCGATCGTGCCCTCTGCCTAGGGTGCGCCAGACACGGTCGGGAGGCCGCGACGATGTGGAGCCGGCACACTGCCGCTATGGGCGCGGCGGTGCTGGTCATCCTCGCCGGTCCGCTGCTCGCGCTGAGCGGCTGCGGGCAGTCGACGCCCTCGCGCGCGACCCAGTTGCGGTCCCCGTTCACCGGAGAGCCGGTCTCCGCGCTGAGCCGGGTGCTCGCGGTGAAGATCGACAACATCGTGTACGCACGGCCGCAAACCGGGCTCACCCACGCCGACATCGTCTACGTCCTCCCGGTCGAAGGCGGGCTGAGCAGGTTCATGGCGATCTTCTCGTCCGACTACCCCCCGGTCATCGGGCCGGTACGCAGCGCACGGGAGGACGACCTGGAGTTGCTGCGCCAGTTCGGCCGGCCCGCTTTCGCCTACTCGGGCGCGACGGCCACGCTGCTCCCCTACATTCACCGGACCGCCAGGATCGTGGACCTGTACGCCGGCACCGCGGGCGGGTACTTCAGGGACAACAGGCGCATCGCCCCGTACAACCTGTACGCCCGCACGCCGCGGTTGCTGAAGCAGGCGCCCAGGGCGAGCACGGCCCATGACATCGGGTTCCGGTTCCGGACGCCGCCGCCAGGCGGGAAGCCCACCAAGTCGGCCTCGGTGTCCTACCCGGCCGCCTCGTTCGGCTTCACCTGGTCAAGAGCGAAAGGGCGCTGGCTGGTGTCCATGGACGGCCACCCGGCGATGACCACCGATGGCGGGCGCTTGGCACCAGCCACCGTGGTGATCCAGCACACCACGGTGCGCACGTCCCGGTTCCTGGAGTACGGCAAGCCTCCGCCGTACGCGGAGACCGTGGGGTCGGGCACCGCGCTGGTCCTGCGCGACGGCCGGGCCTGGACCACGCACTGGTCGCGACCGGCCGCGGACGGCGGCACCACGTTCACCACCGGGTCCGGCCGGCGGATGACGTTCGCCCAGGGCCAGGTGTGGATCGTGCTCGCTTACCGGTAGGAGCGTTCCGGCAGGCGTCTGTATGATTCGGGGCACGATGACAGACCGGCACGCCAGGGCCCTGGCGCGACTCGAGGAGCGGCTGCGCAACGGCCCGGGGGAGCTCGCGCCGGCGGTCCGCGCCGCGGCGATCGACGCGGATCCCCTCCCGGACCCGCAGGCTCAGCGTTACGCGGAGACCCTCCGTCAGCACGCCTACCAGCTGACCGACCGGCACCTGGCGGAGCTCGCGCAGGCGGGCTGGACGGACGGCCAGGTCTTCGAGCTGACCGTCGCCGCGGCGTTCGGTGCTGCCAGGCGGCGGCTGGATGCCGGGCTGGCCGCGCTGGCCGAGACCGCGGGGCTCCGCCGGCCGGCCGGGGAGGGCTGAGGGATGCGGCTGGCCGCTGTCCGGCGAGGCAACCGGTGGCCCAACCGGCTGCTCATCCGGCTGGTCGAGACGGCGGCCAGGATGCGGCTGCCGGACGTGACGCGGGCGATGAACTACCGCTCGGGTTTCTTCGGCGGGCCCTACGCGGCGTTGCTGCACCCGCTGATGCGAGGCCCTTCGGAGTGGACGGTCGGCGAGCGCGAACTGCTGGCCGCCTACACCTCTTACCTGAACCAGTGCCCGTTTTGAACCGGGGCCCACGGCGCGGTCGCGTCGGCGGTTCTCGGTGATGACATCACCCAGGCGGTATTCGCCGACCCCGATACCGCGCCCGTCGACGGCAGGCTGCGGGCCGCCCTGGGACTGGTCCGGAAGCTGACGCTCGCGCCCGAAAACGTCGGCGCCGATGACCTCCGGGCGATCCTGGACGCCGGCGTGACCGAGGACGCCGTGCAAGACGCGATCTACGTGTGCTTCGCCTTCAACCTGATCGACCGCGTCTCCGATGCTCTCGGCTTCGACCTCATGGACGAGACGGGCTACCGGCGGGGGGCACAGGTGCTGCTCAAGATCGGGTACAAGCTCCCGCCGCCGCTCGGCCTGCTGGCCCGCAACCCGGCCTGGTAAACCTACGGCAGGTGGCGGCGGGCCCTGCGGGACGCCGGGCCGGCCGCGGCCGGTGTCGGCCGCAGCGGCAGCTGCGATGGCGGCTTGACCTCCTCGAGCCGCAGGAACGTGAGCAGCCGCTGGCCGCCCCTGACGGCCAGCGCCGCCAGCACCTGCTGGAGCTCGAGGACGTTCCTGGCCACGACGGTGAGCAGGTAGTCCATCTCGCCGGTGACGTTGTCGGCGGCGACGATCTGTGGCAGCGCCCTGACCTGATCCTCGAAAACGCGGGTCGCCCGCGGGTCATGCCGGGCCAGGCTCGCGGCCACGTAGACGTGCAGCGGGAACCCCGCGGCGGCCGGGTCGAGCCGGGCGCTGATGATCCGGATGACACCCGACTCCTTCAGCCGGCGCACCCGGTTCAGCGTGGCCGCCGGGGACAACCCGACCACGCGGGCGAGTTCCACATTCGTGCGGTCCGCGTCGGCCTGCAGCTCGACGTCAATATCGTCAAGATAAACCGCCATACTGCCGAATATTATCTCACAGTCGAGCTTGATCAGCAATTTAAAGACGGGCCGCGGCAATCATAGATCATGACCAACGTTCGCCGCCGCGCCGTCGCCGCCCTGACAGCAGCCGGGCTGCTCTGGGGCACCACGGTGCCGCTGTCCAAGCTGGCGCTGCAGTGGCTGGCTCCTGCCTGGCTCGCGTTCGCGCGCCTTGGCCTGGCCGCCGCCGTCCTGCTGGTCATGGCCGGGCGGCCAAGGCTGCGCGCCGCGGCGCGCCCGGCGGTGCTGGCCTGGGGCGCACTGGGCTACGGCGGGGTCCTCGTGCTGCAAAACGCGGGCATAGCGCGCACCAGCGTGACCCACGCCGCGCTGCTGATCGGCGCCACCCCCGTGCTCATCGCGGTCATCGCGACGATATGGCGGCGCGGCGCAGGTAGGGCGGGTCCGGCAAGGTTGACGCCGGGGGTGCGGTGGGCAGGGTCAGCTGGGGGTGGCGGCCCGGCGGCGGTTGTAGAGGCGAACGGCCCACAGGTAGCTGACCAGGGCGATGCCGACGCTCCAGGCGATTGCGGCGATGGCGTGCGCGCCGACGGGGCCGCCGCTGAGCAGGCCGCGGATCGTCTGGGTGACCCGGGGTGAAGGGCTCGTACTCGGCGAACTGGCACAGCCCGGCCGGCATGGTGGCGGTAGGGACGAACCCGCTCGACAGGAACGGCAGCAGGGTGAGGAACATGGGGGTGTTGCTGGCGCGCTGCCGGGCGTGCCCGGCGGCGGAGCGCAGTACAGCCCGACCTCGGACATCGCCGTCGGCAACGGCTTGCTGGTCGTACCCACCGGGACCCAGGTCACCGCGTTCGGGTAAGGCGGCGATCCGGCTGGGCTCTGTCGTCGGCATGTTGTGCCAGGTTAGGTAACAGTGCTGTGGTAGCGCGTGCCCAAGCCAGCGAGACGGTTACGCACCATTGTGGCCTGGGGGATGTTCTGCTTGCGCTCGTAGCGCTCAAGCGCCTGCTCGAGCACGGCCGGGGCTTCCTCACCACGGCCAGCTGATTGGAGCACGTAGGCGACGTCGCAGAGCGCGTCGCCTTGCGCGTCGAGCGCGTCCGTCTGCTCGCTGAGCGCGACCGCCTCGCCGACGAGCCGGTCGGCTGGCGCGTGTTCGCCTCGGCTTGCCAGTACCAGCGCCAGCGCCTGCCTCCAGAGCATCTGAGTGAAAACATCCTGAGGATCGCCGAGTTCGCTCCCGAGCCGGGCGAAATACTCGGCCTCGCTGTAGCGATGGAGGGCGCAGAGCCAGCGGCCAAGCATGGGCGCGAAGCTCGAGAGGAGCGCCCGCTGTCGGTGTTTCTCGCACATCTCGCAGTGTGCGCGGAGATAGCTGACCGCTGCCTCGCGCTCACCGGAGAGCCACGCGACCTCTGCGAGGACGTAGCTCGTAGGTCTGCCCGCCAGTTCGTGCCACCGCGCGCTAGCCGCACGCGCGAGCTGCCAGGCTTCGTCGAAGCGCGCGAGCATGGCGAGCAGCCGCGCGCGATACAGCTCTGAACCGGGATCGGGGTCATCCGGCAACGCCGCGTCAAGCATCCGTAGAGCCTCGCCGGCAGGCCGTGGACCGGAAGCGAGCGCGGACTCGAGACCGAAGAGGTGTCGCGGCTGGTGACCTGCAAGACGGGCATGCCGGAGCGCCTGCTCGGCGGCTTGTGCCACCTCCTCATAGTGGCAGCGGAAGTTCGCCACGTTTCCGATCGCAGTCCATACGTGGACGAGCCCAGCGTGGTCTCTCACCTGCTCAAGCAGCGGAAGTGCGACGCGAGCGAGCGTTTCGAGCTGGCCGAGGCCAGGATCCCTCGCGCCCTCCGAGCGGTGATGTCCGGCGACGACGCGAGCGAGCGCCGCACCGGCTTCGTCCCCGCTTTCGCGTGCGCGTTCGGCCACGGCTTCGGCGATCGCCGCCGCCTTCTCGGCCGCGCCCCGGCCGTAAGCGTCCGCCAGATCGAGCTCGAGGTGGAGGTCGAGCCGAAGAGGTCGGGTCAAATCGAGCGCCCGCTCCAGCAACGAGGCGGCGGCACGCCTGTCGCCGCGCCAGAGGGCGCGCCTGCCGGCGAAGGCGAGCCGCTCGCCGGCAGTCTCCGAAAGCAACGCATCCGCTTGACCTAGTTCCTGCTTGTAGCGAGCTGACTGCTCGAGGTGGTAGCCGATGATCTCGGCGTATTCGTCAGACCGGTTGGCCGTTTGCTCTTCGCACCAGCGTGCGAACCGCCCGTGCAACTCGGCCCGGAGTTGTTTGGGGATGGAGCGGTAGCAGGTCTGTTGAATCAGCACGTGGCGAAACTGGCAATCGTCGCCGAGCGGACCGTCTGAGGCGCTGACCTGGAGAAAACCCTTAGTGATCAGCGCATCGCGATGACGTGACGTAGTCTGGCGGGCGTTCTGAGGAAGCAGTCGTGTCGCCGCCTCGAGCGCGAAGTCTCTGCCGATGATCGCAGCGCGCTCGAGCACAGCTCGCTCACCTGGCCCGAGCCGCTCAAGCCGGGTCGCCAGGAGCGCCTCGACCGTTGAGGGCAGCGGCAGATCTGCATCGCGCCCGGTATTCGTGGCCAGGGCTACCGCAAGTTGCTCGAGGAAGAGCGGATTCCCCTGGGCAGCATCGAGTGCCCGCTGATGGCTCGACGTTGCCGATTCACTCCCGAGCGCGAACAAGAGACGGGCGGCTTCCGCGCCATCGAGCGGTCCCAACTCAAGCGTCCGATCGCCCTCACCCCAGCCCGGTCGTTGCTCAAGCAACTCTGGGCGAGCAAGGCAGAGGAGGAAGACAGGCGCATCGGAATCGGCAACTTGCTCGACGAGATCGAGGAACGTCGGTGCAGCCCAGTGGAGATCTTCAATGATGAGGAGCAGCGGTGCTGGACGAGTCGCGGCTTGCAGAAGGCGGCGGGCCGCAAGGAAGAGTTCCTCGATCGACGTATCCGGGCTTCCGGATCCGAAGGCCGACTCGAGCCGCAAGGCGATGAACTCCGCATCAGGCTCGCTTGCGAGGAGCCGGCGAATCTGTGGCCGACCCAGACCGCCTGCGAGCTGCTGCACGAGTTCGCGCAGCGGCCAGAAGGAGATGCCCTCGCCGTAGGAGAGGCAGCGGCAAGTCACAACAGTCGCCGCATCGCTAAGGCTGCTCGCGAACTGTTGCGCGAGCCGGCTCTTACCTATGCCGGCGTCGCCAAGGATCGTGGCCAGCCGACACGAGCCGGACTCGACGACCTCCGCGAACATGTCTCGAAGCTGCTCGAGTCGCGCGCGCCGGCCCACGAATGGGGTATCCAGGCGTAGCGCCAGCGGACGCATCGCAGGCTGCACCTCGATGAGACGCGAACCCGTGCTGGCCGGCTCGAGGTTAACGGCAATCCCCGCCAGCTCGCGAGTCACCTGGTCGAGCACGATCTCGCCGGCGGCCGCCCCAAGGGCGAGCGACAGTGCGGATCCGAGAGGAGCACCGGTCACCTCCGAACCGGAGACGAGTACCTGCCCGCTCGAGATTGCTATCCGCACGCCTCCCAGCTCCGCGAGCGCCTTCCTTAGCTCGAGGGCGGCACGGGCCGCGCGAAGCGCGTCGTCTTCGTGCAGCCTGGGAATGCCGAAGACGGCGAGCATCTGGGCGCCAAGGTGGCGCTTCACGTGCCCGCCGTGCCGGGCGAGCACGGGCGCGCTACGTGCCAGGACGCGCTCCGCGAAAGCACGCTCCGTCTCCGGATCGTTCGCGCTGTCTCCGACGACGATCGCGAGCGCCGTGATGGTCTTGCGGACCTCTCGGGTCACAACTTCTGCTGCGCCTGCAGGCGGGGCAAGTGACTCGTCCTGACGCAGGATCGCCCGCTGGAGCGCACGGAGTTCGAGTCCCGGCTCGAGTCCCAGCTCTTGCACGAGCACGCGCCGCACCTTGGCATATGCGGCCAGCGCCTCTGCCTGGCGGCCCGAACGGTACAGAGCGACCATCAGCTGCCGGCACATCCGCTCGCGCAGTGGATGCGCGGCCACAAGCGCTTCCAGTTCCGCGACGAGCGCCTCGGAGCCGCCCAGCTGAAGCTCGGCCTCGGCCCGCTCCTCGAGCGCCTCGAGCCGAAGCTCCGCCAGGCGAGCGATCTCTGCCTGCGCGAACGGCTCGTAGACGAAGTCGGCGAAGGCCTCCCCACGCCACAACGCAAGCCCCTCCCCGAGTCGCCGCGCAGCTTCTCCCGGCCGCGCCTGGGCTAGCACCGCACGGCCCTCGACCACCAGACGCTCGAAGCGGTTCGAGTCCAACTCCTCCGGCGCGAGCACCAGGGCATACCCGGGCGATCGCGTCTGCAAGCGACTCGCGCCCAGCACCGATCTGAGGCGGGAAACGTAGGCATGCACGCTTGCCTCGGCAGCCGCGGGCGGCTGCCCATGCCAGAGTTCCTCGATCAGCCAGTCGCGCGCCACCACCTCACCCGCACGAAGCAGCAGCAATGCGAGCAGCGCGCGCTGCTTGCGACTCCCCAGGCGAAGCGACCGGCCATCCTCGACCGCTTCAAGCGGGCCGAGAACCTGGAACTCCATGCGTCCATTGAACAGAAGTGCAAGAAAGTTGCAAGCCACCGGAGCGACGCTCCCGACAGTCATCCACCAGAGGAGACACGGATGAGGAGCATCGCTGCGACCAACCACGACGCATCCGCAGCCGCACAGGCAGGCACATCCGTGCCAGCACTGAACAACGTCGAGCGCGGCTCGGTGCCAGCACCTAGCCGAGTCAAGGGCTGGCCCCGATGCGCAGGGTCATCAGCTCCCCCTACCGTCCAAAGAGTTCTGGCCGAGCGGGAAGGAGCGATCATGGCCTCGACCATCGAAGTCCCAGTCAGCCGCCCAGTGAGGTTGCAGCAGCAGCGACGGTTCCGGGCGCCGATAGCGGCCGTCGCCACCGTGGTGCTAGCGGTAACAGCCGCGTTGATCTTCATCGCGGTCTCGCGCGGTCTGGCACCCGCCCCCATCGGCCACCGGACGGGAACGGCGGTCATCGTGCCCCGCCCCACGCCCGGACCGTTCGGAAGCTGACCACCGGCGACCGAAGCAATTGCCGACCGTTGCTGCGCATCACGGGCAACCGGCCGGCATTGCGGGCTTCACGGAAGCGAGGACGCCGACCGCGGCGGATCGTAGGGCATTTCAAATCTTCGGGAGGATCCCCATGTGCACGATGAAGTCAAGGGTGAACGAGAAGTCGCGCGGGGGGTGGTCTCGTCTCGCCGTGGTGGTGGCCGGGTTCATGCTCGTCTGGCTCGCCCCGGCGGTCGCTGCCCATGCCTCGGTGCCCGGTCCGACGGCGGCCAACCCGGACAGCGTGGTCACGAGCGAGGACACCCCGGTGACGTTCGACCCGCTGGACAACGACAGCGCCACGCTGCTTCCCGGCACCGTGACGGTGACCCAGCCGCTGCACGGCACGGCGGCGGCCGACCCGGCCACCGGCAAGATCACCTACACCCCCGCCCCCCACTACAACGGGCCGGACAGCTTCAGCTACCAGGCGTGCGACGCCGCGAACGTCTGCCCGTCGGCGGGCGTCTCGGTCGACGTCCGGCTGCTCGGCCCGTACCGGATGGTGATCGGCTCGCTCAATGCGGACGGCACGTCCACCTTCGACAGCATGTGGCCCGACGCCAGCGGCGAGCGAGCCCTGACGACGGCCACCGGGACCGCCGTCGCGGCCGACTGGGCCGTGGTGTCACCGGACGGCCGCAAGCTGGCCACGGCCACCGGGGGCACGATGACGGTGAGCTTCCTCGACGGCAGCCAGCCCGACCAGACGGCGACGGTCTCTGGCCTGATTGAGCGGCCGGAGTGGTCGCCCGACAGCAGCCAGCTCACCTTCGGAGCCGATGGGGAGATCTGGACGACGCCGGTGCAGTCGCTCAACCCGCAGCCCCTGACCTACCAGGTGTCGGACGGAGCCGGCGGGGTGCAGACCGTCGACGTGGAGGGCTACAACCCCATCTTCGGATCGGGCGGAAAGATCGTCTTCGACAACTTCAGCGATCTAGACCCCGCTGACTGCCCGGGCGGGTGCAGCCAGCCCGGCCTGTGGTGGGTCATTCCAGGGCAAGGGCAAAAGCCAGCCCAGCTGGTGTCGCCCGCCGCGGCGGGGGCGGACGAGATAGAAGAGCCGGCCTGGTCGGTGAACGGGAACCTCGCGTTTCTCGGCCAGGTCACGAACGCCCAGAACCAATGCCTCCTCGGCCTCTACGTCGACGACTTTTCCAGCCACCCCCCGGCGCTGATCAAGACCATCAACACAGGTGCCACGGGTTCCCCTTGTCCCAACAGCGACATCGGCGGCAACCGGGATCTGTCCTGGTCGCCCGATGGCACCAAGATCTCCTACCAATGCTGCAACTCGCCAGATAGTGACGTGTTCGTGGTGAACCGCGACGGCAGCAACGCGACCCAGGTCATCTTCGACGCCTCCGGCAACCATCCGAGCTGGGACCCTCGCTCCGCCACGAGCCCGGCCCGGCCCTGGGAACACGGCGGCCAACTCCTCTACACCTCGGGCGGCTTTGGCTCCCAGGCCAGCGAGAAGATCACCCGGCTCAACCCGGACGGCAGCGGCTGGACCACCTTCCTCACCGATGGCTGCGATGCCACCTGCCAGGGCACCGCCCAGCCCACCGAGCAGGACGCGAAGTGGTCGCCCGATGGCTCCCGGATCGTCGTTGCCACCATGCGGGGGTACAGCACCGGACGGCCCTACCTCAAGATAGCGGTGATGAACGCCGACGGGACGGGGTTCACCAGCCTCACCGACGGCATCACCACGACCTGCGAGCCGGCCTGGTCCCCGGACGGGTCGAAGATCGCCTACATCCAGCAAGATCCCTCGACCGGATATGACCAGCTCTGGACGATGAACGCCGACGGGACGGGCAAGACCCAGCTCACCAGCACCGCCGCCTACGACGCCTCTCCCGCCTGGTCACCCGACGGCAGATGGATCGCCTTCTCCCGCTCAGCAGACCTGCCGTGCAGCGACAGTAATAATCCGTGGGATCCGCCGCAAGGGACGCTGATGGTCATCCCCGCCGGCGGCGGCACGGCCGTGTCGCTGGCGACAGCCGGCCTGCAGCCGGCCTGGTCCCCGGACGGCTCCCAGCTCGCCTTCGCGTCGAACCAGCTCGAGCGGTCCCCGACTGTGCAGCGCATCTACGTCGGGTCGTTCGCGGCCGATCCCACGCCGCGCCTGACGACGTTCGCCCCCATCACCCCCGCCAGAGGCGACTACGGCGCTGAGTACGGGCCCACGTGGTCCCCCGACGGCCAGGCGATCGCGTACAGCAAGCACACGATCGATTCCACCGGCAGCTACCTGATGGTGATCAACGCCGACGGAACCCGGCCGACCCCGATCACCAGCACGTCCGGCGGCGCGCACACCCCCGACTGGGGGGTCGTCCCCGGCCCGCCGACGATCAGCAGCTTCTCCCCGGCCAGCGGGCCCGCCGGCGCGGCCGTGACGATCACCGGAACCAACCTCGAAAGCACCACCGCGGTCACCTTCAACGGAACCACGGCCAGCTTCCACGTCGGTTCGGCGCGGACGGTGACCGCCACCGTACCCGCGGGGGCGACAAGCGGGAAGATCGCGCTCACCACCAGCCTGGGGACGGCGCAGAGCGGCGGTGACTTCACCGTCACGGCAGCCGGGCCCACGATCAGCGCCATCAACCCCTTCTCGGGACCGGTGGGCGGCGATACGAACGTCACCATCACCGGCACGGGATTCCAGGTCGGCTCCACGGTCACGTTCGGCGGCGCGGCAGGAACAGTGACGGGGGGAAGCGGCTCGACGCAGCTGTCGGTGACCACCCCAGCTCACGCGGCTGGCCAGGCCGACGTGGTCGTGACCAACCCCGACGGCCAGTCCGCGACCGTCCAGAACGGCTTCACCTACGTATCTGGCCCCAGCATCAGCGGGGTGAGCCCATCGTCCGGGCCGGCGCCGGGCGGCACCAGCGTGACCATCACCGGCGGCAACTTCGGCGGCCCGGGCACCACCGCCACCTTCGGCGGCGTCCCCGCGACCGTGACCGGCGGGTCATTCACCACCCTCACCGTGACCACCCCGGCCCACGCGGCGGGCGCCGTCGCCGTGACCGTCACCAACCCCGACGGCCAGTCGGCCACCAGCGCGAATGCCTTCACCTACGTCGCCGGCCCCGCCATCAGCGCGGTGAGCCCGTCGGCCGGGCCCACCGCGGGCGGCACCAGCGTGACCATCACCGGCAGCAACTTCGGCGGCCCGGGCACCACCGCCGCCTTCGCCGGCGTCCCCGCGACCGTGACCGGCGGGTCATCCACCACCCTCACCGTGACCACCCCGGCCCACGCCGCGGGCACCGTCAGCGTGACCGTCACCAACCCCGACGGCCAGTCGGCCGTCAAGGCGAACGCCTTCACCTACGCCACCCTGTTCGTCACGATCGTGCCCGGCTCCGGGCCCGCCGGTACGGCCGTCCAGCTCGCGGGGGCAGGAGATAAGGCCGGCGAAACGGTCACCGTCAAGTACGCAACCGGACTCACCCGCCCGGCGTCGGTCGCGCTCTGCTCGGCGACCGCGCGGCCAGACGGGACATGGTCCTGCGCGGCCAAGATCCCAGCGACCAGCCAGGGCGCCCTCGGACCGCACAAGATCACCGCCACCGGCAAGACATCCAAGGCGAAGGCCACCACCACATTCACCCTGACCACGTAGCCACCACACCAACCCGGGCTCCTGCGGACGCGCCTGAAAGCGTCCGTAGGAGCCTTCGCCCGGTGATGGTGCGGGTCCCGTAGCTGGATGTCAGCCCGGTTCGCGCGGCCACAGCGCGGCCAGTTGCGCCGGGCTGATGTTGCCGCCGCTGCAGACGATCGCCACCTTCCGGCCCGCGAACCGGCGGGGAGCGGCCAGCACCGCCGCCAGCGCGGCCGCGCCGGCCGGCTCGACGAGGTTGCGCGTCTTCTCGATCATCAGCCGCGTCGCGGCCGTCAGCGCATCCTCCGAGACCAGCACGAAGTCGTCCAGCAGCTCCCGCAAGATCCGCTGCGGCAGCTCGAACGCGGTCCGGGTGGCCAGCCCCTCCGCGAACGTGCTGGTCGTGTCCTCGATGAGCGTGCCCGCCCGCCAGGAGCGGTAGGCGGCCGGGGCCGCCTCGGACTGCACGCCGATCACCTCAACCGACGGGCGCACGGCCTTGGCAACGATGCAGGTGCCCGCCGCCCCGCTGCCGCCGCCGACCGGGACCACGATCACCTCGGCACCCGGCTGGTCGTCGAGGATCTCGACGGCGTAGGTGGCGACGCCCGCGATCAGGGCCGGCTCGTTCCCGGAGTGGATGTACCGGTACCCATGCTCGGTGGCTAGCTTCTCGCAGTGCTCGCGGGCCTCGTCGAAGTCACGGCCACAGAACACCACCTCGGCGCCCAGCGCCCGCATCGACTCGACCTTCACCGGATTGGCCCGCTCGGGTACGCAGATCACCGCCCGCACGCCGAACACGTCCGCCGCGTAGGCCACCGACTGGCCGTGATTGCCGGTCGAGGCGGCGATGACGCCCCGGCGCCGCTCCTCCGCGCCCAGCTGGCTGATCAGGTTCACGCCGCCGCGGACCTTGAACGCGCCCACCGGCTGATGGTTCTCATGCTTGACCCACACCTGGGCCCCGGTCATGGCATCGAGCGCCGGGTAACGGTATAGCGGGGTCACCCGCAGGTAGGGAGCGATCCGCCGGCCCGCCGCGAGGACGTCAGCAAGGTCCGGCACGAGGGAAGTGGCCATGCCACGTGTCTACCACCGCACGCCCGGGACTATGGAGGCGATGGGCGCTGCGCCGGCCACGGGCGGCGGCCGCTCGGACTGGCCATGGTCAGGCTCGCGGCTGGTCTGCGTGCGCGCCGCCACGCCCGGCGGAAAGCGCACCCGTATCGCGAGACCGCCGGCCGGGCGGGCGTGCGCCTGCAGCCGGGCGTGATGCGCGTCGGCGATCGCGCGGACGATCGACAGGCCCAGGCCGAGCCCGTCGCGGCTGGTGCGGTCGGCGCCGAGCCGGGTGAACGGCTCGGCCAGCCTGCTGAGCTCGGCCGGCGCGATCACCGGACCGGTGTTGGCGACGGTGAGCACGGTGTGGCCCGCCCAGGTCCCTGTCGTCATCTTGATCCACCCGCCGGGCGTGTTGTGCCGCAGCGCGTTGTCGAGCAGGTTGGCCACCAGCCTTTCCGCGAGCCTGGCGTCACCCAGCACCGGGCCGGCGCCGAGCTCGGCGCTGACCGCGAGGTCACGGTGCCGCGCCTCGGCCAGCCGTGACCGCAGCGCCGCCTCGGCGACAGCGCTGAGCTCGACAGGCTGAGGCCGGTCCAGTCCGCGCTGGCTGCGGGCCAGCGTCAGCAGCGCCTCGATCAGCCGCTCCTGCTGCTCACCGGCCGCCAGCACCCCGAGGCAGGCTGCCCTGAGCGAGTCCGCCGTGGCCCGCGGGTCCGACAGCGCCACCTCCAGCACGGTCCGCTGCCGCGCCAGCGGGGTGCGCAGCTCGTGCGAGGCGTTGGCGACGAACTGGCGCTGCGCGTCGAACGCCGCCTCGAGGCGGCTCAGCAGCGCGTCGAAGGTGTCGCCGAGCTCCTTCAGCTCGTCGTCCGGGCCGGCCAGGGCGAGGCGCTGATCCAGGCTGCTCGCCGAGATCCGCCGCGCCGCCGCGGTGATGGTCCGCACCGGGCGCAGCACCCGGCCCGCCACCAGCCAGCCCAGCCCGACCGACACCACCGACGTGATCGCCAGCGCGATTCCCGACTGGGTGAGCAGCTGGTCCATCTCGGCCGCGCGCTGCCTGCCGATGTAGGCCTGGAGCTGCCGGGCGCACCGGGCCGCCGCTGCCGTGGCGACGGGCAGCGGCCGCAGCGCGGCGCACGCGGGCGCGGCGGCGCCAGGGCCGGCCGACAGCACGGGGCCGACCGAGATCGCGTTGCCGGCCGGGACTCGCGTGCCGGCCGAGCTCCCCGTGTCGGCTGAGGTGGGCGTGCGAGCCGAGGTCCCCGAGTCGGCCGAGGTCCCTGCGCGGGCCGAGGCTGCGGCGCCGACCAGCGCGCTCCCCTTCGTGTGCCGGGTCAATGCCGCGGGCAGCGAGTGCGCCACGAGCAGGTACGTGATGACGAGCAGCCCGGTGCCGGACGCCAGCACGAGCCCGCCGTAGAGCAGGGTCAGCCGCAGCCGCACGGTGCGCCGCGGCCGTATGCTTCGCCGCGACCGCGCGGCTCGCCATTGCCGCGGGGTGCGCCGCCGCAGCAGCCGCGTCCCGTCCGGCCCGGGGGGCGGCGCGTGGGTGGTCACCGGCCCGTCCTCAGATCCGGTACCCGGACCGGGCGATCGTCTCGATGACCGGCGGGTCGGCGAGTTTGCGGCGGAGCCGGCTGACCGTCACCTTCACCGTCGTGGTGAACGGGTCAGCCATCTCGTCCCACACCCGCTCGAGCAGCTCCTCGGCCGAGACCACCCGGCCCCGCGCGGCGAGCAGCAGCTCGAGCACGCCGAATTCCTTCGGGCCCAGGTCGAGCGCCCGGCCGCCCCGGCTGGCGACCCGGCGAGCCGGATCCAGCGCCAGGTCGCCGCGGGTCAGCACGGGCGGCAGCGCCGGCTGGGCCCGGCGGAGCAGGGCGCGGATCCGCGCGACCAGCTCGGCGAAGGCGAACGGCTTGGGCAGGTAGTCGTCGGCGCCGAGATCAAGGCCGTCCACCCGGTCCTCGATCGTGGCCGCGGCGGTGAGCATCAGTACCCGGCTGCGGCCGCCGGCGGCGACGAGCTCGGTGCACACATCGTCGCCGTGCAGCCCGGGCAGATCCCGGTCGAGCACGATCACGTCGAACCCGGTGACCAGCGCCCGGTCCAGGCCGGCCGGCCCGTCCAGCGCGATGTCCACGGCCATCTGCTCGCGGCGCAGCCCGGTGCCGATCGCCTCGGCCAGCTCGGCGTCGTCCTCGATCACCAGCACGCGCATCGCGGCTCCCGGTCCAGGTCGCGGGCGCTGCACCCGCGGCACCCATGCTCACCGGGGATTCTGAGCAGACGCTGAAGCGGCACTGAGGATCACCAGATGCCGCCCGGCCGACCTGGCGGTGGCTGCCTAGACTCGCACCATGACTCGTGAGTTCCGTCAGGTCGATGTCTTCACCGACACGCGGTACCTCGGCAACCCCGTCGCCGTCGTGCTGGGCGCGGACGGCCTCGGCAACGAGGAGATGCGGTCGTTCGCGAACTGGACGAACCTGTCGGAGACGACGTTCGTGCTGGCGCCGCGGGACAGCGCCGCGGACTACCGGGTGCGGATCTTCACGCCGGGCAGCGAGCTGCCGTTCGCCGGGCACCCGACCCTGGGCACATGCCACGCGTGGCTGGAGGCCGGCGGCCTCCCGCGCCAGGAGGGCGTCATCGCGCAGGAGTGCGGCGCCGGCCTGGTCGCGGTCCGGCGCACCGCGGAAGGCCTGGCGTTCGCCGCGCCGCCGCTGCTGCGCGACGGCCCGGTCGACGAGGCCACAACCGAGCGAGTCGCGCGCGCGCTGAACATCGGCCGCGGCGACATCGTGGACATCCAGTGGGCCGACAACGGGCCCGGCTGGGTCGCGGCGCTGCTGCCCAGCGCGGACGCCGTCCTCGCGGTCAGGCCCGGAGCGGTCGACCTGGACATCGGCATCGCCGGCCCGTACCCGGCGGGCTCCCCGCTGGCGCTGGAGGTGCGCGCGTTCAGCCCGCAGGTGGGCTCGGCGGTGGAGGACCCGGTCACCGGCAGCCTCAACGCCTCGCTCGCCCAGTGGCTGCTCGGCACCGGGCGCATCACCGCGCCGTACGTGGCCAGCCAGGGCACCGCGCTGGGCCGCCGCGGCCGGGTGCACGTCTCGCTCGACGGTGATGGCCAGGTCTGGGTCGGCGGCGGCACGGTCACCTGCATCACCGGCGCGGTGCAGCTCTAGCCCGGCGCCCGCCCATCATCGCGAAGACTTGAGGTTGTTATGGCAGCTCAAAGTCTTCACGATCATGGTCAGCGTGCCGCGCCGCGGCGCGGCGCGGCACGGCGAGACTAGCTGCCGCGGATGGCGCGCAGCGACTCCTTCAGCGATCCCATCGTGGCCAGGACCGCGGACGGCTCGTAGCCGCAGTGCGCCATGCAGTTGGCGCAGCGCGGGTCCTTGCCCCGGCCGTAGGCGTCCCAGTCGGTGGTCTCGATCAGCTCCTTGTAGGTCTGCACGTACCCGTCGGACATCAGGTAGCACGGCTTCTGCCAGCCGAGCAGGGAGTAGGACGGAATCCCCCACGCCGTGCAGCCGAAGTCCGTCTTCCCCTCGAGGAAGTCCAGGAACAGCGGCGAGTGGTTCAGCCGCCAGCGCTTCCGGTTGCCGCCGGCGAACGCCTTCTTGAACAGCTCCCTGGTCTCCGTCACGCCGAGGAAGTGCTCCTGGTCGGGCGCCTTCTCGTACGCGTAGGCCGGCGAGATCTGCATCTCGTCGATGCCCAGGTCGTCGTTGAGGTAGTTGAGCACGTCGATGACGGTCTGCGGGGTGTCGGTGTTGAACACCGTAGTGTTCGTGTTGACCTTGAACCCGCGGCGCTTGGCCTCCTTGATCGCCGCGATCGCCTCGTCGAACACGCCCTCCTTGCAGACCGACTCGTCGTGCCGCTCGCGCAGCCCGTCGATGTGCACGACGAACGCGAAGTACGGCGACGGCTTGAACTTGTCCAGCTTCTTGGGCAGCAGCAGCGCGTTGGTGCACAGGAAGACGAACTTCTTCCGCGCCAGCAGCTGGCGCACGATCTCGTCGATCTGCGGGTGCATCAGCGGCTCGCCGCCGGCCAGCGAGACCATCGGGGCGCCGCACTCCTCGACCGCCGCGATCGCCTGCTCCACCGGCATCCGCTGCTTGAGCACGGTGTGCGGCTGCTGGATCTTGCCGCAGCCCGCGCACTTCAGGTTGCACGCGAACAGCGGCTCCAGCTCGACCAGCAGCGGGAACTTCGCGTTGCGGGCCAGCTTCTGCCGGAACAGGTAGGCCCCGATCCGCATGCTCTGGCGCATCGACACGCTCATATACTGCGATACCTCCTCAGGAGGGTTCTGGGTTCTCCCCCGGCGCGGATTGTGTCATTTCGGCCTGACTTCCCGGGGCAGGCCGAAGCGGATCGACTCGGTCGTGGTCACCCGCTCGCTGACCTCGACGGGGCCTAGGCCGGCGATCGCCGCGATGATCTCGTCCACCACCGCCGGCGGCGCGGACGCGCCCGCGGTCAGTCCCACGGTCCGCACGCCCGCCAGCCAGCTCAGCTCGATGTCCTCCGGCCCGTCGATCAGGTGCGCGGGCGTCCCGGCGCGCTCCGCCCGCTCCACCAGCCGCACCGAGTTGGACGAGTTCTTCGACCCGGCGACCAGCACGAGGTCGGACTCGGCGGCGACCGCGCGGACCGCGTTCTGCCGGTTGGTCGTCGCGTAGCAGATGTCGTCGCTGCGCGGGCCGCGGGCCTGCGGGAACCGCGCCGCGATCGCCTCGGCGATGCTGCTCGCCTCGTCCGCGGCCAGCGTGGTCTGCATCAGGTAGGCGATCTTGCCCTGCTGCGGCGGCGCCAGCTTCGCCACGTCGGCCGCTGTCTCGACCAGCACGGTGGACCGCGGCGCCTCGCCGATCGTGCCCTCGACCTCCTCGTGGCCGGCGTGCCCGATGAGCGCGACAAGGTAGCCGTCGTCGGCGAACCGCCTGGCCTCCGCGTGCACCTTCGACACCAGCGGGCAGGTCGCGTCGATCGCCGCCAGGCCGCGCGCCGCCGCCACCTCCCGCACCGCGGGCGACACGCCGTGCGCGGAGAACACCACGGTCGCCCCGTCCGGCACCTCGTCCAGCTCGTCCACGAACACCGCGCCGCGCCGCTCGAGGTCGCTCACCACGCGCGTGTTGTGCACGATCTGTTTGCGCACGTAGACCGGCGCGCCCTGCTGCTCCAGCACCCGCTCGACGATCTCGATGGCCCGCTCCACGCCGGCGCAGAACGACCGCGGCCCGGCCAGCAGCACGCGCCGCTCCCCCGCCGCGGCGGCCCACCGGTCGAGCACCGGGGCGGCGGCGCGCAGCGACCGCAGCGCGGCGAGCCCGCCGGTCACCGTCCTCGGGTGCAGCACCGGCCGGTCCGGCGTGTCGGAGATCGCCCGGATCACCGCGACCGGGCGCCCACCCGCGGCCGCGGCCAGCCACGCGGACTCCATGTCGACCGCCACCGCGCCGTCGCGGGCGAGCCGCTCCCGGTCCGCTGCCCCGCTGACCAGCCGGTCCACCGTGACGATCTTCCCGGTGCCGACGCGCAGCCCGGCCCGGCGCAGCTCCCCGGCCAACAGCGGCGCGGACGGGCACGCCACCGCCGCCGGCTGGCCGCCGTCGGCCGCGACCTCGGTCGCCACGACCAGGTCCCCCACGCACACGCCGGGATCGACACCGCCGGCCACGCCCGCAACGCCCAGCATCCCGAACGGCTGCGCCCCAGCCTCCGCGGCCCACCGGCGCGCCCGCACAGGGCCATAACCAGTTCGGACCACCTGTCCGGGGTCAGCGCCGGCCGAGTGCAGCCCGCGCCGGAGCGCGCGCGCCTCCACCCGCAGCGGCGCGCAGAGCACCAGCGGGCCGGGCGTCTCCCGGGCCGGGCTGTCGTTGGCGGGCTGGCTGGTCACGCCGCTCCCTCCACGATCCGCAGGTACCGGCCCAGCGCGCTGACCGGGAAGATCAGCCGGTACAGGTGGTAGTTGATGTAGAAATCGCCGGGGAACCCGGTCCCGGTGTACTGCGGCTCGTCCCAGGTCCCGTCCTTCCGCTGGCTCGCCGCCAGCCACCCCACGCCCCGCTGCACCGCCTCGCTGTCCGCGGCCCCGGCGCCCTCGGCGGCCAGCAACGCCAGCAGCGCCCACGCCGTCTGGCTCGCGGTCGACTCGCCCCGCCCAGCCAGCCCGGGGTCGTCGTAGGACCGCATGTCCTCGCCCCAGCCGCCGTCCGGGTTCTGGTGCTCCTCCAGCCAGGCCACCGCGCGCCGGATGCACGGCTTCTCCGGCCGCACCCCGGCCGCGATCAGCGCCGGCACCGCCGCGCCCGTGCCGTACACGTAGTTCGCGCCCCACCGGCCGAACCAGGACCCGTCGCCCTCCTGGTTCCGCAGCAGCCAGGCCACCCCGCGCCGCGCCGCCCTGGTCGCCGCCATCCCCTCGGCCGCCAGCGCCTCCACGATGTGCGCGGTCACGTCCGCGCTCGGCGGGTCGATCACGGCGCCGAAGTCGCAGAACGGCAGCTTGTTCACCAACTGCTGGTCGTTGTCAGCGTCAAACGCCCCCCAGCCGCCGTCCCTGGACTGCATGCCGACCAGCCACTGGATTCCGCGCTGGATCGCCTCTTCGGCCTGCTGTTCGAGCGGGACCGGCCCGGCTTGCTTCCGGCCCGTCGGCAGAGCCGAACGGCCGGAACCCAGCCAGACCGCTCCCGCTGGCCACACCTTCCTGAGGGCCAGGATCACTTCGGCGGTGTCGTCGGTGTCGGGGTAGCCGTCGTTGTCGAACTCGAAGGCCCAGCCGCCGGGCTGCGTGTGCGGGCGGCGGACCTGCCAGTCGCCCGGGCCCGGGATCTCCTCGCTGAGCACCCACTCGCCCGCCTTGACCAGGACGGGGTCGTCGGGCTTGAGGCCTGCGTCGCCGAGCGCGACCATCGCCAGCACGGTGTCCCAGACGGGCGACTGGCACGCCTCCATGCGGCGGGTGGGGCCGTCGGGGCCGTCTTCGCGGATCATGAAGCGCTCGAGGCCCGCAATGCCTTTCGCGACAACCGGGTGGTCGAGGCGGTAGCCCAGCAGGTGCAGAGCGATCAGCGAGTACACCCACGGCGGCTGGATCCCGCCCCAGCACCCGTCCTTCTCCTGCCGCGCGATGATCCACTCCGCGCACCTGCGCAGCGCCGCCCGCCGCACCGCATTCCGAGCCGTGGGACGAGTGGTGATACCGGACTCAAGCGGGGCGGCGGTGGTCGGGAGCCGGCCGTTCGGCTCCGCCGACGGGCCGGCGGACGAGCGCCGTCGTCGCGCTCCGCGGTTCTCATAAACGTGCAGCGCCCTATCCAGCGCGTTGAACAACATCGCCCACGGATCGCGGTCGGCCGCCACGGGGAGCATGCCGGTCCGCAGCTCGTCCAGATCGAACGGCAAGGACCGCGAGGGGCGGAATGAACCGACCACGGCGAGCGGGACGATCGTCTGGCGGGCCCAGCAGCCCCAGTCGTAGACGTTGAGCGGGAACCAGGCGGGCAGGTAGATGAGCTCGGGCGGGATGACCGGGAGGTCGTCCCAGGACCACTGGCCGAGCACGGCGAGCCAGATCCGGGTGAACACGCGGGTCGCCTCGACGCCGCCCTGGGCGCGGATCCAGTCGGCCGCGGCCTGCATGTGCGGGGCGTCCGGGGTGTCGCCGGCCAGGCGCAGGGCGACGTAGGCCTCGACCGTGGTGGACAGGTCGCCGGGGCCGCCGTAGAAGTTGGCCCAGGTGCCGTCCGCGCGCTGCTTGGACCGGATCCAGCGGGCCGCCGCGGCGGTGTCGTCGTCGGTCCTGATGCCGAGGAACTCGCGCAGCATGAGGTCCTCGGCGTCCATCGTGACGTTGGTCTCGAGCTCGCCCTGCCACCAGCCGGGCTCGCGCTGGAGGCCGATCAAGTGGTCGCGGGCGCGGTCGAGCGTCCGCCGGGCGGCTTTGGCGGGGCCGACCTGGGTCCTGGAGTGCGTCAGGGTCATCCGGTGTCTCAGCTCTGCCGTGTGGCCACTAGGCCTGCCTAGTGGTGATGAACTGGGCGATCGCGGAGAACTCCGCGCGCACGTCGGCGGGCATGTCGGTCTCGGCCAGGCACCGCTCGGCCTCGGCCAGCTGGGTGTCGGCCTCGGTCTCGGCCCAGCGCCTGCCGTCCGCCTCCTCGACCAGCTTGGCGGCGAGGACCAGGTCCTCCTCGGTCAGCGGCTCGGCGCGGGCGAGCAGCTCGCCGAGCTGGCGGCCCTGGTCGGTGCCGGTGGTCAGCGCCGCGACGACCGGCAGCGACTTCTTGCGGGTGCGCAGGTCGGACCGGACCGGCTTGCCGGTGATCTCCGGGGCGCCCCAGATGCCGAGCAGGTCGTCGGTCAGCTGGAAGGCCAGCCCGGCGTGCGCGCCGAACCCGGCCAGGCCCATCGCCAGCGCCGGCGGCGCGCCGAGGTAGACCGCGCCGATGCTGCACGCGCACGCCATCAGCGCGGCGGTCTTGTCGCCGGCCATCGTCAGGCACTCGGGGAGCGTGACGTCGTCGCGCTTCTCGAACGCCAGGTCCGCGCCCTGCCCCGCGATCAGCCGCAGCACCGCGGCGGACAGGCAGCGGGCGGCCCACGCGCCCTGCGGGCCGGACTCCTCGAGCAGGATGTCCTGGGCCAGCGCGAGCAGCGCGTCGCCGGCCAGGATGGCCGGGCCGACGCCGTAGACCTTCCACGCGGTCGGCCGGTGCCTGCGCTCGGTGTCGCCGTCCATGATGTCGTCGTGCAGCAGCGAGAAGTTGTGCACGAGCTCGACCGCGACCGCGGCGGGGACGCCGCGCTGCGGCGGCGCGCCGGCCGCGCGGGCGGACAGCAGCGCGAGCGCGGGCCGCAGCGCCTTGCCGCCGGAGCCGGCCGGACGCCCCCGCGCGTCGGTCAGGCCGAGGTGGTAGGCGGCCACCGCGCGCACCTCGGGGCTGAGCCGGTCGATCGAGGCGGCCAGCGCGGGACCGACGAGGTCGCGGGCGATCGCGACCCCCTCGGGCATGACGGCGGTCATGCGCTCGCCTCCGCCGGAGCTGGGGCGACGACGCTGCCTGGGTGTGGCGCTGGTCCCCTCCGCCTTGGCGCCGTCATGCGCTCGCCTCCGCTCCGGAGGACGCCGCCTGGGTGTGGCGCTGGTCCGCTCCGCTTCGGGGCGCCATTATGCGCTCGCCTCCGCTCCGGAGGACGCCGCCTGGGTGTGGCGCTGGTCCGCTCCGCTTCGGGGCGCCATTATGCGCTCGCCTCCGCCGGGGCTGGGTGTGGCACGGCCGGTGCTGGCGCGGTGAGCGCCCGGCGCAGTTCCCGTGCCGCATTCAGTCCGCTTCGCACGGCTCCCTCCATCGTGTCGGGCCACCCGGTGTCGGTCCACGCCCCGGCGACCGCCAGGCCGGGCAGCGCGGTCGCGGCCGGCGGCCGCACCTCCTCGCAGCCGGGGACCTGGCGGAACGTGGCGCGGCGTTCCCTGGTGACGAAAAATTCGGTGACCCGCGCGGTGCGGGCCGCCGCGAACAGCTCGGCGAGTGCCGGCAGGAATATCTCGCGCAGCCGCGCGGCCGGCACGTCCACCATCTCGTCGGCGGCCGATACCGACACCGCGAGGTACTGGCCGCCGGACCGGGCCGGGTCTGCCGTAGGACGTCTTTCCGGCCGAGAAAGCTTGTCCAGCCCGGACTGCCGCGTCCGGTCGAACACCCACTGCACGGGCGAGTCGACCGCGGCGGCGAACGGCAGGCTCATGACCGGCCGGTCGTAGATCACGTGCACGTTGAGAATGGGCGAGGCGCCGAGCCGCTGCCACGCGGCGGCGGGCGCGGCCGCGGCCGGCGGCAGCAGCCGGGCCGCCTGCTCGGGCGGCACCGCGACGACCACGCCGTCCGCCTCGATCGCGGCGTCTCCCCCGTCGGCCGGCGCGGCCCGGCGGGCCAGCCTGACGGTGAACATCCGGCCGGTCCCCGGCAGCGCGCCGGCCGCAACCTCGACGCCCGCGACCTTGGTGCCGAGCCGGACCGTGGCGCCGAGCCGGGCCAGCAGGTCCGCCGCGGCCTGGCCGTGCAGGTCGCCGAGCGGGATCGCGGGCACGCCGATGTCCGCCGCGTCGCGGGCGCCGAGCAGCGCGGTCTTCACCACTGTCGTGGCCAGCGCGAGGTTGGCGTCGTCGCCGGCGATGTTGAGCGCGGACACCGTGAACAGGTCCCACAGCTTTCGGCGGGACGGCTCGTCCTGGCCGTGCGCCGCGAGCCAGTCGCCGAGCCGCTGCTGGTCCAGCGCCGGGTCGTCCGGGGCGAGACGCTTCATGGCGAGCGCAGCTTGTCCAACGCGCAGCCGTTCGGAAAAAGAAAGATGGCTATAGTCGGACAGGGCCAGCCCCATGTGCAGCGGGCCTGGGAGGCTGGTCCGGCGCAGCCGGGCGCGGCGGGGCGGGCCAGCCGGGTCCGGGCGCAGCACGGTCACGTCGAACCGGTCCTGCAGCGTCACCGCGCCGGTCATGCCCAGCCGATCGAGCAGCCCGCGGTAGGCCGCGCAGCAGCGCAGGAAGACGTGCTGGCCGTTGTCCACCACCAGCTCGCCGCGGGTGAACGAGCAGGTCGCGCCCCCCAGCCGCGGTCGCGCCTCGAGCAGCGTGACGTCGGCGCCCTGCTCGCGCAGCGCGATCGCGGCGGTGATGCCGGCCAGCCCGCCGCCCACCACCACGACCCGGGACGATCCGCGGCCCGTCATGCGCGCTCCGCGGGCGTGGGTGCATGGGGCGCCGCCGGGTGCGGCCTGGGACGGATTGCCGCGCCGGCCAGCGCCCGGATGGCGACCGTGATCTTCTCGCTCGCGGGCAGCGAGAGCCTGCCCTTGAGCACCTCGGCCGGGGCGGCGGCGATCCGCTCGAGCAGCCGGCGGTAGATGCCGGCCATCGCGCCGGCCGACGCCGCACTGCGGCGGTCCAGCATCGGCATCAGCCGCAGGCCGGTCGCGTACCAGGAGCGGGCGCGCTCGGCCTCGAACCCGACCAGCCTGGCCAGCGGCCCGGCGGCGCCGTTGAGGCTTCCGTCGCCGGTCGCGCCGGCCAGACGGCCGTCGCCGGCCAGGGCGTCGAGGTGGCAGCCGAACCGGGTGAGGTCCTCGGCCGGCAGGTAGACGCGGCCGTTCTGGTAGTCCTCGCGGATGTCGCGCAGGATGTTGGTGAGCTGCAGGGCCACCCCGAGCGCGTCGGCCAGCGGGGCCGCGGCGGCCTGGTCGGCGGCGCCGAACACGCCCAGCGAGAGCCGGCCGACCGAGCCCGCCACGCACCGGCAGTAGTGCAGCAGCTCGTCGAACGTCGCGTAGCTGGTGCCCCGCACGTCGGCGACGCACCCGTCGACGATCTCGCCGAACGCCTCGACCGGGATCGGGAAGCGCCGCGCCGCGTCGTCGACGGCCACCAGCACCGGGTCGCCGGCGGGCGGGCGGCCGGCGGCCAGCGCCGTGACGGCGGTCTTGGCTTCGGCCAGCGCGGTGAGCTTGTCGGCGGCGGGCAGGTCGCCGTCGCCGATGTCGTCGATCCGGCGGGCGAACGCGTAGACGGCCGACAGCGCGCGCCGCTTGGCCGGCGGCAGCAGCTTGATGCCATAGGAGAAGTTCCGCGCCTGCGTCGAGGTGATCTGCTCGCACTGGCGGTACGCCTCGGTCACGTCCACCGGCCGGTCACCTTCCCCTCGTGTAGGCGCGGGCCAGCTCGGCGAGCAGCCGGGGCTTGGCTGGCTTGCGGGTGGCGGCCAGCACGTCGTGGTCCGCGGCCTCGATCGCGGCGAGCGCGGCCCGGCCGCCGGCCACGTAGCCGGCCACGGCGACCCGGGCGGCGCCGCGCAGCGTGCCGATCAGCGGCGACCCCGCGGACAGCCAGGCCGACGCGCGCGTGACCTGGAAGGACATGAGCGCGCGGAGCTGCTGGCTCGCGGCCGGCGCGGCGAGGTCCGCGTCGGTGCAGCCGAACCGGTCAAGGTCTTCGGCCGGCAGGTAGACGCGGCCGTTGCGGTAGTCCTCGGCCACGTCCTGCCAGTGCTCGGCGAGCTGCAGCGCGGTGCAGACCTTGTCGGACAGCCGGGCCCGGCGCGGCGTCCAGGCGCCGAACACGTACAGCACGATCCGGCCCACCGGGTTGGCCGACAGCTCGCAGTAGCCGGTCAGGTCGGCGAACGTCTGATAGCGGGCGACGAGCTGGTCCTGCCGGTTCGCCTGGATCAGGTCGCGGAACGGCTGGGCCGGGATGCCGCATTCGGTGATGACGGGGTCCAGCTGGGCGATGACTTCGAGGCGGGGGGTCTCGCCGCGGTACAGCCGGCCCAGGTCGTCGTCGAGGTCGTCCAGCAGCCCGAGGCGGTGCGCGGCCTGGTCGGTGGGGTGGGCCTTGTCGCAGGCCTTGTCGCGGGCCTGGTCGTGGCCGCGGGCCTGGTCCGGGGCGGCGGTCGCGGGCAGCGCCTCGTCGCCGACGTCGTCCACGGTCCTGGCGAACGTGTAGACGGCCATCAGGTGCCGCCGGTGGCGCGCCGAGAGCAGCCGCAGCGCGACCGGGAAATTCTCCGCGGATGCCTGCCCCGCGGCGCCCGCCGTGATGATGGCCGTCTCGGTTTGCTGCGCTTGCGCGGGCGGGGCCGGGGCGGGGCCGGGCGCAGCGGCAACGGCGGTCCGCCGCCAGCGCCCGGCACCGGGCACGCTGAGGGGACCGCGCCGATTGCTGACCCGTGTCGCGCCGCGCGTCACGCTGTCTATTTCCCCACAGCATTCAATGAAACGCAAATAATGACGTCCACGTCACCTGACGTAGACGTCGTTTCCGCCCGCGACGGACCGGCTGAATGACACGAGCGTCACCTGACATGCGTGTCGCTTTACGGGCGCGGGCGTGCGCTTTTCGACCCGGCGGCCGCCTGGCCGGGCGCAGCGGGGCCGAACTCGCCGCGCCGGCTGAAATGCGTTTTGCGACGCGCCGCCGCGGGTGGTAAGGCCCGCCGGGGCGCCGCCCGCCGCGCGGCGGTGTCCCGGCACCGGCCCCGACCGGCCCCGACCGCGTCCGGGTGGCGCGGCGGATACGGCCGGGCGGGTGGCGCCTCGTGTCCCGCCCGGCGATGGCGCGTGCCGTTGCGTGCCGATTACCGCCCATAGGTGACGTTAGGCACGGGAGATCCGGGCGCCCTGTAACGCGCTTGTTAACGGATAGCCGCGCGCCGGCAATGACGAATTGATCCCGCATCGCAGGTAGAGGTACAAACAATTTGAGGGGCCGGGCCGGCGATTTCCCACAACGGAACAATCGCGGCCGGGAAAGCGTCCGGCTGTTGATCCTGACGACGGGGCCGGCGGGCGGCGCGCCGGCCCGAATCGGGCGGCGGCCGGCCTTGCGGATCGCCGCGGCGGCCGGCCTCACGAACGGCGGCTCCCGCGCGTCTACGAGGTGAGACGGTACCCAGGGAGGCTGATCATGATTGCGGAGACCGCCGCGACGGCCGCCGAGCACACGGTGCTCAGCACGCGGCTGGGCGAGCTGACGATCCGCCGGGAAGCCGGCGCGCTGACCGGGCTGTACTTCCCGCGGCACTGGCCGGCGCCGGACCGGGCGGGGTTCGGCCCGCGCACGGACGACGGATTCGGCGAGGTCGCGCGGCAGCTCGACGAGTACCTGGCCGGCGAGCGGACGGCGTTCGACCTGCCGGTCCTGGCCCGCGGCTCCCGGTTCGACCGCCGGGTGTGGGACCTGGCCGCGCGGGTGCCCTACGGGCGGACGACCACGTACGGCGACATCGCGCGGCGGCTGGGCGGCGGGGTGACCGCGCAGGAGGTCGGCGCCGCGGTGGGCCGGAACCCGCTGTGCATCCTGATCCCGTGCCACCGCGTCATCGGCAGCGGCGGCAGGCTGACCGGTTACGCGGGCGGGCTGCGCTGCAAGCGCGAGCTGCTGGCGATCGAGCGGGCGGGGGCGGCCAGCCCGCGGCAGCCGGGGCAGCGCGTCATGATCGGGACATGACAGGCAAGCAGCCGTTCGAGGCGGTCGTCGAGCGGCACGGGGCGACCGTGCTGCGCGTCTGCCGGGCGTTGCTCAGCCCGGCAGACGCGGACGACGCCTGGTCGGAGACCTTCGTATCCGCGCTGAAGGCGTACCCGGACCTGCCGGCCGACGCCAACGTCGAGGCGTGGCTGGTCACCATCGCCCATCGCAAGGCGGTGGACGTGACCCGCGCGGCGGCCCGCCGGGCCGTGCCGGTCGCCGAGCCCCCGGACGCGGCGGCGGACGCCCCCGTCCGCGGCCTCGACGGCGATCTCGCCGACGCCGTCGCCGGGCTGCCAGCGAAACAGCGGCAGGCGATCGCCTATCACTACCTGGCCGGGCTGCCGTACGCCGACGTCGCCGCCATCGTCGGCGGCAGCGCGGACGCGGCCCGCCGGGCCGCCGCCGACGGCATCGCCGCGCTCCGGCGGGCGTACCAGGGGGCGGCGGCACGCAACGACTCACGCAACGACTCAGGCAACGACTCGGGAGGAGACACCCCCGGTGAACACCGATGACCTGGCCCGCGACCTGATGAGGGCCTTCCCCGACAGGGCCGGCGACCTGACCCGGCTGCACCACCGGCTGGCGGCCGCGGCCGAGCGCGACGGCGTGCTCGACGTCGCCTACCGGGCCATCGACAGCCCCGTCGGCCCGCTGCTGCTCGCCGCGACCGAGGCCGGGCTG
>Ga0070698_100001288_pt1 | contig 27970 bp, 31 predicted proteins | sample KBSK1502metaG_FD_65477 | JGI IMG/M metagenome (GOLD analysis project Ga0070698, IMG submission 65477) | Corn, switchgrass and miscanthus rhizosphere microbial communities from Kellogg Biological Station, Michigan, USA - KBS K1-50-2 metaG | ecosystem: Host-associated > Plants > Roots >...
GGCCGCGATCGGCACTTATGGTGTTGTCTCGTATTCCGTGGCTCAGCGGACGTACGAAATGGGAGTGCGGGTGGCCTTGGGTGCTACGCGCGCAAGCATCTTCAGTTTGGTCTTGGGGCAGAGTCTGCGATTGGTGCTTGCCGGCCTGGGGATCGGAATACTGGTGTCCTTAGCCGCCACGCGAATATTGGCAGGCTTCCTTTACGGAGTTACCACACGCGATCCGCTCACGTTCCTTGCCGTTGCCGTTCTGTTGATTTCCGTGGCGCTGCTCGCCGGCTTCTTGCCCGCACGCCGTGCGGCGAGCGTCGATCCCGTGACTGCATTGCGTGCCGAATAAAAAGCGGTTCACGACAATTGGCGCATCGTCGTGAACCGCCTCGCATTCCTTCTTCAGGACCGCTCTTGTTCGCCTCGAGGACCCATACCGCGGCATCGAGGATGCAACCAGCGCTTACTGTCTGCCTCCTCCTGCAGACGCCTGGCTCTGTGCAATGAGTAGGAGCTGTGTGCCGCTGTCGAGGTGCACGTTGCGGCTCGTCGACGTGATCAGCGAACCCTGCGTGCTGCTCGAAGCAGCAGAGGTCAAATTCAGGCCGCTCAACCCAAAAACGCCCTGGCTGTTGGAGGTCAATTGGCCCGCGCTGTTCAAACCTCCGACCGCGCCTCGAGATGCGGCAGTCGTATTCACGCTGGAGTTGACCGCGCCTCCAGCGATTCCGCCGGCGTTCGCGGCAGTGTGGGTGACGGCTCCCGTCGTGCTCCCGGCGGCAGAAGTAACTCCGCCGAGTGCGCTTCCGCTTGCCCGAGTTGTCGCCGCTGCGCCACCACTGACGCCGGTTGCGAAGTCATCTGTGGTCGGCGAACTCGAAGCGGCCGTTTGCGTTGCAGCCAGTGCTTGAATTGTGACGTTAAGCGGAATCTCCTGGCCCTTCCTGAGGATCGCTCGATCAAAAACGATTCCTATGGCTGACTCGGATTCGCCCTTGGCGCGCTCCTTGACTTCCGTCAGGTGCCCGACGAGCTTCGTACCCTTGGGAATCACCACTTTTCCGGCCGACTTGACCGATTGCGTGGTCCTGGCAGTGACAGCGTCGCCAGATTTGTTCTTTCTCGCATCCACCGGCTGAGTGAGCGCGGCGTTCAGTGCCGTTCCTTGGGAAATGCCGGCCGAATTGTGTCCCGCTTGCGCCGAAGCATCGGTGTTGCTGGAAGCTTGCGCGCTGGATTTGTCGGCCTGAACCGATGAGCTGCCGGCGGCGGACGAACTCGCCTGTGCACCGACTTGAGCGTACGCCGAGGAACTCCAGCCCAGGAGCGCACTGGCGATCACAACCACAGTGGTAACCTTCATGAGTTGACCTCCTGTCATTATTGCAGCATGGAAAAAATGGCGAGCTGGGGTATGAGTCCATTATCCGCGACGCGCTCGACTCCGATGCGTGTCTCCCATCAGCGCAGCGCGTATTGGGCACCTGTCCGCAAGGACAGCAGTGTCGGACCTATTTGAAATTGAATGGCCCAGAAAAAACCGAGCGCGCAACAAAAATTCTGACTTTCAATCTCCCTTCGGTGCTCTCTGTGAGCTCTGTGGTGAATCTCGTGTGAGCAGTAATGTGCGCCTAGTCGTGGATCTCTTCTGCAGACAAAATGTAAGACAAAAAACGGAGGGTTCTGAAACCGCGAATGCTGGGGAACTAGGTCCGGCTAACTAGAAAAGTCCGGGAATCTTGAGTCCCGCGATGCCCGGAATGCCACCGGAAAGATTCTTCATCTGATTGGCTAGCTCTTCATCTACGCGCCGCGACGCTTCATTCACGGCAGCGCGCACCAAATCCTGCAACATCTCCTGATCCTTGCTGGCGAAAACGTCCGGTTCGATGCGCACGTCGACGATTTGTTTTTGGCCGTTCATTTTCACCACAACCATGCCGCCGCCGGCAGAAGCCTCCACGGTCACCGAATTCACTTGCCGCTGCAAGTCTTCCTGCAATTGCTTGAACCGCGAGAGCATCTGTTGGAGAGCGCTGACTTCCATCAGGATTCCCCCGAACGACCTTTCACTTCGGTGATTTTTCCTCCGAAGCGTTGCAGCATCGACTTCACCATTGGATCACGCTCGAACTGAGCACGCAATTCTTGCGTGCCCGACCCCGTGCGCGACGCCGAGGCGGCCGCCGCTGCAACTGCTTCCAGTTTAGCACAGACACGCACGGCACGTCCGAGCACCTTGCTCGAAGCAGCACGCACCTTCTCGAGAGAGTCGCGCCCTTCCAACATTTCCGCGCACCAGCGCTTGTCGGATGAAAAATAAATTCGCAATTCCGGTCCATCGAGTTCCCAGCGGCTGCCATGTTCGACAAGCTCGCCAAGAAATTTTTGCTGAGCCTGGATTGCCGATTTGATCGCGACGAGTTGTTCGGCGGTTAAGCCATTCGTTTGCGTCGTCTCCGTGATGCTGGCTGGAGGTTTCGCCGCATCTTGACGGTGCGCTGCATCTTGCGGCAAAGGGATGGAGTCTGTCAGTGGCGTTTCGCGAGCAATCGATTCCGTAGCCGTTGAATTCATCCGATATTTTGCCTCATGCTGTGGCGACGAGACCGGCGGCGAGGAAACGGGCGCTGCGTTTCCTGTGGCACGCGGGAGATCGACTTGCGCCGACTGTGTCACATTCCGTGGCGTCGTCGATGAAACCGGCGCAGCGGAAGCTGCACGCGCTGTCCCCGCGCTTCCTACTGCCGTCGCGGGGCCACCGCGGAGATCGCCGAGCAGTTCTTCGAGCGGCGCGAGTCGCGAGGCGTTGACGAGTCGCAGCAAGCCCATCTCCAGGTGCAAGCGCGGATCGGGTTTCCGCCGCAGATCGTCATCGGTCTGCAACAAAATCTGAAAGAATCGAGTCAAGTCCTCTTCGCTGAAGGCGGCCGCGGCTCGCGCAAGCCCGGGTCTTTGATCTGGCGTCGCCGCAATCAGGTCGGACTCCGCGCCACAAACTCGCGCGATTAACAGGTTGCGCATGTGGCGGATTGCTTCGCGGCAGAAATGTTGCAGGTTTCGTCCTTCCTTCTGAAATGTGTGCACCAGCCCCAGCGCGTGATCCGCGGAACCCGCGGAGATTGCTCCCACCAGTTCTTCCAGCGCATCGTCCGGCACCACGCCTAACAGCTCACGTACCGCCGAGTCGGAAATCGTGTCGCCGCAATAGGCGCGCGCTTGTTCCAGCAGCGACAGCGCATCGCGAAGACTGCCTTCCGCCATTCGCGCAATCACCGCAAGCGCGCCGGGATCGATCTTCAAGGCTTCTTTCTGCGCGATCTCTTCCAACCGCGCGGAGATCTCCGCAAACGTCAGCGCTCTAAAATGAAAATGCTGTGACCTAGAGCGGATGGTATCGACAAGATTTTCCGGCTCGGTTGTCGCCATCACAAAAATCACGCGTTCGGGGGGCTCTTCGAGCGTTTTCAGCAAGGCGTTCGAGGCTTCACCCGTCAGCATGTGCGCTTCATCCAGGATCACCACTTTGCTTCGCGCGGCTGCTGGGGCATAGCGAACCATTTCACGCAACTCGCGGATCTGATCGATACCTCGATTGGAGGCGGCGTCGATTTCGATGACGTCGAGCGAAGTTCCGGCTGCAATTTCTTTGCAGGAATCACATTCTCCGCAGGGTTCCGGAGTGGGCCCCTTCACGCAATTCAACGCCTTCGCGAGAATCCGTGCGGCCGTAGTTTTTCCTACGCCACGCGCGCCGGAGAAAATATAGGCGTGAGCGACGCGGTTGTTGCGAATGGCATTCGCCAGCGTTTCCGTCACGTGCGTCTGCCCGACGAGATCGCGGAAGGTTTGCGGCCGCCATTTTCTTGCGATGACCTGATAGTTCATCGATTGGGCAGTCTGATCGTGTCTCTCAGATTTTATCTCGTGAAGATTTCGCTCTACATCGCTGCTTCTGTGTCTGCTTGCTGTCCATCATTAGCCGCATCGAAGGCCAGCACTCGCAAGCTGGCCTCTTCCATGCGAGGAACCTCGGGTGATCTGCGGCACCCGAGGTATTCCCGATACCGTTGCTCCCTTCCGGGCCTGGCGGGGTTCGCGGGACCTCGTTGCACAGAGCCCGAAGTTCCACGCAGCGGCAGTCGCAAGTGTCTTGTCGGCTGCCAAGCTCAGTCTATCACACAGAAGTTATCGCGATTTCAAGAGAGCGCATCACGATGAAAAATATTCTGCAGCGAAGATTCCAACCATGCGAGTTCTTCAGAGCTTGACTTTGCGGTTGTCGCTCTTTTTCGACGAATGACCTGGACAAGCTTTCTCTGTGCCAGGGTTTGGCGCGCTGGAAACATCTCCAAAGAAAAAGATTGCCTCGAAATAAAAGCAAACACTACTCTACTCGCGGATGGAGTTCCTCCCCATCCACCTACGCGTCCTCCACCAACCCAAGACGCGAGGTCCGCGGCGCCAGCGGAACACATCGAGGCATCGCCTCAGTGTCGCCCCACGATACCGGGCACGCCCCACCTTCGGTGCGGGCAGGAGGAATCAAATGAAAAAATTGTTGTCATGGCTGTCCGCTCTTGCGCTGATTTGTGGATTGGTCCCTGTGTCCTATGCTGACCCGCATCAGGTCCTGCCGGGAACTCAAGTACACCTGACGCTGTTAAGCACGATCAGTACGGCCGCCTCCAGGGACGGCGATCCATTCATTGCCGTGGTTGCCGAGCCTGTGTTTCTCGGCAACCAGTTGCTGATACCTGCGGGCACTCGAGTGCACGGCGTCGTCGGCACGGTCGCTCCCCCGCGGCGCTTCTCCCTTGTCCGCGGCGAGGCGTACATGAATCTTGTTTTCCGATCGCTCGAAGTGGACAGCCGCTTGATTCCCGTGCAGATGAGCATCATCACCATCGAGGAGCCTGGCGCTCAGCCGAATGAAAAGCCGCGTAAGGACATGAAAGTGGAAGAGGGCGGCGTCATTCAAGAACGCCACGATTACAAAGGCGACGTGGTGGCGGCGACCATCGGCACGGGCGGCGCGTCTCTGGTGGGCGCCGTGTTCAGCCACGTCGTGCGCGGGTTCGGTATCGGCTTGGCAGGCAGCGCCGTGTACGTCATGGCGCGCAAGGGAAAAGACGTGGAGATCCCTGCGCACTCCGGCATTTTGGCCCGCGTGGATAACACGATTAACGTTCCCGCAGCGAGCGCGAGCAATTCCGGCGCGACTGGCGGGCGTTGATTCTTCGCAAAATAAAGAAGCGCCGCTTGCTGCGGGCATCACAGTAAGCGGCGCTGTCAACACATTCCGATCGTTCTACTGTTTCGGGAAGTTCGGGTCCGCCATTACTTCCAGGATTTGCTTCGTGTGGCGCTCGCTATGTGCCGCGATTAACAGCATCCATTCATATCCATCCAACTTCACGCCCATCGGACTGTCCATCGCATGAGCGCGCAAGTCGTTTGTCGCCCTCAAGTATTCTTCGGTCGTAGCACGGCTCTCCGCAAAGTGCTTTTGTGCGTCCACGGGCGATCCGAAACGGTTGGACGGTTTGAGCGGCTCCGGAGCTTGTATCTTGTGCGACCGGTCGGGCACCATAGCGACTACCTTTTCGTCGATTTGCTTGAGCTCCGCAGGATCTCGCGGTGGAATCGCAGGCGTCTTCATTACCTGCTCCTGCGTCATGCCCCGCAACATGTCTTCTGCCGCGGCAAGATGCTCCATCACCTCTGCGATGGACCATCGGTCTGGTGCCGCCTTGAAATTCCATTGCGCGTCGGACAGGCCTTTCGTTGCATCCAGAACCCCCTTCTTCGTCGATTCCAAGTATTGCAACGCCCGGTCTCTCTCCGCTTGCGACAATTCCTGCGTTCTGGCAGTCACCGCACTAAACACCGCCAGCAACAATGCAAGACTACAGATCGACACGCTCTTCATCGCGATGCCTCCGTTTTCGTAGAGCAGATCGTGTTTACGTTACCGACTCACCTTGAGCTGTGGTGCGGGACCTCAGCTCGTCGACTGTTACACGCTCCGGGTAGGAGCAATGTACCAGCGGTTGGCCCTGCCGGTCTATGATGCCTCCACTGCGCTCCCCGGAGGGCTGATTCCTCGGTTCGCTCAAGATGGTTGCCCCGCCATAAGGTTTCGCGTGGCCGACGGAGCCGCCACGGTCTTGTGTCTTATACGTAGTATTCGCGCAAAAGCTTCACCCAAAAAGTCAACAATTGGAGGGCTTTCTGCGGAATCCCGGCGACTGACGCACCACTGAATCCGCGCTAGCTGCCGCACCGCAAACCGTGTATTTTCGGAGCGCGTTTTGCGCACCCTCAGCGCGAGAGAACCCAATTTGGAGCCAATTTCTCACTTTTTCTATTCCGATCGCCTGAAGCTGCAATTCTGGGACTATGGCCAGGATGCCAAGCCTGCCTTGGTCCTAGTGCACGGTGGCCTGGACCATGCCCGCAATTGGGATTGGGTGGCCCGCTCTTTGCGCGAGCAATATCACGTTTACGCTCTCGACCTGCGTGGCCACGGCAATAGCGCTTGGGCGCCCGGAGCAACCTACAGTGTCATCGAGCACGTCCTCGATCTCTCTGCCTTGCTCGATGTCATCGACGATTTTCCGATTCGCCTCATCGGGCATTCTCTCGGTGGAGGCATCGTCCTGCACTATGCCGGTGTTTATCCCCATCGCGTCCAGAAAGCTGTGTCCATCGAGGGACTCGGATTTCCCCCTGGGCATCGTCTTCACGGGCCGGCATCCGCGCGCGTGCGCTACTGGATCGAAGAAATTCGCGACCTGGAGAAGCGCCGCCCAAAGAGCTACCCAAGCCTCGACGCCGCAATGGCTCGAATGAAAGAAGCGAATCCTCGATTGTCCGACGAACTCGCCCGGCATTTGACGTTGCACGGCACCAACTGGGAGTCCGACGGCTCGTTACTCTGGAAGTTCGACAATTACGCGCGCGCGATTTCTCCGCATGGCCACCATCTGGAAGACACGATTGAGCTGTTCGGCCAGATCACTTGTCCAACCCTCTTTTTCTGGGGCTTAGAGAGCTTTCTCCCCGTGCCGCAAACCGATCCGCGATGGCTGGCGGTCCCAAACCGGCGGCTGATCAAAGTCCCGAACGCGGGGCACTGGGTACACCACGATCAATTGGAATTATTCCTGCGAGAAACCTCCACGTTCCTGAGAGAGCAGTAGTCCGACTTTCCTCTCTTTCGGCCAATGGTCAGGCCTTGAAAAGTGCAGCGTATTGGAAAGCCAGCGGCCGCACTCCTTTGAAGCGACTTCGCTGACATGGCGCACCGTAGCCTACCAGCGCCTTGTATGTTGCCTCTTTGCGTCTCCTAGCAAGACCCGGCCCGCTCCTGAATTGACGATCTTCAGTTCATTCCCGTCATCAACGATCGCGAAATGCAAATCTGAAGGGGACGGGCAGGTAGGCGTCGGAATTGTCAAGGAAATGTCGCCGGTGCAGTCCGCATTCACCATGTATGAGCCGCTCAGACTGGGTCTGTTGGGAATGATCATGCCGTTCAGGCTGACCGTGGTGGTCTGCGTGACGCCGCCGTCTCCGTCAAAAGTGATCGTGCCTGCCTCTGCAACTTGGCCAACCGGCCCGCCAGAAACGATCGAACCGAAACTGGACGTTCCATACGTCCCTTCAAGAGTTTCTTGGGAACACGTATGCGGGTCCGAGTGCCAAGGTTGTGCGGCAAAGGTTAACGCCGGACCCACGAAGGTTTGGTCCCCGAGCAGATGAATGCCAGCTCCGACCATGCCAATCAAGACGAATGCGGCGCAGGTTCTGCCTATCGTTTTCATTTGAGAGTCTCTCCTGGAAATCCTTGTTAAGCAGCGGAAACGGTGGCGAAGGCGACGGGCCTGCACTCCGTCTCCGGCGGTCCGGGCGATTGTGAGAAAGCGGCAACCCGAGCGCAATGCAACCGCGCGCACCCGCAGAACACTATTGGGTAACGAGGTAGTCCCCTCAAGGTAAAAGACTTCGCGAGATCGAGTAGGCCCGGGCGTTGGGGCAATTTCGCGTGAGAAGGTCGGGTGGTCGATGTTAGAATCACCGAACACCTGCCCCACATGCGAGCACCCGGCACCCAGTTCGTTCGTTTTGCCCTATTTGAAGTGGATTTTCGAGCTGGCGAACTAAGCAAGGAGGGCCGGAGAATTCGGTTGCAAGAGCAGCCACTACAAGTCTTGGGAATGCTCGTAGAACGACCGGGCGAGGTTGTCACGCGTGAAGAGTTGAAGCAAAGGCTGTGGCCCGCCGATACATTCGTAGACTTCGACCACGGTCTAAACAGTGCCGTTGCCCGCCTTCGAGAGGCCCTCAATGACTCGGCGGACAGCCCCAAGTTTGTTGAGACCGTGGCGCGGCGTGGCTATCGGTTCATCGGCCACTTGGAGACGGCAGTGCTTCCGCCGGCTGTGGTGAGCGAAGCTTCCCGCCCTGACAACCCCGCCTTACAACTTCAGCTTGCCTCGTCGAGTTGGAGAAAATGGCTGCCGGCGTTGGTGGGACTTGGATTGATTGTTTTAGTTTCTGCTGTCTCCTTCTTGTTGCGGCCTGCGCAGCGTTCGCAAGCCCTTAGCAAGCCCATGGATTCGGTGGCGGTTCTCCCTTTTGAAAATGCCTCCGCTACTTCTGACAGCAACTACCTTGCCGACGGAATTACGCAAAGCGCCATTGACCACCTCTCGAGACTTCCGAACCTGAAGGTCATCTCAATGGGATCGGTGTTGCGGTATCGTGGCCGGCAAGGCGATGTCAAACAGATTGGCCGGGACCTTGGCGTGCGGAGTGTCATGGTTGGGAAGATCGACTTCCGTGGCGAGCGGATGGTCGTGATGGCCGAGCTCATCGACGCCTCCGATGGAACACACATCTGGGGAGAGCAGTACGATCGCAAGGTGACCGAGATCATGGCCGTACAGGAGGATATCACCCGCGAGATTGCCAAGAAGTTGGAGGTGCGACTCAGCACGCAGCAGGAGACATGCTGCGCAAGCGTTACACCCAGGACTTTGAAGCCTACGAAATCTACCTTCGGGGTCGATATTACTGGGACAGGCGAACGCAGGAAGACCTGCAGCGGGGACTGGCGTATTTCCAACAGGCGATCGACCGCGATCCGACAAATGCGCTGGCCTATGCAGGACTGGCGGACTCTTACTTTGTGAAAGCCATTTCTGGAGCCCTTCCTGCGGCAGATGCGATGCCCAAAGCAAAAGCGGCCGCGCTGAAGGCCCTGGAAATCGACAACACCCTCGCCGAAGCGCACACATCGCTTGCACAAATTACTGCGAACTATGAGTGGAACTGGGACAAAGCCGAGATGGAGTACAGAAAAGCAATCGAACTCAATCCCAACTCTTCCACCGGTCACCATTACTTCGGCACATTTCTGATGGGCATGGGCAGACATGCGGAAGCTCTCGAGGAAATGAAACGTGCCCAAGAGCTCGATCCGTTGTCTCCGATCATCGCTACCTTTATCGGAAAAGCGTTCGACTACGCTGCCAAAAATGACGAAGCGATCCAACAATATGAGAAGGTGCTGGCGTCTGACCCGTCATTCCCGGTAGCACGGACCTTCCTTCTCCGCTCGCTCGAGCAAGCCGGACGCTTGGAGGAAGCAATCGCGCAAGCAAAGATTGTAGCGTCGCAAGCCGGAAGCAGCACCGATCGCGCCGAAGCCGTCGAGGCCGCTTATCGAACAGCCGGGCCTACGGGATACTGGAAGGAGATACTCCGACAACAAGCAACTGGTAAGAGTCGAGGGCCGGACTCCGACCTCGACATCGCCGGGATCTATGTAAAACTGAGGGATCAAGACTCAACTTTTCGTCTGCTCGACCGGGCCTGCACTGCGCGCAATATGTGGCTCATGAATCTGAAGGTAGACCCGCGATGGGACACCTTGAGGTCCGATCCTCGTTTCGAGAGCCTTCTACTGCGCGTCGGCCTTGCTACCCGGTCCGAAGCTCAGACACGGTAAAATCCCGAACGTTCGCGAGGTGCATGCGGCAATGACTCCGATCGCTTTCTCCCGCCGTGCGTTTCTCCTTTCCTCCGTGACCCTGCCGTGGCTTCTGCCCGGCCGCCCATCCGCTTCAATTCCTGTTGGACTCGAGCTCTATTCTGTACGCAATGCGTTGAAGCAGGACCTTGAGGGTACCGTGCGAGCCGTCGCTCAAATGGGATATCAAGGAGTCGAATTTTACGCGCCATATTTTGACTGGAGCGAGAGTCAAACCAAGCAGATGCGAAAGCTCCTGGACGATCTGGGCATTCGATGTTTTTCCACTCACAACAACAGCGCCTATTTCAGTCCCGAAAATATTCAGCGTGCGCGCGATTGGAACCTCATTTTGGGCAGCCGGTACGTGGTCGTTGCTTCCGCGCGGCCCCAGCCCGGACCCGACGGCTGGAAGAGCGTTGCAGACATGCTGAATTTCGGCGCCGAACACTTGGAACCTTCCGGCTTGAAGGCCGGCTACCACAATCATCGGGTGGAGTTCACTCCCGTGGAAAATCAGCGTCCGATCGAGATCCTGGCCAAGAACACGCGCTCCTCCGTCATGCTCCAGCTCGATGTGGGCACGTGCCTCGAAGCTGGTTCCGATCCCATCGTTTGGATCCGCACAAACCCGGGTCGCATTCGCTCCGTCCATTGTAAGGATTGGTCGCCGGACTCCGGGAAAGGCTATACCGTTTTATTCGGCGAGGGCGCGGCAAATTGGAAAGGCATTTTTGAAGCAGCGGAGAGCGCTGGCGGCGTCGAGTACTATCTCGTGGAACAGGAAGGCAGCCGCTTTCCCGAGCTCGACACCGCGCGCAAATGCCTCGACTCTTTCCGACAGGCGCATCGCGACGCTTGAACGAGCCGTAGCGCAAGGGTTCGGATTCTCTTCCAGCTTCTAGATTCCAGTGTCGAGCCTCTAGAACGGAGGAAAGAGCGCCGCGCAACTTCTTGGGGACGATTACGCGGCGCTCAGGGGGTCTTGGCGAGACGAACGTGGTTTGCTGGAGGAACTACTGTTGGTAGGAAGCTGCTTGCGTCCAGCCGGTAAATTCGTTCGAGAGCGCCGGTTGACCGCTAAATCTAGATGGAGTTCGACCTGCTCTCTCAAAGTCGCTATCCTCGATCGTTACAATTCCGATCCTTACAATTCCTGACGGCTAGGCCGTCGCGTCGCACTCGATGTGGCGCCCGTCCGATGTGACGGTTGTTCGGTGTGACGACTGCCCGCTGTGAGATCACGTGGACGCCGGGATCGGAACGCAGAGCACGATCGAGGAACTCGTAACCGTTCGATATCGGCGTATGCACGTTCGCTAGAACTAGCCGGCAACGCCCGTACCGCACCATTTTGAGTGCTTCTTCGGGGTCACCCGTGGGCACGGAGTTGTAACCCATTTCTGCTACAAGGCCGGCCAGCTGATCGAGTTGTTCGGGATCGCCATCGAAAATGCAGGGTGTCAGCGAACTCTTCGTTGCCGCAGTTTCCAGGCCTTTGAATATGCGTGAGCCACGCCGCATCTATCGCAACGCGAGAACCAAAACCCCTTCCATCCGTTTCAAAGTGGCGAACTATTTCTTTATCTATGCGCGAGGTCTGTAATCGCTTCTGAATCAGTAGCCTGCCGCCAGCTCTTTAAGCCATCGCATTGCGCACCGGGCGGCGGCTGGAGGCCAAGCTCTACCCGTTCTTTTTCCCGCAGACCCAATTTGGGCATTAATCCCGGAGGCCTGTTCCATTCTGCTCCCTAACCCTCATCGTGGAGTTAGTTGACGGACCCGTTCGGCTGTTCCATTCGTGGACACGCGGCGTAAAGCCGGAAACAGTGTTGGCCCGCCGCCGTTTTGCCGACAAACTCCGTCTCGTACGCGACCGGATGTGACCATCCTGTGCTGATCGGTTGCATCAGTCGCAGAAAGACTACCGCGCCATCCGCCAGTGCGTGACCAAGCGCCACTCTCTTGCCAGATTCCTCATTCCACTCCAGCTCCGATTTCTCCGCAAAAAAGCTTTGGTTTTCGTCCCATCCCGACACTTCGGCGCGGTACAAGCTTTTGCTGGGACACTCTATGGTTAAAGCCATGCGCAACCTCCGTAGCGCAATTTGCAGCCCACGTTCCAGCTTCCTGCATTCGACAATCTTCAGAAAACGAGACGTTTATCGAAAACGGACGGAGCGGCGCCATGTGCTCGGGCGAGACACCAGACGCCTTCCCTGTACATAACTGAAACTCGGTGATTGCGTGCTCAGACCTAGAAATGACTGCGAAGCAGAACGTCCGTGGCGAAATTCTCAACGGGAGCGTAGAAATAGCGGAAAGCCAACAATCCAACCAGAAGACCCAACCGAGCGTAGCTGCTCCCTCGCAGCCAATCCAAATAGCGCTGCGCGCTGTTCTCGCCCATGAACAGCATGATCCCGGTGCTCCCGTCCAGAGGCGGCACCGGCAACAAGTTAAAAGTCCCTAATAATAGGTTCAACGAAAAGAACACCAGCAGCGTGACTGTGGCGAAGTCCGGCCGCCCGGTGTTGGGGTCCATATGCAGCCAGCCCGCAGCATTTCCCACGCGAAGCCCGAGCGCGGCAATCAGCATCAGCGTGTAGTTCGCCACCGGGCCGGCCAGCGCCATCAATGCCGCTCGCCTAGGATGGCGCCGTTCCCATAGGGGATCGAAGGGCGCGCTGGCCCATCCGATCATGCCCCGCGTGAACAAAAAGGACAAAATCGGAATCACTACCATGCCCCACGGCTCGCGTTGAATGTGAGGGACGGGATTCAAGGTTACCTGCCCACCCAAGGCCGCAGTGCTGTCGCCTCCGAGCTTCGCCACCAACGCGTGCGACGCTTCGTGGCAAGTCGTGGAAAACAGGAAGGCTACATACGAGATAAAGCCGAACACCAGCAGCTCAGGAGACATTTCCGGCATGCAGGCTCCAGCGTAGAGGTTCCCTCCGGCATTTGCAAGCCGCCCGAGTCTCTGATCCGTAAGGCGGATTTCACCGCTCTGCAATTCCGTTGACACGCTCGTTGACACGGTTCCGCCTATTCCTAGACAGCTTAGGAGAAAACCGGTATGCTCCCTAAGCTGCTTAGGAGGCTCATGCGATGGCCGAACAGGCTCAACTCCTTCCCGGCACTCTCGACCTCCTCATTCTCAAGGCTGTATCGCTCGGTCCAATGCACGGATTCGGTGTCCTGCTGCGAATCGAGCAGATCACTCACGGCGCCCTTGTGACCGAACAGGGCGCCCTCTATCCGGCCCTGCACCGCCTCGAGCACCAAGGGCTGCTTGAATCCGAGTGGGGAACTTCCGAGAACAACAGGCGGGCCAAGTTTTATCGGCTGACCGCCGCCGGCCGCCGTAGTCTCCGCGAGGAAATCGAGAGTTGGAACCGCTTGGCCGCCGCGATCGGCGCCGCTCTGAGCGCAAAGCCGCAGGAGGTGTGATTGTGTTCCCGCGATTCCGTTCCTTTCTTGTGGGGATCTGGAAACGCTCTGCGCTGGAGCGCGATCTGGACGATGAAATGCGCTTCCACCTGGAAAACCGGATCGAGCAGTTGATGCGCTCCGGTTCTTCGCCTCCAGAGGCGCAGCGCCGGGCACAAATCGAATTTGGCTGCGTCGAGACTTACCAAGACAAGTGCCGTGAATCGCGTCACATCAACTGGCTTGACGATTTTAGGCAGGACCTTCGCTATGGCTGGTGCAACTCCCGCAAAATTCTGGGCTAATCCTTGTTGCGGTTCTTACGCTGGCGTTGGGCGTCGGCGCCAGCAGTTGGCTCTTCAGCATGCTGCGCCAATGGGTGATTGAGGCCGTTTCCTTCTCCCATCCGGATCAGTTGGCTGTGCTTTGGAAAATAGACACTCGGAAGGGCTGGACTTCCGGCGCTTCGGCGCTCGATTTTCTCGACTGGCGCGCCCAGAACAGTGTGTTCGCGATGCTCTCCGCGTGGACCCCAACGGAGTTTAACGTCACTGGGGGCGATATTCCGGAACGGATTCAGGGCGCGCGCGTCAGTGCCGATTTCTTCCGCACGCTCGGGGTGCAGCCGCTCGCAGGCCGCGATTTCCTGGATAGCGAAGACCAGCCTGGTGCTGCCCGCGTTGCCATCGTCAGCTACGGCTTCTGGCGCGAGCGATTGAAATCAAATTTAAGCAACCAGACCGTGAACCTCGATGGCGAGCCTTACGCCATCGTCGGCGTTGTGCCCGAAAAGTTTCATTTCCCCATGATGGGCCGGGCAAATATCTGGGTTCCGCTGGTCTTCACGAATAAAGAGAGGAGCGATCGAGCGAATGGCTGGCTTAATGTCATCGCGCGGCGAAAAGCAGAACTGTCAGCCCCAATCGTCGAGCCGGCGGTGACCCAAATCGCGCGCAACCTCGAAAAGCAATATCCGGAAACCAATAGCGATTCAGGGATCTTGATCAGGATCCTGGCAGACGAGATTGGCCTGCACGTAGGGAAGCAGGGGATTTACACCGGGTTTGTGGTGGGTCTGTGTATCGCGCTCATCGCTTGCTCCAATCTGGCAGGCATCTACTTGGCCCGCGGACTTGCCCGCCGAAAGGAAATGTCTGTCCGGCTGGCGCTGGGAGCGAAGCCCAGCCGCTTGGCGCGACAGCTCTTGTCCGAAAACGCACTGCTGCTGCCCGCCGCCATTGTCCTTGGATTGCTGGTGGCGCGTCTTGGGGGAGATTGGACCTCCAGCACGATCCCCTATGAGAATCGCGGCTACCTGCCGAATTTCGGCCACGTGTACGTGGATACCGCTACCGTCATCTATTCCATTGGGCTCGCCGTTCTCAGCGTTCTCCTTTTCTCAATTTCGCCGGTGCTCGAGGCCTACCGGTTGAATCTCACTGACACTCTCAAAGAATCGGGCAGTGCTGGGTCTGCAGGCGCAGGCAGCCAGCGAATGCGCAAAGCGCTGGTCATGTGCCAGATCGTTCTCGCACTGGTGGTCTTGGTGCCCGCGGGATTAACCGCCAAGTCGCTCTCTGCTCTTCTGCGGGAAGATCCCGGCTTTCACCCAGATCACGTGCTGACCGCGCAGATGACCTTGCCCGCCGCTAAATATCCCCAGAGCGCTCAGCAGCGCGGTTTCTACAATCAACTGCTGGAGCGATTGCGCGCTCTCCCGCAGGTAGAGGCTGTCGGTGCAAGTCAACACATTCCCTTCGGCAATGATTCCCGGTGGGTTGCCTTCTGGATCGACGGCCGCCCTGCTCCATCTCCGCGTGAAGTACCGGGCACGCTCATTACCGTGGTCACGCCTGGTTATGCTTCCGCTATCGGACTCTCTGTTATCCGCGGAAGATTTATCGCCGATCAGGACGGGCCTGATAGCCTTCCGGTTGTCGTGGTCAGTCAAACCTTGGCTCATCGATTCTTCGCCGCCGAGGATTCTTTGGGGCATAAGCTCCGGTTAGGTCGCGATGATCCGACTTGGTACACCATCGTGGGGATCGTCCGTGACGTGAAAACCTACAAGCTCAGCGACGACCCCATGAGTCAAAGCTACATCTCCTTTGCGCAGGTCCCCGGTCGATCGATGTCACTCGTCTTGCGCACCACAACGGATCCCATGGGGCTATCCTCGGCACTGGAGTCCACGGTGTCGGCTCTCGAAAAAGAGCAACCTATCTCCCAAGTCGAGCCTCTGGATCGGCGAATCCGCAATAGCGACGCGGCTATTTATTCCTTCACGCAATTTGCCGCTTATTTTGCGCTACTGGCATTGTTTCTTGCCGGCATCGGCATTTACGGCGTGATGGCCTACCTGGTCGAGAGCCGATCCCGCGAAATCGGCATTCGCGTCGCTTGTGGCGCCGAACGCAGCAATATCCTGTGGTTGGTGTTGGCCGGCAGCCTGAAGCTGGTGCTGGCTGGAGTTGCCATGGGCTTGCTTGGGGCGTGGGCCGTTGCACGGCTCTTGATGAGCCAAATTCACGGCGTCAATGCAAACGATCTGGACGTTTACGCTGCAGTGGTCGCTGTGCTCTGTGGCGCAGTCCTGTTGGCGAGCTTCCTTCCCATGCGCCGCGCCACCAGAGTCGATCCTTTGATTGTTCTGCGTTGCGAATAGCCTTTCCGCTCGGATAAGGTCGAACTCATTCCATACCTCGGTTATCTTGCGCGCAGAGCTACCAATTTCATCGCATCCGCGTCATCTCGCGTTTTCTTTCAGCGTTCGAAGCCAAACGCATCGCCTCGTCGAGCGCCTTCTTTTCGGCGTCCGTTAGTGCGCGCGACTCTCCCTTTTTAAGATCTACCAGCTTCAGCGGCCCAATCGCCACCCGCACCAGCCGCAGTACTTCGATCCCTAACGTCTCCAACATTCTCCGGATGTGCCTGTTTTTCCCTTCCTCCAGCACAATTTCCAGCCACGAATTGCGTTCGCCCTGGCGCAGAATATGGACGGCCTTGGCACCCAGGAACTCGCCCTTATCCGAGACACCTTTCCTCAACCCTGGCAACAGCGCTTCATGTACGACGCCCGCAACTTGTACGTGATAGGTTTTCGCCAGATGCGTTTCTGGCGCAGTCACTCTCGCCGCCCATTCGGAATCGTTGCTCAGCAGCAACAATCCTTCGCTGGCCTTGTCGAGTCTCCCCACGGGCGCCAGCCACTTTGCCTCGGTTCCGGGCGGCAACTGCAAGTAGTCGTAAACCGTCTGCCGGCCGTGCTCGTCGGAAGCCGTCGTCACCACGCCGCGGGGTTTATTCAGCGCGAGATAAACCTTCGCTGCGACTTCGATGGCATGCCCGTCGACCTCAATGCGGTCCCATCCGATGTGCGCCGGCGTCTCCGGATTCCGCCTCGGCACTCCGTTCAAACTGACGCGCCCTGCGCGAATCAATTCGCCGGCCTTAGAACGCGAACAAAATCCCAGCTTCGACAGCGCTCGCGCCAGTCCGATCTTCCTGCCGGCTATTGCTGATGTTTCGTCGCTGGTGTTACCCTGCGCGAAGCTCCCCCTCTGGCGCCGCCGGCTCACGCGCTAAGTATATGGAAAGTGTAGGCGCTGTCGCGCGTAGGATTGTGGCGCCCTAATCTCGACGGACCTAACGTCCAAACGAGAGGATACTCAAAGGGGAGTCCAGGAAAAATCAGAGAGGGAAGCTAAAAAACCTAAAAAACGAAGAAGGAACGACGCGTCCCAGCCCTACCGCCTCGGTTCTCGAAGCGTACCACGCCGTTCCTCCCTCAGCTTTGCGGAACTTGATAGCCCGCACGAGCATATTCCCAAAGACGTCCTGCGCTTATCCATACGGCGAATCTGGTAGATGAAAGCACGGATTCGTGTAACTTCATTTAAAGCTCCGCGTTGCGACAAGCGGTGTGCCGGAGCTTGGCCCTAAACGCTTTCTCGCAGCCGGCAAAGATTGTCCAGCTCCCCGGCCATGGCCGAAAGCGACTGTGCCATGCCCCGAATGCCGCCTCGAGACGTGGATCCGCTGAACTGTTCCGCCGTTTGCTGAATGCTCTCCCCGATCTTCTGCGTGGTCGCAGTTTGCTGCGCAACTGCTTGTACTATCGAGTGTTGCATCACGCCAATCTGCTCGATAAAGCCCCTGATCTGGTCGAAGGCCTTGTGAACTCTCTCCACTTCCTGTTGCGTGGCCGCGATCCGCGAATCGATCTCTGCCCCGGCAGAGGCCGCCTGCCGCGCCAGCGCCTTCACCTCTCCGGCGACCACGCCAAAGCCGCGACCTGCATCCCCGGCGCGTGCTGCTTCGATAGTCGCGTTGAGCGCCAGCAGCTGCGTTTTGGAGGAGATCTGCTGGATCCATGTCGGTCACTCGGGTGATCTCCTGGCTGGCATCGTTCAGACTGCGAAACGCCTGGCTCGCTTCCTGGATCAGCCGGCCGGCTTCCGATCCGACTTCGGCTGCCTGGGTCACGCTGCTGGAAATGTCCAATATGCTGGACTGCATCGCTTGCGCTCCGCCCGCGGCCGATTCGATGCTAACGGTAGCCGCCTCGCAAGAAGAAGTTAGGTCTTGAGAAGCGCCACGCAAGGTTTGCGTGTTCTCGCGAGTCGTCTCCACTAGCCGGCGCATGTGCTCATTCGCTTGCCGCTGGTTCGCCTCCGCCGTACTCACCGTGTCCACCAAGCGCCTCATCTCTTCATTTGCAGCCAGTTGCCGCGCTTCTGCCGCCAGAAGGGACTTCTGGATGCGGCCCACGAAGCTGCCCGTGGCAAGTACTACCAAACCGACCAAAACTACCACTACGATCGTTGCATTCGATAGGCGGTGAATGCGGCCAACGGCATCGGCTTGGGCGCTCTCGGCGTCGCGCGCGCGTTCCGACCCGCTCTCCGCAATCTGCCCAATGGATTGCAGCGCGCTCGAGAACAATTCCTCTGCCTTCGCCTGCTGCTCCAGACTTTGCCGGACCACCATGGCGATGCCGCTCCCGCCGATCAAACGTTCGCGCACCCGCTGAAATGTCAGTGCTGCTTCGTGCACGGCTGCGGCGTCGGATTTTCGTTGGAGGTCCGCCAGGCTCTTAGCCATCAACGCCAAGCCTTGCTGCGCTTGTTCGTCCTGCGTGGTGATTTGTTGCCGCGTCTGATCGACGCTGCCAACGTCGTTGGCCGCAAGCAGTTGCCACGCCAAGCCTTGAATGGTGCGTGCATGCGCGTTCACTTCTGCCGTTGTCCCGGAGATCGATCCCACGATGGCCATCTGCTCGGTGGCTTTGTTCATGTTCGCGTTCGCCACTTGTACCGACAGCTCCAGCGGGTCGATCGCTTCCAGCATGCGCGGTCCCAAGGCCTCGACGATCCATTTAGGGCCTTGGCTTTTTCGTCAAACTGTTCCTTGGCCTTTGCGTGTTGTGGATTCGCGAGCATTTCCGCTCGAATGGACAGCAAGCCTCCTTCACCTTGGTAAGCTTGATCGAACTTCTCGACAAATCCTTTTATTTGTGCGGCCAGATTCGGATCGGCAACTTCCTGCGCTCCAATGGTGTCGAGCACCGCCTTGACTTTGTCGCGCAAGACATTGAGCCGGTACTTTTTGTCGACTAGCCTGACCTCCTGCATCAGCGGCTGAATTTGTCCCAGCTTTTCCCGAAGCACCAGCATGGCCTTGATGCTGGCGTTGGAATCCTGGCTGGTCTTCTTGGACTTTATCAGCCCTTGCTGGCTGCTCTTTTGCAACTCCGCCGTCGCCTGAGACAAGCTCTGGGTTACCGTCACCACGCCAGCGATCTCCCGCGCCACGTCGCGATACACTTCCGCGATGCGCCGTCGTCCCTCGAGGCGCTCGGTAGCCATATTGCGCAGCTCCAGATGCGTCTGCCGCATTCCCTCCAAAGATGCGGCGTTCAGCGTCTGCGAAGTCTTGGCTACCTCGGCAGCGATGCGTTCGACGTCCACCAGCGTATCTTCCGTATCTCGTTCGACTCCTTGCAGTTCCTCCTCGTTGTTGGCTGCCGGGATGCGCGCGAAATTCCCGCTAACCCGCTCGAAGGCGCGTTGAAGTCTCGCCAGGTTGACTTGCAACGGAGAAGTCTTTTGGGAAAGGCGGATAATCTCGCCGCGCAGCAGCAGGACGGAAACGATCCCGGCCAATGCCACCAGTGTAAGTCCACCCATGCACAGGCTCAGCAAGGCCCTCAATTGCTTTCGGACGTCCATCTATCGGCGCTCCGGTGCGGCTCTGCTAGTGAGCGAGCGGCTCGGCCTAGCCGCCCTTGACGCGCGTCAGAAACACCGCGCTTGATGCTTGATGGTTTTGCACGGAAAAAGACAGCTTCATCCCGTCTAAGTCCAGGCTTGTCGTGCTATTCAGGGCTTCTACCAATTTCTCCCGGCTGGGATCGGCTCCGGCCTTTTCCAATGCGGCCAGCAACACCCGTCCATTGACGTAGCCTTCGAAACTCACGTAGGAAGGCGCTTCCGTCGGAGCGGTCTTCTTCAGGGCGGCCTGGTATTCGCGTGTCAACCGCTGGCTCGCGTCCGAAGGCGCGGGCACAACCTGGCTAATTAGGACGCCTTCCGAGTCGCGCCCCCGATCAGCGATCAAGTTCTCCGTGCCCACAAAAGAAATCGTGGCCAGTTCGCCCTTTACGCCAGCAGCACGCGCCTGGCGCACGAACTCTGCCGTTGGCTTATCTTATACGGTCCAACCATCACAACGGCATCGGGCTCGGCCGCCATAACTGCGGCCAGACCCGTCTTCACTGCCATGGTGTTTCGCTCGAACGAGCCCTTAGCCGCTACCGCCATCTTGCGTTTTGTCAGCGCCTTATCCAAGCCGCTCAATCCGGCCTGCTCAAAGGAGTCATTTTGGTAGAAGACCGCAATCTTCTTTGCGTCTGCTTTGGTGAGGTACTGGACGAGCGCTTCGGTTTCGTCGTCGTACGACGCGCGGATATTGAACACGTAGCGTTGCACTGGGTCTTGCAGCAGCATCGCGCCGGTAAAGGCTCCGATGAGCGGTACCTTCATTTCCTGCACGATCGGCATCGCCACTTTCGCCGTAGGCGTGCCCACGTAGCCGGCCAGCGCGAATACTCCTTCTTCTTCGATCAACTTACTGGTGCACTCCACGCATTTCTCGGGCTCGTACGCGTCGTCTAGCGACTTGAGGGTAATCTTTCGCCCGCTAATCCCGCCCTTCTCATTCGCCTCTTCGAGCGCAGCCCTCAAGCCAAGCTGTACGCCGGTGCCCAGACCGGCCGCAGGGCTTGTCAGTGCGGTGCATTGCCCAATTAAGACCTCCGTGGGTTTCACGCCGTTTTCGGTGGTTCTAGGTGCTGCAACCCAAATGCCTGGCGCAGTTGCTAAGGCCAACAGAACAAGACGTTTATGCATTTCTGATCCTCCGAACGCCAATCCAGCTCGTGCTCTGCGAAGCTCCAGCAGTCCGAGCCATCCTGTCGGATAACATCGGCGGCTAACCGGAATTCCTTTAAGGCAAGTTGCGTTGTTGAGGGTTTACGAGATCCCACTTACAAACCGCGGCTCAGCGGGAGGTTTTCGAGTTTGGATTGTTGGAGGGGAACTTACAGGAAGGTCTTTACGTGGATGGCAGCGCTTTGGACAGAGTCAGCCCCTGGTTTGGTTCTTTCTTCTGCTTGGCTTCTGACTTGCCCTCAATTTCAGTGAAAAATGTGCCCCCATTGAGAAGGCGCTCCACCGCAAGAATCAAGTCACGCGCTGCCTGTGACTTCACAACGTACCCGTGCGCGCCTGTCGAACGCACCTCGGCAGCGAGCCGCTCCGATTCATGCATCGTGAAGATAAGCACTCGGGAATTGAATCCCAGGCGCACTATCTGCGGCGCCGCCTCGAGACCACTCATCACTGGCATACTGACGTCGAGAATCACTACATCGGGCCGCAAACTCTTGACGGCCTCGATCGCCTCTTTTCCGTTCTTGGCTTCGCCGCAAATTTCCCACTCGGGCCGCGCCCTGCCTACAAGGTTGCGTATGCCTTCCCGGACGATTTCATGGTCATCGACAATCAGAATCCTGTTCGTCATGCCCGAGTCTCCTTATGGGCGCCCAAGGCCTCAGCTCTCAGTGTCTCCAACACAGGGTATTTTTGCCCGTACCGTTGTTCCCCGATTGCTCGAAGAAATTTCCAGGCTCCCGCCTAGCTGCCTGGTCCGTTCGGTCATTCCGCGCAACCCAACACCTAGGGCGCCGGCCACTTCGTGCGTCGAGACCTTTATAGTGTTGGCCGGGATCCCTTTGCCCTCGTCGCGGACTTCCAGAATTACTTCGCCATTATTCACGTGCACTCGCACATGCGCGGTCGGGCTCTTGGAGTGTCGGTGAACGTTTGTGAGGCTTTCCTGGAGTACGCGAAAGACAGCGAGTTCTACGTCGCGTGGGAGGCGATCAAAATTGGGAGAGGTTTCGAAGCTTGTTCTTATGCCACTTCGCTGCGCGAATCCTTCCAGGTACCACGGAATCGCGGATTTCAGACCCATTTCCTCCAGCATGGGCGGATACAATAAATAGGATATCGTCCGAACTTCCGTGATGGCGTCCTCCGCTAGACGGGTGCATTCCTCGATCCGTTGCCTCGTATGCTCATCGAAAGTTTGCTCTGAGGATTTCAGCGAATCCAAATTCATTTTCAACACGGCGACGTATTGCCCGACGCTGTCGTGAAGTTCTCTTCCGATGCGTCTCCGCTCCTCGTCTTGGCTCCGCAGCAGATATCGCGAAAGCCGCCGCAGCGATGCCTCCGATTCCTCCAATTTCCGTTCCGCTTGTCTCTTCTCTGCTACTTCCTTTAGCAATCTCTCATTCGAGCTGCGTAGGGCCTCCTGCGCTTTCATTCGTTCGGTAATGTCGCGAGTGACCTTCGCGAATCCGACAAGCTTTCCAGAATCGTCTCGAAGAGCGGTAATGATCACGTTTGCCCAGAATTTCGAGCCGTTCTTGCGCAGCCGCCAGCCCTCGTCTTCCAATCGCCCCTCTTTCGTTGCGATTTCCAATTCGCGTTGCGGCTTGCCCGATCGAATGTCCTCCTCCGGATAGAAACACGAAAAATGCCTTCCGATGATTTCAGTCGCTTCATATCCCTTCATACGTTTCGCACCAACATTCCAGCTACTGATTCGGCCCTCGGGATCGAGCAAGAAAATGGCGTAGTCGATTACGCTCTCGACCAGCAGCCGAAAGCGCATTTCGCTGCTTGCCATCGCGGTCCTGTCCGCTGTCGCTTTTTCGCTTCGGCGCGGCCTCGCACCTTGACCCTCAGACATGCTCACGCCCTCCGCAACCCGATCACCTTCGAGTGGCTCATCGACTTCGCCAAGGCGCGGCATAGCTGCGCTCGCGGAGCGTGCTCGTCGGCCGCGTTTCGGCCCAGCTTGGAGCTTGGGCTCTTCTTTGGCTAGTGCGTGTATGCCTCGGCCGCTTTCCATAGCTTCGATCTCAGCTTCGGCGTTCCCACGATTCGGCTTCCACACTAATTCGGCCCGTAGCGACGGGCCGTGTTTGATAATCTTCAGCGCCTGTGGGGCATGATGAGCTGCCGTCTATCGCTGGATAAGAATGGCGGCCGCAGCGTTTTTCGAATACAGCTGATAGAGGCTCGAGAGACCCACTCACGAGGGAACGTTGTACATTGCTACAAATCCGGGAGCGCAATGGATGACCACCGCACCCAATGCTCCCCTCCACGTTAGAATTTCGATTCTCCAGCGCGCCCAGCATACCCGGCAATCTCCCACGCAGCTATACATGGAAGCCTGTAGTTGCCATTAGAGCAAGAACGCTTCGTCGGGCGAATAGCGAACGACGGTCTCCACCACATTGGCTGGAGGGCGGCCCTACCTGTTCGTGGCGGACGAATCAGCATCGCAGACATCTTATTTCTTTAACAGGGCATCGATCGCCGCCTGCGCGATGGCTTCATCGATTTCGGACTTCGCGCCACTCGCGGCGATGCCGCCGATCGTTCGGCCGTCCACTTGGATGGGCAAACCACCTTGGTTGGGGAAATAGTGGGGAAACGACAGCACGTCCACGTTGCCTTTCTTTACGGCTTCTGCCCCGTCTTTAGAAGGACTCCTGTACAGGGCAGCGTGCCGTGCCTTTCTCTGTGCGAATTCGATGGTGTTAATGGATGCGCCGTCCGCCTTTTGCAGAAAGAGCAGATTCCCGCTCTCATCCACGACGCAGAGCGTCACTTCGACATTGCGCTTCTTGGCCTCCGCTTCTGCGGCTGCGATCATTGTTTTGATGGCCGCCAGGTCCAGATATTTCTTTGTGGGAAGGTCGTTCGACAAGGTCATCGCGAAAAAACTGAGCAGCACAAAGAGTAGCTTGAACATGGCCGGGATGCTACCAATTGGCGTTGCGAGTTGCCAAGTCTATTGATTTGCCACAGAGGATTTGCGACCGCCGCTATTTGTGCGTTCTGTTTCCTGCAAACACCATCGCCCGCTTCCAATCACGCATCGCGCAAGGCCACCAGCGGATCGACTCGACTCGCGCTTCGTGCAGGCAGATAGCACGCAACCAACGCAACAACCAAAAGAACCAGCGATGCGCCTCCGAGGCTGACAGGATCGCTGGCGCTCACGCCGTAGAGGAAGCGCGACAAAGCGTGCCCCAGCAGCAACGCGAAACCAACACCGAAAGCCAGACCGGTGAGGACCAAGGTCATTCCCTGGCGAAGCACCAAGCGCCACACGTTTCCTTGCCCCGCTCCTAACGCCATGCGCACGCCGATTTCCCGGCGCCGCTGATTCACGGAATACGCCATGATGCCATACAAGCCCACCGAGGCGAGACTCAGAGCCAACAGCCCGAAGACGCCTAACAACTCGACGCCAATCTTCGACCACCACAGCGCCTGGTCGATCACCTTCGTACCCGTGCGGATGTCTTCTACGGCAAGGCCAGGATCGAGCTGGTGAATCTCGCTTTGGACGCTGGGGATAACCGTAGATGGATCCTGTTGCGTCCTAACGTAGAGAATCATGCTGTCGGAGAGATTTTGCCGCAGCGGGAGGTAGATGCACGCCTGAGGCCGCTCGCCCAAAGACTGATAGTTGCTCGTTTTCACAACGCCGACAATCTGGAGGAACTCCTTGCCGCGTGGCACTTGCAGGCGCTTACCGAGCGCATCTTGGTTCGGCCAATACTCCGCAGCCATCGTATCGTTGATGATTGCGATCGGTGCCGAGATGTCTCGATCGTTCGGCGTGAAATCGCGTCCTTTTACAAAAGGGATATCGAGTGTGGAAAAATAGTCTAGGTCAATCGTGTTGACCACCGCGGAGATGGCTTCCGATTTCTTGCGCTGCTCCTGCCCCTCAATTACCACTCCGGTCTCTTTGCGTCCCCATAACGGCAAGTTGGAGGCCCAGGAGACAGACGCGATGCCCGGCACGTTCGCCATGCGCTCACGCGCCTGTTTATAGAACTGTTCCGTTCGCGTCCGATCGTAGCCCGCTTGCCCCGGATACAGCATGAAAAGCGCGAGACGCTTGGTCTGGTATCCGGGATCGATGGTGTATTGATGCTGGATGCTGCGAAGGAACATACCGGCTACGACCAACAAAACCAGAGAGACCGCGACTTGGCCGCCAAGCAGTGCGCTCGCCAAGGTGAAGCGACCTCGGCGCCGGCCCGCGGTCCGCGTTTCTTCCTTGAGCACTTCAGAAACGGACGTGCGCGAAGAGCGCAACGCCGGCACAATTCCGAAGATCAGCCCTGTCAGTATGGCAATCGCGAACGCAAAGCCGAACACCACCGGGTCGATCCGGAGGTCCGCAAGGTTCTGCGCATATTCGGCGGGGCGCAGCGATAAGAGCAACTGGCAACCGGCGTAACCGAACAGGAACCCGAGGACGCCGCTCAGAAGGCCGAGCAAGACGCTCTCAGTCAGCAATTGGCGTATCAGGCGCGCGCGCCCGGCGCCCAGCGCCATGCGAACGGCAATCTCCTGACGGCGAACGGTCGCGCGAGCCAGAAGCAAATTGGCTACATTCGAACACGCGATGAGCAGCACCAGTCCCACTATGGCCATCAGGAAAGCGCCGCCGAAGACCACCGCCTGCCGCTCCGGGCCGTACGCGGCTTCGGTCAAGGGCCTGACAATCAAACTCTGCCCTTGATTCACATCAGGGTATTCGTTCTGCAGTGCAGCCGCGGCAATTTTCATCTCCGCCTGCGCCTGAGCGAGTGCAACGCCGGGAGCAAGCCGGCCTATTCCCGTAAACAAAGGCACCGCGCGATCGCTCAGCGCCTTTTGCTGCTGAGCGGGCAAGACTTGCTCCGCCATCATCGATGGAAGCCACAGATCCGGACCAAACACCGCATACAGGCCTTTGAAGCCTTTAGGCCCAACGCCCACAATCGTGAAAGGGACGTCATTGAGTTTGATCGTTCGTCCGACGATATCCGGCTCTCCACCAAATCGACTCTGCCATGCGGCGTACCCGAGCACCGCGACCGGCGCTGCGCCCGGCTTGGCGTCCTCGTCTGGGAGGAAAAATCGTCCTAGGTAAGGGTGAATGCCGAGAGTATTGAAGTAATTCGCGGTCACGAGTTCCATGAAGACGCGATGTGGATCGGCTTTGTCGATCATGGTGACCGCCATGGGAGACGAATGGCCCGCCAGGCTGCTGAACGCGTGTGTTCTTTCTCGAATATCCTTCAGGTTCTGGAAAGAAAGCGCTTGCAGGTCACCCAATTGGGCGGCCTTCTTTGCCTGCGTTGTGTTCAATGCCGTGAGCGTGGAGATTTTCTCTACCGGCAGAGGATTTAAGAGAAGAGTATTGATGACGGTAAATACCGCAGTATTCGCGCCGATGGCTAGAGCGAGAGTCAGAGCCGCCACTGCCGTAAAGCCCGAATACTTTCGCAGAGTTCGCGCGGCATAACGCAGGTCCATCAGCAAATCGGAGAAGAGTTGTCCCTTGCTCGGCGCTCCCTCTGGCACGGGATTTTGCGGGGTGTTTCCTTCGGAAGGCTGGAGTTCCGACGCCAAATCGGTTCCGTCGAGCTCGGCAACCGCCTCGCGAAAAGCCTCGTCGTGTGTCGCTCCCGCCGCTCGCAACTCATCGTAGCGATCCTGCAAATGATTCGATAGCTCATCGAGAATTTCCGCTTCGCTTTCCGGTTTGAGATTTAATCCAGCTAATCGCTTTCTGATGTGCAGTTTCCATTCAGGCATGTTCCACTCCTGCGATTCGGCCTACTGCTCCGGCGAACTCTCGCCACTTGCGGCGCTGAGCCGCCAGCACCCGTTGTCCTTCGCTGGTTAGCCGGTAATAGCGCCGCCGTCTCTGATTCGGTTTTTCCACCCAGCGTCCCTGAATCCAGCCGCGCTTTTCGAGCCGGTACAACAAGGGGTACAGGGAGGCGACATGAAAATGGAGCGTGCCGCCGGAGCGCACATCGATCAGTCTGCCGATCTCATAACCATGGTGCGGCCGAGCTTCAAGTAGCGACAGGATCAGCAGTTCCGCGCTCCCTTTTTTCCACTCGTGCTCCACAGCGGCTGCCATATATGTGGCTCCCACATATCAGTACGCAGGAAAAAGCCAGAAGTTACACGCAAAAAGTTGTCTCTTCCGCAGGGTGCGGGTTTTGACTTTTCTGAAAGCCCTTCACCCAAGCCTTCTGTAGAAGCGCTCTTCAGGGCGTCCCTCTGGAACCGTCGGTTCCGGGCTGCGTCGGAATACTATGGTATATTTCGCGACTCAGCCTCTTCAGCCGCTTCGTAGATCTTCAGGAGCGTTCCATGCAGTCGTGCAATCTGTGCAAAGCTCTGTTGCCCGCCATCGTCGCACTGGCCGCAATCGGCCTAGGCAGTTCCCTCGCACTAACGCCTGGCAAGTCCAGCCCGCCACCACAAACTAGCCAAGGATGCTCCAGCGATGACACCGGCTTGACGCTGCCCCCAGGTTTTTGCGCAACCGTATTCGCTGACGGGATCGGCCACGTCCGCCATATGGTCACGGCGCCGAACGGAGTTCTTTACGTCAACACCTGGTCAGGCCGGTACTACGGCAACTCACCCACGCATCCAGGCGGGTTTCTCGTTGCCCTGCAGGACAGGACAGGTGCGGGAAAGGCCGATGTGACGGAGCGCTTCGGCGAAACCGTCCAGAGTGGCGGAGCCGGTGGCACGGGCATCGGCATTTACAAGGCATCGATCTACGCCGAAATCAACGATCGCATCGTGCGATATTCCTTACCCGGCGGCTCCATCGTGCCGAGTGGCTCCCCGGAGACCATCGTCTCCGGATTGCCTCTGGGCGGCGATCATCCCATGCATCCGTTCATCATCAACGCCGAAGGATCGATGTACGTCGACGTCGCCACCGCGACCAACGCCTGCCAACTCAAAAATCGCACGCTCAAGTCGCCTGGCGCGAACCCCTGCACGGAACTGGAGACCCGCGGCGGCGTCTGGCGCTATGACGCCAACAAGA
>Ga0070698_100001289_pt1 | contig 27961 bp, 30 predicted proteins | sample KBSK1502metaG_FD_65477 | JGI IMG/M metagenome (GOLD analysis project Ga0070698, IMG submission 65477) | Corn, switchgrass and miscanthus rhizosphere microbial communities from Kellogg Biological Station, Michigan, USA - KBS K1-50-2 metaG | ecosystem: Host-associated > Plants > Roots >...
TGGAATGCTCTGACCTTTGTGTTTGCTTCTGCCGCAGAAGCCATTTGTGCGAACACTGGTGCTACGGTTACTGCGAGGGCAATAGCCATAATTCCAATGTGCTTTTTGCTTAGAGTCATTGTAATCTTGATGGTGAGAGCCGAGATGCAATATATAAGAGGGTATGGAACAAAAACGAAAATGTTCTGAAACCCATGAAACCGAGAAGAAATCAGGTTCATTATAGTAATGGAGAATATCAGATGGAATTATTTTCGAAATAGAGTTACTTGAAATGAAATTGGACATTTGGAACATATTGAATATATGGGAAATGGAGAGGCTTTACTCTCCCGGTGGATTCAAGTTTCCTCATTCAGCTTATTGTGCAAATCCATAGAGTACCTATAGCCACCCGACTTGATCGGGATAGTAACGCGCATAGATAGATATGATCTAACCGGGGGTTGGAAAATTTCTTTCACTGGAAAGTTATTCGAAAGTACTCTAGTGCTTCTGACCTATGTGGAGTGCCAACACTATTTTTTCGTAGAATTGCTGCTTGCAGAATGGGCATTGGTAATGCTCTTTCTGATGACGTCGCAACAGATGCTCGATTGATTTGAACAACTGCCTGAAACGAGCTTGGATTGACTCTCTTATTAGCCTTCGGAGATCGAGATCTAGGACATTTAACAACAAGAATCTTTTGTTTTAGTTTCCCTATTTTTGATAGAAATTATCAATTTCGTTAACTTCGATGAACTAATGGTATGACTTTTGGTCTTTGTTCAAAAAAATGGGCACGAGCTGTTCCAGCTGCTGAATTTCAGGCTATAAGGTTAAGAGAGTTGCTTAAGCTCCATTGCAAAGAGCACTTTTTCATCCGGGAAATTCTTCGACCGCGACTGCTGAATTTGATTCACTAGCGATTCATGCCGAAAAAGGAATAACATCTAAATTGATTCTAAATCTGTGAACACTTCCTATTGTGGAAGTATGTTCTGTAGTGCCACACCACTGGATTTTTAAATCATAATTTGCGAATTTGGAACCCCGATATGAGCAGTATAAAATATAGAGTTAATCATAATCCTGTGACATATGATCATCGGACAAAGACGTATCGCGTTGGTAGAGTTGCGTTTGGCTCTTACCAAGATGCTCGATCAAAGCAGTGGCAATGCGAAAAATGTAAACTTGCATTTTCCAGTTTCAAGGAACTAAGAAGCCACAAGAATGAGCATCATTCTTACTAGGCCCCATATCCCTAGGAGTCCTGCGGAACAAGATTGCCCATTGAATCATACGGAGCACATCTATTCGCTGAAGTATTCTCACTTTGAATAGATAATTGAATCCAGATAGACGACCTGCCGTTCATTCCCTTTTCCCTTCACGACTTCAAAGGCAAAACCGTGAGTAACTTCAGATCGTTCAACGTCATTTAGTTCTACCTGGTACACTTGCCAGGATTTGCCAAGGGTAATTGTATCTGAACTAGAAAAATTCACTTCCTTAATGCCTTTGACTTCACCGCTCGACCCTGTGTCATACATGTCTATTGACGATTCTTTTGATTTGCTTCCTGCAACATAGATGTTTAGGGTTTCGCCTCCTTCTTCGCCCTTTGCCGCGAAGGTGAGTATTTTCGCCCCGCTAAGATCGATGGGGTTAACATTTGTAAAAGCGATGAGTGCCTTTCCTTGAGGACCCGGCTTGTACTCCATAGCGATGCAGAATTCACAGTGATTGTCGTCGTCGACGAATCCTTCGTCGACTCGCAAATAATTTGTGCCTCCTAGTGCATCACCACTTCGCTGCCTTGAAGTGAATACTTCGGCGACGTCAAGTGGCATTCCAGAGGCGTCCGCGTTTGAGCCAAAGTGAAATTCCTGGATGTATTCGGTGGAGAGGAATCCGGCAATTATTAGAGAACCCACTATTACTCCCGCTATCGCTACGAAAAGCGCGATCGGCAAATGCTGATCCCGGACGTGGCACCAGGAATATCGTATATAATTGCGGATGTAACAACGGGATGTGTTGTTACTAACTACAGAATACATGCTGTTCATATTTAGCAACTAACCGTTATCTTCGTGCCTAGGGTTTCCCGGGGCGAATTCCTCGGATTTCTTGCCGCGGGTGGAATAGCTGCTTTGGCAGGTATGAGAAGTGTGAGTAGCCCGCGTGCATTCAATAATTTTGACAATCAAGCAACTGCGCAAGTATCCGGGTCATGGAAGACAGGACCCAAAGCGCTCAATCACCCTGTACATCTCGCTCTTCTTCCATCGGGTAAAGTTCTGTATGTAGCTGGGTCGGGATTTCATAGGCCAAGTGCGAGTGGTCCATTTAAGGCCGGCATATGGAACCCGACAACAAACGCGCAGAAGGAATACCTGTTGGACGAGGATATCTGGTGTTCTGGACACGCACTTCTCCCAAGCGGGAACGTACTGTTTGTTGGTGGGACTCTAAAGTACGCGAAAGATTCTCCGAACCGATTGTGGTGGGGATTAAATTCGACGTACGAGTTTAGCTTCCAAACTGAAACGTTTCTTAATCGTCCTGCCATGAAACATGGCAGATGGTATCCTACCGTGGTCTGCCTTGCCAATGGAAAAATCCAGGTGGTCGATGGCTACGATGAATTTGGCTACAACAATCTGCTTACAGAAATTTACGACCCTGCCAACAAAACGTGGACCATCTCGTACGCGCCTAATTCTAGTGATACTTACTGCGTAGGATGCGGGCCGGATGGGTGTGCGAACGTAGAAGGTGCGGGAGAAATATGTTACGGCGGGACGAACAATGGCGTCGCCCCTCTAGTAGACCCGTATCCGAGAATGCACCTTCTCCCAAGTGGTATGGTCGCTTGCGTCGGTCAGGACCCGATACGGTACCTCTGGGATCCTTCCACAGGGAGCTGGTATGAAGCAGGTACTGGCATTGAACGTTCCTTTGGAACTTCAGTTCTTCTTCCGCTTCAGAACACAACAACAGAAAAGGGCAAGATCTTAATATGTGGTGGGTCGGACGATCCAAGCTTTCCTGCGATTGCAAAGAAAAGCGCAGAGATCCTAGAACAGAGCGACTTCAAGTTGGTATCCAAATTTGCTCCATCGATGACTTTTCCACGGAGATATTGTAACCCAGTAATTCTCCCTGACGGAAAAGTGTTGATCATAGGTGGAACGCGAGAAAACAACGACAAATCACTTGCCGTGTACAAGCCAGAGATGTTTGACCCAATCACAAAGAAATGGACGATCTTGCCGCCTCATTCAGTGCCTAGGATTTACCATTCTGGCGCTTTACTCTTGATGGATGGCCGCGTTTATGTTGCTGGGAGCTCCTACAGCCCATACAGCTATGAGCTGCGAACGGAAATCTTTAGTCCAACCTACGTGTTTGAGCAGAGACCAAAGATTTCAGCAATTTCAGCTACTGCGACCTACGGGAAGGAGTTTGAAATCACGACTCTTAACGCTTCTACAATAAAATCAGTTTCAATGGTTAGATTCTCTAGCACAACACATCATTATAATACAGATCAGAGGCTGCTCTGGCTGCAAATCATCAGCAAGACGGGAAATATCATAAAGGTATCAAGTCCGAGAAACAGCAGGCTAGCGCCACCTGGATACTACATGGTGCACATACTTAATTGGAGTGGAATCCCATCAAAGGCCGCCACTATGCAGGTTCTGTGAGCCGTACAATTTGAATAGGTTTCGCAAATGCGTTTTCCCGGCGTGAGCTATGCCTTCGCGCAGTTATACCGAACGCATTAAATTACCATAACATTGCGAAAATCAAAGGGGGCCGTTGTCTAGCATGGTAGGATGCCAGCCTCGGGCGCTGGAGGTCGCTGGTTCGAATCCGGCCGGCCCCATTACTCTACAAATTGTGGGTTGCTGGTTCGTCGGCTGGCGCAGTCAGAAGGTTAGCTAGAGGCGAGTGCGAAGCCAAACAAGCCGGCAGGGAAAAGTACCGCATCACGTGGTGCATTTCTTTGTATTTACCTCATGGCCGGTTCGGCGATTGCTCTCTTTTCTTCGGCTGCATTAATGACGGTGCAATCACCCGGTATTGACCCGTTGAATGAAGGGCTTTATCAAACGGGCGGCTACGTCTTTGGTGCAACAGTAGGCGGGCTAGCAGGTAGCGCAGTATTATCTGGCTACTATTTGTTTTCAGTGCGCCCCTACATGAAATACAAATTTGATCTAACCAATTAACCAGCGAAATAAGCTAGACAAGCATCTAACACATTTTTGCGCAAATAGCTTGACATAACTCGATATGATGATTATTGGTCCACTTGCTTGAAAACTAATTAGAGGCCTGATCCCAGCTCATCCAATTTTCCTACTCTATAAATACGGTTTCTAGCATTAGAGATTGGCGGGTTCCTTGGCAGATCAACTCTTGGAAGGGTCTTCAGCAAAAGTAACAGAAGCTGTCAGGACCGTGGCTATCGATGTCGATTCCGTGTTGGCAGACGTAATGCTCGTTTGGTCTGATGAATATACCAAGAAGAATGGAAAGAGTGTGACAAAAAAGGACATTACTGCGTGGGATATCCCGACGATACTGCCTATCAGCCCTGAAGAGGTCTACAGCTATTTCAGTCACGTATGGAAATTCCGCTGGCGCGAAATCCCACCAACAGAACCAAACATTGGCGAAGTTACAAAAAGGATCCATCGGAAAGGATACCGGATCTCCATTTTGACAAAGAGGGAACGGCCAACTGCGGCTTATGTCGCAAGATGGTTAGATTTCAACAATGTCTATGCTGATGAGTTGTTGTTCATTTACGATGCTGTGCCAAAGTCGAATTATCCATTTGATGTTCTAATTGACGACGCTCCAAAAAACCTAATCGATGTCGTACCGCCCAAATCGGCAATCCTTTTCAATCAGCCTTGGAACGCGGACTTCAAGTGGCCTGTAAGGGTCAATGCGCTTAGTGAAGCGGAAAAATTACTCTAGTTAGTTACCTGGCAGTATTTATCACAGGCGCATATCCCAAATACGCACTTTAGCTCGCCCTTTATGTGATACTTCATCGGATGACCGCAGCTGCAAGATCTTTCTCTATGGAGAAAGTTTATTTTTGAAACAGCTGCCATTGCAAATGCAATTATCGGAGTAGGCTTAAGTCAGCAGGGCTGCAAGATTCTAGAGCAACAAATGAAAAATTATTGCGCCGAGTTATTGCCGCAGCTCTATCAAAGCTCTATTGACTAGTGCAGCTAACCCCACGTTTTGCCGCAGCATGCTAGCCGCTGATTCCAGCGCTTCCTGACCTCTAAATCCTTCATCATATTTCATCTCAACTGACCCCTTATCCGTTTCCACCAATACAGTAAGTAATGAATAATCGCCAAGGCGGTCGTGCTTTCGCTCAACATATCGCCTCAGCTCGATTCGGGTTATGGCATAACCTTGTTCCTGAGACCTACCACTGAAAAGAATTGTGCTATCACTGGGTGGAGCTTTGATTCTTTCCTCATCTACGTCAGTCTTTCTCATTTATAGTCTAGAAACCGGACCCACTCGGGAAACCACAAGTTGTTTTCGGGAACGCCAATTCCTTTTGCGAGGACAGCCGGGGAGTTGTAGTACACAGAATCTGAGCCGATCTCCTTAGCTACACTATGGTTCAGTTCGTCAATGGAAGCGACTTCCCCGACGTACTTGTTCGCTACCAGCTCCCTGTTTTGCGTGTACAGGCCTACCTGCCTGCCATCCACTGTGGGGACATAGCTAACTACTACGTGTATCTTGGCCGCGCCTGCCTTCTTGAGGTAGTAAATCGTCTCCCGGGTCGTGCTCCCTGTCTGGATGGTCCCCTGTACTGATGCGATTTTCTTGTCCTTAGTGAGGTTATCCATTACGAACTTTAGAGATCTGCCGGTGGTGAGCAGTTTGTTCTTGCTGACCTGTTCGGAAAAGTCTATCATGTGGTCAGAATCGTCATATCTGTCCTTGATTATTCCCTCCATCAACTCAAATGAACTAGAATGCTTCTGGTATTCCAGACTGAATCCGAGGGTCATAGGACGAGTGTAGTCAGGCTCTGCGTATGCAGAGTCAAGATCGATATCGGATTGCACTAGCCTTGCCTGCTCGCGACCGATGTTCTTGCGAATTTGATATATGCTCTTTCCGCCGACAGTCGCTACCACATTTGACTCTCGAATGAACTCAAAGGGATCCATCATGATCCGGGGTGCAGACGTCTGTGCCAGGACTTCTATTCCGCCATTTAACCTGCTCATTTTCAACAGCTGGCCCGCTTTTACGTCGCTAAACTCCATGTCGATAAGCGACGTCCTCAACGAGTTTTCTGAGGCCAGGATCTGAAGCGTGCCGTCGCGGTTAGTTGCAGAAACAAGTGGCTTAAAGCCAGTTCCGTCTCGATATGCAAAGATCTCTTCCCCCACTTTTATCATAAGGTTACCGCGCAAGTGTCTCTCTAGAAATTCTGCCGCGCGCTCTGGATCCTTCTTTTCGAACAAAAGTTGTGTAAAGATGTGGTAGATCTTGAACAGTGAGTCTGAATCTTTGGCAGAGCCAACATAGGGGTGCAAGTGCAGTTTTTCTGTATCAACAAAGAATCCGTCAAAGGCGACCCAGGTGCCATTCATGCTTGGGAAGGGTGGAGGACGCTTTGAAAGGTAGCCGATCCCGCTGGTCCCATGAAGTTTCTCTTTTTGTGCAAGTCGAAGCAGCGCTTCGTCGGAGGGCAGCGAGCCCTCGGCACCTGCAGCTCCGGGTCCTACTATCATTTTCCAGTAGGCCTTGCCTCGGTGTTGAAGCATCCTCATGGAATGAGCTAGGTAGTAAATCACATTGTTCTTTGGGCTCGCGATAAGGCTATGGATGGCTACAATACCCGCCAAGGACTTTCATCCCTCATCAAGCCTGGTTGGGATAAAAATCTTGTTAGCCCTTTGCTGGAATCATTGTTGTTTTTTTCGCTTCAAAATGGTCAATATGCTCTTTGAGCTTTAACGTAAGGCCTATGCTATCCAGTCCTTCTAGGATAACGGTCTTGCGGAACTCGTCAATTTCAAATCTCGTAAGCAATTTGCCCGCAGTAACGTTCTGCGAGCGCAGGTCAACTAGAATGTCCAGGTCCTTATTGTCAAAGAGATAATCTACTTCATCTGATCGAAGGTTTACTGCCAGAATTCCGTTCTTTGAGCAGTTGTTATAGAATATGTCAGCAAAGGACGGCGCTATGATTGCCCTAAATCCATAGTCGAGTAGCGCCCAGGCCGCGTGTTCCCGAGAGCTTCCGCTGCCAAAGTTATCTCGGGCAAGAAGTATCTTCCTCCCAGCATATTTCTGTTCATTTAACACAAAATCCTTTCGCGGTTTGCCTTGCGCGTCAAATCTCCAATCGTAGAACAGGTATTTTCCATAGCCCGTCTTGCTGGTCAATTTGAGAAACTGCTTTGGGACAATCTGGTCGGTGTCCACGTTTACTCTGTCGAGAGGGACAGCCTTGCTCTTCACGAATGTAAAGGGTTCCATTTAGAGCCACTCCCTGACGTCGACAAAGTGTCCTTCGATTGCAGCCGCGGCCGCCATGACAGGGCTTACCAAGTGCGTTCTTCCGCCGGATCCTTGGCGACCTTCAAAGTTGCGATTAGAAGTGCTGGCGCATCGCTCCCCGGGAGACAAGATATCCGGGTTCATCCCGAGGCACATGCTGCACCCGGATTCGCGCCATTCAAATCCTGCGTTTCGAAATATCTGGTCGAGGCCCAGCTCTTCTGCAGCAGATTTTACCTTCTGAGATCCCGGCACGACCATCGCCCTGACACTTGGGGAAACCTTTCTACCTTTGACTACGATTGACGCTTCAGCAAGGTCTTCGAGTCTCGAATTGGTGCAAGAGCCAATGAATACCCTGTCTAGCCTGATGTCGGTAATGGGTGTCCCTGGCGTGAGAGCCATGTATTCTAATGCCCGGATTGCTGCCTTTCGCTCATTTTCGTTTCCACTGGCATACTCGGCAGGATCAGGCACATCCTCGGTAACGTCGACCACCATTCCAGGGTTTGTCCCCCAGCTCACCTGGGGCGGCAACGAGCTGACACTAAATTCAACTGATTTATCGAACTTTGCATTTCGATCCGATGCCAGACCCTTCCAGTACTCTACTGCCTTTTCAAATTGGTCTTCCTGCGGGGCATACCGCCTACCCCTTACGAATTCAAATGTCGTCTTGTCTGGCGCGACGAGTCCTGCCCTTGCTCCGGCCTCTATGGACATGTTGCAAATCGTCATTCTATTTTCCATCGAGAGTTCCGAAATTGCCTCCCCGCGATACTCTAGCACGTGACCTGTCCCCCCGGCAGTTCCTATCTTGCGTATTACATAGAGCATCATGTCCTTTGAAGTCACGGCATGAGGATTTCTTCTTTTTCCAGTTAGGTTCACTGAAAAAGTATTGGGCTTGTCCAACCACAGGCACTGAGTTGCTAGAACATGTTCTACGTCGCTAGTGCCGATTCCAAGCGCGAACGCGCCGAACGCGCCGTGTGTGGATGTGTGGCTGTCTCCACAGACTATAGTAGTCCCAGGTAAGGTCAACCCAAGTTCGGGACCGATGACGTGTACAATGCCCTGGTTGGGGCTATTCATGTCAAATAGAGTGATTCCAAACTCCCTGCAGTTTTGCGCCAAGGTCTGTATCTGAACAGCAGATATCTGGTCGACAATTGGAAGAGACCTATCGCTGGTAGGGACATTATGGTCCATCGTTGCAAAAGTGAGGTCTGGCCTCCGTACCATTCGTTTGTTTTCCCTTAATCCCTCAAACGCTTGAGGGGAAGTGACTTCATGAACGAGGTGCCTGTCAATATACAACAGAGAAGGTCCGCCTGGCTTTTCGTAGACAACATGATCATTCCATATCTTTTCAAAAATCGTGGCTGCAGGCAAATTTCGTTGAAAAAAAATACGCCAAAGGGTGATATAAAACCAGCAGGAGGTAGGAAGTTTTAAATCAGGTAATGCCGGACTGAAAATCGGTATATGCACCCTCAGGATAACCGCTACCCCGATTACATTGCTGACCAAATAAAGAAAGGCACCACGACGTGTGCACTGACATGCAAGGATGGAGTCGTTCTTGCAGCCGATACCAGAGCGAGTGCCGGTTTGTTTATCGCTGATAGACATGTCATGAAGATACAGCGCGTGGACAAGCACCTGGCAATGACCATTGCAGGTGGGGTGGCCGATGCGCAGAACCTTGTTGACACGATGAGGTATAATGCCAACATCTATAGACTCCAGAACAGGGAGCTCATGCCGATAAAATCCGCTTCAAGGTTGTGTTCCAATATTCTATTCAACCAACGATATTTCCCGTATTACGTTCAGATCATCATGGCGGGACATACGAAGGAGGAAGGTGGCCAGATCAACAACATTGATCTCTTTGGATCGATGACAACCGAGAAATTCATTTCCACCGGAAGCGGCTCGCCGGTGGCTTATGGCTATCTCGAGTCAGAATACAAGGAAGGCATGAGTGTAAACGAGGCCTACAAGGTAGCAATGCAAGCTATCGCTGCAGCAATAAGAAGAAATGCAGGAACGGGTGATAGCATCAACGTCGTCATAATAGACGAGAACGGATATCGGGAACTCTCCAAGGAACAAAAGGCGCAAGTCGGCGTAGTCTACTAGACGGACCTCTGTTAACCATTTTGTTTTACCCAATGCTCATTACTCGGAGCGCGTGTTATTTCCTACTTCCTAAATTGCCGCAGTTATTGCTTTCATGAATAGGCTGCTATCCATCCTCGAAAATCCCTCAAGGTCGATTTTTGCTCCGGGAGCCATTATTTCGCGGACTCGCCTGCCAGACTCTGGTTGATCCCACCAGTTTTCGCCATAACTATCCTGAAGGTGACGGTCGAGTTCGGTCGCCCTGACAGCCGCCAATAAGTAACTTGGAACATACATTATTGCGTCAGGCAGAATATGGTGAAGCATCCAATACTCGCCAGGTACTTCGAATCCGGTGTATTCCTTTACGAGCTTGGAATACAAGTCGCTTGCTTTCTCCATGCTAAGTCGCTTACGCCAAAACTCAGCCTTCATCAGCGAGTTGGCGGCGTAAAACGTCACAAAGAAGAGCTCCATGAAGTTGTTCCTCATCTCGAGCTCCTCCAGAAGCCTCTTATCCCTGATTCCTATCGACGAGAGGTACCTGCTGTTCTTTGTCAGCCTCTCCAGAAATATTGAGAAGATTTCTGCGATTCCCATCGAAAAGCCATACCGGTTCCAGTATTCCATATTTGGATCGATAGAGGACGCGTGAATAGCGTGGCCCATTTCATGATAGCATCCTTGGAGATCAAAGTACGGGCTTTCGCTTTTGTACAGAACGCGAATGTCAGTGGGGACGTGAACAAAGAAGCATATCGGGGACGGGTACTTTTCCTTTCTATTTTCTGTGTCGATGCGGATACTCGACTGTTCGAAATTCAACACCTCTAGGGTCCGGCGAACCTGATCTGGCGGGTTTATCTTTGCAAATTCCTTGCCAAAGTCGGCATAGACCCTGTTGCGGAAAAAGTAAAAGTCGTCATAGTAGTCGGCCTCTCTTCCGAGAACCTTTTTTGACACTGTCTGCAACGCTTCTCGAAAAGGCTTTTTTGCCTGTTGGCCTAGTGACTTTACAAATTCAATCATTTGAGAATAGGAAATTTTCTCGTTCTCCAAGTAACCTTCGAGTGGATTGATCTTTTTCTTTGAATATTTTCCGTACGCTAGTGATATTTCATCAAATCGTTTTTTGATTATGGGAGAGATGTGCCTTGTCTTTGTTATGAACTCGTCAAAGACCTGCTTTCTATTCGAGTCATCCTTCTGAACGTTATTGAATTGGCGCCATGTGCTCCAGTTCACAGGCGAGCTACCCATCTTGTGTTTGGCGGAAACAACCTTTTGGTTGCGCGTTTTGTAGAGTTTCAGTTCGAGCTTTTTAGTCGACGAGTCGGCGATGTTCTCCAGTGCTGACAAGTAGAGCTCCCGGGGCTCAGTAAATGATTCGAGAAAGAGCTTGGCATTCTGGCTTTTCAAACCCGCCAGTTTTTCGATTGTGTTTTCGCTGTGCCCGAGACCAGCGTATTGTTTGTACCGCTCGTCTGAATCTGCAATGTATATCCTCTCGTCAATCTGGCACCACTGCTCTAAGTTCATGGCTACGCAAATTGGAATTTCGGCCAATTATAAGTTTGTAGGGAAAATCGGGCCGACTTCCATTTACTATTTAAGATTTTGTCCAAACGTTTGGATCAAGCGATAAATCGAGTCGCGCTCAATATTACTTGTGTGCAGTGCCTATCATCCGGTAGTGGCTCGGAATGTATCTAGGCGCGACTTTCTGAAATTGATGGCAGCGGCTGGCACCGTAATGACATTTACCCCTTTTGTTGATTGGGGCAAGTTTTTGCCCAACAAAGCAACTACGGTAGCTGAGAAAACGAGGGTAGTTATCAAGGGAAATGTTCCAGCCAATATCCACACATTTCCACTAAACAGTTCTGAGGTGGTGATATACCCTAGATCAGACGACCCCGTCCTGAACAAGGAATCGTTCAGGACTTGGCAACTGATAAGGCTGCCGAAGGAGCTGGGGGGCGACTCGGATGACATTTCGTCCTTTAGACTGTACAGCATGGTGTGCCTGCATTTGTGGTGCCTCTGGAAGTATTTCCCACGCGGACCTGACAAAAGGGACCCCTCGAAAATGATTGGCGGCGCCGGAGCATGTCCGTGCCATGGCAGCATGTACGATCCCCTTACGGGGGTGGCGTTCCAAGGACCAGCGTCACTCCAGGGGCCGCCTTCAAACGCCTTGCCAAGGCTAGAATTCGAGGCAGATGCAAATGGCGACCTTTGGATTCTGCCACCGTCCTGGGACCTTCGCAAGAATGGCATAGTGGGTTACGGTAGGTATGTTTCCTAGCAGACCAAGACTTTTTATCGCAAGTCAGCGTATATTGTACTGTTGCTCCAAGCATGGGTCCAGTGCTAGAATGAGCACCAAATCTCTCAGCATGGCGGTATTTCTTTTCGCCGCTGTTACACTCACCCATGCTGCATTTATAGACTATCGATCAGGTGCAGCGGAGATTCAGCCTCAATTTAGGACAATGCAAGACAGCAAGATAGCTGAGAACCAGATGCTGTATCTCCAAGCAAGAAAGCTGGCATGCACAGAACTCACTCTTGAAGCCAGGGGCCCCAAAAACGGCTTCTGGAGAGGACTAGTAAGATCAAGATGGACTGAGAGTGGGCTATGTTGTGGCGTCTTTGAACTGCTGGTCAGGATGAAAGGAGGCGAGACAAGGACTAATCTGCTAAGGTCGCTTTTAGAGCCAAAGAACAAGCTCCAGTTGTCACGCGAGCTCGGGATAGACTGGAAGGCAGTAGATGGTCACATTGCCAAATTGTTGCAGTTTGCATTGGTTCAGGAAGTCTTTATGGTGGGCACTTGCAAGGTCTATTCCATCACGCAGAAGGGCAAGCATGCATTAGAGCTGGCTCATGTCTGTAGGCCGGATGGGGCGGAATCGTCCTGTTGATCTCGCGATTTGGAAATTCGTGCTATGATATCGTTGTGATTCTCGCCAAATTTCTTTGCTAATATCGCAATATCTTGTCAATTCTCCCAAACCTTTACTAGTGCTGCCCGCCAATATTGTCCGTTGACAAGACCTCTGGGAATTCTTGATATCCTAATTATAGCAGCACTTATCATTATCGCCGCATTCGTGATCTATTTTCTTTGGCCGCTCATTGTAATTGTGGTCATAATCGGCGTAGCGTACTACATCTACAAGTGGTATAGACGGAAATACTAAAAAGGAAAAGAAAGGCGTTTATGCGCCAGCCATGTTGTTGCGGAGCTCGACGCCCTTGTGGTCGTCAGTGGCTTGAGCTGCTGCCTTGTGCATTTCGGAAAGCGCACATCCCATTTCTGCTTCGGGTTTGCCCCTTCTCATGAGACCTCTGTAAAGACCTGCTTCAAGAGTCTGGCCGTGGGCCTTTTCCCATTCTTCCACGGGGATGCTGTATTTCTTTTGTATTCTGTCTCTGTACCACTCTGGGATCACGTTGAAGGCACAGAATGGAATGATCCTGAGGTCCGGAGTCAGGTAGTGGATGTCACATCTCTGGAGTCTTTCAAGGTCCTCGTTGTACTTGTCCTGGAAGTGCATCATGCCCAAGAATAGCGATCTTACGTGCCATGAGCCTACCGAGTCAAAGTTGCGCTTTAGCAGTATGCTGGAGAACATCTTTGCAAGATCCAGACCGCGTGGCTGCTTTTCCTTGTCGACAAACTGCTTTAGCTTGCGGACCACTTCAAGCATTGCCCAGTACCTGTTGGCACCCGACTTGATTTCGTCTGCCTTTTCTTCAAAGTATTCCAAGACCCCCTTGATGTCTACAAACGATGTCAGCGGGGTTAGTTTCTTAGTTTCAACATCTTCAAACACGTATGTGCCTGCACCGCATGCAAAGTGAATTGACAATTCGTACTTTGGCTTTTTGCTGAATGCCTCAATGATGTTGGTCATGGGCATACATGATGGTACTGGGAACCAGCCGTCCTTTGAAATTTCACCATTTGTCTGCTCTTCGATTCTTTCAATGCAGTCTGGGATTGTGATTCTATACTTTTCACGCTCTTTCTTTGTCATTCTTCCTGTCAGCGAAACTGGCTGGAAGTTGACAGCGTGGACAACATCCAGATTCTTCTGCGCAAAGCGGATGATCCCACCGAGCTCGTGGTCATTGATCGACTTGATCACTGTCGGAACGAATACGACTGTCATTCCGCACTTCCTTGCAGATTCGAGCGTGTACGGTACCTCCCAGTGGTTCTTGGGATTTGTTCTGGGGGTCACGCCGTCAAATGAAAGGTAGAGGTTGCTGACACCAGCAGTCCTTACCTGACGCATTGTCTCTGGAGACATGGCCAGCTTGATTCCGTTTGTGTTCAGCTGGACATGGTCAACGCCTTCTTCCTTCATGACCTTGATGATTTCTGCGATATCGTCACGGAGCATCGGCTCACCACCAGTGATTTGGATAGAGTTGCCTGCAATCGGCTTTTCTGCCTTGAGCGTCTTCATCATGGCCCTCACCTGTTCCATGTTTGGCTCGTAGAGGTATGCGCCTTCGAGACCCTTCTTTACATAAAAGAAGCAATACCAGCATGTCAGGTCGCACCTGTTTGTGATAATCATGTTTGAAAGGCCAGAGTGAGAAAGGTGGTTTGTGCAAAGTCCGCAGTTGTTCGGACATGAACACTTGTCAATCATGACGTTTGGAGCATGTGCACCCTTGCCATCCATCCAATAAGTGCTGAATTTCTTGTACATCTCATATGAGCCAAAGTAGAGTTCCTCACATTCGCCGTGCGAGGGGCATGTCTTTGTCATAAAGACTTTGCCTTCTCTCTCGAATACTTCGGCATCCAGAATCATGTTGCAGTCAGGGCAAATGCTCTGAGTGAACCTGATTGTGCGCCTAGCGCCAAGCGTCTTGCTAGTCGTATTCGAAATTTGGATTAGGTCCATACTATTACCTTATGGACACATTCTCCATTTTGTATATAAATATAACATACCAATTCATACGGTGAAAAGGTATAATTCCCCTCAGAAATCGCGTAAAAATCACCAGAATTTAGCGTGAGACCGGCCCCTCTGTCAGGTGGGAGTCAAAAATCTAGCCTTCAGTGGCTTTAAAAGGTAAATATAGTCCGAACCCGCACATTTGAAATCATTGAGTATTAGCGACAAGTCTAGGAACGCGATGGAAGACCTTGGCTTGACTAGCTATGAGATACGTGTTTACACTTCGCTCCTGGCTGCGGGATCGATGACTGCTGCGAATATATCCAAAAAGTCCGGTGTGCCATACTCTAAAATCTACGAGGTGCTGAACGGACTTGAAGAGAAGGGATGGTTAGAATCTGACAGCTCCCGACCTCAGAAATTCTTTCCGAAATCTCCTTCAACTGCCCTGGAGGCAACACGGACACGCTTTGATAACAATTTTCGTGAAAGCCAAAGCACGATAATAAACGAGCTGATGCCGATCTATACAAGAAGCGGAGTTAAGGAGAGGCCCGAGATCTGGGTCGCAACAGGATTGATGAATATCGCTTCTAAGGTAAATGAAATTATTCAGAGCTCGCAGCACGAGCTATTAGTGGCTCTCCCACACGCAGCCGAGAATGTGGCCAGGCCCCTCCAGCCGGTTTTGCGAGTGCTGCATGACAAAGGTGTCAAGGTGAATATCCTTGCTTCGTCCAAAATTCAACCGGAAACGATAAAGAATCTGTCAAGGGTAGCCGAGGTAAGGGTGAAGGACGGGCTATTTGGAGGAGGTGTGATCGGAGACAGTAAACACGTTGTCATTCTTCTCAGCGAAGGCTCCGGTGAAGGAGGAGTTGTCGAACCGGTGGCTATCTCGGCGGACCACGCTGGACTCGCGGTCTTTGCAAAGGGTTACTTTGAATATTTATGGGACGATTCCCTGAATAATTCTCGGAAAAAGACAAAGTAAAAACGGCGTTATACCTCTGGAGATAAGGTTAAAAGAGTTAAGCGAGGATTGAGAATCTGCCTTGGAATCGTCAGTCCTGGGAAAAAAGGCGCCGATGTACGACGAGGAACTTTTTGTAGGTACGGCCGAAGCAGAGCACGTTGAAATGTACCTAAAGGCAATCTGGTTCATACGGGAAAGACGCGAAGACGTAAAGGTCAGCTCGATAGCCAAGCTCCTTAATGTAACACAGCCGTCAGTAGTCCAAATGCTGCGCAAGATGAACGAGTCCCAGCTTGTCCGGTATACTAAAGGTAGCGTGGAGATGACCGACGCTGGCGAAAAGATTGGCAAGCAGATGATGAGAAACACAAGACTGCTTGAAGTGCTGATGAAAGACTCGCTCAAGATAGAAATTGATGAAGAGATGGTTTGCGGGATTGAGCACCACATGAAAACTATTTTCACTGATGCCTTGTGCACTCTGCTAAAGCATCCGCGTAAATGCCCTCATGGGCATGCGATTCCGCGTGGCAAGTGCTGCTAGTCTCAAATAAGGACTTTTATCCCTCGGAATGTAATTTCGGCCGTGGACAAGCGATGACTAGACTAGCCCTACTGATTTGTGAGGAAGATCTTGAGTAAGGAGTTTGTCCACTTCATGATCTCTAAAGCTTGATAAATGGCTACTTGGCTTTCATAACTACCTTGGTACAGATAGAAACTGCAGCATCTCTTGAGAGCTTCAGACAATTCATTATCGTAAGTACATGTCGTTCGTTTATCCCGGAAAGTTACTTGCGTGACTATGAGGTGTTCCCCGAGCGAGAAGAAGGACCAGGGGCGATCTACATAGAGGCGGCCGATAAAGTGACGCTGAAGAAAATAAGGGAAATGACCTTTGTTAACGCCAAGGAAATACTCGGCATTATTTATTCTTCGAAAAGCGGCAACACTCAGCTAAAGTGGAGGCAGACACGAAAGCGGCTAGGCAAGGTTCAGGGGTTTGCATCCCCTAACGCTCTGGTAAACATGGTGGAATCAGGAGTCCTTACCCCAGAATGGGCCGACAATGTGTTGAAATCATTTAAGGCGCAGGGCGACAAAGGTCATAGCGGAAATGATGACTCTTCGTCTGCCGTCACTGCAAGCGAAAAGACCGCACAACAGTAAAGCCAGCAATTGCCTTCAGACACTGATTTATTATAGTGAATCAAACCCACTTCTGCTTGACACTACCTTTGGCTGCCTATGCGTAACTTGGCTAGTATTCTGACATAATTCCTCAAAAGTACCAACAAAAAGTAAGGGAGTGAACTAACCAATGAAAACCGGCTGGCTAGTATCCGCTGTTGTTACTTAGCTGCGGACCAGAGGTGCTGTCCGCAGTACTCGTTGTGTTTTGAGTTGCTGTGCTATTGTCAATTGGAGTACTGGTCATTCCGTCGGTACTAATGTAAGGGCTGGATGCTATTGAAGTACCGTCAGTTGATTCAGTGTATCCACTGAACCATTCTGGGTACACCGCATAGAGCAATCCGGCTACAACACCGGCTAAGGCGAGTGCCCCGACTGCAAATGCCAGATCGAGTTTTTCCAAATTAACTCAGGACTACCAACGGCTCAATGGTAATTAACGGCTTTTTGATAAGAATTTGTAAAAGTCATATCTAACAAAATGTCATAAGACGCTAAAGCAATTGCAAGCAATTCAGAAGGAACTCATCCCTGGTATGCTGCCATTCAGTCGCGAATTGACCCACATTAATGCAGATGTTACAAAGACGTTTTTGAAAACGCTTATTCTAGGAATATTAATTAGAGCATCGACTACAGAAAGGGTCATAGATCCTAAAATGCTTCTTGATGCTTGTCAAGTTTACCAAAAGTGATCGTGTTTGATAGTAAAGCCAAGCGGGACATCACATAACGCTTTCTTGCTGATTCCTGAGGACGCTGACGACATATTTACTTTAAGGATGGTACTTGCAAAGGGCGACATCATTATTGCCGACACGAGCCGAGTTGTCAAGATAGCAAAAGATTACGCTCGGCCTGATCGAGGCGAGAGGGTCAAAATACGCGTTTCTCTAAGAGTGGAGCAAAGCGAGCTGGACGCTGCGGTTGACAGGCTCAGGATATCAGGCACCATAACAGAAACCGATAACGAATTAGTTTCAAAAGGGACCGGACATTCACTTTCGGTTCAATCAGGAGACAAGCTAGTGCTCGACAAGGGGAGAAGGTGGCAAGACTATGAAATAAAGATGCTAAGCAAGTCGGGCTCGGGGGGCGCGTTTATCCTTGTCGCAATCGATACTCAGGAAGCTGCAGTTGCCAAAGTCTCGGGGACTCACGTTAAGGTAATACCAAATATCTATTCAGGCCAGAGTGGAAAACGTTACCAGACTAAGAACAATCCTTCCATTGACACATTCTTTGGAGACATAGTCAAGACAGTCATTTCAATCTACGATGAAGGCGATAATGTGCTAATCTTTGGTCCGGGCGAAACAAGGCGACGTTTTTTTAATTTACTTTCAACCAAAAGCGAAATTGCGAAAGAAAAAGTCAAACTCGTTGAAGGCGTCGACGTTGCAGGTGAGGACGGTGTATTCGTGTTCTTGCGATCGTCCGCCATGAAAGAAGCGATGGGCGCAAGCAAACTGGCGGCCGTCTCTTCGCTGCTAGATCAGGTCATGCTCATGGTGAATCGTGGAGAAGCAAAGTTTTCAATGGGCTTGAAGGAAGTGTCAAATGCCGCCGCGCTCAAGGCAATAGATACCGCAGTTTTTTCGGGCTCGATATTTACTACGGAAAACGAGGAAGAGGTAGTAAAAATGTTGAATTCGATCGAAAGTTACGGGGCAAAAACTTTTGCGGTTGATTCATCGACCGACATCGGCCTTCGAGTCTCCTCACTTGGCGGGATTGTGGCGCTTTTGAGATATGCGATTCGTTGATGTTTCTGCAGCGAGCCACGACAGATAGCCAGTGCTCACGTCGGACATTTTTAGCTCAACGATTTCAGGCACTTCATAGGGATGATGTTTCGCTATTGCTTTCTTTAGTTTTTCAGCAGACTTGCGTGTCGTCTTGAACAGAGCGAGGATTTCCTCGTGGTCCTCCATCTTGCCTTTCCACATATACATAGAATGAATTCCCGCATAGTTGACGCATGCGCAATGTTTCGCGTCTAAGACCTTTCTGGCGAGGTCGCGCGCAGCTCGTTCATCAGAAAATGTGGAGATAACGATTGTGCCTTCATCTCTAATCTTCATGACAGAGGTGGTTCCATCTAGTCAGATATAAAACAAAGACTATTACCCGACAAGCTATATTGTCTGGCACAGCGGGTTTGCCTTCATGACGATAAAATCCTGATTCGCCATGTTCTTTGACATCACTTTTTCAAAGTCAACCTTTGAACAAGCGATAACCACCGTTGTCTTGTCTGTGTGATAAAGGTCAAACGTCGACCCCTGATGGCGTTCCACGTCTCCGATGTAATCTTTGATCTTTGTCTCAAGGGATGATAGCAGTTCAATCTTGTCGCCCCTCATCTCGTTTGGATCGAGCGTCCACGCTATGGCAACCTTTGTCCTGCTTGCCTTAAGATCGCGCTTTTTCAATGTGCCTCTGATCTGGTCAATGAGATATTTCGAGTATCCCTCTATTCCCTTGATGCTTCCATTCACAAGGTACATTAGTGGACCCGCGCCGTCGAGCGAAGAGCCTATGATGCGAAGGTCGTACAGCCCGCTGGTGACATTGTCCACGTAAAGGTCAGTAAATGAGCCCTGGGCTAACTCCATGCCCGCGTTGATGTCAGACGCCTTTTTGCAAATTTCAAGTATGCTCGCCATACCAGCGTAGTGGCTCAGAATTCTGATGACATAGGAAAGTTCTGCCGAATTGACGTCTACAAAGCCGACTTTTTGCCTGGTGTCAGGGTCGTAGAGCATCTTTGAGAGGATATTGTCTTGTTTTGATCTTGCCGAGCCAATCATCGCCTCTCTAGGACCGACCATTGTACTCATGGGCATGTAGTAATAGGAGACTTCTTTCTCCACGCTCATGCCGGTGACGTGTTCGATAAGGGCGATGTTCTCGCTGTTTCCCCCTACGCCTGTGGGAAGCATGTAGATCACTGACGCACCGCGCTTCAGCGCCTTGATGGCATCCTTGAACTTCGTCGTCACGTCGCTTTTGACGTCAGAACCCACTTTGCGGACGCGTGGGGCGAAATACACGTATGAGGCATTGCTTATCGCCACATCGATTGGTTCAAGATCCAGCAGGGGCTCGTCCTCGATTAGGGAACTTACGTTTGGATAGGTCCTCGCGATATCTGGCTTTAGTGATATGGCCATCCTAGCCGACTCGTCTATCAGTGACACCTTGGTTCCCTTGATAGCTATTGATGACGCAATTCTGTATCCTTCTGTGCTCAGCCCATAGACGGCAACGGGAGGAGAAGCTGCACTCAAAGTCGAGACTGAGCTCCCCAAAGCATCCCCAAGTTCTACTCAGCCTATCTACAAGAGTAGTTAAAGAAAAGGCTTTTCATGGCAGAGAGCTGCAGGCAGTGACAGCCTTTGAAGCAAGTCTTGTCGTTATCGCTCTTTGTTTCAATGAAAAGGTTTTTTCAGTCCCTGCTGCTAGATGTCATGCTTGAAGATCTGGTTTGATATACTGACTCCAAAGCAGGTCATGTTCTTTGGCAGAGCCGTAGAAAACCTGCGCCGCTCCGGGCATGAAGTCTTGTGCACATCAAGACACTATAGAGAGGCAGTGGAGCTTGCACGAATCAAAAAGCTCGACCTAAAATTAGTTGGAAGCCACGGGGGCGCTGACAGGTATGGCAAACTCCGCGCAGGTGCCAACAGGGTTTATGAACTCGCTGGGGTTGTAAACGGATTTGAACCGGACATTGCCATGACCTTCTCCTCCCCTGAGGGTGCAAGGGTGGCGTTTGGCCTAAACATGAGACATTTTGCTTTCAATGATTCTCCTCATTCGGAGGCGGTAGGTAGGCTTACAATTCCATTGGCTAGCAGAGTGTTTTGCCCCTGGATCATACCAAGTTCAGCTTGGGCAAAATTCGGCGTCAGGAAAGGAGCTGTCACAAGGTACCGCGCTCTTGATCCCGCAGCATGGCTAAAACATGAAAAGAAATCCGCCGCGGACGGATCTCAAGGAGTTTTGATACGTCTTGAAGAGAGCAAGGCCTCCTACGTGGCAGACAAGAAATTAGGTAGTTCTACCTTTGTGGATCACTTTATTAACGAATGCCACGACTCGGTCGAAATATCCATTCTCTGCAGGTACGAAGATCAGATCGAGCAGGTTGAAGCTCGGTATGGATCCAAGGTCGAGGTATTTCATGATGTCGTTGATGGAACTTCGCTGCTCCGTTCTACAACCATATTCATTGGAGCTGGCGGGACCATGACTGCCGAGGCCGCACTTCTTGGCAAGCCGACAATTTCCATTACACCGTTTAGTTATTACGTGGAAAAATATCTGGTTAGGGTGGGTCTCGTCAAGAAAGCGTCGTCACCAAAAATGCTTGTCAAGCTGGCGAAAATGATGCTGTCCAATGAGAAATATCGGGTGACTCAAAGCAAGAAGGCACAGATCATTCTCAACAGCATGGAGGATCCAACCGACAGAATGATCACCGCGGTGAACTCCGTAAGATTATAAAGATGTGAAAGATAGGTGAATTTACGCCCGGAAGCCCGGTAGTGGAAAATTCCATTTTCCGCCGAATGTAGTGGCCAAGCATAGGGGCCTTTGGAGCCCTTGACCCCAGTTCGAATCTGGGCCGGGCTATTACAATAAATACAAACAATTCGCAGATCGCACCGTGAGTAGAAAGCGAGTATATGTGACAAGGAGGTTTCCTGGGCAAGGCTTGGAAAAGCTATCCAGACATTGCGACATTCTGCTCAACAATAAGACTGAACCCCCTTCAAGAAAGGAGATACTGAGGAATGTAAGAGGCAAGGCCGGCATCATTTGTATGCTCTCCGACAAGATCGATGCGGAGGTAATTGAATCCGCAGGCCCACAACTCAAGGTGATAAGCTCCTACAGCACGGGCTTTGATCACATTGATGTGAAGGAAGCGACTTCGCGCGGAGTTTATGTCACATTTACTTCTGACATCCTTGCAGAAGCGACTGCCGATCTCACCTTTGCGCTCATTCTTGCATGTGCCCGCAATATTGTAGATGGTGACAGGCTTGTTAGGGGAGGGAAATGGAAGGTTGGATGGACCCCCGATCTCCTTCTTGGAACAAATGTCCACGGTGCTACTCTTGGAATAATCGGACTAGGAAGAATCGGATCCGCGGTAGCCAAAAGGGCAAAAGGCTTTGGCATGAATATTCTCTACCACAACAGGAATCGGGATCTAGGGAAAGAACTTCAGCTAGGCGCAAAGTACGTCGAACTAGATGACCTCTACTCCCAGAGCGACTTTGTTTCGGTGCATACGAGCCTCAACAATGGGAGTGCCGAGATAATCAACATATCTGTGCTTCAAAAAATGAAACGATCTGCATTTCTGATAAACACGTCAAGGGGTCAGGTGGTAAATGAACTTGATTTAGCAAGAGCGCTCAAGAGTAAAATGATTGCGGGAGCCGGTCTGGATGTTTTTGCAAAGGAGCCTCTGCCAAGGAAAAGCCCCCTTGTGAAAATGAGGAATATCGTCTTGCTTCCGCACATCGGGAGCGCTACAGTGCAGACTCGGTCAAGGATGGGTGAAGTCGCGGTACGAAATCTGCTAGACGTCCTCGAAGGAAAAGAACCGGAGGCAAGATTCATGGTGAATCCGAAAGTTAATGATTCACTTTCGGAGGAGGACTGAATAGTTCAGGGGATCCAGTTTACTTGCTAGATTCCCAAGCCCGCTTTTTCTTGTCATAGTCTGCCCGAGAATAAGCAGGTCTGGCTGGATGCCCCATGACGACGGTTTCTGGCGGGACGTCCTTGGTCACAACCGAGGCCATCGCGACGACGCTGTTTCGTCCAACCCGGACCCCAGGCTTGAAGACTGACCTCCCGCCAATAATTGCGCCGTCTTCGACAGTGACTCCAACCATCTTTGGGCTCATTGGATACGGGTCATTGGTAAACGCCGCGCCTGGGCCAATGAAGACATTACTGCCTATAACGGTAAGAGGTGGAATGTATACGGAGCCTTCTATTCTAGTGTTATTACCAATTTTCACGCCATAGTCGACGTGTGTAAGCGCGCCGATCATGACATTGTCTCCGATTTCTGTCTTACTTCCCACATAGGCAAAATGCCAGATCTTTACGTTCTTACCTACCTTGGCGTCCTTGGCAACAAAATTTGTTACACTCTCGGGGGCATAGCTGCTCAATGTTTCAGAGATGCCATGGATTGCCTTGCTTTATAACTTTCTCAGGGATTCTACTTTGCCATTTACGCAGAAAGTCGAGATCTTCCTGTCGCTTTCTGAGTTCGTCAGGTAGCATCACTGGAATTTCTTCCTTGATAGGATAATACCTATTGCACTTTGTACAAAAGAGAATTCCTTCCATAATGTTGTCAGTTTCTGAATTGATGTCAAAAAGCTCAAGCGGGTAATGCTTGTCAATGGGACACGCCAAGATATCGAGCATTGACTTTTTCATTATGGCTTCAAATCCAGGTATACGGGGGATCCAGTGTTGCTTGAAAGGATAGCAGCTTCTGCAACTCGAGTCACGTTGGTGGCATCAGAGGCGCTGACCACTATGCTTGCCTTGCCCTGAATAGAATCAATAAAGTTTCGAAGCTCAAGCGTAAGAGGTTCTTGAAATTGGTTCCGGGGCACGATGGTGGCGTCTGCATGGTCAATCCGTATTTCCTGAGTGAGAAAGTCCCCAGTGATTATCCCGTCTGTGCAAACGGCGCTAAATGTCCTGACTTTCTTTGGAGTCAGCCAGTTTGATGCAATGACTGCCACCTTTTGGCCTTCAAATCCCAGCATGATGGTTGCAAAGTCTTCAAAGGAATGGAAGCGCTTGCCTGCGCGCGCAAATACAACGTTTGGACGTGTGCCAAAGAGAAACATCGCGGCGTCGATATCGTGGACTGAAGTATCATAAATAATCCCAACGTCCTTGATGTGAAGGGGCATCCTGTTCTCCCTGTGAAACTCGATCATCATAGGGTCTCCGTACATGCCCCCCTCGATCAGCTTCTTTGTATTGCTCACAGCAGGATTGAAGCGTTCGACATAGCCGGAAGTCAGTATCACTTTTTTCTTCTCTACTGCCTCTGTCATCTCTTCGCACTCTTTCGAGGAAAACGACATTGGCTTTTCGACAAAGGTGTTGATGCCGCGGTCCATTACTTTTCTGGCAACGGCGGAATGCGTTTTCGTGGGAGTGCACACCAGGCAGCCGTCAAGCCTCTCCTTCTCAAGCATCTCATCCAGAGAAGAATAGGCGCGGGCTCCATACTTGTCGGCCAGCTCTCTTGCTCGGTTGCCGTCAATGTCGCATATAGCAGCAAGGCAACCAAAGTCATTCAGTACCCTAGCGTGGTTCTTACCCCAGCCGCCAACGCCTATAACGGCAACGCCAAGACCGCTCGCATCTACCATACAGGGGTTAACCAGTCCATGTGTTCTTTAGAGCCGGCGGACACGACCTTTCCATACGTTTCACGAATATTCTTACTTATTGGACCTTCCTTGCCGTCGCCCACCGTATGGCCGTCAATGCTAGTAACCGCAACAATTTCAGCAGCCGTTCCGGTAAGAAAGATCTCGTCTGCCAGATATAATTCCGTACGCGGGATAGGCCGCTCTATGACTTCATACCCAAGTTCCTTGGCGATTGTCATTGCACTTTCGCGTGTAATGCCTTCTAGCGCAGACTCGGAAAAGAATGGAGTATAGATCTTGTTTTTCCTCACAAGAAATATGTTTTCTCCTGAGGCCTCACTTACGTTTCCCGAGATGTCGAGGAGAATCGATTCATCATAGCCATTCCGGCGGCTTTCCTGCGTCGCAAGTATGGAGTTAAGGTAATTACCAGCCGCCTTGGCAAGTGGTGGCATAGTGCTGTCATGGATTCTTCTCCACGAAGAAACGCAAGCCTTGATGCCCTCGCCCTTGAAATACCTTGCAAACGGGAAAGTTATGATAACGGTATGCGTTGGCGAGTCCTTTGTTATGTTTAGGTCTATTCCGTGAAGTCCCACGAACGTCAGGGGTCGGATGTAGCATGACTCCTTCATGTAATTTTTTCGTAATAGCTCAACTGTAGCCTTGCATAGCTGGCTCACAGAATTGTTTGAAGTGAAAGAATAGACGTTCGCAGACCTACGGAGCCTATCCATGTGATCTTCCAGCCTGAAGACGTAGAGGTTATTTCTTGCTGCATAAGCCCGTATGCCTTCAAAAACAGCGGTTCCATAGTGGAGTGCGTGGGTAAAGATAGGTACCTTTGCTTCTTCCCACTTGACAAATTTTCCATCGAACCAAACGAACTCGCTGCCTTTCTCTTTCATGCTTCTATAGGGGCAGAATTTACCGCTGGCTTATAAAAGTCTTGAACTACTTGTAACCATCGCGCGGAAATTTCATACCCATCACCCGCGTCGTGCTATCTTCTTCACTCGCAAACTTTTCCACGACGCTCCAATTCTTTCTAATGAGCCCGGCTACGGAGGCAGGAACTTTATCCTTCCAATCACCCTCCAGACCTTCTAAAACTTCCTGATAGAGTAGGTCCTTGACAGACGAGGCGGATATCTCGAGCCTGCTTGCCTTCAGCGGGTTTAGTCGGTAGACTTTGAGCATAAGCCTTTCTGCTTTATCACCGGTATACGAAACAAATCTTGTTTCCTTTACCCTGGCAATTATTTGACGCCGCAATTCCCAGGACCGGGATGAGACTAGCGGAGGCAGGTATTTTGAATAGGGTGCGTAGAAGGTGTAATCAGGTAGTACTGTGACCTGATTTCCGAAAATGGATTCCACCATCTGTTTGCGCAGCTCGTAAGAGAACGGAAAGCTCCTTGTGTTTACCTCGTGTTCCTCCTTGAGGAACCGAACCGGAAAAACATAGACATGATATCCGCCGCCCTTTAGCTTGGAGATGATGGCTTCGTGAGCGTTTGTTAGGGGATTTAGGTGTGCAAGGTAAAGCGCAGCTGTATCCGCCATGCCCAGATAGTTCTAAAATGGGAGGGGATATAATAACAAAAAGTAGAAAAACGGCTGTCCGTCCGTTAACCTTTCTTTATCTCAATCTCGATTGTGGAGACGTTTCGGGTTCTGCCGTCCTCAGATTGAACAGTTTCAGAGCCTATTCTCACGTCGCCGATCTTGTAGCCTGCGCTTTCCATCCTCTTCAGGGTAATCTGAGATACATCGACTGCCCTTCCAATGCTAAGGCCCCGTGCCTTGATGGTGACTGTTGGCTGGTTTGCTAACTGGATCAGAGTCGACGTAACGTATGTCATGAGTGGTTTCTTTCCGATGTATATGGTGTCATGCGGACCTTCCCTGCGCTGGGCCGGCTGCTCTTGTTGCGATGGTTGTGGTTCTGACATGAACGAGATTGCCGCTTAGGGATAATTTAAGCTATGGCTATATCCCTTTAACCAGAACGATTTGTAGCTGATGCGTCGGACGATGGTATCCGATATCACTTAGCTACAAATATGGAGCCAGTGCCCGTTGGATCGTTTGTTCGGAAAGAAAGTCAGCTGGAAGGCAGAATACGAAGACTCGCTGTACAAGATTTTCGACTGGGACGGCAACCTTGCCGGCTACTTTTTTCCTCACTATGGTAACCTTCAGCCAAAAGATAAAGAGGATGAAATAATAGAAGGGTTGAACAGAACGCGGTCGCAGGTGCAAGAAGCCACCCTGGTTCTTCCGATGGTAAAACTAGGACTTTTGGATAATCAGGACGGCATGGACATAGATTACGTGATCTCTTCTCTTGAAACCAATTCGATCCGCACATCGGCTTGGAAAAAATGGCTTGTGCAGAACGCCAAGCCCTTTGGGATCTTTGGTGCCCAGTGCCACACGGCGCGTGAGGACCGCAACATGCTTTCTATAGCCCTTGGAATCCAGGCATCCATCACCCTTGGCGAAAAAGAGGTAGCCGAAGCACTCATTCCTCTCCTTGACAAATTGCACGCTGACGGGCTTCTCTGATATTTATATGTGGTAGCTGGTACGCGGAAGGGATGAAAGTCCAATTCGCCAACCACCTTGTGTGCCTGCAGCACTCCGACAAGCAAGTCCGGCTGACGCTGGAAAGCCTAGCAATGGAAGGTTCAAACGAATGCGCGGAAGGCTTGCTGAGGTGCTCTGAATGTGCAGCAGCTTACCCAATAATTCAAGGAGTGGCGATTGTAGTCAAGGACTTTCCATCCTATGCAGCAGGTAGAGCACAGACCTACGGCAGATGGCTTCTAGAGAGCCGAACAAAAGAAATGAAAGATTTTCTAAAGGAGAACGGGTCAAAGCTATCTCCTGATATCTCTTCAAACGATCGATACGAGGAAGGCGGAAGCTGGTTCGTCCCGTACAGGTGGACCCAGTATGATCACTCGACTGAAGACAGGCTCCTAAAGTCCCTGCGGTGGAGACTCAGGCCCAACGAAATCTACAACCGCGTAGTCCACGGCATCAATCCAAAAATGGATGGCGTAGCCCTTGACATGGCATGTTCCATGGGTTACAGCACAACGCTTCTTGCTTCAAAGTACGCTTTTGTAATAGGAATCGACCTGTCGTTTTCTTTCATCCGCGCAGCGAGAAAAAAAATGTACGAATCAAAGCACGGCAATGTCGAGTTTTGCGTTGCAGATTCGCTTAACGCTCCATTTACCCCCTCGAAATTTGACCTTGTCCTTGCGCTCAATCTGCTCGAACTTGTTGACGCGGAAAAGTTGCTGCAATCCATTCATAGAATGCTCAAGCCTCACGCGGACGTCATAATTGCAGATCCATATGACTACAATAGGGATCCTCCTGCCAAGAAATCCTACGATGCAAGTTCATTTAGGTTGCTCGTAGACGATTCAGGCTTTGAAGTTGCAGAGAAGAGCAGCAAAGAAGAATCATTTATTCCGTGGGTCATCAAAGTCAACGAGAGAGCTTATCTATTCTACTTCGTAGACTACATTAAGGCAAGGAAAATCTCGAAGCAAAAATTCTAGCATGCGATGGGTTTAATAACATAGCCAAAGCAAAAGCTGCCATGCCAACAGCATACGTCCTTATCAACTGCGACCTGGGTTCGGAAGAAGAGATAATAAAAGAGCTCAAAAAGCTGCCAGAAGCTATCGAAGTATCTGGCGTTTACGGCGTATATG
>Ga0070698_100001290_pt1 | contig 27930 bp, 21 predicted proteins | sample KBSK1502metaG_FD_65477 | JGI IMG/M metagenome (GOLD analysis project Ga0070698, IMG submission 65477) | Corn, switchgrass and miscanthus rhizosphere microbial communities from Kellogg Biological Station, Michigan, USA - KBS K1-50-2 metaG | ecosystem: Host-associated > Plants > Roots >...
ATCTTGGTGTCGAAGGCCGGATACTCGGGAACGATGATCAGATGATCTACAGCGTTGAGGCCGAAGCCGACGGCGTCGAACTGTTTATTGTCAGGTAAGATAAAAGGAAACCGCATAAGTCATCGAACACAAAATCTCAGGTTTGGGAAATGCATAAAATCACCGAGGGCGAATTCTCATGGTCAGGAAAATGCGTAGAGTTCATCTGGGACGAAACCTCAGGGTTGGGAAGGGGGCTTGCCCCGCTCTTGGTGTTTGAATCTGGGCCAGGAGCGGGGGCAAGCCCGCCTTCCCGACCTTGAGCTTCCCAAACTTGAGCTTTGACATTCTGAAATGTGCCTTCGTGGTCTTCATTACATCAGTGCGCTAGAATGAGACGAATTGTTTAGTAGTAGCCATCTGAAAAACAGTGACATTAGCCGAAAAGCTCAAAGAAATTCCAGTTTCTGCCGGTGTATATCTATACAAGGATAGCGCCGGCAAAATAATCTATATCGGCAAAGCCAAGCGCTTGCGCAGCCGCGTGCAGTCATATTTCCGAGAGGCGCGGCCTTTCGATCGCAAGACTGACGCGTTGGTCAGACAGATTGCCGACGTCGAGGTCATTGTTACTGACAACGAAGTCGAAGCGTTGATCCTCGAAGCAACGCTTACCAAAAAACATAAGCCCCGTTACAACGTCAATCTAAAAGACGACAAGTCGTATCCGCACCTGAAACTAACGATCAACGAACCCTTTCCGAAAGCAGTCATCACCCGGCGCATACAAAAAGACGGCGCGCTTTACTTCGGACCGTTTCTGCCGGCCAGCATGGCGCGACGAACGATCGACGTCATTAACAGAACTTTTCAGCTGCGCACCTGTGACATCGAAATCAACGGCAAGGCGCCGCGCCCGTGTCTCGAATATCACATCAAGCGCTGCCTCGGACCGTGCGTCAAAGGACTGTGCACGCCCGAACAATATCAGGAAGCGGTGCGCGACGTGCGCTTGCTGTTAGAGGGGCGAAACACGGAACTCGCAGACACGCTCGAGGAGCGCATGGATCAGGCATCGGGAGAGTTGCGATACGAGATGGCGGCCAAGTATCGCGATCTGCGCAAGACTGTAGTCAAACTTTCGGAACAGCAGAAGATGGCGACTGCGCCTGATCGCGACGTTGACATCTTTGCTTACTACCGCGAAGGACCGCGGCTCGCCCTGCAACTTTTCACCATGCGCGAGGGGAACATAGTCGGCCGTCGTGAATTCTTTTGGGAAGATTTATCTGAAGATGATTTCGATCCGGCTTCGTTTCTGGGCGAAGTGTTGGCGCAATATTACGCTACCGACTATGTGCCTAAAGAGATTCATGTGCCGGTAGATTTCGATGATCGCGAACTGCTGGAGAAGGCCTTGACGGCGCGCAAAGGCCGGCGCGTGCGAGTTCATCATAGCCAGCGCGGTGAGAAGCGCGACATGATCGACCTGGGTGAGAAGAACGCGAAGCTGGCATTCGAGCAGCGCTTTCGAATTCTGCAACCGGACATGAAACTCGTGCTGGAAGAATTGCAGGAAACGCTGGAGCTGCGGCGCTTTCCAGCGCGGATCGAGTCGTTTGATATTTCGCACATTCAGGGCGCGGAGAACGTCGCGGGCATGGTGGTCTGCGACAATGGCAAGATGAACCGTTCCGAGTATCGCAAGTTTCGTATCAAGACCGTTGAAGGCGCGAATGATGTCGCTTCAATGCGCGAAGCTGTCGTACGCCGTTATCGCCGGCTGCTGGATGAGGGAAAACCTTTGCCGGATTTGGTCATGATTGACGGCGGCAAGGCCCAGCTCAACGCTGCCGGAGACGCGATGCGTGAACTTGATCTCGAGGCGGTGCCGATGGTCGGCGTAGTGAAGCCGCCCTTTAAGCACAATCAAGTTTCTTACCTGCTCGTGAAAGGCCGCGAACACGAACCCATCTACCTCGATCCGCATTCGCTGATCCTTCGCCTGCTGCAAATGATTCGCGATGAGACGCATCGCTATGCCTTGACCTACCATCGCAAGCGCCGCGAACTACGCGACTTTACTTCTGAACTGTCCGCAATTCCGGGCGTCGGCGACAAGCGCAAAGGACGTTTGCTGAGACACTTTGGTTCGATTCATCGCATTGCCGCAGCGGCTGTCTCCGAGTTGACTCCTTTTGTCGGGAAAAAGACCGCGCAGGAAATAGTGGATCACTTTGAACGGCAGCGCGCTTTGGCGGAAGAAGCGACCGCAGTCAGTCCGTGAAACGGACCGCTGAGGAAGCGGTCAAGTGATTTGCCGGGACCGCGGGCGTCCCGCCCGCAAACGCGCCGCAGGCGCGCAGTCTTTCATAAGATCTCCAATCATTTTCGCGCTTCGCGCTCATTGCGGGCGGGACGCCCGCGGTCCCAGCAAATCGCTTGAAGGGTACTAACCCTGTGGTTGTTGTTGTTGTCCTTTGGCGCCGTTGAACTCATACGTGATGTGCAAGCGTAGCGCGCCATCCTGCACTTCCGAGCGCACATCTTTTACCTGGGCTTTCACTGAGCCATTGCTCGCCTGCACCGGAATCAACAACTGCAATTGCTGCGGACGCAAAAATTGGATCGGATTAACTTTGCTGTCGATGGCGCTGCGAACAAAGACAGTCACGAAATTATTAGCAACCGGATTCAAGCCTTCAAGATTTACACCTTCAACATTCAGCCGGCCATAAAGCGTTTGATTTGGCTGATCAAAAGAAAGCTGGATTGTGGTCTGCGCCCACCCCTTAAACTGCATGCAGTTTCCCAGGAAATTGTAGCTACCATTGAACACAAGCGGCGCCGAAATTTTGCCGTCGGCAAAGTTCACCGCTGTCTTCACGTTGTTGCCTTCGGTAGCCAGGGTCATGGTGTTTGCGCAGCCGCCTTGAAACGCGACATGCACATTGGTTGTGCTCGGCGCTGGGTCAACCACCTCAGCAAGCTTGAACGAAGGTGCTCCCAGGTCACGAAAAATGGTTCCCACCATTTCGTTTAGGAAACTGTCGCTAAGGGAAACGATCACGGTTCCCGGTGGATCGCCGCTTGCGGCCGGAGCTTGAACGCGCGCGCCCGGAATGGCTTTCGCACTCGGCACGCCAAGAAAGTAAATGGCGGCGGCCGCGCCGATGATGAGGCCGAGAACGAGAAGCAGTAGATATTTCATCCGTAGTTCTCCCTAAAGCTGTTTACTGCGCCGGCGAGGCAGTAGGCGAAGGTGCAGGCGCGTTCATATTACTCAGCAACAGCTGGCCCAGCGCCATCACCGTTCTGGTGATCGAGTCGATCTGTTGTCGCACCTGTTCGGGTGGAACTTTACTAAAATCAGCCGGAACCTGAAACAGCGAGTCATCGATAGTTGTGCTGATGTCGCGCATCTCTGCCACAATCTTCGCGCCTTTTACACCCTGCACGTTTCCGCTAGCCTCCGATTCCAGTTGCGCTCTGAGCGGCAATCCAGTCTCCTTGTCAACAAAGAAAAAAGCTTCGCTCTTGACTGCGCCGGCGGAGGTTGAAGTGTTGGTGGTGGTCGCATAGCGATATTTATCCGCGGGCCGACCGTTCAAGGTGTCGTCACCAACGCGCTCAACACCTTTTAGTTTCGCCAGGTATGAAACGATCTGGCCCGGCGTCATTAGCTTTTGCAATTGGAAGCCGGTCGCCTCCGGAGTCAGCTCCGCATATTGCTTGCGAGCGGGCGCGATCACAATGTGCTTGTCCCCCTGTTCGAGGTAAATCAAATCGGAACCATCAGGCAGCTTGAAAGATAAGCGGCGATCGGCTGCGTTGCGTGCAACCTCCACAGACAGCGTCGGAATGCCGACCGTCTTTTGCCCGCCTTCCGTTTCCGCGCTGAAGACCAGGACGGCCCGATATTTTTCCGGCTCTCGCGCAGAGCTTGTCGGCGTTGGTGATGCGGTCGGACTCGCCAGCGCGATTGTCGGCGAGCTGTTGGCATTAGTTGCTAGATTGGTGTTTGTGTCAGATCGTTGGCAAGCGTTTAGAGCAAGACAAAGCAGACTGATCAGCAAAATAGAAGTTACGCGAATTGGTGTTGAAAATCTCGAGCTGAGTCGAGCAGTGCGAACAGTCTTGCAAGCAGCGGTATTCATATGTTTCTCCGAAGAATTAGAGCGCCGGGGCTCGGTGAATAAAAGGGGGTTTTGGAGGGAAGTCGTAGGATAACACGCGCGGCTGACGTTTGTAACACAAAGCGTGGCTTATGTTGCTTTGTGAGAAATTAGATCGAACCAGCTATTAGGCATTTGACTTAACACACTTTTTGGAATAGAAGCGCTGTGCTCTTTCAGTCTTCTTCCGGTGAGTGAAACCATGAAACATCTTCCTGTTTTGGTTGTCCTCGGATTTGCGCTCTCGCTTTGCAATCTGACCAATAAACTAAAACCGTCGAGCGGTTCTGGCGGGTCGGGTAAGGGAGACAGCGATATCCAGGCCGAGAAAGCAACGCCAACTGGAGCGCAAACCGCGGCCCTCGCTGGCGGCCAGACCGTCAAGTGGGACCGGCAGGGAATGTCATGGACAGTCCCGCCCAAATGGACTGAGACTGAGAACGAAGCGAAGATGCTAACGTGGCGTTCACCGGGTGGCTCGGAAGCGGCGAACTTGATCGTGAGCATCTCCCCGATGGATGAAAGCTTCCCCGCCGATATCAGCATCAAGGCTTACTACGATGGTGCGAAGACACGCGCAAAGAATGGCGAAGTCGATGAAGTTAAGTGGCTCGAGATTGACGGACTCAAGGGCGTCGAGTTTCGCGAGATAGATCCTGAGAAGGCAGACGACTTCAGGCGACTGCAATGGCTGGCCTACCGGAAATACAACGGACAACTACAATTTGTGAACGTCATGGTGTCGAGCAACGGCACAGGCTTCAAGCAGCACCAGGATGAGATGTATGGGGTTTTGTTTTCGACCAAGCTCGTCCACTAAAACACTTGGGGGAAAGGGTCAAGGGGAAAGGGGAAGGGTTCCCATTGCGGCTTTCGTTTACCCCTTCCCCTTTACCCTTTACCCTTTACCCTTTACCCCTATTCCCCTTATTCCCCTAGTTCTTCTTGATATAGTTTCGGTGAACCCACGCGCCGCCTTCCTTTTTGTCGCGAGTCTCAAAGAAAATGTTCTCACTATCTTCGCGAGTCATCAGGTTCACGCGCGCATTAACATCCTTATCTGAGCCTTTCGCTTTTTCCGAGTCAACAAGAAATCCCTGCACACTGTCGGCCGAGGCCGGTTTGAATTTGCCCGGTTGCAATTCAGCAATGGCTTCGATCGCATTTGCCTTGAGCAGTTTGGGCCAGAGCTTTTTGAAGAGCACGTTTGACCCATAGATGTCCGCACTATTTACCTGACCATTGATCGCGAATACATAACCGATTACGTCGTCGCTGCGGTTGGCAATGCTGGAAAGGGCTTTGACGTAACTGTCGGCGGTTTCCTGAACTTTGTTGTTTTCGACCGCAAGCTGCAAGCTCGATTCTGACACCGTGGAGTTAACGCGGGCACCAACGTTGCGACTCAGTTTATCCTGGGCCACCGTTACGCTTTTCCACACTTCGCCTTGCGAAGTCGATCGCTTTGCTGCCAGCTTAATTTCTCTCGTGGATGCGGCGTCAGCTGAACTGCCAAAGACCGTGACGCGTTCGTTCCCGCGTCCGCTCCATCTGCCGTGCTCGACACAAAACGCTGAAATCGGCAACTTGCCTGAACGCGGCGGGACAATCAGGTCAACTCCAATCATACGATCTTGTTGTCCGCCTTTGACGATGTCACCGGACTGTACGAAAACATCTTCGTCTGAAAAGTTCTCTATCGAAAGCTCGTTAACGCTGCGTGTCTCGTAAACCACCACTTTCTTCTGCACCAGCGCTTCCTGCAAGGTTAGAAACGACTTTCCTTTAATCACACTTTTTCCGTGGACTAAGAAGATTGAGAGGTTCTTGTGAGTGTAGGGCCCGGAGAGCTTATAGTCGCCGGCATCACTTCCCTGTCCAGTTCCACCGCCGGCGGCAGACGTATGCCATTGAGCCCTGGCAGTGATAAGCACTCCCAGCGACACCATGACTGCAACCATTACTACCCCGAGTGTTAGAACAAACGCTTGTTTCTTCATTGTCTTGTCTCCTAGGCCAAAGCTTTTGGCGGCTGAACTGGGGCGGCTCCATTGGACTTAAGCCTAACCGAGTAGCAACAGCCAAAGCTGATTGAAAATCACTGACGGGGAGCACTACTCGGGGAGACCACCGTCAAAGTCCTTGCCGACCCCTTGTTCACAGACCGATTGCGTGTAAAAGAGCCTCCGCCTTTTATGCCCGGGAGACGCTGGAACTAGCACCTGACTGGTTGGTAGAACGAGGGAGGAGGGACTTCTTGCGCGGGCTTCGACTATTCGAATTTAAATCCAATTTCCAAGGTCGGCCCGCGCATTCATGCATAGGGGCCCTAATGTGTTCATCATCCACGCCGCGGCTTGGCCTGAAACGTTTTGCGCAGAGGGGTCATTACCATTGAACAGTGGCTCTGACGAAAGTCTCCCAGGATTTTGGAGCTAACTCACACCCAGCTATGGGCTGCAATTGATATCTCACCCCAGCGCCTTGGCGGCACGCAGCGAGAAGCGGTGAGGCGACTAACTCTCAGGTCACCGCACCGCTTCTTCCCTCGTCTATTGCTTAACTATCCACATCGCTAACTGTGGCCTTCCGGAGCCTTCAGACAGAGCGCCTATTAGACGCTCTTTGTCTCGAGAGGCCGCAAGTCGTCCCCTGCTTTTTATGAAATGTTTCGCCGATTTCTCTCATAACACATTGAAAGCAATGGATTGCCGGGGATCTTTTTTAGTTGACAGTGAACCAGCTACGGAACTAGCCTGTCGCAGCCTTTGACTCCCAGCTGTTGCCCGGACGCCTCCCGTCCCTCCGCCAGGTCAAGTAAACCTGCAATGCCATGAGGATGGACGAATGACGGCCAACGCTGGCTGCCTTTCCAATAAACCCCTAGCAAAGGAGCCCCCATCATGCCGGACAAGAATGGAACCAAAACCGAAGCCGAAACGAAACAATGGACGTTGATGTTTTATTTTGCGAGCGACAATCCGCTCGGACCAACAATTGTTTCCCAGCTAAAGAACCTCAAGAACGCTGGCTTTGACCCGGAAGCCAACGTCGTTGCTTATTACGATCCACCGATCCCCGGAACACCGACCCACGTCTTCGATGTAAACATCGTCGAGAAGATCAAGGCCGAGGGCAATGCCAATATTGGGTTTGCGGACAATCAATCGTTTGTCCGCAATATGGTTGAAGACAGACTGTGGGGGAAACATAAGTCTATCGATGGCAAACGGATTAAGGACCTCATCAAGACATGCCTCAAAATTGAGGAGGATGAGAAAGAGCTGAAAACGGGAACGCTTCAGAGACAATATCAGCCGCCCGACCCCTCCAATTTTTTGCCAAAAGAGGAAATCGAAAAGAACGCCAAGCGCAATGGCAATGCAAAGCACCACGTTAACGGAAACCTAAATGGTGATGCGCAAAGTCCCGAAACTTCGTTGGAGACTTTTCTGAAGTTTTGCAGTCTGAAATACCCTGCCCGGAATTATGCACTATTCATCCTGGGCCACGGGTTAATCGTGGGCAACGATGTGTTTTTGTTCGATGAGAGCGCAGCTACACATTCATTGGGGTTAACGAAACTTGGAGAGTTGCTGAAGGCTTTCAACGAAGACATCAAGAAAGACGTGTGCAAGGAGGCTCAGTTCCAGTTGGTCAGCTTTCATAGCTGTTCCATGAGTTCATTGGAAGTGGCCTATGAGTTGAAAGACACCGCAAACTATATGCTGGCATCGCAGTGTCCGACTTCGGTAGGCGCCTGGCCCTATAGGCAGATTATTATTCGAGTGCTGAAACTGCTCGAGGAAATGAAGAAGTCCGAGCAGGAGAGACTCAACCAGGAGGACATAGAAGAAGCTATTAAAGATATCTTCGACTACTGTGCTTACAACAGCTTTGACTTTCAATTGGCCGGCTATTCATTCGATGTGTGCCTGTGCGACCTGAGAAATACCGCCGGGGTCAAGGAGCAGCTCAGCAATCTGTCGAGCAAACTCATTGCCGGTCTGGAAGACCCTGATCCCAGAGCCAAGGATCTGATCCTATTAGCGCATTGGGACGCACAGAGTTACTGGAGCGAAATGTATACCGACCTGTTCGACTTCTGCCTTTGCCTTCAGCGCCGTTGCGCAAAGGCGCTTCCCCCAAAGAAGAAACCGGAAGGTGCGGAGTCGGAGATGAACGCGCTGCCAGAGAATAAAGCGCTGGCGGAGTTGGAAGCAGCATGTGGAGAAATGATTAAAGTATTAACGCCGAAAACGAACGGCATGCAAAAACAACTGATTGCGCGTACGAGTTTTGTCGGAGCCGCATATCAATACGCGCACGGACTGTCAGTCTATTTCCCGTGGTCTCAACCTTCGAAGAGTACTTTTTGGCCGAGACAATACGGCAAGTATGAGTTGATAGCTGACCGCAAACGCAAAGGTGAAACAAAAGAAGAAGCGGAGAAGCGGCGAAAAGAAAATCCTTCCTGGAGAGATTTTTTGGCAGCATACTTCGACAAAACGATGCGCAGCACGCGGTTTATGGAAGACGGCGTTACTTTGCGCCTGAGTCACTCCAGAACGGCTTCGCAGTTTCGCGCAGCACCAATGCGAAGGCAATTACAAAAGGACACTCTGGATGCGTTGAGCTTCTTTGCCAGCGACGGCTCCGCCGTTCGCGCCATCGGAGATTTCCTGGGACCAGGCGAAAAAGTGGGCGGCGGCGACGCTATGGGAGATCCGGGTAAAGTAGGTGGCGCTGACGGCACCGGAGATCCGGGCAAAGTCGGTGGCGGCGACGGTACCGGCGGAGATTACTATTATTCGACGGTTAAGAACTATCCTCCTTTCACGCGCGCGCCTGAAGAACCAAAGTCTGATGCGGCAAAGGGCGTTAAGAGAAGAGCAGCAGGTCAAGCGCAGCAATGAAGCGCCTGAAAGCAACAATTAACCTCTGCCTTTTATTGGGGCTGGTTTTTTGTTTGGAAACAGGCGGACACGCCATTGAGAAGCCGGCCGCGCTCGACGCTGCGCGACTGGCTGCGAACACGGCGGACGACAACGCGTCTACTCTGGAAGGCCGGCAGGCGGCGTCAAAAAAACTGGAAGAAGCTGCCGGCCTCTTTCTTGAAGCTGGAGAATCACTGGAGGCGGCCCGCGTCCTAAACCGACTGGGCCGCCTTCAGTTAATCCTGAATGCGCCGCAGGCCGCTCTCGACTCTCATCAAAAAGCCCTCGAATTACTGAAGCAGTGGCCCGACCCTCAAGTTGAAGTAGATAACCTAAACTCTCAAGCTGAAGTCTATTTACGCTTGCAGAAGCGCGATCAGGTTGCCGCTGTTCTTCAGAAGTCCCTCGCCTTAAGTGAACATTCCGGCTACACACGCGGGCAGGCACAAGCTCTGCTCGCGCTCAGCGACAGTCAAAACTACGACAATCATTTAATCGCGTTAGGGACTGCGCAAAAAGCTTTATCGCTATGGCAAATAGTTGGCGACAAAGCCTGGCTGGCCCGAAGCTACGCGCAAATCGGCCGGATCTATCAAGCACAAAATAATCTTCCCGAGGCCACCCAAAATTACGAAGAAGTACGAAAGCTCTGGCGCGAACTAAATAACCCCACTGAAGAGGCGCGCGTCCTTATCAATATGGGTTACATCGAATATCGCAAAGGAGACTGGCAACGCGAAATCTCCTACCAGACGCAGGCGCAGGCCCTCATCGATGAAAAAGCAGAACCCGCAATGATGGGTCAAATCGCGTCTGGCCTGGCGGAGGCCTTCAACGAAAGCGGCCTGCCCGAAGTTGGCCTCGAACATTACCAACGGGCCTTGCAGTATTTTCTGCCAACGCAGAACTCGCATGCGATCGCTTACCTGACATACTCGATCGGCCGCACTTATTACCTCCTCGGGAAATATCCGGAGGCGATAGCACAGTTTCAGCAAGTGCTCGCCGACCAGACTACGGATAGTTTCAACGTCGCAGCCAGCTATCAGTATCTCGGTCGCGTCCACATCGCGACTGAGCAATATGAGCTGGCGCGACAGAATCTCGATCGGGCACTCGTCATCTATCAACGCACGGGAAACCCCAGGGAAGCAGCATTCGTGCAGGGCTTGCTGGGCCAACTATACGATGAACAGGGACAGGTCGAGCGAGCGCGTCCGTATTACCAAGAGGCCCTGACGGCCTTCAACAGTTTGTCTGACCGGCTAAATCAAGCCGCAATTCACTACGCGCTGGGGCGTCTCGAAATGAAGCGACAGGATTATGTCGCAGCCGAAGAACATCTGCAGCAATCGATCAAACTCACCGAAGACATACGTCGCGTTTCCACAAGCGGCGACCTGGCGGCGGCTTTCTCAGCTACCGTGCACGATCGTTATGAAACTTACATCGAGTGTTTCATGCGCCAGCATCAGACGAATCCAGCCGGGCGCCTTGACGTCCGTGCTTTTGAGACGAGTGAGCTGGCTCGAGGGCGTTCGCTTGCTGAGTTGTTGCGAAACACACAAACAAACCTTGCGCCGGGACTTGATCCTGAGCTGGCACAGCGCGAAAAGTCCCTTCGTCAGTCACTGCGAGTCAAGGAGAACTCCAAAATAAATTTGTTGGCAAAGCAATACACGCTGGAAGAATTAAACGCATTGGAAGAGGAACTGGCGCGGCTCGAGGCAGAGTACAGGCGAGTCAATGACACCATCACCGCGCGACATCCATCATACGCACAGATAAACCAGCCAACCGGATGGGATTTGCGACAAATCCAGGAGCAAGTTGTAGCGGACGATCAGAGTGTGCTGCTCGAATACAGCCTCGGAAGTGCGAAGAGCTACGTTTGGGCGGTAACTCGAGACGATATTCATAGCTACGAGCTGCCCGCGCAAGCCTCAATCAACGAGGCTGCACAAGAACTTTACCAGTTACTAAAGACTGCCGGAGATGGCAAGCATGATAACGAATTGAAACTCGCGACTCAGGAATTGAGCCGGTTGATTCTGTCGCCGGTCGCCTCCGAACTAAATAAGCAACGAGTGATCGTGGTCCCCGATGGCGCACTTAGTTACATTCCATTCCAGATTCTGCCGGCCTCTTCCGCCAGCGATGAGCCGCTGGTAGCCACCAGCGAAATCATCAATGCCCCTTCCGCCTCGATCCTCGGACAGTTAAGAGAAGAGACCGAACGACGTCAAGCTCCAACGAAGATATTAGCGGCTTTCGGCGATCCTGTGTTCGCGTCGAATTATGCGCAATACAAAGATACGAGTACCAGCCAATATATTGCGTCCGCTCAACCGCTTGTAGTCGAACAATGGCAACACGCTCTGCGCGATATCGAACCTGAGGGGGATAGCTTCAACCCTGCGACTATTCACCCACTCTTTTATTCCAAGCTCGAGTTAGCCAAACTGCGTGATGTAGCCGGGCCAGACAGTTTCGTGTCTACAGGCTTTGATGCGACGCGCGAAAAACTAGCTGAAGCAGATTTGACTAAGTATGCGATTTTACACTTCGCTACACACGGAATCCTGGATCCAAAACGACCGGAGAAGTCCGGCCTGTTTCTTTCTATGGTTAACCGTGACGGACGACCCGAGAATGGATTTGTTGGACTCCAGGATATCTACAATCTGCACACTCCGGTTGACCTGGTTGTCCTGAGCGCATGTCGCACCGGTCTGGGCAAAGACGTCCGCGGCGAGGGACTGATCGGTCTGACGCGCGGATTTATGTACGCCGGCGCGTCCAGCGTCGTGGCTAGTCTATGGAAAGTGGATGATGAGGCGACGGCGGAGTTGATGAAGCGGTTCTACGTCAACATGCTGCAACGCGAGATGCCGCCGGCTGCCGCGTTGCGTGCCGCTCAAAACAGCATTCGTCAGCAACCACAATGGCGAGCGCCTTACTTTTGGGCCGCGTTTACTTTGCAAGGCGAGTATCGTCACTCGATAAAACACCAACCCGCCAGCTCGTTTGCCAGACCAGCTAAGGTCGCAATCGGATTGGCCGTTCTATTGTTGTTGATTTCTGGAGCCTGGTGGTATCGACATGCGGCAAGACTAAGAGCTGTAAAACCAACGCGTCTTACTTAACGCTGAGAAAGTAACTACCATTGATGCGCTCTTCGGTGCCATCCGGTTTCACAACATACAGCTTGAGGGCGTATTGACCGCGCGAAAGTTGGGCGGCCGGAAGCTCGATGACGGCGGCGTGCTCAATCAGCGCAACTCTCTCGATATTAAGCGTCTCGCCACTTTCCTTTAATAACTCAACGCGAAAACGGGCTGTCTGATCCAACGCTTCGGGTAACTTCAAATGAAGCCTGACGGCGTCAGCGGCGAGCGGGAGCTTAATCTCCGTCACTGCCCCGCCATCGGCGCGGTTATTGCTGCTAATGTTGACGGTAAATGCGGCGTAAATCGTTGGAGGATGACGGTCGTGTTGAATGAACCAGATGACTCCGCCAATAACGACGACAAAGGCAACAATCGCCACCATACGAAACAGTTGCTTTTGAACGATCCCTTCTAATGGCGTTCGCTCCAGCCACGGGCCTTGGGTTACCTTGAGAGATCGCGGAATCGGGTTCTCAGGCACGGTTTTTTTTGCGACATACTGGTGTAGCCCCCCGGCAAACTCTAATTCACGCCGCCGCTCCGGAGCTGAGAGAAAGTACTGCTCAAACTGCTTCCGGTCTACAGGCGTCAACTCATCAGCGACGTATTCATCGAAGAGCTCGTCTTCCGTAACTTCCAACTCTTCAAACAAAGCGTCTTCCCTAAGCAGGCGATGCTCGATTGCCTGCTGCTCTTCTTCTGCCAGCTGGCCAAGCAAATATTGCCTGATCAGGATCAGATCATTGCGATTTAGCGACATTAACCTTAAGCCCCCCGCGACTCTCTAAACAGAATGCATTTGAACTGAAATCGTTTCAGTGTGCTGGGGCTTCCTCAAGACACTTGAGGACACACTTCTTAAGCTCCAGGCGGATGCGATGAGCGCGAATTCTCAGGGCGTCGAGGGTGATTTCCAATTCCGCGGCCATTTTCTTGCGATTGTAAATCTTTGCCTGCTTTTCGCCTTCGTAGTATCTGATAGCCAGACTGGCGTTGTCCTCAGGCAGGTGTTCCATACATGCGTCCAGACAGTCCAATAGCTGCTCGCGCTCTTCGGAATTCATCGGATCCATCTCTGTTGGCGGTGGATCTGAACGGAAGGTCTTTCTCAAATGCTCCTTGTGGACCCTTTGGGCAACGCCGTAGAAGTAAAGCGTGGGATCGCCGACATAGTTCAGGATAAGCCAGTCTGTTTTCGCCGCTACGCGGTCGATAGTTTCATCCACGCAAGTTTCTGCTTCGCAACAACCCCGAGAGACGAGAACTTTTGTGATCCGCAATCGAATCCTCTCATACTTCAAGGCGGCAGCATCCCGATCGGCATCAAGCCAGCCGAGCAACTGGTCAAAGCGCTCTTTAGTTAAATCTCCCATTTCAATTGGCCCAACAATTCAATTGTAAGTTTACGTGTCCGGAGCGGTGGATCGCCCCCGAAACGCTGGTGCTGGTTTCAACTCGAAGACGGCACTCTGAACTTACAAGTTGTCCTGGAAGGAATTATCGCGAGCGTTTAGCTGGGATCGTCGACGCCAAAAGGCGAGCGGTCCTGCCACGGAAAAAGCGCTGTGAAAACAAGCCGAGATTAGATTGATGAATCGGAGATGTCAAACCCACTCTCTTGTTCAGAGTTGTTCGTTAGAGCATCATCCCTCGTGCACCGTGGGCGAGTCGGCGTGCGGCACGAAACATTGGCGACAGCGAGCTTCGTACATGCCGGTGGCGCCGACTGCGACACGCTCTTCTGATTCAAAAGTGCGTTGCGAATAGTTTGCCGGCTGGCCACACTTCATGCAGATGGCATGCGTCTTCGTGATGTATTCGGCAATGGCGAGCAGTTGTGGCATCGGCTCCCATGGTTTGCCGGTGTAGTCCTGATCGAGGCCGGCGATGATCACGCGCACTCCCCGACCAGCCAACTTCGTAGCAACGTCTACCAGGTCGTTGTCAAAAAACTGGCCCTCATCAATTCCAACCACTTCAGTGTCGGCTTCAACTCTTGCCAGCACTTCAACGGCGCTACGGATATTGGCAGACTCATGTCTCATCTCGGAATGCGAAACGATGTGGTCTTGCGAAAAGCGGGAGTCTATCTCCGGCTTAAAGACCTGCACCTTCTGACGCGCAATCTTCGCTCGCCGGAGCCGTCGGATTAACTCTTCGGACTTCCCCGAAAACATCGAGCCGGCAATTACCTCGATCCAGCCGACGTTTGGACGCGAATGGTGCGTCGGATCTCCTTCATTAACCTGTGCAATAAGTTCTTCCATGTAAAGTTATTCAGCGATCAACCTTGGCTGCCCTTGTCAGGGAAACAACTAAGAGTAGAACTCTAAAGATCAGTGTACATCGCCTTGTTGTAAAAAGGCGCAAAGGCGGCAATCAGGGCAACTTCAAAACTCATTGCACGTGTAACCAGATCACGCGACAGAATGCCCCAGGCCCCCTGGCGGCTGCGCACGTCTTTTATTCCGGCGACCTCATCAATCACCAAGCCTAACTCGCGCCGCCCCTCAATTACCTTCTTCGCCAGATTGGCGGGAACACTAATCGACGGCGCAGCGCCAAAGGTTCCATTCTTGCCATCAGTTGCATATGCCCAGCCGCGCAGGAACGTGTGCCATTCGCCCTCGATCGAGATTGAATGAAACCCGCCTTCGAGCCCCACATAAATGTCAGCCTCGCGTCGCTGCGCGCGAAGTTGATCGCGCACCGCTAGAGCCCTTTCCCGTGCCCCTTGCATCAACTCCCAATCATTCAGAGGCATTGCCGGCGCGTTCGTTTCGACAGGCCGGGCGAGAACGGTTGCTTCGGCCCAGGACGAATCGATCGTCGCAACGCGCGCAATGCTGGCGCGGACTGCCAAAATCTTCGCCGCGCGATCCGAGCCCAGCGCGATGGTCTTGACTTGAGCCTGAGCTTTAGGAATCAAAGTTATCAGAGTGGAACGCAATTACCTGCCGATGAAACGCGTGAGAGGCTATAACAGAGCGACGCTTCGCGTCAAAAGGCAAACCTCAAATGTCTGGCTTGACATTAACAATGACGGGTTGTTGTAATCAAATTCTTCCCAGTTCGGAACATAAGCGTAGGTTAAGCAGTCTGGACAACAACAAACTAAAGTTTAGACTCCAGACTATTGAGTCTCCACAAAACGGTTTCCGGAGGTTTCTCGAGTGTCCCTTGCTGAATTAGTCTACGACTGGAACACCATCGATCCGGAATTGACTCCGCCGAATCGTCACATAGGTTTTGACGACGAAACGCTTCGTGACGGTCTGCAGTCGCCCTCTGTAAGCGAACCACCTGTCGAACAAAAAATCGAACTGCTTCATCTCATGGACGCGCTGGGCATCGACACAGCTGATATCGGTTTGCCCGGTGCAGGCGGCACTCACGCAGCCGGCGTGGAGTTAATGGCTCGCGAGATTGCCGAGAAGAAATTGAAGATCCGGCCGAATTGTGCTGCCCGTACTCATAGAAACGATATTGTGCCAATCGTCGAAATCTCTCAGCGGGTTGGTATTCCCATTGAAGCCTGCACTTTCATTGGCTCCTCCGCCATACGTTTTTTTGCAGAGGATTGGACTCTCGACAAACTGCTGAAATTGACCGAAGACGCGGTGTCGTTTGCCGTGAGTGAAGGCGTGCCGGTTATGTACGTCACTGAAGATACTACACGCGCCCATCCGGAAACGATTCGCGCACTGTACACGACGGCCATCCGTTGCGGAGCGAAGGCGGTGTGTGTCTGCGATACCGTGGGACATTCTACCCCGGACGGAGCACGTTCTGTTGTCCGCTTCGTTAAAGAGATCATCGAGGAACAGGGTGGAAGCATTCGCCTGGACTGGCACGGCCACCAGGATCGCGGCCTCGGTGTCATCAATTCGATCGCTGCCATTCAGGGTGGGGCCGATCAAGTCCATGGCTCCGCATTGGGCATCGGCGAGCGTGTGGGCAACACGCCAATGGATCAGTTGTTAGTGAACCTGAAACTCATGGGCTGGATTCAGAATGATCTGTCTCGACTAGGCGAGTATTGTGGCGCCGCGTCGCGGGCTTGCGGTTGGGACATCCCTTACAACTACCCGGTTTTCGGCCGCGACGCTTTTCGTACGGCAACTGGCGTTCACGCGGCTGCGGTGATTAAGAGTTACCGGAAAGGTGATAGAGAACTTGCGGACCTGGTCTATTCGGGTGTGCCGGCGGGACAGTTTGGCCTGGAGCAGGTAGTGGAAATCGGGCCAATGAGCGGCAAGTCAAACGTGATCTACTGGCTCGAGAAGCGAGGCATCGAAGCGAACGATGATCGCGTCAGCCGAATTTACGATCGTGCAAAACAAGCATCGGCGGTCCTGGCAGACGAAGAAATAATGCGACTGGTTTGAGCCGCGATCAAAAAGTTAAAGGGGAAGAGTTAGAAGCACCGTGGCTTTAACCCTTCCCCTTTACCTCTAGCTCAACTTGTTTTCAGTTTATCGGGATGGTGATTGTAGCTGAACCGGCTTTTCCCGCCGGGAAGCGTTTTTGACGTGCTATTCTCACAGCACTCGCATCTCCGCCAGACGCCTGGGTAACTCGGCCTGACTCGTCGTAAGTAACGCTTACCGTAATCTTCTTTGCTCCAGATTTCGCGGTCTCGGACGCCGCACCGGTAGGGACCGATGAACTGGCGGCAGATGTCAGCGCGGCCGCCGCTCTCTCTTCACGTGCCTTCGCTCTATCTTTCTCCTTCTCGTGTTGTCGCCGAGCTGCAAGTGTGGCTTCTTCCGCACCATCGCTTGCCTTTGAGCTCTCAGTGGGCACGGCGAGTTCGGGAGTTGGCGCCTCCGTGACAGCCACGGTATTTGGCTGAATGACAACTGGCGACGCCTTAGCCGGACCGTACCAACCAGCCGGAATTCCGATAGCAGCCACGCTCGCAATTACGGCAAAGGCGACGGCGCCTGCGATGGCAAACTTCCGCTTACCCATTGATTCCGTGCTCATGAAAGAAAGGAACGAGGGAACGCGCAAACTTTCAAGCTCTGTCAATGGCCCCTCAGCCTGGTCCCCCTCCGCGGCCTCGCCCTCCTCGTGGTAGTCAGGCGGGTAAGCATTTGCGGGAATGATTCCTTCATCGAGACGTCGCAGACCTTCGAGGACGACCTGAGTCCAAGGTTGATTGATGGTACGTTCGGGCGGCTCCGACTCGCCGCCAAACTCAAACTTCGCGTTAGGAAGAGTCAAAGCGTAATAGACTGCATCGATTCCCCGCAACACGCCGATACGCGCGTCAATCACCGACCCGGTCTGCAGATAAAAATATCCAGGACCCTGGGGATAGAGGACCTTGAGCTGTCCGGTCTTGCGCTGGTTGCAGAAAAACTCAATTAATTCGGAAAGGGAAAGGTCACTCAGGTGTCCGGTTAATGCCATTGGAGTTAGCTCCTGTTTTATGAATAGATACTTCGCAAAGATTCTCAGGCGAAGACGCCAACCTGAAGGCTGGCGTCTTTGCAGTTGAGAATTAAAGGCTAAGGGCGAATTTGTAGTTGATCAATCCCGAAACTTTAACAGGCTGCCCTGAAAGCTTGGTCGGTGAGAAGCGTGCTCGTAAGGCAGCTTGCACGGCTACATCTCTCAAAAGTGAAGGTCCGGATGTGGCCACCGCGGAGATTACTTTTCCGGTTTCGTCAACTACTACCTCCACGCTAACTACGCCTGCCGTCCGTAAGCGTCGTGCAGTCTCTGGATAAGCCGGCGATGGCAAGCTGAGAGCAATGCCATTAAGGACTCCGCCCGAAACTGGTTTGAGTATCGGCCTCGGTGCAGGCGGCGGTGGTTCGGACTCGATGTTGACCGTCGCAGTCTCAACACTCGAGTCTGTTCTTCCACCAGTCAATTCCACCGATCCCACACCACTCAGTTTGTCTGCCGCATTGGGCATCGCGCCAGGCAGCGAGGGAGAAGTTTTCGGAGTTGAGTTTGAGTTGTTGCTATTGGCTGAAGACTTGGGCACAACCGCGGCTGTTTTGTTTTCCAAATTTGCGCTGGCTACATTACTGGCGGGGACCGAAGCCGACGCATTCGGCTGTCCAGCTGGCGATGTGGCTGGTTGTGAAGCCGGCTGAGCCATTTTCATCATATTCTCGTCCAGGTAATACATGATCGATCGATAGGTGACTTCAGTAGGCTCGAAAGACATCTTGCCACCTTCAATCACAGCCACCGAGGTGGTCATCTTGTTCCAATTGCCCGCAAAATCAAATTCGTATTTGTAGACTTCTTTGCTCAATAAGGATCCGTCAGTGTTTAGCAGAGTCATCTCGCTGATGTTGCCCTTATCGTCGTACTTGTAAACCTCTTTACCGGTCAGGCTCGCCCCGGCAATAGGAAAGTACTGATTCTCGACTTTGGTGCCCTTTAGGTCGTATGAGACAACTTCCAGAGTCGCGCGTTTACCTTCCGCAACCTTTCCCGTCTCACTGGAAAGTTTGACAACTTCAGTCCGAACTCGCCGCACGGGCCCGACCAGACCGTCCCTGTTGCGATCGGTTTCCGCGGCAGCCGTCGGAACCGGCTGAGGGGCAGCCGATTTCGCAGTAAGGTTAGACTGCGCCTGAGCATTAGCACTAAAGGCTGACAGCGCGAGTGCACTTAAAAGGAAACTTCCTATCCGTCTTACCATTTGATTTCACTCCTGACTTGAAGCGGTGGGTCGAACTAATTGGGAGGGGTTGACTGCGGGTAGATGGATCTACCGCAAAACCGACAGATGGGATAATAAACGGTTAAACGGAGTTTGTCTAGAGCCAACATTGGCTCGGCGGCTGGAAATTACTCCGATTTTTGACTTTTTTCGGCAGGAGGGTCTGGATAAGCCGCAATCAAGGTAACAATTTGGTCTATAAGGCGGATGCTGTTGGCCGCCCTGGTCTGGTCATTGCACATGATTGAGAAGGCGAAAGGTTGTCCCTTGGAAGTCATGACATATCCCGAAAGCGAGTTGTCGTAAGTGAGTGAACCGGTCTTGGCAGAGACCCTGTCGGTTACCGTTTTGAGCCGGCCGGAGAGGGTTCCGTCACTCCCTGCGATTGGCAACGACTCCCGGAAGGTCGGCCCTACATTTGTCTTTGAAAGATAAAGCAGAAACCGGGCGCTTGTCTCAGGTGTAACCAGGTCGAGCCTGGACAGGCCTGATCCGTCATGGAAAGCCAGGTGAGTAGTCGAGATTCCCGCGCGCTCCAGCCATAGCCGGATAACAGCAAGTCCGGATTCGTCATCTCCTCTCTCTCTTCCCATTCCCTTAGGCGATGGGGACATCTCGCCACGCTCTCTTCCGAGAGTGCGGAGAATCAACTCCGCAAAAAGATTATTGCTCTCCTTGTTGGTCTTCTTTGCTATCTCACCCATCGGTTCGCTTTGCACGAACGCAAGCTCAACGGAGAGGGACGGGTCGAAGCGCTGACTTTGCGGCACGAGAGAATCACGCGAGAGCGTCTGACCATCGACTTGTATGCCACGCGTCTTAAGGGCCCGTCCAAATAACTTGGCTGCCCAGAGCGCCGGTTTATGAACTGAAAGTCGCGCACCGAACCCTTTTGAACCCGGTGTAAACTCTCCCCATACTTCAATGTTGTTATCGGAAAGTCCTCGATGCACACCGATGGTTGGTTGGACGCTACTGTCTGCGGTTACCGACATGCGATTTTGGACCGTCACATAGCCCTCGGTATCGCTGGTCCTCACAGTTGATTCGCCGGCCCTGCCGGCAGGAACGAAGTTCATGTCGACCTCGTTCCCATTGATCGAAAGTGCACTTGCTTCCGCGCCGAAATACCACTGAAGATCTGTCCACTGCCAACCGTCGCCCAAAGCGTTGCCACGGAAATAGCTTTCGTCGCCGATAACATTCCCACTTATCCTTCTTACACCTCGCGCATAAAGATCGTCCGCAAGTTTTGCCAGCGAGCCACGGTTCTCGTCTTTGCTACTCGACACGAGATCCGGTGCCCCTCGTCCATAGAGTATGAGATCGCCGTTAATACGCCCGCTCGCGTCGGGCTGTGAATTCGCGTACACAGAGGTTCGCCAGCGGTAATCAACTCCAAGCAGATCCAAGGCAATGCCCGTCGTAAAAATTTTCATGTTGGAGGCCGGAGTGAAAAGCTTGTCACCGTCTCGTTCGTAAACGTTCGACCCATCAGCCATCGAGATGACGGAAATTCCCCAACGCGCCACGCCGTCGCTTTCCTCAATTGCCTTGTCTATGCGACTGGCAAGATCGGTAGAGTCTGCGGAGATCGACTTCTTAGAAGCGTCTGCCTGCTTTGGCTGTTCTTTGTCTTTCCCTTTAGTTGCAATCAGAGGTCGCAGCAGCAACAGACACGCAATCGAAAGAACAAGGACTAAGCTGACCTTGAGACTAAAACTGCCGGTTCCAGTGAAGTTGCTTTTCATCGACTATAGCGCTTGGAGACAGAAGACGTGGGAACTGCCCGATGCCAGAATTAACCTATTACGCCTTAACTTGCGAACAGCGTCGCTGTCCTGCCTGACGCCAGAATAGCTCTGGTCGCTTCATAAACTTCATCAACCGTGATGTCCTCAATAACACTGTTATAGATCACGCGGTGCCGGTCGCCTTGTGGCAAATAACTTTCGGGGGCGCGCTTATCAAGCAGGAGCACTACCGGCGTACCAACCGCTGATGCAATGTGCATTGGGCCAGTGTCATTTGAAACGAACGCTGCTAACCGGGATTGCGCCGCAGCCAGCTGCGGAATAGTGAGTTGATCCAGAATGACGACGGAAGGTGGAAACTGCCGGCGAATCTCCCTGATGAAATCACGCTCCTCAGGTCCGAGAAAAACCAACACTCGGACCTGATCGTTTCTAATCAGAAAATCTGCGAGGCTGGCAAACTGTTCCAGCGGCCACCGACGACTGGGATGGCCGGCACCGGGGAAAAGTCCCACCAGCGGCGCCCCGGAGTCAGCCCTGGCCTTAACTAAAATGCGCTCGAGTGTCGCGTGGTCAACCGGCCGAGTCCTTAGTGTTGGCAAACGTTCGGCGTTCTCGATATCGAGCGGGCGCAGAACATCCAGATAGCGATCGATCAGATGTCGTTGGCGATGGTCGGTTTCGACTGGTGGGCGCGGCTTAAAGTTAGACAGGTAATCCAGCGAGCGTCCCGGCCGCCGTGAATAGAGACGCTTTGGAGCTCCCGACAAAAACCCGAGCAGATTTGTTTCCGAGAGACTGTGCAGATCAATGACGAAATCAAACCTCTTCGCCCTGACTTCTTTGACGAGTTTGAAAACCCGAAAAACGGAAAGAGGCTTGAAGTCGTCGCGCAAGGCGACCCGATCAACTACCAACGTATCGTCTGCAAAACCGGACAGAGCGATCACATCCGCGCCCGGCTTCCCTACCGCAACCGTGATCCGCGCCTGCGGAAATCTCTTTCGAATGGCACCGAGCGCGGGCAAACTAAGCACTACATCGCCGAGTTGACCAAAATCAATTACCAGGATGTTGCGAGGATCAAACACGTCTAAATCTTTCAAAATGGACAGGCACTCATATCTGTCCTGCCGCTGCTTCAATCGAGATAGCGTAGATCTCGGCCAGTCATCTCTTCCGGCTTTTCATTACCAAGCAAACCGAGCATCGTAGGAGCAACGTCTTCCAGCGCACCACCCTCACGCAACTTTAATCCCAGAGACGCTTCATCAATCAAGTGAAATGGAACTGGATTGAGGGTGTGCGCGGTGTGTGGTCCGCCTGACTCAGGATCGATCATCTGTTCTGCGTTCCCGTGATCCGCGGTAATCAGTGTCACACCCCGCGCTTGTCGAATACTTTTCGTGATCGACCCCAAACAAGTATCGACATACTGGCAAGCCTCAATCGTCTTATCCAGCTTGCCAGTGTGGCCGACCATATCCGGATTGGCAAAGTTAATAATGAAAACGTCAGTTTCCTGTTCGTCTATCCCGCGCAAGACATTGTTAGTAACCTCAAATGCTGACATTTCAGGCTGCAAGTCGTATGTAGCTATCCGCGGCGAAGGAACTAGTAGACGGCGCTCACAGGCATACTCTTTCTCCACACCACCGTTAAAAAAGTACGTGACATGCGCATACTTCTCTGTCTCTGCCAACCGATAATTGCGCACACTGATCTTTGCCCATACTTCCGCGAGCACGTTTTTGTGATCGTGCGGAGGAAAGGCAACTGGTAGCGGAAACGAACGGTCATAGACAGTGAAGCACGCAAAATGAACCTGGGGCCGGCCAGATACGTCAAACTCTGCAAAGCCGGAAATCGCCAGAGCTCTCGTAAGTTGACGCGCGCGGTCCGGCCGGAAGTTGAAAAAGATAACGGCGTCGTCATTCCGGATTGTGGCCACCGCCTCGCCATTACCTCCAACGACGATCGTCGGCTCAATAAACTCGTCGGTAATTCCCCGGTCATAGAAGTGTCGAATAGCCGCTACCGAATCGGTAGCTCGTTCACCCTTACCCTTGACGAGCAAATCGCAGGCGCGCTCGGTTCTTTCCCAACGCTTGTCTCGATCCATTGAGTAATAGCGCCCAATGATTGAAGCGATCTGGCCGCAACCGATCTCCTGGATCTTCATTTGTAGCGCGGCAATGTAGTCAGCGGCAGACGACGGTGGTGTATCGCGGCCGTCAAGAAAGCAATGAATGAATGCGCGCTCGAGTCCGTGTTGTTTGGCCAGGCGCAGCAGTGCGTAGAGGTGTTCCTGAGACGAATGCACCTGACCATCAGAAACTAATCCCATTAGGTGGAGTGCTGTTCCTTGCGTCCTGGCGTGATTGATCGCCGCCAGCAAGACCGGATTACGGAAAAAGTCTCCGGTCTCGATGTCGTGATCTACTCGCGAAACGTCCATGCGGATGACGCGTCCAGCTCCAATATTCAAGTGCCCAACCTCGGAATTGCCCATCACGCCGCCGGGTAAACCCACACGAGTGCCCGAAGCCTCCAACAAGGTTTGGGGATAGCGTTCCCAAAGTTCGTCGTAACAAGGCGTCGCAGCCAGGGCAATCGCATTGCCCTCGCTGCGCGCTGAATAACCCCAACCGTCAATAATGATCAATGCCAGCGGTCCGCGTTTTTGGTTCAATTAATGGCCTCTGAAGTTTTCTTAGTTCGGTAGATCATTTTTCCAGTAATCGGGGCTCTCCTGCATACTCGGATCCGGCCGTTCCATCCAGCGTTCGGGACGATGCAGCGGGATGAAGCCAAAACGTTCATACAACGAGTGCGCGTCTTTGGTTGCCAAAACCCAGCGGCGGAATCCCTGCAATTGCGAGTGCGACAGCATCACCTCCATCAGCCACTTGGAGAGGCCCTGGGCGCGGTGTTCCGGCACCACGAAAACGTCGGCAATCCAGGCGAAAGTCGCATAATCTGTCACGACGCGCGCAAAGCCAACCTGCTCGTTTGCCTTGTAAACCCCGAAAGAGAGTGAATTATCTATCGAGCGTTGTACAACATCGCGCGCGCGACCCGTCGCCCAGTAGGATGTCTTGGAGAGAAAGCCGTGGATTAAGTCGATGTTAAGACGCGAGCGATCGGTACTGATCACATAACCGTCACGCTCCCATGATTCAGCCATAGTCGAAATTGAACTAACTAACTAGGCAGGTATTTCGCGCCGCAAATAAAACAGCAAATCGGTAGACGGCGGCGCAATGCCTAGCTGTCGAATCATACCCACTACTTGTCCGCGGTGCAGTGTCGCATGATTGACGACGTGTTGCATTTGATCTACCAGCCGCAGCGAACTCGCATCGCCGCTGAGAAGCTTGAACGGCAGTTCAGCTGCCAAACCAGGCTCCTCAAGTTGGGAAATCAACTGCGCGCGTCGCTCAATGACCTCACGCCAACGTTGACTCAGAACCTTAAGATCAGGGCACGAGTCAGCTGTCCAGATCGACCACGCCTCTTTGCCCGCGGGGGACCGGCCCTGCCAGCGCTCCAGCCAAATCCATTCAGCGCCGGCCATGTGCAGCAGCGTCGCGAAGATCGAGGAGTGACTAATCTTAAAATCGCGTCGAAGATCTTCGTCTGAGAGTTCGGCCGCCGCGGTTAGCGTGAGTTCGTTGGCCCACTCGGTATAATCAAACAGATGCCTGATGTCTGACCGATTCATGTTTCACCTTAAAAGCAGCACGGCCTGGATAACGCGCCGCGCCACGCAAGTCTGCTTCAATCCGCAGAAGTTGGTTGTACTTGGCAATCCGATCAGTTCGAGAAAGCGAGCCGGTCTTGATTTGGCCCGCGTTTGTGGCGACTGCCAGATCAGCGATAAAAGGATCTTCCGTCTCACCCGAACGATGGGAGATAACGGCGGTGCGCCCACTTGTCTTTGCAAGCTCAATGCAATCGAGAGTTTCGGTCAAAGTTCCAATTTGGTTTACTTTGATCAAAATTGAGTTTGCAACGCCAAGCTCGATTCCCTTGAGCAGGAATTCTGTATTAGTGACAAATAGATCATCGCCGACAAGTTGTACGCGCCGGCCGAGCTCGTCAGTCAACGTCTTCCAGCCGGTCCAGTCGTTTTCAGCCATGCCGTCTTCAATCGAAATTATTGGATAAGTGTCAGACCATGTTTTCCAAAACTGCACCATTTGATCGCTCGACAATTCCCGCTTATCGCTCTTCTTAAAGACGTAAGCTTTGCCGTCGTAAAATTCACTCGCCGCGGGATCAAGCGCCAGCAAACAATCTTTTCCGGCGGCGTAGCCGGCCTGGGCAATCGCCTCGAGGATGGTCTCGATCGCTTCTTCATTCGAGCGCAGGTTTGGGGCGAACCCGCCTTCGTCGCCCACACTTGTTGCATAGCCCTTTTTCTTTAGCACTGCTTTTAGAGTGTGGAAAATCTCCGCGCCGATTCGCAGGCCTTCACTAAAACTCTCAGCTCCAACGGGGACGATCATGAATTCCTGAAAGTCGACATTGTTATCAGCGTGCGCGCCTCCGTTAATAATGTTCATCATTGGCACCGGCAGCGTGCGCGCGTTAGGACCACCGAGATATTTATAAAGAGGAACTTCCAGGTATGCCGCAGCGGCACGTGCAGTCGCCATGGAGACGGCCAACAACGCATTGGCGCCAAGCTTCGCCTTCGTCGGCGTGCCATCAAGGGCTATCAAGGCGCTGTCAATCTCTGCTTGATCGAGCGCATCCATCCCATCCATTTCCGGCGCTATGATCTCATTCACATTGCGTACGGCCTTTAGTACGCCTTTCCCGCCATAACGCTTTTCGTCTCCATCGCGCAATTCCACGGCTTCATGTTCGCCGGTAGAAGCTCCTGACGGAACTGCTGCCCGGCCCACCTCGCCGCCAACTAAAGTCACTTCCGCTTCGATGGTGGGGTTACCACGTGAATCCAGAATCTCGCGCGCTACTACAGCTTCAATCCAGCTCATCTCATTTTCGCTCCAGGTAACAGAGAACTTTGAACTAAGCGTCGTTATCTTAACCAGGCCACGCCCTCGCTCCCGGCAAACATGATCTCACCCTGCGGCGCGGGCTTCACTCGCGGGCTCGGCAGTCGGGGTCTGCTGCTCCACAACGGACAATTCCAGGCGTACAGAAATAACGCGACGCCGCTCTACGCGATCAACCTCAAATAGAAGTCCGTTGTAGTTTATTTTGTCACCTGGCTTAAGCATGTGGCCCGCCTCGGTCATCAGGAAGCCGGCAATTGTCGTGTAATTCTCCGACTCCGGTAATGATAGCTTTAGCCGGCGGTTCAGATCTCGCACAGCCAATCCTCCCGCGAGGACGTAGTTATTTTTACCCGCGGGGATGATTTGTTCGTTCACCTCTTCATCATGTTCGTCGGAAATGTCGCCAACAATTTCCTCCAACAAATCCTCGAGCGTGATAATGCCTTCGAGTCCGCCATGTTCGTCTACCACAAATCCAAAATGCGACTTCGCCTTCTGCATTTGCCGTAAGACATCTTCCAGGCGTGCGGTATCAACTACGTAAAGCGGTGGCTGCAGCGCGTCCTTTAGCTTGAACTTCTCGGGGCCCAAAAGGAAAGGCATTACATCTTTGCTATGGAGGAAGCCCAGCACGTTATCAAGCGAGTCTTCATAAACTGCCAGACGGGAATAACCATATTGCTGAAAGGCCCGGCTAATCTGATCCAGCGAAGAATCGCTGGGAATTGCCGCCATCTCGGTTCGAGGAACCATCGCCTCTCGCACCAGAGTGTCAGAAAACTCAAACACACGATGAATCAGGCGTCTTTCCTCGGCGCGCAGGTAGCCACTATCACGAGCCACATCTATCAGCTGACGAAGCTCCGCTTCAGTGTAAACCGCCGCATGATCGAGAGTTGATTTGAGACCAATGAGACGGCCGAGAAAAGCGCCCACTGAGTTGAAAACCCAGAGCGGCGCGCCAAACACTTTTGCAAAAAGCTCCAGCGGCCGCGAACAGAAAAGCGCAATTCTTTCGGCGCGTTCAAGAGCGACCATCTTCGGCATTAGTTCACCGAAGACGATATGCATGAAGGTGATTGTCGAAAAAGCGATAATGATCGCCATCAAATGGGCTATGTATCCGGCGCGTCCTTCGGACGCAATAGCTGAAGCGATTGGCTCGAGGAATCGAGCCACGGTCGGCTCGCCTATCCATCCCAGGGCGAGTGAAGCGAGAGTGATGCCAAATTGCACTGCCGAAATAAAGATCGTCGGGTTATCGAGCAGTCGAAGCGCTGATTTGGCATTCTTGCTGCCGGCGGCTGCGCGCGCTTCCAACCGCGCGCGTCGAACAGATACCAGTGCGAATTCAGACGCGACGAAAAACCCGTTGGTGGCAACGAGAAACGCGATCGCAACTAGTTTTAGGAGTGCAATCATACTGGCAGCGCGGCTGATAAAGCCCTCTGCGGGAAACTTTGGGTGAGATTACTGCCGGATTCGTCCATTGTTATAAGGCGGAAATGATTCAGGTCGGGGATTATAGCACGCGAATCATGGCGCAAATAGCAAGGCCTGGGGGGCGTTTATTGCGCTTGAGGCGGCGCAAGCCCAACGGCCTGATTGAAGGCGGACGTACAAAGCCGACCACCGCAGGGTGACGGGGTTACCAGGATTTTGATTTTCGTAAGAGTAACTCGAACTAGCGCCCGGTGGCGGGGGAAACGTCCGCGACCCCTGTTAAGGTCAGTGGCCGACGGCAGCCCCGGCAGCACGTGCGCGCGCCGGCCGGCGATCATGCTTCATGCAGGCACGATTGAGTGCTTCTTCTACACGCGGCTCGATGTTGCATTCCGGCTGGCGACAGACGGCGGCCAATTCCGAAATGACCAGGTAGCGAGCCCGCTCGAGCATACGTTGTTCACGAAATGAGAGGGGTTTCAGGTTACCCAGATACGTCAGATGCTTAAGCACTTCAGCCGCCTCAAAAACGTCGCCGGTCCGCATCTTTTCGGAAAAGTCTTTGAAGCGATCCTTCCAGTCGTTAGCCGGGAAGGAGAAATCGTCAGCTAACACTTTGAAAAGCATATCGCATTCGCCGGAGGAGATTGGCGACCGCAAACCGACTTCCATGGCATTTGAGACGGGAACTAGTACGAGTGAGTTATTAGCAGCGAGCCGAAGCGTATAGAAAGGGAGCAAAGCAGCACCT
>Ga0070698_100001291_pt1 | contig 27926 bp, 29 predicted proteins | sample KBSK1502metaG_FD_65477 | JGI IMG/M metagenome (GOLD analysis project Ga0070698, IMG submission 65477) | Corn, switchgrass and miscanthus rhizosphere microbial communities from Kellogg Biological Station, Michigan, USA - KBS K1-50-2 metaG | ecosystem: Host-associated > Plants > Roots >...
TCGGGGGCTCCTTTCTTTTCCGGGGGGCTCCTCGACCGGGATGATGCCGCCGATCCCCGCCCATCGCCGGGCTGCGATCGAGACCGCGAACGGAAGGCCCAGCGCGAAGATCGCGACCACGACGGAGAGCGCGTCAGGCAGGCGCCTCGGGTCTCTCAGTCCGAGATACGTGAGGTAGCCGGCGCCGCCCGCGGTCACCAGCACGATGACCACCGCCGCGCCGATCAGCCAGTTCCGGTACTCCCGAAACAGGGGAGGGGCGTTGCGGCTGGCGAGGCGCAGCAGCCACCACGCGGTGAGGCCGTTGAGGACCAGGCCGCTGATCAGCGCGCACGCGGCGATGCCGATGCGGAACTCGGTGAGGTGGACCATGACGAACGCCGAGGCGTTGACGGCGAGAATGCCGACGGGCGTGATGACGCCCAGGCCGAGGAGAACTAGTTCTCTAAGCCGTCGACTAGTGGCCGCAGCCGCAAGCCTGCGCGGAGCCTGCGTCGTCACCGGTGTCGAAAGAGTGACCGCAGGAGCACGAGTGCACTGCGTTGGGGTTGTGCACCGTGAAGCCGGCGCCCATCAAGCTGTCGACGTAGTCGATCTCCGCGCCGCGGATGTAGTTGACGCTGAAGTCGTCGACCAGGATCTGGACGCCCTCGTTGTCGATCACGAAGTCGTCCTGGCGACGCTGGTCGTCGAAGGCCATGCCGTACTGCATCCCGGAGCAACCGCCTCCCGAAACGAAGATGCGAAGAGCCAGCCCGGGGTTGTCTTCCTTGGCGAGCAGGTCCTTGAGGCGCGACTGGGCTTCCGCGGTTAGTGAGACGACAGCTTGTTCGATCACGGCAAAGATGCTACCAGACCCCTAACGGCGGCCGAGCTTGAACCCCTTCTTTTCCTTCTGCTGGCCGGCGGTGGTGGAGCCGGCGATCATCTGGGCCAGCTGCTCCACGCCTCTCGAGATGGCGCTCTTGGGGTCGGTCAGGACCAGGATCTCGCCCTTGACGGCCGCCTCGTCCGGCTTGGTGCCGTCGAAGTCGATCTCCACCGCCAGCTCCTGCTTCAGCGTGCGCACCACGTCTTCCTTGCCGACGACGGACTTCGGCACCTTGTTGTTGAGGGCCAGGATGACGCGGCCGGGCACGATGTTGAGTACGTTGGTGAAGATGTTGAGCAGCTCGCCCACGTCCTTCAGGGAGGACAGCTCCGGGGTGACGATGACCAGCACGCGCTGCGAGTGGTCGAGGACGCTGATCACGATGTCGGTGAACGCGACGCCCAGGTCGAAGACGATGTACCGGAAGGCGTTGACCAGGATGCCCATCGCCCGGTTGACCAGGTCGACGGTGATCAGGTCGGCCTGCTCCGCTCGGAGCACGCCGGGCAGCAGCATCATGCCGGCGGGGTGGTGAAGGATGGCGCCCAGCACCGCCTCCTCGAAGTTCTGCGGCGGCACCTGGCTGGCGGCGGCCAGACAGCCGGTCGGCGTCAGATAGCTGATGAGCGCGGCGTGGTTGTAGGGCAGGGCCAGGTCGACGAGCAGGACCTCCCCGGGGAAGCGTTTGGCCAAGGATGCGGCCAGGTTGACCGCGATGGTGGTCCGGCCCGACCCGCCCTTGGGCGAGTAGATGGCCACCGTCGAGGCGGCTTGCTCGGGGGCCACCATCCTGGCGCGGGCGATCAGGTTCGGCAGCGTGTCCTTGCGCTGCTCGACGAGTTTGGTCAGCTCGATGAGGGCGTCGGAGTCGGCCGGGACCGTCTCATAGAGCGTCTTGCGGTCGAGGGTGAGCAGCCGGCAGTCTTCGAGGGCACGGACGCTGGCGGTGCGTGTTTCTTCAGAGATGAGGGCCATCTCGCCGAAGAAATCGTCGGGGCCCATCAGGGCGATCGTGATCGTGTGGCCGGGCGACTCTTCTACATAGACCTCGCACCGGCCGGACTCGACGATGAACATAGTGTCGCCCGGGTCGCCCTGGTGGACGATCACGGAGCCCCTGGCGGCCGACGCGGGGGCGAGCCGGCGGGCGAGGGCATGGAGGATGTTGTCCGGCAGCGTGAAGAAGATGGCGACCCGCTCGAGGATCTGGAAGCGCCTCCGAAGCTCGTCCGGAGAGCCGGCTGTCGGGTGTTCGTTGTCGGTCACGCCGAGGGAATTATAGGTTTGGGGTCTCAGCCCTCCTCCCTACTAGTGGGGAGGTGGTTCGGGGGGCCGGCGGGGCTTCGGGCGCTCTTTAGGCCGTCCGTGGTCCTCCGCGTTCACGGGGAGGCGGCCCGACGGGCCGGAGGGCGGCTTCAATTCAGGCCGTTGGTAGACTTAGCCGCTGCCGGTCCCGTGGTGTAGCCTGGCCAAACACGCGGCCCTGTCAAGGCCGAGAGCGCCGGTTCGAATCCGGTCGGGACCGCCATGCATCCGAGCACAAATCGCTCGCTGGAGAGGTGGCCGAGTCCGGTTGAAGGCGACGGTCTCGAAAACCGTTATGGGTCACTGGCCCATCGAGAGTTCGAATCTCTCCCTCTCCGCCAAACCGCATCTGGGACTAATCCCTCACAGGTCGGCCTCTGAGTAGACTCCGCCATGGGTCGTGGCGGCGTGGTAGACGAAGACACGCGGACCGAGGCGGTGACGCGAGAGTCCGTCGGCCCCAGCGGTGCGATTCCGCCTACGACCCACCCTACTTGCCGACGCGAAAAGGCCGGGGAAGTCGATCGGGCAGTCAAGTGATCATCTGATATTGCCAAAGCCTTGAGTGGAGAGAAATCTCTCCCTCTCCGCCAAGTCTGCGCGCAGGGCTGTCTTTGCTGACGCGCGTTATGGCGCAAGGGAACAACAGCGCGTCCACGTAGTCGATAGCCGTCCTGAGCGACAGCTTGTCGCGGCATCCGATCGCCACTCGCCCGTGCGGCCGAAGATCTGGCCCGTGGCGTTTGATCGCGGTGCGCGGCGCGGCCAAGCCCCGCACTTCAGGGACTGGGACTTGGATAGGCATAGGCCGCGTCAGCCGGTTCCGCGCTGTAAATCGTGTAGGCGCCGTCGGCCGGGTCGGTCTGGACGGTCATCGTGCCGCGACAATTGAAGTCACTCTGCTCCCGCCAAAGCAGATGTGCCCCATCAGTGGCGATCGTTCGCAGTTCAAAGATGTAGTTAACCTGCCCGGCTCCGGCGGCATAGAAATATGTCACCGACGATGCCGGAGCCTGAACCCGGAAAACGGAGCCGTGCCCGTCGGGTGTCGTACCAACGTAAACGGTCTGGGGCGGCCCGTACTCGGGGAAGTCTCCCGGTATATGGAGGTAGGTGCCCCGGTTACAAATCGCGTGGGCTGGGCTCGCGTGGCTTGCAGGCGACGCGCCCGAGCCGCCCGGCAGCGCGCAACTCACGGAGAGAAACGTGAGGCTCATTCCTGCCGCGCCGCGAGCCCAACTGAACCAAAAGCTGTGCCAGGACCGATCAGGCGACAAGGGGCCTAGCGTAGCGGTTGGATCACTGAAACCGAGTACTCTTCGGCGCGGCTCTGACTGTCAGGCGATCAAGAGGTATCGCGCAACGTTGGACGGGGACAAATCTCTACCTCTCCGCATGACCTTGCAAGTCGGTTCAGCCGGTGGGCTGGCGGAAGACTGGGACCGCTCCGATCACAACGCCCATCCGCCTCGGACCCTAAACGTCCATGGACGACATGGATCCTGAAAAACTTGCTGTTAGCAATGCCTAAAGCCTAGTTCAGCTCGCCCAAAACTCCGAACACGGCGGCAGCCTCACCGCCGACGCGGCAGTCCCTGATCGGGCCTGCGACGGCATCGATTTTCGCCCGTCTGTGCACCTCCGGGGGCTATTCCAGCAAAATTCCCACGCGTTTCCACTGAAGCGCGGGAAGATCCTTGACTCGACATCTGGCCCTGATCGGGGCGGTCACCGCACTGGCGTTGCTGCCTTGGGGCCGCCTTTCATACGCCATCCACCAGACCAGGTGGGATGGGTCCGACGCGTGCCTGAATGTTCCTGTTAGCAGCCATCCGACGAGCTGCTGGGTGTCCGGGCCGACCTCGATCGTCGTGGCCGGGACGGACGCCCGGAGCGGCAAGAGCGCAGAGCTGGTCGTGTTTACGGGCCAACAGCGGTCGGATGGAGGACTGGCCACACCCGCGCGGAGTGGACCGCTGCGGGACTCCGAGCTTGCAAGCCGTGGTGCAGGCGATCCGTCGGCTACATCGTCTTTCTATGTGTATGGCTCGTACATCGACGTGTGCGGTTTGACCGCGACCACCGAGTGTCCCCTCTACAACGATGCGGCAAATGAAGCCGTCCCTCTGACAGGTGGCATGACGATCCTCGACTTCGGTGCTCCCTGTTTCGAGCCGGCAACGTTGGCGTGGGGCTCTCAACTCTTCAACAGCCAGGGCTGCACGCCTGACGACGCGCTTGTGATTCTTGCCCAGGCATGGCTGCGCGGCTATGAGACCAATCCCAATCGCACGGCCTCTCCCAGCTACGTCCTGGTGGCCGGCACCAGCAACAGCCTGACGGCAGCAGTACCCGGCAACGCCCTGACCTCGGCGGAGATGTCGCTGCACGGTCAGGCATGGTTCAGGTCGGTCATCAGTCCGATTGCAGCGATAGCCCGGAGTCTCCCCACACCGGTGGCAACCTGGGCCGGCAACGACATCGAGGAGTCAAGCGACGGCAGCTGGTACGACGGGCCGACCACAGGCTCCTGGGTTGACGCCTACGCGGCCGCGTCCGGGGCGACCAAGCCGTGCGTGGCGAGCCGGGATGCGCTGATGGTCGACTATGGCGACTACGTACCCAATGAACCCGGATGGTCCGCGGCCGCGATCTACCACGTCGCCTGGCAAGTGGCGCCGGCCTGCCCAGTGCCCGAGATCTACCACGCAGCGAACGCCACCGAGTGGCAAAGCCTGAACCTCTACGCCCAGAGCGTGGGCCTCCCGAGGATGGAGTTCACCGGTGTCCTGTCAGAAGACGGAGCGGCCGGGAGCCTGTCCGGCTCGGGCAGCTGGAACACCCTTAGAAACGCGACCGGTCAAGCGGCGCCGTACTTGAGTGACATCGGCGTAACAGGACCCGTCTCGCCAGAGGTGCCCGACCCGCCGATGGCGGTCACAGCGGTTCCCGGGCCGGGGCTGGCCACAGTCGGCTGGTCGGCTCCGGACTGGGACGGAGGCTCTGGCGTCACGGCCTACACCGTGAGCGTGTACACGGGATCGATCCTCGCTCAGGTGGTGACGGTCAGTGGGTCGCCGGTCCCGGAGGCGACCATCATCGCCGGGTTGGCCAACGGCACCTCATACACGTTTTATGTGAGCGCGACCAACCCGGTGGGAACTGGGCCACTGTCTCTGCCATCCACGAGCGTGATCCCGAGCGGGCTCTTCCGGATGCGGTGACGGGCAGGTTGCAGGTCCCTCGGCCATCCGCGCCATAGGTCCGGCGTGCCTGACGAGATCAGCGCGAGTCTCGAAACGTTCGACTGGAGACGAATCTTTCCCCTCTCCGCCACCGCTAGCAAACGCGAGGAGGCGACCCACGAGGGCCGCCCCCCTCTAAGCGGATAAGCGTCAGGCGGAAACGCCGGCTGGAGCCATCGCCGGTACCACGCCGAGCTGCTGAAGCAGGCCAAACATGTCGTAGCTTGCCCAGGCCTCAACCACCTTGCCGTCCTGGTAACGGTCGATGTCGACCCCGGTCACGGTCGCGTGCTTGTTCGTCGGCGCGATGGCCATCAGCTGGCCCTTGTGGGTGCCGGTAGCGGTCCAACGGGTGACGACCTTGTCGCCCTCCGCGATCTGGTCGTTGATCGTGAGCCGTACGTCCGGGAACGCGCCCCGGTAGATCTGTACGAACTGCTTCAGGCCTTCCGGCCCAGAGAACTTTCCACCTGGCACGTTCGGGTCGTGGAAGGTCGCGGTGGCAGCGGTCAGCTCGTTGATAACCGTGAGCTTGCCCTGATTCCAGATTTCCTCTAAAGCGCGGCGCGCAAGGGCCTTGTTCTGCTCGGACATGTTCGACTTCCTTCCCTTCGGATCCGACTGCTGGCATAAAACGCCAAGCGTTCCTGTGTGCCCCTTGCCCGAAGGGCGTGAAGGAGCCGGGGAGCGTCGGTGACAAGCACCATACCAGAAAATAGTTGCGGGTGCGTGCTAATATTTCGCGATCGAGCGCCCCCGCCTGCTCTCCGTCGCTGAAGCCGCCGCCGAGCTCAAAGCGTCGGAGGCTTATGTGCGCCGGCTGCTGCTGAGGCAGCGACTGTACGGAATCAAAGTCGGAATCGTGTGGGCCATTCTTCCCGACGACCTGGAAGCCTTCAGGCGCACGCGCCGCCGTCCTGGCCGGCCACGCAGGCTCGTGATAAGTGACGTTGACAAGGCGTCGACCACACGCATCGCCCGGGAGCGGAAGCGTGCCGGGACGAATCGACTGCTCAGAAAGCAACGACGGTAGCCTCACGAAACCGAGAACGTCGCCCTCACGCTCGCACTAGATACGGGACTGATCGTGTGCGAAGCATCACGCGCTTGGAGTTAAGCGGGCCGCTCGGCACTTCCGCCAATTTCAGCTCAAAGATGTAACGGGCTGGGGAGCGGTCCGCTGCCACGACCATACACCTCAATTCGTCGGTGTGCCGAGAAGAGAAGGACTAAGGCTTGGGGCGAAAATGAGCAAGGCCAATTGGACATTGGACCCTCCGGGATTCTGGGTAGCCAGGCTACGGAAAAAAGATGCGTGGGCAGAACCGTTGTGATCGGAGTACTGTCAGCAGTGGCCCCAAGGGACGCGTTCACGGAGTCGGAGTTGGTCGCAAGGCCGGTTCCGAAGCCGGAGAGGCGATCCGTTGGGGTCATTCTTTTGCACGGGCGTTTCCATGCCGTTGATTGCGTCTCAGGTTCGGCTCATGGGTTCGGAACGTAAGGCGATCATGTGAACTCAGTCGGACTTGAGAAAGACGGCCCTTCGGTGGTTCGTCGAAGGGCCGGAAAACATCACGTCGCCGCGGCTCGTGTCAGCCTTCGACAAGGCGCAGCTGGCGTCCGGTTGGTCGCCGCCGCCGCCGGCTTGCTCGCAGCTGAAGGGCGGTCAGCACGATGTCGTTGACTCGCTTCTCATACTCGGCGACGTTGGCCGACTCCGCCGCCTTGCAAATCTCTCGCGCCGCCGTCTCCAGCTGGTACCACACATCGCCGCGTCGCTCGATGAACAGGGGATAGCGCGAGTTGATCACCACGGTTCGTACTCCGTCCTCGAGGACGGTCATGCTGCGCACCCTCGGGTCCAGAGGGCGGATGGCGATGATGCCGAAGCCGCGCTTTCGTGCTTCAGGGGGCACGGCGGGCGGCGAAGGCGACGGTGTCGAGGCGCGTAGTTGATGGTCTATGCTCTCTGGCTGAGGAGCCTCCAGCGGCAGTTCGGGGATCTCAGTAGCTTTCGAGGCACTGCGGGGGGCGAATCCAGCGAAGAGATCTCGCCCATCGCTGAGCCGAAGGGCCTGGCTCAGCAACTTCCGGACCTGCTCGGCAACCTTGACCGCGCTTGGTGAAGGCGGAACGTCGCCGTCGCGCTCCAGCCTGCGGACCCACGAAGACAAAAGCTTGTGCATCCGCGCTTCGACCCCAACCCATGCCTGGCTGTCGCGGTCGAAGTCGGTCTTGTTCATGGTGAGGGTCACGTTGGGCACATCGACCTCGCCGGTCAGCCGGACCATCGCGGGCAACGTCGCGGGGCCCGGATGTCCAAAGAACTCGCCGTCGGCGATCAGGCGGCCGAGCCGGTAGCAGCGGATACCCGGAACCCATCCTCCAACCGGCTGTTCCGGATCGGACAGCCCAACCCAGCCGCGAAGGCGGGCTCCGCCGGTGTTGATGGCGAACGGACGTCTCTCGGTGAGAACTGGCGAAGTGGGGTGGATCTCGAGTCGATCGACCGTCAGCTCCAGCTCCTGGCGCTCGAGCAGCGGTCGGTACGTCTCGGACAGACGTTGGGCGAGCCGGCGGACGTCGATCCGCTTGTCGATCCCGTCGATGCGAATCCGCACGTAACCAACGTCGGTTGACGTTCGCTTGGGGCCCTCGATCAGCTCGTAGGACTTGAGCCGCGATCGATCCCGATAGTCTTCGTCGGTGAAGCGCCAGGACACCTCGTCGCCTGGACGGCTCGCTTCAACGGTGAATCGCTTTCCGAGATGGCCGATGGCGGCCTTGCCTCCTTGGCCGTACTGGCCCAGCAGCTGCCGGCCCCGTTTCGGTGAGCCACCCCACCGCAGGTAGTTGCGTTCGATCTCGCGAGTGCCCATGCCTTCGCCACCAACCGCCGTCACGACGAGGGACTGCGGATGAACAGTGATCTCAACCTGCTGGCGGGACTTGGGCAGGCGAGAGTCGACCGCGTTGTCGATCAGCTCCATCACAGCATCCGCAGAGCTTCGGTAATTGGCGAACAGAGACGCCGTTATCTCTGGTGCGATGCGCTCGCGCACGGTGATCCTGGCCGAGGTCACGGCCAAAGCATGTAACCGCCGACCGCCAAAAGCAACGGCAGCTGTTTCCCGTCGAACCGGCCCGTTAAGGTCTGCTCGTGAGCGATTCCGACGCGGGCGAGCTGGTCATCCGTCCTCGTCCCCTCCTGCGGCGTGGGGACCAGATCGTCAGCCTGATCGCCCTCGCGTTCGTATTTCCGTTCCTGATCGTGATGCACGTCCCCGCTGTGCTGTTCGCCCTTTTGGCCGTGCTCGCCGTCTCGGCGATCGGGTACCGCGCCTGGCTGGAAACCCGATTCGCGTACGTCGTCGGGCCGTACCACTTCGGTTACATCAGCGCCCGCGGGGCCCGGCGCACCTGGCCGGCCAGCGACCTCGCGAAGATCGCCAGCGCCGCGCGGCCGACCGCTTTCGGGCGCGAAAACTTCTACGTGCTGCTGGGCCAGGACGGGCGGACGCTGATGGCGATCCGGCCCTCGCTCATCAGCGCGGAAGACCTGGAGAAGTTCTGGACGCGACTCGGCTCCCGGCCGTCGAAGTGAATCACCGGGCCTCGAGCGCCGCGCGGTCCCAGTGGCCCAACTCGGCCGCGGCCTCATAGGTGCACTGGAGAAAGCTCAGGAGCGTCGCATCCGGGTCGCGGGCCGTGCGCACCGCGGCATACGGCAGCAGAAACTCGCGCCACGTGGTGTCGTAGTAAGCCTCTGGCGGCTCGACCTTCCACTGCGCGAACCCGGCCGGCTCTGGATACGCGTACGCGTAAAACGAACCCTCGGCGCTGCCTCCTGGCCAGAACCCGCAGCTGCTCACCTCGTGGCTGTAGGCGAGCTCCATCACCCAGTCCGCGCAGTTGGGCGCGCCACCCGGATGCTTGGGCGCGACGCGGCCGGAGAATCGCGTCGCCGCCAGATCGAAGCCGCCCCAAAAGAAATGCACGGGGCTGGCCTTGCCCAGGAAGCGAGCGCGGAAGATCGACAGCACACGGTGCGCCTGCACCAGCGCGCGCCAGAAGGCCTGCGCGGCCTCGCCGTCGTAGTGGTGATGCTTCTCGTCGAGCGCAAACGGCGTGGCATCCTCGATCTCCACGGGACGGGGCAGCATCGTCACTTCGATGCCGACGTCGTCCAACGCGGCCATCGTTTCGGAGTAGAAGTCCGCCACCGAACGCGGCCGCAGGCCGACCGACCTCACCTCGCCGCTCGTCGTGCGGATCAACAAGACATGGGCCAGAAAGTCGAACTCCATCTCCACGCCCACCTCGCCCGCGTGCATCAGCGAGGTGGTCAGGCCTCGCGACGACACGTACAGGGGCACCTGCCACCAATGGTTGACCATCGGCTCGAGGGCGAGACGGACCTTGCCCACGATCTGCGTCCAGCGGTGGAGCGTCTCGCGCGTCGGGTCCCAGGACTCGACCGGAAGCTCAGGCCACTGGGCGGCCGCCATGAGGTCCCTCATCGAAGCGAATTTACGCCGCCGCGCACCTGGGCGACCGCGACCTTCACAGTCTTAACCGATCGCTCGGCGTAATCGCGGCGCGGCGACCGTAACGTCCGGCCGCTCGTGCCGAAGCTGGTGTTCCTGTGTGGGCTTGGTCTGGCGATCGCGCTCGTCACCACGGGCGAGAGCCCGCCCCTACCGGCCCCCGGCGTCGCCTGGATCGTCAACGGCGAACGCACCACGATCGACGGCGCGCGGATCGACGCCCACAGCGGGACGATCCTTCGCGCCGGCGACGGTCTCATCTACTGGTACGGCGAGACGTACGCGTGCGGCTTCCGCTGGACCGACGCCCAGTCGCCGTACTGCGGCGCCCAGGTCTATCGCTCGTCGGACCTGGTGCGCTGGCAGGGGCCGTGGCAGCTCTTCGACGCCTCGACGCAGCTGTGGCAGAACCTGTGCATGCACCAGCCTGCGGCGCCGGGCAACGGCTGCTTTCGGCCGAAAGTCGTTTTCAATCGCAGCACACACCTGTATGTGCTGTGGCTCAACACGCCGAGCTACACCGGTGACGGCTATCGCGTGCTGACCAGCGCCAGCCCGACCGGCCCGTTCACGCTGGCCGCGAAGCCGAACCTGCGCGACGCGGCCGTTCCCGACTGGCGCGGCAGCCCGCGCGCGATGGACGGCGACGAAGGGCTCTTCGTCGACCCCGACGGTACGGCGTGGCTGGTGTGGAGTCGCGGTGGTCGCCTGCTCGAGGAGCGCCTGGACGAGTCCTACACGAGCGGCGCCGGCCCGCCGGTCAACATCGGTGGGTTCCCGCAGCTGGCGCCGTGGCAAGGCGCCGAGGCTCCGTCGATGTTCGAGCACCGCGGCAGCTACTACCTGGCCATGAGCCTGCCCCGATGCCCTTACTGCACCGCCGCCACGACAGCAATCGAGCGCTCCTCCACGCCGGCGGGACCGTGGAGATATGCGGGCGTCGTGTCGTGGGACTCGTGCGGAGGCCAGACCAACGAGGTCGACGAGGTCGCTCCCGGCACGCTCCTGTGGTCGAGCGACCAGTGGCTGCGCGACCCGACAGCCGGCGTGTGGCCTCGATTGAACGAGACGCGCGCCGCCCAGGCCTGGGAGCCGCTGCGATTTCAGGGGCCCGACGTCGCTCCGATCGACTGTGCACGCCGGTTTGCCCTCGACTTGACCTAGAGGCGCAAACCTGGAAAGGTGAACGCGTCCTCGGTGTAACCCGGCGCGGTAGTCCGCATCGTTCCCGAGGGCAATCGCATTGGAGGGGTGACCATGCGAAGACTGTTACTGCTTGGGTTGGGGCTGCTGCCGGTGGTTCTGTTCGGCTTCGCTTCCGACGCGGCCGCCGGCCAGACCGACGGCGTGAAGGGTGAGGGGGGCAGGCCTTTCACCGCCGTGCTGCTCGGGAGCAACGAGCGGCCGGTGGTGGCGGTCAACTCCGATCTCACCGGCACGGCGAAGGTCACGATCAACCTCGGCCAGAGCGAGCTGTGCTGGGACCTCGACTACACGACGAGCCAGCACGTGGTAGCCGCTCACATCCATCACGCGCCGGCCGGCGTGGCGGCGCCGGTCATCTTTGGATTCTTCAACCCGCCGGCGTCTTCAGTGCCGGTCAACAGCGGCTGCCGCGAAGGTGACCCGGCGCTGCTGAGGGACATCGCGACGCACCCGGAGGATTACTACGTCAACGTCCACACGACGACGTGGCCAGGTGGAGCCGGCAGAGGCCAGCTGACCAAGTAGGCGCTTGGCGCGGGCGGCTCGTCATAAGGAGTCGCCCGCGTCTGGTCCCGGACGGGCCAGACCTCAGCTGAAGACGATGGCCTCGTAGATCGGCCCGCGCGTGAACCAGTCCCCTGAGAACGCCACATGCATCGCGTTTTGCTCCCACGGGTCGTTCGTCCAGTAATCCGAGTCCCCGTTGAGTCCCGTCAGCGTGACGAAGTGCGTGCTCCCCTTCGGCAGGTTCATGCCCACGATCACCGGGCGCCCCGAGGCCACCTGCGCCCGGATCCACGCCGCATCAGGATCGCGAACGATCATCGTCGAGTGCCCAGGCACCTGGAGCGCCGAGTTGAAGATCGCCCCGGAACCGTTGAACCATCCCGAATGCGCTGCGATCGAGGCGGGCGTCATGGAGCGAAAGCCGAAGTGCGAGTACACCATGGCCAGGTCGGTCAACAGGCAGCCGATCTGCCACACCTGGTACGAGCCGCCACCGACGGCGGCAGACGCCCACCGCGCGTCCCGCTGGTTGAAGTACCCACCCCAGGCGTCGCCGGCAGGCTGGTTCTCGACGAAGGTCCGCTCGGTGCTCCCGCCGCCGCTGCCGGCGCCGGCGAGACCGCGCGCGATGTCCCACGCCGGCCACGTTTCAGACGAGACCAGAGCCGGCGCGCTCCCGAACGCGTGCACCTCGCCGTGGCGATCCAGCACCCATCCGCCAGGCGACCGCGCGGGAGCGGCGGTCCACGTGACCAGCGAGTCCGCCATGTCCTGTGCCGGCCACCCGAACGGAGCCGCCACCGTGGGCGCGCCGCCGAACGGGTGGACGCCCCCCGAGTAGTCCAGCGTGTAGCCCTGCACGAACAGCCCGTTCCGCCCTGGGATCAAGGCGATGCCGCGGGCGACGTCGCCCTTCCACATCGCGTTGCCCAGCACCGGCCGCGCCCCGCCAAATGGATGGACGCCGCCGTACCCGTCCAGCGTGTAGCCATGGACCGACGACGGCGTGCTGTCCGGCGAGATCGCCAACCCCCTTGCGATCCCGGCCGAAGGCCACGTCGCGAAGCCGCTCACCGCGGGGGCCCCGCCGAACGGATGGATCCCGCCGTCGGCGTCGAGCAGGTACCCCGCCGGCAGCGAGGCGGTGGCCCAGGGCGCCATGACCACCTCCCGCGCGCCGATCCAGTGCGGCCAGTAGACCCCGCTGTCCGCGGCGGGCGCGTTGCCGACCGGGTGCAGCCCGCCCCAACCGTCCAGGACGTACCCGCCCGAGCCGTCCGTGAACAGAGCCAGACTGAACGCGATGTCCTTGGTCGGCCACGAGGCGCTCGTCAAGAGGGCCGGTGACGAGCCGACCGGGTGGACGGAGCCCCACCCATCCAGCACGTAAAGGTGGTTCTGGTTGTCGAGTGACCGAGAGACGACCGCGGCTTTCGGGGGGAGCGCTCCGGAATGGACCAGGCCCAACCCAAGGTTCGCCACCTCGTACATGCCAAGGGACAACAATGCAAGCAGGAGCGCTGACGAGCCCGCGAGCAGCGGCAGGCGGCGCATGGGAGGTGGAGAGTAGCTGATGGCGCGGGTCTTGTGGCACGTGACGATGTCGGTGGACGGATTCATCGCCGGTCGGGGCGATCGCATGCGATGCTCGGCTTCGGTGAGGAAAACGACGAGGTCAACGAGCTCCTCCCCCAGATCGGCGCCATTCTTGCCGGCCGCCGAACCTATAACGTCGGAGCGGTCGAGGAACGACCGCAATTCCGCAAGCCGTACGGAGGCGCGGTCGACTGCCCGGTCTTTGTGCTCACCCATCACCCGCCCACGGACGACCCCTCGGTGACGTTCCTCCAGGGCGACATCAGGGCAGCGGTCAAAGAGGCGTCCCGGGCCGCCGGCGACAAATATCTGGTCATCTTCGGCGCCGACGTCGCTCGCCAGTGCATCGAGGCCGGGCTCGTCGAAGAGGTGCTGATCCACATGGTGCCGGTCCTGCTCGGCGATGGCGTCCGCCTCTTCAGCCGCCAGGGTGCTGACGAGGTTCACCTCGAGCTGGTGCGCGTGACGCGGGCGGTGCAGGTGACCAACCTGCGCCTCGATTACGTCGGATGACGCCCGGCGAGGCCGCGGCCAGGGAGCGCGAGGTCCGGCTCACCACGACCGGGCGCAAGTCCGGGAAGCCTCGCATGGTGACCGTCTGGATCACCACCGACGGCAGGCGCCTGTTTGTCCGTTCGGGTCAGGGGCTGCGGCGCGACTGGCCGAACAACCTGCTCGCCAACGGCGAGGCGACCCTGCGGCTCGGCGGCGAAAAGATCAAGGTTCGAGGCCGCCATGTCACCGACCCAACGGAGGCGCGAGCCATCGCTCAGTTCGGCCGGCAGAAGTACGGCTCGTACTACGTGGGGTCCAGGCCCGACCAGCCGTTGACGCCCGGGGAGCAGGCTACGTTCGAGCTGATCCCGGCGGACTGATCAGGCCAGGCCGCAGATGAAGCGGATCACCGCCTCGATCCCGCGGTGGTAGTTGTCGATCACGAAGTGCTCGTTCGGTGAGTGGATCGCCGAGTCGGCCTGCGCGATGCCGCTGATCACCAGCGGCGCGCCGACCGCCTCCTGGAAATCGACCGCGACGGGAATCGAGCCGCCGACGCGGATCAGCGAAGTGTCCTTGCCGAACGCCTCCCGGTAAGCCTCGCGCAGCACAAGCGCGGCGCGGTGGTCGACGGTGGCTGTGACCGGGGGCGCGGACCCGATCACCTCGACCGAGATCTCGACCCCGGGCGTGGTCAGCTCCCGCACGCGCTTCTCGAACGCGGCCAGGATCGACTGCACGTCTTGGTCCGGCACCAGCCGCATGCTCACCTTGGCGCTCGCCTCGGCCGGAATCACGGTCTTGGCGCCTTTGCCGGTGAAGCCAGCGATGAAGCCGTTGGCGTCGAGCGTCGGGCGGCTACCGGTGCGCTCCAGGGCGAGGAAGCCGTCTTCGCCCTCGAGCGCCTGGGCGCCCGTCATGCGCTTGACCGTCTCCTCGTAGTCCGCGTCCTTCTTCTTCCACTCCGTCAGCTCCTCGTCGCTCGGGGGCCGGACCGCGTCGTAGAAACCGGGGATCGTGATGTGGCCGCTGCGGTCCTTGAGCTCGCCGATCACGCGGGCCAGCGTGTTGATGGGGTTGGGCGCGACGCCGCCGAACGTGCCCGAGTGCAGGTCGACCGCGGGCCCTTTGGCGCGCAGCTCGGTGTACAGGATGCCGCGCAGCGCCGTGGCGAGGGTGGGATGCCCGTCCTCGTCCATCCCGCTGTCCCAGATGAGGACTGCGTCCGTCTTCAGCTTCGACCCATTGGCGCGCAGGTACTGCGGCAGCGAGGGACCGGTGATCTCCTCCTCGCCCTCGATCAGAAACCTCATGTTGATCGGCGGGCCGCCCGCGGCGAAGAGGTGCTCGACCGCCTTTACGGTCACCATGTGGTTGCCCTTGTTGTCGGCCGCGCCGCGCGCCCACAGCTCGCCGTCGCGCACCTGCGGCTCGAAGGGAGGGGACTTCCACTCGTCGATCGGGTCGACAGGCTGCACGTCGTAGTGCCCGTAGACGGTCAGGTGCGCCTTGCCGGGCGCGCCCTGCCAGTCGGCCACCACGACGGGCAGACCGCCCTCGCGCACGTCGACGATCTGTGTCGTCATGCCCAGCTTCTGGAAGCGATCGCGCAGCCAGCGCGCGTTGCGCAGGCAGTCCTCGCGGCGCTCGGGCAGCGTGCTGATCGACGGGATGCTCAGCTCTTCGATGAGGTCGTCGAGGTCCTGCTTACGCCGCGTCCGGGCCAGCTCGATCGCCGCCTCGAGTGTCGACTGCGTCGTGGCCATTTTTCTAAACCCTCCCTCTCGCGCCTTTGATCTGGTTCGCGTGGTCGAAAGCGTGCGCCGCGTACATGCGCAGCCAGTCTTCCGTGCCGTAGCGCCTGCCCTCGGAATGCGTGCCGACGATGCGCCAGTCGGCGTCGGTCATGAGCTCGAGGAGCTGCGATGTCGACTCGCGCGCCCAGCGCATCGCCTGCAGCGAAGGCTCGATCGGGCGGTCGGTGGGCAGCCTGGCGGCGAAGACCGCTTCGTCATAGGCCTGGATGCGCGGCTCCGATTCGGCGAGGAGACGGCGCAGACGCTCGGCGCCGATCATCTCCGCGTCGGCCAGGTGGTGCACGATCTGCCACGGTGTCCAGCCGCCGTCGGCCGCATGGTCGAGCGCGTCGTCGGTGATTCCATCGAGCGCTTGCTGGACCGCCTGGTAGCCGTCGCGATACTGCGTGATCAGGCGCGCCCTCTCCCCAGCGTCCACTCCAAAAATCCTAATGTCTAAGGGTGGGTGCGCCGGCCGCGACTGATCGCGCCAGGATCGAGAAGCTGCTCTCCGTCGCGCGCGCCACGCGGCCGCTGCCGGCGCCCGACGGCACCCTGTACTTCGCCTCCAACCGCGGAGGCCACGCGCAGGTTTATCGACAGGCCAAGGCGGGTGAGGAGCCTGCGCTCATCATCGCGAGCGAGACGCGCATGGTGCCGCATGCTCACACGCCGCTGGGCCTGCTCGTGCGCGAGGACACCGGTGGCAACGAGGTGTGGCAGCTCGCCCTCGTCACGGACGGCCGGCGCCACGCATTGACTGAGGACGCGCGCGCGATACATCAATCCGTGACGCTGCACCCAGACGGCCGGCGCGTGGGATTGGGCTGGAATCCGGGCGGTCAGGCCGACATGGTCCTGGGCGAGCTGGACCTGGAGAGCGGTGCGCTGACGCCGTGGGCGGAGCCGGGCGGGTACTGGCTGTGGGGCGCGTGGAGCCCCGACGGCTCGCGGGCGATGGTCGTCAAGACCATGGGCATGCCGACGGAGGGCTACATCCTGGACCGCGACGCGACGCTGACGCGCCTGTTGCCTGACGTGCTGCGGGTGCTGTCCGTGGACTGGCTGGAGCAAGGCATTCTCGTCATCACCGACGGGGGCCGCGACTTTTTCGGCCTCGCGCTGATCGATCCCGAGCGGCCGGGTTCGGTGTCGAACTGGCTGTTCGAGGCAGACCACGATGTCGAAGGGGTGGTGGTCGATCCGTCCCGGGCCAGGGCGGCGGTCATCGTCAACGAAGGCATCTACGACTCGATTCGAGTGATCGATCTGCGCGATGGTCGCGAGCTCGAACGCCTCTCGCTGCCTGCCGGCGTCGTCATCTCCGACCACACGGGCGAGCCCGACTATCACGTTGCCTGGAGCCACGACGGTTCGCGGTTGTTCGTCAGCTGGGAAAGGGCGACGCAGCCGGCCGAGATCTACGAGTGGCCCGGCGGCACGCGATGGACGGTAACGAGCGACCTGCCATCGGGTCTGGTCGAGCCGGTGGAGACGTCGTACGAGAGCTTCGATGGGCTGCGAGTGCCCGCGATGTTCTATCGCATCGACGACCGGCCGCGGCCGGTGGTGGTCGAGTTCCACGGCGGTCCCGAAAGCCAGTGGCGCGGCGGGTACGTGCCCAGCGCCCACCTGCTCAACGCGATCGGCATCAACGCGTTCATGCCCAACGTGCGCGGCTCAACCGGTTACGGGATTCGCTACCAGAGCCTCGACGACAAGACGTTGCGTTGGAACGGCGTGCGGGACGGGTCGGAGGCGGCCCGCCACCTGAAGCGGTCGGACCTGGCGACGAAAACCGCGGCCATGGGCGGGTCGTACGGCGGGTTCATGACGCTCGCGGTGCTGGTCGACGACCCGCCGCTGTGGGATGCGGGGGTCGACACGGTGGGCATCGCCGACTGGCATACGTTCTTCCGCAACATGCCGCCGTGGCGAGGCGTGCTGCGGATGAGCGAGTATGGTGACCCCAACGGGGCGGAATCAGAGTTCCTGACGTCGATCAGCCCGATCCATCGCGCCTCCACGATCCAGGCGCCGCTTCTCGTCATCCACGGCCGCAACGACCCACGCGTGCCGGTGGCGGAGAGCGTCCACATCGCCGCGGCCGTGCGCCAGTCAGAGCTGCTGGTCTTCGACGACGAGGGGCATGGGATCGCCAAGCTGGGCAACCAGGTCACCGCCAACGGCAAGATCCTGGAGTTCCTGGCCGCGCACCTCCTCGACGGCGGATGACGAAACAACCTGACGGAACTGGTCTTCTGCTTCCCTCTCGGGAGGCTCTGCTGTGGGCGGATGGCGACCTGGCATCGGTGATCGAGGCGGGGCGGCGGGCGGAAGAGGCCGGCTTCGAATCCGTCTGGGTGGGGGACTCCTTGCTGGCGCGCCCGCGCGGCGAACCCTTGATCCTGCTGGCCGCGCTGGCCGGCGCCACGAGACGCGTGAATCTCGGCACCGCGGTCCTGCTGCCGCTTCTCCGCCACCCGGTGTCGCTGGCCCACATGGTGGCGACTCTCGATCGCGTCGCCCGTGGCCGCCTGATCCTGGGCATCGGCCCCGGCGCTGAGCTGCCAGGCACGCATGCCGAGCTGAAGGCGCTCGGTGTGCCAAGCGAGCGCCGTGTCAGCGCAATGCTGAGCGCTGTCGAACGCAGCCGCCGGCTGTGGAGGAACGAAGAGCAAGGCCTCGAATTGGAGCCGCGGCCCCTGCAGGCAGGCGGTCCTCCGATCTGGCTCGGTGGCACGGGTCCTCGCATGCTCGGCCTCACTGGGACAACTTTCGATGGCTGGCTTCCGCTGAGCCCGACGCCAGATGACTACGCATCAGGGCTCCGCACCGTACGTGAGGCGGCGGAAAAGTCGGGGCGGGATCCGGACGGCATCGCCACCGGCGTCTACCTCACGGTGGCCGTGGCAGACAACCCTGAAATCGCCGGCGCAGAGCTCGACGGCTACATACGCGCCTACTACGGCGTGCCGGCCCAGGTCATGGCCAACGCGATGGCCTTGCACGCGGGAACGATGGAATCGGCGGCGGAGTGGTTCGCTGCCTACCGCGCCGCGGGAGCCCATCACCTCGTGGTCCGCCTGGCTCGGCCGAGTCTGGGCGACTACAACGAAACGGTGCGCGAGCTGCTCGCAGCAGCGCGGAGCCGCCGACAGGAATCGAACCTGTAGACGACCGCTTCGCTGGAATCGGTCTCAATACGAAACCACCGCACCGAGGCGCAGTGAGGCGCACGAAACCGCACCAGTTTGTGGGCCTCTTCGTGGGCCTCCAGCTAGGTCGCTGGTGATGGAGGCCGGCCACCGAGCTCCGCGCCTTTTAACCGCCAGGTACACGAACAAGACCCTCGCGACGCACCGTGCCGCCAAGGTCCGCATCACCTGCGGATATCCTCGATTCCGCCTGAGCTACCGGTTGGCCGGCGAGATCCTCGAGCTCGCACCGATGCGCGACATGTTCGACAAGACCGAGGCCGATTTCGCGATCGCGTACGCGGCGCTCCTGGTCGAACGTGGCGGCGTTGAACACCTCACCCAACGGTTCGCCTCCGTCGCCGCCGCGGCCGGCTCAGACGACCTGGTGCTCCTTTGCTTCGAACGCCTCAACCCACCGACCCCTGGTGTTTTTTGCCACCGCCGCGTGTTCGCCGATTTCTGGACGGCCGTGACGAACCGGCCCGTGCTGGAACTACCGGAACTGTAGCGGGCCGGGCTTAGTTCTTCAGCAGGGCGCGTCCAGCAACGGTTGCGTCATGCAAGGTTCGCGCTACCGCATCGAGCTCGGAGAGCGAAGCGATTCTCCCTCGAAAGCCGTGGAAGAACGTCTTGCTGAACTCGCCCGTCTCTGCGTGGGCTGCCCACGGGTCATGAATCGCCCCGTTCCGGAGGGCGTTGGCCTTCTCCGCCTGCTTGACCCACTGCTTCACCTGGTGAATGTCGAGCGGGAAGTCGGGTGCCCCGGCAAGTAGCTTGATGAGCTGAAGGGCCCTCGCGACCCCGAGATGGCCACCGACCGCGGGGCCCACCTCCTGCGAGACCTTGAGGGACTGAGCCAGCACGAGACTCACGACCACCTCGAACTGCTGGCCCTTGCTTGCGACCTTGCCGAGGTGTAGCTCTAGCTCGGTCTGCGGGTCGCTCACAGTAGAAGCATGGCCCGAACTCGAGTCCGACACCGGGGTGAGAGAGGACTAGCGCGAGACTAGAGCGAGACTAGGGCGAGACTGAACGAATCGAGACCATCTAGACCCCTCTTTTGAACTCGAAAGTGCCACCCCCCTGCCACGCTGCTTTTTGGGGTCACGCTCTGCGAGCACCGATGCTCGCTTTTTCCTTCGCAGGGGGTCAGAAATCTCCGAGCATCGGCGCGCCAGGTCGCCGCGTGACCGGAAGTAAGCTCAGCGAAGTGACCGACCAGAAAGAGCAGACGACTGGTCGGCTCGCCCTCGCCGCCGTCAACGCGGGGATGGTGGCCTACGCAAGCAATCCAGTCGCGAGGGCGATCGTGACTGCCATCCCATTCGGTAGCTTTTTTGATGCGCTCGTCGGAACTGCTGGATCGAACCTCGTGTTGCAGCGCCTCGAAGTTCTGGTCGAGGAGCTGCGCGGGGCGATAAACAGGGTTCCTCAAGAAAAGCAAGACCCAGCCGTCACCGCGGAGCAGTTGATCGACGCCGCCATCCGTGCGGTTCGCGGCGCCAGTGAGACAGCCAGCCGCGAGAAGGTGCAGACAATCGCGGCGGCTCTCGTAGGCGGGACATCGGTCGATCGTCCGGCTGACCTCGATCTCGAGAGTGCTCTCGCGTCGCTGGTCAGCTTGACGGCTGCGGACCTTGAACTAGCTCGCGTTCTTGCCGAGCGCGCATCACCCTTTGGCTTTTCGCCCACAGGCTTCATCGGCGAGGACAGCTTGTTCCATCTGGGTCACCTCCAGGCGGCAGGACTACTCGAGAGCGTCGTGCGGCCAGGCGAAGACAACAGGGCTCGGGGGCTCGGCCGGACCGAACCGAGCATCGAGTTCCGCATGACCCCGACGTTCCATCGCATCCTGGCCCTGCTGCGGGCGGGAGGTCTGACCTAGCTCCGCCCGATCGGTGACAACCCGAGCACCAGGCGTAGCGTGGCCGGAATGCCAGCACCGAGGAGACCTCGCGCTGTCCGAGACCCCCAGGGGAAGCTGGTCAGGGTCATTCCGGCCGGCATGCGCCTCGACCCAGCGACGATGGAGGTGTTCGCCTGGATCGGGATCGCCGTCGTGAACGCTCAAGCCCTGGAGCGAACGCTCGCTGGTTACTTGACACTGGCTCGTCCCGAGGCGGCGACCGCGACGCGAGCGCAGTTTCGAAGATACCTGCGCCAGGCCAATCAGATGACGCTTGACCACTTGGTCAAGAGCCTTGAAAGTCTCTCGTTACCTACGGAGCAGGCCGAGACGATCCACGAGATGGCTCAGGTCTTGAAGCGCCGAAACTTCATGACCCATCATTTCATTCGCAAGCCAAGCCGTCGACTGAAACTCGCCACGGAAGCGGGCCGTGCAGAACTGATCCTCGAGGCGAAGCGCGACATCATGCAGCTCGGCTTTTGGACCACGACCGTAACCCCCTTCGTCCTCCGCCACGCCGTCCGGCTCGGCGATCGCAGCGATCACCTACGAGCACATGCCGACTGGCTCCAGACCGTCCGGGACGACCTCGACGAACTGAGATCCGAGTCTCAAGCAGCACTCGCTGTCGACCCATCCCTGGCGATTCAAATCGGCGAGATGATGGAGGACATCGAGCAAGGTCTGGACGACACCTGACGCTGCGCTTTGCGTACACAGGTGCTCGCTGTTTGGCGAGTGGTGGGAGCTACGCTTCGCTGCGAGGTGGACTGGATAGGTTCAGTCACAGCGATCGCTGCTGTCATCATCGCCGCCCTCGGCGTGATGGCTGCATTGCTTTCAACGGCGGTGGAGATGTACCAGGAGCGTCTCTCAAGAGAGGCCGACTTCTACCGGAAGATCACCCCGTTCCTGTCGTTCGAGATTCACGGCACTGCATCCGGCGACCCGCCGGTCATCGACGTCTACGCCGACGGGGGCGGCTACGCCTTCAACGTCCTGGCCAACATCGTTCAGACCAACGCTTCAACTGGCGGAGGCGGGACGCTGGTGGGCCAGAACGTCATCCGGTACCTCCGTGACGGTCCGCCGAAGCTGATCAGCTTCATGCCGAGAGCCGCGGAGGGCTTCGCTGGCGAGATGCGTGTCACGTTCATCGACACGTTGTGTCGCGTAGGTACCGAAGTAGCTGTAGCAAAGCTGCCGAAGGTCTGTCGCACGGCTGCCGAAGGCGTTTTGTCGCCTAGGTGCCGAACTTACACACCCGAACTGGAGCCGCCGACAGGAATCGAACCCGTAACCTGCTGTTTACAAAACAGCTGCTCTGCCAATTGAGCTACGGCGGCGCTCCAATGATTTTGCCCATTTCGCGTTATGCGCATCGAACGAGAGGATGCTCGACCGCAACAACGCGCTGCTGATGGACCTCATCAACAGCCAGCTCGCCCGTCCTACAGGCAAGCCAGGCGCCGACGCTTTCCGCCCGCTGGGCTGGATGATGCGCGGCATCGACACCTGGGACTCCAATCAGCAGGCCGCGCTCTCCGACCTCCGCGCCCACGCCCGGCAGGGCATCCTCGACCTCTACGACTTCATGGTCGAGCAGCCGAAGACGTATTGCTGCTCCCCGGAGGAGTTCGTCCTGGGCTACAACCCTACCGTCACCATGGCCGTGCCCATGCAGCAGGTCGCGACGCTGGAGGCGTGGTACCGGGCGGTCGGGACCATGTTCAGTTGGCTTGACGTCGCGCAGGGTGACGCGCTCGACCAAAGCACGGCCGACCGCTTTCAGCAGGAGGTCGGCGGCGCCGTGACCGCGCTCGCCGGCGTCCTGGTTTCGGCCCAGGAGGCGTGGGGCCGCATCCGGGCGAAGCTGGGCTGAGCGGCTGGCGGAGAGACATTGCCGACGTAGCGACGCAGGGGTGGGGGCGAGGAGCCCCGCGCGGAGAGGCCCGGGTTAGAAGCCGGGCCTCTCTTTATGCTTCCTCCCGCATGATCGAGCCCAAGGACGTGGTCGGCGGCATCCTAGGCGCGTCCGCGGCGCTCGCCGGTTTCGAGCTCGTCTTCCTCGGGCTGATCATCGCCGCCTACCAGTCGTACACGGGCAGCATTCCCGAGCCTGTGGTCCAGCCGTATCGCACGACCGGCACCGCCCTCCTCGGCACGTTCGCTCTGAGCCTCATCACCGTGGCGGTCAGCCTCCTGTGGCTGATCAACGGCGGTCCAGCCGACCTCTACGGCTGGGCGATCGGCCTGTTCGCCGTCCAGCTGGTCGCCGTCTTCGCCTCGGCCGCATGGGCCACGCGGATGGTGCTCTGGCAGTAGTCCGATGGCGCTGACCCAGAAGAAGCTGCAGGACCTGAAGGACGCGAGCCTCACCGGCCTGCTCCAGGACGACGCCGCCTCGTGGAAGGCGAAGGCGAAGCATGCCTACACTGCTACTCACGGCTTCATCAAGGAGATCCGCCCGGACGACGTCGTGCCGCTCCTGATCGCGGAGCTCGAGGTGACGCCCGAATTTCGCAACTATCTGGCGAGGAAGAAGCTGAAACAGAAATATTGGTCGGAGTGGTTCGCCGAATTGATCATCGACCGGTTCTGGTCGGAACTGAAGGGAGGCTGACGTTGGCACAGACTGCGCCGGATACGACCCAGCTCGCCAAGCGCTTTATCGACGCGTCCATCAAAGGGCGCACCAAGCCACCGAGCAAGGCGGCATATGCGCGAGCGCTGAAGCTCGCCCGCGAGGCCATCGAAGACCTCACCCACGTGGCTCGCCGGGCTGGATGAAGGGAGGGGCAAGGCACACGGCCTTGCCCCACAAGGTCAGAGGACGCTCAGCGCTTCGCAAGGCGCCGTGCCCGACGAGGATCAAGTAAGCAAGCGTAGGGGAGAGCTGTAGAGCTCTCCACGCACGCGCTCCGCCGCCTTCGCCAGCGCCCGCAGCTTGCCGAAGGCCTTGTCGCGCGGCAGGTACTTCATCCCGCAGTCAGGCGAGAGGATCAGCCGCTCCGCGTCGACGTAGTGCAGCGCGTTTCGAATCCGGCTCGCCACAGTCTCGATTCCCTCCACCGGGCTCTCGTCGGACAGGTCGATCACGCCCACGATCAACGTCTTGCCGGACAGCGAGCGCAGCACGCCCAGGTCCACGTTCTGCTGCGCCGACTCCATCGCGATCTGCCGGGCGTCCGTGTCGGCCAGCTCCTCCAGGAACGGATAGCCGTTCGGGCGGTCGTGGACGATGTGCGCGTAGCCGAAGCACGTGTGCAGCGTTGTCGTGCCCTCGATGCCCTGGAGCGCGCGGTTGATCGCCCTGATCGCAAACCTCCTCGCCTTTTCGGCTCGCGCCTGGAGATAAGGCTCGTCAAGCTGCACCACGTCGGCTCCGGCGGCGAAAAGGTCGCTCACCTCTTCGTTCACGGCCTCGGCCAGCGCCATCGCCAGCTCCTCTTCGTCCTTGTAGAAGTCGTCCTGCGCCTGCTGCGACATCGTGAACGGACCTGGGAGTGTGGCCTTGATGGGACGCGACGTGTGCGCGCGCAGAAATTCGACATCGCGCTTCTCGACCGGCCGGGTGCGCTTGATGGGCCCGACCACGCGCGGCACCGGGTTGGGGTGCCCGGTCCGGTCGATCGCAGTGCCGGGATGGTCGAGGTCCATGCCCTCGAGGGCTGTGGCGAAGCGGTTGGAGTAGCTCTCGCGCCGAATCTCGCCGTCGCTGATGATGTCGATCCCCGCCAGCTCCATGTCGCGGATGGCGAGGAGAGTCGCGTCGTCCTGCGCCTGCTCGAGCCATTCCGGCGCGACGCGCCAGATCTCGGTCGCGCGGACGCGTGGGGGGAGGCGGGCGCCGAGCATCTGGCGGTCGACGAGCCAGTCGGGTTGCGGATAGCTGCCGACGACCGTGGTGGGCAGCAGTCGCGCCATGTCGAAAGGTTAGGCTGATGACTCGATGGCAACCACGACGAGCCGGCTCAAGGGCGACGATTGCGAGAAGGACTGGATGTGGGAGCGCGAGGTCGAGGCGGCGCCGTGGGAGGACAACCGGCGCATCTCGGTCGGGGCGTGGGAGCGCCAGTACCGCCGCCTGCGCGAGAACTCGCCGTTCTACGCGCGCAAGTGGCGTGAGGTGGGCGTCGGCAACTCTTTCGTCAGCCTCGGCGACCTAAGCCAGCTTCCGTTCACGACGAAGGACGAGCTGAGGCGGGCGCTCGATGAGGATCCGCCCTTCGGCAGCAACCTGTGTGTCGGGCCCGAGCAGGTCAAGCGCGTGTATCAGACGAGCGGCACCAGCGGGTCGCCCAGCGTGCTCGCGCTAACGCGTGGCGACATGGAGACGTGGACGATCATGGGCACGCGCACGTACTACGCGACCGGCATCCACGAGCACTCGAGCGTACTCACCACCTTTGGCGCCGGTCCATTCGTCGCGGGCCACACCCATTTCGTGCTGCTGCGCATCGGCGCCCGCTCGGTGCCGGTTGCGCCCGGCGACACGGAGCGAGTGGTCTTCGGACTGAACGCCGGGTTGGCCGACACGCTGCTCTCTACCGCGTCGTTCGCCCAGTACCTGGCCAATCGCCTGGAGGGTGGGCGAGAAGAGTGGAATCTGACCCATGTGGTCACGGGCGGCGAGCCGGGTGGCGGGATCCCTGCCATCCGCGACCACATCCAGCGCGTACTCGGTGTGACGGTGACCGAGGTGATGGGCATCGGCGACGTGGCACCGTCGCTCTTTGGCGAGTGCCCTCACCAGCAGGGCATGCATTTCTGCGGCGGCGGGCACGTGTGGGTCGAGCTGATCGACCCCGAGTCGCGCGAGCCGATGGAGATCGAGACCGGCGCGGAAGGCGAGCTCGTCTACACGGCGCTCACCCGCGAGGCCATGCCGGTGGTGCGGTTCCTCGGCGGCGACATCGTGCGCATCGAAGGCACGACGTGTGAGTGCGGCCGGACGACGTTCCGCCAGCGCGTGCTCGGCCGGCGCGACGACATGTTCATCGTCCGCGGCGTGAACATCTACCCGAGCGCGATCCTTGCCGTGGTGGGCGACTTCCGGCCGCGCGTCACGGGCCGCGCGCGTGTGGTGAGGACCGGCCCGGAAACGTCCATCGAGCCGCCGATCCCGGTCGAGGTCGAGGTCGCCGAGAGCCATGGGTCCGACGCCGCCCTCATCAAGGAGATCCAGGACGCGATCCACTCCCGGCTCCTGTTCCGCAGCCGGGTGACGCTGGTGCCGGAGGCCGACTTCGGCGAGGCGGGCTACAAGACGAGGCTGACCGTCCGGAAGTGAGCCGCAAGCTCAAGTCCGGGCTCGGCCGCAGCACGCCCGACCAGATCTTCGTCCGCGGCCACGACCTGGCGGCCGACCTCATCGGCAAGGTCTCGTTGGGCGACTTCGCGTTCCTCGAGCTGAAGGGGCGGCTCCCCAACCACCACGAGTCGGTGATGTTCAACGCGCTGGTCGTCACGCTGGTCGAGCACGGCATCACGCCGAGCACGATCGCCGCGCGCTTGACGTATTTCGGCGCCCCGGAAGCGCTGCAAGCGGCGGTGGCCGCCGGCCTGCTCGGCATGGGTGATCGCTTCGGCGGGTCGATCGAGCAGGCGGCACGCATGCTGCAAGAGGCGCCGGCGGGAGGCGACCGGAAGGAGGTCGCGCGCGCGATCGTGGCCGGCTACCGCTTAGGCAAGGAGGTCATCCCCGGCCTCGGCCATCCCACTCACAAGGCCGCCGACCCCAGGACAACGCGGCTGTTCGCCCTGGCAGAGGAGAACGGCTTTCACGGACCCCACGTCAGGCTGATCGAGCTCATCGCGCAGGATGCGACCGCGGTGTATGAGCGCGACCTGCCGGTGAACGCGACGGGCGCCATCGCGGCCATCGCGAGCGAGATGGAGATCCCGTGGCGGATCACGCGCGGCCTGGCCGTGATGGCGCGCGCCATCGGGCTGGTCGCCCACCTGCAGGAGGAGATGGACGAGCCGATGGCGGGTGAGATCTGGTCGCGCACGGAGACCGAAGCAGCCCAGAACCAGAGTTAGTCGGGGCTGTTGCGCCTTCTCGTCGGGTCCGGACGTCGGCGCGCGCCTAAGTGACTGCCCTTCCAGCCGGGCCTAATATGAGGTGGCACGGAATCAACCGAACCAGGGGGTAGACGTGGCCGCCACCATTCCCGGCATCCACCACGTGACGTGCATCACCCGCGACGTGCAGAAGTGCACGGACTTCTACGTCAGCGTCCTCGGGCTGCGCTTCATCAAGAAGAGCATCAACCAGGACCTGCCGGACACGTATCACATCTACTTCGGCGACTACCTCGGCACCCCTGGCACGGCGATGACATTCTTCGGGTGGCCCACCTGGCCGAAGCAGAAGGTGGGCAGCGGCCAGGTCACCACCGTGTCATTTGCGGCGCCCGGTGGCGCGCTCGAGTTCTGGACCGGCCGCCTGAAAAAGCTCGGCATCGACCACCAGAGGACGAGCCGGTTCGACACCGACGCCATCGTGCTGCGGGACGCGGATGGCATCCAGATCGAGCTCGTAGGCCAGGCTTCGGACGACCGGTGGAAGCCGTGGCCCGACGCACCGGTCGATCCCGAGCATGCGATCAGGGGCTTCCACTCGGTGACGATGACCGTGGCGGAGGCGGCGGCGACGTTCAACCTCCTCAGGTCGACCATGGGCTTTCGCCAGTCGGGCCGGGAAGGCAACCGGACGCGCTTCGAGACCGGCCCTGGCGGACCGCACTCCGTCCTGGAGCTGGTCGAGTCGCCGGAGGGTCCGGTCGGCGAGGAGTCGACGGGCACCGTGCACCACGTCGCCTGGCGCACGCAAGATCCTTCGACCCAGCTGAGCTGGCGGGAGCAGCTGATGCGGTCGGGCCGCAACGTGACCCCGGTCATCGACCGGTGGTACTTCAAGTCGATCTACTTCCGCGAGCCGGGCGGCGTCCTGTTCGAGATCGCCACCGACGGGCCCGGCTTCACCGTCGACGAATCGCCCGACAAGCTCGGCACCACGCTCAGCCTGCCGCCCTGGTTCCAGGTGCGGCGCGAGCAGCTCGACGAGATCCTGCCGCCGATTGTCGTGCCGACCACGGCGACGACCGGCGCTCATTAGCCGCCTGTGGTCATGACACCTCTGGGAGGGGATGCTGAATGAGCACGGCAGTTGTCACACCCGTCAACCCGATGTCCGCCGAAGGCAAAGACACGGTCATGCGGGTGATGCGCCGCGACCGTGAGA